>MDTE01181494.1_pt1 | contig 52607 bp, 45 predicted proteins | sample 811231 | NCBI WGS metagenome assembly MDTE01 (sample SAMN05326651, study PRJNA326480) | marine metagenome | isolation source: seawater | place: Indian Ocean: Red Sea | collected 2010 | reverse complement strand
CGCGATCTTCCTGAACTACTCGAACCCGATGGCCATGAACACGTGGGCGGCGCTCGAGTATGGCGGCGTCCAGACCCTTGGTCTCTGTCACGGCGTACAGGGCGGACACAAACAGATCACCCAGGTTATCGAGGGTCTAGTGAACAAGTGGAAGCCCAGCGACAGCCGTGGGCACAAGCCAGTAAGCAAGAAGGATGTCGACATCATCTGCGCCGGGATCAACCACCAGACGTGGTATGTCCAGGTCCTCTATGATGGCGAAGACTGGACCGACCGCCTGCTCGAAGGCTTCGAACAACATCCTGTCTACCAGAATACGGAGAAGATCCGCATCGACATGCTCAGGAGATTCGGCTACTACACTACCGAGTCCAACGGGCACGTCTCTGAGTATGTCCCCTGGTATCGGAAGCGCACCCGTGAGATCAAGCGCTGGATCGATCTGCGTCACTGGATCCACGGCGAGACGGGCGGATACCTCCGCGTGTGCACGGAGGGCCGTAACTGGTTCGAGACGGATTTCCCAAACTGGATAAAGGCCGATCCGCCGAACTATGCTGACGGCCATCGCTCAGAAGAGCACGGATCCTGGATCATCGAAGCTCGAGAGACGGGACGCACGTATCGCGGACATTTCAACGTCCGGAATAACGGGTCGATCACGAACCTGCCCGACGAGGCGATCGTCGAGGTACCCGGCTATATCGACCGAAACGGTGTCAACATCCCGAAGGTCGGCGACCTGCCACTTGGTTGTGCGGCGGTCTGCAGCGCCTCGATCCAGGTACAGAAAATGGCCGTGGAGGCGGCCGTCCAGGGAGATGTCGACCTGCTGAAGCAGACCTTCATGATGGACCCCCTCGTCAGCGCTGTCTGTTCGCCACCCGAGATCTGGCAGATGGTTGACGACATGCTCGTCGCCCAATCCAAATGGCTGCCGCAGTACAAGAAGGCGATCCCGGCAGCGCGTAAACGTCTGGCCTCCGAGAAGTCCCTCGGCACCAAGAAGACAGCCGGCGCAGCTCGCCTGAAGACAAAATCCGTTTCACAGATGCGTAAGGACCGTGCGTTGGCCCGCAAGAATGCCGACGCGGCAGACAAGGGCAACCTGATGAGTAAGTCTCGGAAGCCGGTCAGGACAGCCGCCGGCTAACTCGTTTCGCTGAGCACTCAGCGCTGCGCTCTTCGCTCCACAACACACGCTTCATCACATAGAGGAACCCCATGTTCGGCGACATACGAAACCTCGATGGCGAAAAGATCGACTACTCCTTCCACGCCGGCGATCCAGAAGAGAATCACCTCGTCGTGATCGGTCACGGTGTCACCGGCAACAAGGACCGACCCTTTGTTGTCGCGTTGGCAGAGGCCCTGTCATCCGCCGGTATCCCGGCCTTGCGCATCTCGTTCTCAGGCAACGGCGCGTCGGAGGGACGCTTCGAGGATTCGACGATCTCGAAAGAAGTCGAAGACCTGTGCTGTGTGATCGATCATCTCGACGACTGGAACGTCATCTACGTCGGACACAGCATGGGCGGGGCCGTCGGTGTGATCCGCGCGAGAAAGGACAACCGAATTCAGGCCCTCGTCTCGCTCGCCGGCATGGTGCACACGGAACAGTTCGCCCAGACCGAATTCGGAGACGTCACTCCCGATCGCGGATGCATGTGGAATGAACCGACCTGTCCCCTCTCGAGCACCTACGTGGACGACATGGCTCGGGTCGGCTCGGTCGTCACGCGTGGCGTATCCATCGAGGTACCCTGGCTCCTGGTCCACGGTACGGCGGATGACGTCGTGCCGCTCCAGGACTCCCTGGACATCGTGGACCGCGCGGGAGACAACGCGAAGCTCGTCGAGATCGACAACGCCGACCACGTCTTCTCCGAGCATACGGAGAAGATGATCGAGATTGTCCACGGCTGGGTCCGGGAACACATCGGCAGGTAGCAGTCACTGTAGTCAACCCCCTGAGGCCACATGATCGATTTCTTCCGATCGACCTTCACCTGGAAGGGGAAGCCCTGGCAGCCTGACCCGCACTACAGATGGAAAGGCGGGTTTGTCGGCGAGCACGGTGAGTATTATTACGTCCGGTTCAACCTCGAATCGCGATGCGAGATCCTGACGCCCGACGGGACCAACTATGAGTGCTTTCTCGGCTCACCCTGTCGGAGCGAGTACACGATCGCCGACCGTAACCTGTTCCAGATTCCGAGTAATGAATGGCGGATGGCATTCAGCCATACGGCTGGCCTGACCATCGCGAACCGGCCGAGTACAGAGCGAGAAGAGGCAGCCGCCACACCGCACAGCGAAGCCTTCCAGGACCATCGCATCGACATTCGACGACATTCCGATGCCAGACCACTGGCATCTGCTGCGGAAGTCGTCGAAGCCACGCTCGCAAACGATGTCCTCGGGTGTGCCACCGCCTACGAAGACCGTGGTTACAAAGTCACGGTCGAATACCCCGTTAACCTCATCAACATCAACGCTGAGACGCCTCAGTTTCAGGTCTGTACGGGACCGATCCTCCTGCCTGACCTCGACACCTGGAACGGATCGGAGATGGAGCGTGTCTTTGTAGCCGATGCGGCCATCACCTCGTACGACTGGGTCGAGTTCATCCTGCGCCGGGAGATAGATGCGGCTCCCGAAGAGCGCGAATGGCTGGACAGACCAAGAGGTCGCGATCGATTGGAACTGACCGACCCGGAAAACCCGCCTTCCGACTATCCACCGTCTCGACCCAAGCCTCTTGTCTTTAATGAGACGTGGGAAATGCCCGCCGCGAATACAATCGTCCAGGTCTGAACGCATCGGGTTAAAACCGCATCGCGCTGGATGCTCAAATCCGTCTAAATGGAGAGATCTCCGAGCTCGAGAAGTGGATCGAATCTCCGGGACTTTAGAACCAGGAAACTGTTCGCGATCCCACCTGTGACTGCTCCTGATATCCAGCACGTATGCGATGCCTACCTCGAGGGCCTTCGGGAGATCCTTGGGGACACGCTACACGGCGTCTACACCTATGACGCCGCGATGTTCGAGGACGGAGGTACAGTCCAGGACCTCGATTGTCACGTGATCCTGGACGCCGCTCCCATCCGACTAGCAACGATCTCGCCTCATCGACCTGCATCGAGACCTCGAGACCCGCTTCCCACCGCTTGGCGTCGAGGTCGACGCCTACTACATCCTTGCCGATGACGCCCGCAAGCGCGTCCCTCCGCCCAACCAGCTTATAGAGATTCGGGACGAATCCTGGGCTCTCCACAGTGCGGACGTCCGGGGCGGACGATACCGCACGCTACTGGGCTTGGAACCGGCCGACATTTTTCCCATCCCGAGTTGGTCGGCGCTGACCGAGGCCTTGGACCACGAGCTCGCCTTCATCAGCGACAACCTCAGGTATCCCGACTACTGCACTCTGAACCTCTGCAGGATCATCCGCAGTTTCGAAGAGAAGAATGTTGTCAGATCCAAACACGGCAGAGGTCGCTGGGCTTCAAAGCGTTACGCTCAATGGGAGGGACTGATTCAAGCCGCCATACGTTCCTACGCGAACACAGCGTCGGACGCAGACAACGCCCTGCTGCGCGACCAGGTCGTCCCCTTCCACCAGTTTGCCCTGGATGAGATTCGGCGAATACGAGACGTCGATAGTGCCTTCGATTTCCTGGACCCTGGAGAACTCGTGGACGGGGATCTCGAGCTCATCCATCAGGCACTGGGCGACCCGTCCAGGGGTCACGTACCGTTCTACCGATTCGGCATGTGTGTCAACGGGACCATCGACGCAGGTACCCTCGCGCGCAAAATCGGCGAGACGCGATCGGTGACGCACTATCGTGAGCAGATCGGATACGAGGTCTTCCCGTCGCATCGTGGGCATCGCTACGCGGCCCAGAGCTGCTCCCTGATCCGGCCTTTCGTCCGCGCCCACGGTCTCGACCAGGTGTGGATAACAGTCGATCCGGAGAACACTGCTTCCAGGCCCACATTTGAGCTCGCGGGTGCCGAGCCGAGTATGTAGAGACCGTGGGCATTCCGAAGGATGAGTAAATGTACCAACGCGGCGACCGGGTGCGATGCCGGTATCGCCTGCCCACAGCGCCAAGACCGGACATTGCCGAGCAGTTCACCCGAAACACCGTGAACGCCAGGGGCGTCGAACAGGAAGTCCTGACCGCACAACAGTAGACCGTCCTGCGTGACAGGCTCCTCGAGTCGCGCCAACGACGTGATCAGGGAGCGCATTCCACTTCCAACTCACCGACAAAGACCCCCATCACCTCATCCGTGCGTGAACGGACGAGTGTGAGTATCGTAACGACGTCACCAACCGAACCAGGCGGCTCGCGGAGTATCCCGGGGCCGTGGTGAAGATCTTTCTGCATATGGCGGCACGGATTCCTGCGCGTCGACATATCTTGTAACGAGAGTTTGCGAAGCAAACTCGCAACCAACGCGTAGCGTTCCCGAACTCTGACTCCTGACCTCTCCCTTGCCTTCCCACACAGAAACCACATCCTCACAAAGCCATTCGTACACGGTCAGCCTGGGCGGCACGCTTGACGGTGTGACCACCCGTGATCCTGTGGGCTACTCGGCATACGGGCAGGCATTCGAGCCGAACATCTCCGTTCGGATGGAGAACACGGGCGATACGGATGTCGTGAACCCGTGGATCATCGTGAACGGGAAGCGGGACTGGCGATCGATCGACCATATCCTGGCCGAAATCCTCGAAGACGGGATGAGTGACAGGGAGAAGGCGCGTGCCATCTGGGAATTTGCCCGCACGCATCGTTATCACTACACGTGCGCGTCGGACGAGGTCAAAGACACGGTCAAGATGCTCAACTGCTATGGCTACACGCTCTGCTGGGACGAGGCGTATACCGTGTCGAACCTGTGGCAGGCAGCAGGGCTGAAGGTGCGTCGTGGATACCCGCACGGGCACTGCACGACCGAGGTCTACTACGACGGCGCCTACCATCTGCTCGACAGCGACGAGCATCTGCTCTACCTGCTCAGGGACAACCAGACGATCGCCTCCGAAGAGGATCTGGCTCGCGATCGCGATCTGGTAAAACGTGGGCACGCCTACGGTGTTCTCCAGCGCGAGGATCCACAGGGCTCGGAAGCCGCCTCTTCCCTCTTCTTCTTCACGGGACCGCGAACAGGGGGCAGGCCACGCGTGGGCGACCACAGTATGGACCTCACGTTGCACCCCGGCGAGGCGTTGATCTGGAAGTGGGAAGACCGCGGGAAGTACCACGGTCACTGGGATCGTCCCAAGCGGCTGAGCAACGGCCGGATGACCTATACACCTGATCTGTCCACCGTCTCGAAGTGGTCGGATCGTCTCATCGGCTGGACCGTCGAGTCGGAAGGTCTGCGGGCGGGTGAGGATGCCAGCCTCAAACTGACGATTCGAAGCCCGTATGTCATCGTTGGCGGCGCCGTCAAGATCCAATCCGAAGGCGCTCTCGCAAGCCTCAGCGTAACGCACACGGATCAGCAATCCGTATCTCTCGAGTCGACGGACACCGGAGCCTACAGCCTCGACCCGGCGTTCCCGCCCGATGCGCCTGCCGTGTATGCCTATACGCTCCACGTGACGAGTCGACCGGGCGCACGACTGATCGACATCTCTATCGAGACAGAACTGCAGATGGCGCCCCTGTCTCTCCCTGCACTCGAGCTCGGTGAGAACCATATCGCGTATACTTCAGACTCCGGCGGCAGTGTCTCCATCACGCACGAATGGACGGAAAAGGACGCTGATCCCCCGCCCAATCCCCCGAAGAATCCGGAATTTCCACCAGATTCCGGCGAAGTGTCCGAAACGCAGTTTACCTTCTCGTGGCCGCCCGCCGACGGTGCTGCCGACTACCACCTCCAGCTCAGTGAATACGCGGACTTCAAGCACGTACAGAGTCCGGTCTTCGACAAACTCGTCTCAAAGACCCCCTCAGCCGGTACCGCGGAGTGGTCGATCCCTTTCGAAGGACTGTTGAATCCCAATCAGGACTACTTCTGGCGTATCCGTCCCAGGGACGCGGACGGGCAATGGGGTTCGTGGAGCCGACCGTGGACCTTCAAGATCAAGGCACCTGGTGTGCCACTGGATGTTCGCGTCGATCCGGATTGGGATGCGAGGACCATGACCCTCATGTGGGAGCCAAATCCGCAAGGGACTACACCCATTCGCTACGAGGTGTATGGTAGCAACGAGAGGGGGTTCTCAGCGAGCCGCGAGCCGTACGCCGCTATGGTCGACAACAAAACAACGGATACCTTCCCTGCCAACCATATCGCCACAACGGATCTCACCACGTTGCCCGTTGCCAGACCGGGCATCGATCTCGACAGCTGCTCGCATTACCGGGTGGTTGCCATTGATGAATCAGGCGCACGGAGCGGTCCATCTGACCAGGCTTTGGCGCCCTGTCCGATGATCCTGTCAATGCCCGAGCCCCAAGCGGTGGCCGGACAGACCTACACCTACCAGGTCGACGTCACGACCTCTACCGGTCAGCTGCGTGCCGAGCGCGTCGACGACCGAAACTACGTGCGCGAGATTCGTGAAGGCGATGCTTTGCGATACCTGGTTGATGAGGGCCCGCCGGAGTGGGTAAGCATCCACGAAACGACCGGCCTGTTCACAGCAACACCCGGCCCGGAACATCTCGGGTTCCACACCATCACCATTCGTGTTCAGAACGGGAACGGAGGCTTCGACATGCAGGGCTTTGACCTGGAAGTGGTTCGCGACACGAGTTAGCCGCACTCACCGGAAAGTCAAAAGCTCTTACCGCAGAGAACGCAGAGGATGGCTGGGATGTGGTGGGAGCCCGCTAGGGCGAGGCGCAAGTAGCCCGGGGTGGAGGCGTAGCGTAGCGAAGACGGAGCCCCGGGTATAGAGCCGCAGGGAAGCCTGGCGCCGCAAATCTGGGGAGAATCCAGAAGCAGTGAGCTACGGCGCCGATGTCAGCAGACAGAACGGCCAAGGATTGGCACCCAAGACATCAATGCCTGAAAGGCACGCACATGGAAAAGACGTGGCCGTGGTCTGTGCACATTAGCTCGTTTATCGGGCAGTCGCCTGAGGACATTCTCGAAACCTGTCAGCGTGCGGGACTGACCGCAGTCGACGGCACGTATCGCTTCTTCCAGAAGCACACAGCCGCAGAGCTCGACGCATTCGCAGAGCTGTTTACGCAGGGCGGCGTACGGATCGAGACTTTTCACCTGCCGTTCACCGAGGCGGATGAAGTCACATCCTTCTACGAGACCATCAGGACCGGGGCCGTAGATCGGATCCGCCACTGGATGGTAATGGCGAAAAGGCTGGGTGCGTCTGCCGGGATCCTCCACACGATCAAGCAGCCATACAACGTCGACATCGAAGGACTGGACAAGTATCTGACCCAGCTCGGAAAGAGTCTGGAGGCGCTCCTCCCCGCAGCGGAAGAAATCGGGTTCTCCCTCGCCATCGAGAACCTGCCCCCGGGTCAGGGCCGGTTCGGCTCCAGGCCGGAACACTTCACCGAAATCGCCACCCGATTCGCCCATCCCAACCTGGGATTCTGCCTGGACACGGGTCACGCGCTTGTTGCCGTCGGCCTCGACCACGCCAACGACTTCCTGGACGTGATGGGGCGGAACCTGATCGCCTTCCACCTCACCGACAATGCGGGAGATCGCGACCCCCACCTGGCGCCCGGTCACGGCCTGGTTGACTGGGATCCCGTCTTCCGAAAGGCCGTCGAGATCGGGTTTTCACGCCCCATGTGTATCGAGACGCCCCCCTTCGCTCCAGGTCCGCCCTACTCGCCAAACGCCTGGAAGCAGATGCTCGACGACACGGATGCGCTCGTGGCGCAGGCGCTGGCCAAAGGCTAGCCACCCACCGATTCAGACATCGGTATTGACACAAATGCACACGGGCTTAGCTTTGACCTCACTTCGCAACAGACGAACTGATCAAGGAGAGAGAAACCGATGCCTGCATACAGCATGAATCACGTCCATCACGAGGCCGCAGACGTCCACGCCGCCGCCGAGTGGTATGTCAAACTGTTCGACGCCGCACAGGACGAACCTTTCGAGAAGGGTGGCGCAACCTGGATTCGGGTGCACATCGGCGACACCACGGTCACCATCACCGACCGTGCTTCGGATGGCCCGGAAGTCGGTCGTTTCCTCGGCTACGACCACCTGGGCATCGAATCGGACGACTTCGACGCCACGATGGCGCGGGTCGAAGAGCTTGGCGTCAACATCTGGGCAGGGCCGACGGATGGCGGTGGATTCCGCATCGCGTTCATCAGCGGCCCGGACAACATCAAGATCGAGCTCATGGAGAAGGCGTCGTAGCGACGACCCACTGGAGGACACGTGACCGCAGTTGAAGCGATTGGCGGCAGTCTGCCGCTGAACACCGAAGAATTCGCCCGTCGTGCGCACGCCTACACGATGAAACCGACGCGGAACCCTCTCAAAGAGGTGCTCGACAAGGCGTCGTCCGTTGAAGAGACGCCTCCTCTGCTGGGTATCTTCAACGACATCCCCTGGCATCAGTTCCGTGAGAACGAGGCCCACGCGTGGGCAAAGGCCGGCTTCTCGTGGATCGTGAACGACGCCGAGCACTCGCAGTGGGAGGGCTGGTATGGCCGCGAACAGAACGCGCATCAGTGCCGCCACGGCCTGTTTCCCGTTCAGCGCCTCCATCGGGAAGCACGATCTTCACACGGCGACGTGTTCCAGCTGGGGGCAAGAGCCAGCATGCGCCCCTACGGCACAACCTACGAGGAAGCGGAGGCCTATTACCGGGCGGTGAACTTTCCCGAGCAGGGCAAGGCCACGCCCGACGATCGCGGCGGGTATCCCGTCCGGACGGGCGACCGCACGATGATGTTCACACCTGATGACCTCCGCGGCGCCGAAACGGAGACGCAGGGCTGGATCCAGTTCGAAACGGCCGAGTATATCCTGGACAAGGACATGCGCGATCGCGTACTCGACCTGATGGCCGCCCAAGGCCCCAACAAGGCCTGTTGCTTCGTCGGACCGTTCGATGCGATCCTTCGCGAAGGGGATATCCCTGAGATCGAGGATGCCGTTAACGAGCTGTTCCGTGAGGCTGCCAAGAGAGGCGTGCATACGGGCCGCGTCGTTGGCTCCGGTTCCCTGGAAGACCCGAAGGGGATCGAAGACGCGATGGTCATCGCCATAGAGAACGGGTGTCGGCTTGTATGCGTACATCCTTTCACGAGTGACATGGTCTACCGTGGCGCTGCCGCAATGGCTGCACCCTTCTTCGCCGCCGCCCAACGCTGCGGCTTCTAAGCCACCGGGGACGGTCGTGACCTGGCGCAAATACCTCTAGCCCACTATGTCCCGTCCCCATCTCTTCATCCGAAGTCAAAGCGTGGACGGCGCTCGATCCCTGGGCGACGTCAGGTCCGGTCTCTCCGACACGCACGCCGCGCAGCTCTGGAAACAACTCCTCGACAAGACCGCCCGTGAGCTCGAGGAACCTCCCTGGACACCATCGTCCGCGCTGCCCAGCCGCAAACCCCAACAGATCGCCCACGCCAACCGGGAATACGAGCTCGTCGCATATACGGCGAACCGGATCCTGGATGCGGCCCTCGTCGGCCTGCTACAAGACGACCGTCGATACGCGGAATCTGTCTGCAATCAGATCAGGACCGTTTACGACGTAGCTGCGTGGCCGGAAATCGAGGACAAGACCCATCTTGCCCACGGGGACCACTGCAGTCTCCGTAGCGGCCAGCTGGCCTTCGCGATCGGGTGCGCCTATGACTGGCTTTACAACCTGCTGACCGAGGCCGAGCGAACGGAGATCCTGGAGGGCTTCGACCGACGATTCACCCGACAGTTTCGAGCGGCACTGGAACACGGCGATCGATGGGTGAACTGGCGGCATAACTTCTGTGTCGTCATCTACGGCGGGTTTGCCATCGCCGGCATGGCTTTTGGCGACGACTATGCCGAGAGCGGGTGGCTGCTCGAGGTCGGAAAACGCCCGATGGACGGGTACTTCGACAGTCTCTTTGGACCCGAAGGCGAGTTCAACGAGAGCGTGCAATACGCCGGGTCAGCTGCGACTGCCGTCTACTACCTGACGGCCCAGCAATGCCACGCCCCCGCCTCAACTCATCCAATCGTGACGCAGCGGCTGGACGCGTTTTGCCGCTGGTATATGCACTTCACGCTTCCACCGGGCCGTGTCGCCGGTTTCGGAGATCCCGCCCCCGACCTTCCGCCAGTCGTGTTCCATTACAGTGCCGTCGCCTCAGCGCTTCGCGACGGTAACTTTCAGTGGTTCTACAGACAGTATGCGGACCACACGCGGGACACACATCGCAAGCGAGCGATCGAGCTGCTCTTCTATGACCCGACCGTCGAGGCCGTCGACCCCACGGGCCATCTCTCCCTCGGTCACGCCTATCACGCTCAGGGCAAACTGATCAGCAGCCGAAGTTCGTGGGATCCCGATTCGGCCGAGTCGATTGTCTACTCGAAGGCGGCGCGCGAGCACAACCACAGCCATCCCGACTGGGGCCAGGTCTGCCTGGACGGCTACGGTGATCGACTGCTCAGGGATCTTGGCTCCCCACCGGCCTATCCCCGTGACGATAGAGATCGCTACTACAACTACCAACAGTGGGGACACAACGTCCTCTTGTTCGGGAAGAATGAGACCGGAGGTGTATCGATCGCCGAGCGGGACCTCGCCGGGTCCATCGAACGAGCTGAGTTCGACGATGAACGAGGGGGTTGGTGGCGTCTCGACCTCTCATCGGTCTACTCGGACACTCAGTCTGTCACACGAACAGTCGTCCATCTCCTCCCGCGTATACTTGTCGTTGTCGATGAAGCGACACTCGATCACGAGATACCCATCAGCCTCCGCTGGCATACAGCGGATACACCAGAGCTGTTGCCGGACGGGAACCTGACCGTTCACAGTGACCACGCGACGCTATCGGGGTGTGTTATGGACCTGGATGGTCGTGCAATGCTCCGTACGTCGCATCAGGAATACCTGCCACCTTACGACGTCGACGCGCTTGGTGATCCTCAGCCTCAGCGACACGAGCCTTATGTGGAGCTTGCGGCAAGCGGCGATCGATGCCGTTTTGTGTCGCTGTTCTGTGTGCAGACGAGATCGGCGGAAGGTGCTCTCTGGTCGTCGACCTCGGATGGATGGGAGATCGAGACGGACGAGGGTGTGGTGAGTGCGGAAGTTGGAGGAAGTCGAATCAGCGTCGAGGGCCCTCGTGGATCGTGGGTGATTGAGGATGGGTAGTCAAAGAAGCCCGGGCACGCGACGATCCAAGCCCTCACCCGTCTTGCGGGCGAGACACCGGGCCCGCAAGAATCCCTCTTCCCCCTCCGCCAAGGCTACGGCGGGACAATGCCCGCTAGCAGGAGAGGGAAAGCATGAATATCTGGACCAGTATGGATGAACAGCGCTTAAAGGAGCCGCATGTCACAGCCTGTATTTGATCTGACCACGAACGACTTCGCCGATCCGCTCGGGATCGATTCGGCACCGGCGTTTTCCTGGAAATACACTTTCCCGTCCGGTGGATCCCAGGCCGCCTACCGGATTGGGGTCGCGTCATCAGCAGATGGACTTGCGAACGAGACCTTCGACTGTTGGGATTCGGGTCGGATTGAAGATTCTCAGAGCCATTATGTGGGGTACGACGGCGACAGTTTGGCGCCGCGCACGACCTATCACTGGGCGGTCACGGTATACGGGGAGGACGGGACAGCTCATTCGGCCGAATCGACCTTCGAGACCGGTAAGCGGGAGGAGCGGTGGTCGGCGCGTTGGATCTCGGCCCATCACCATCGCAAACACGACGACGCGCTCGACGCCCCTTACCTGCGCAAGGCCTTCGAGCTTGCCGGACAGCCTTTCAGCGCACGTCTCTACATCTGCAGTCCCGGCTACTTTGATTCCTACGTGAATGGCGAGCGGGTCGCTGATGAAGAGTTGTGCACGCCGTTCACGAAGTATGACAGCCGCCTGCTCTACAGCACATACGATGTCACCGAACAGGTGCAGGCGGGAGAGAACGCAGTAGGCGTGCTGATCGGGAACGGCTGGTATAACTGCTTTACGGAAGATGTGTGGAATTCGCGTCAGGCGTCGTGGCGGCACATTTCCAAGCTGATCGCGGAGCTCCATATCGATCTGGATGACGGGTCGCACGTCGTCGTGCACACGGACAACACGTGGAAAAGCGCGCCCAGCCCGATCGTCTTCAACGGGATTCGGAACGGGGAACACTACGATGCTCGTCTTGCCCAGCCCGGATGGGATTCGCCCGGGTTCGATGACGGCGAATGGGAGCAGGCGAAAGTCGTTCGGCCGACCGGGGGTCGCCTGCAGGCGTCGGAGATGGAACCGATTCGCGTGACGGGAACGATCGATCCGGTCAAGTCTTGGCAGACGCCCGAGGGAGCCTACATCTTCGACATCGCACAGAATGTCTCCGGGATCGCCGAGATCACTGTCGAAGGTGACGACGGCGGCGAGATCGTCATGAAGTACTCCGAGCGACTCCAGGACGATGGCGTCCACATCAACCAGGGAACCGTATCGGGCTTTGTCCGCAGTGGCGACTTCCAAACGGACCGGTACTTCTCGGCCGGGAACGGCTTAGAATCCTGGCAACCGCGGTTCGTCTATCACGGCTTCCGATACATCGAGGTGGCCGGGTGCAGGAAGGAGCCGATCGTTAAAGCGCTCGTCATCCACACCGACGTCGCGACCACTGGCGAGATCACGTTCGACGACGATAACCTGAACGCCCTCCAGAGGATCACACGATGGGCGACGCTCACCAACCTGCACGGTTTGCCGACAGATGACCCGCATCGCGAGAAAAACGCGTGGACCGGTGATGTCTCTCTCTCCACCGAGCAGATGCTTCTAAACTTCCGTACCGCCCCCCTGCTTCGGAAATGGCTCGCAGACGTCCGTGACGCGCAAAAGCCGGACGGCGCGCTGCCGTGCGTGGTCCCATCCACCGGGTGGGGATACAACTGGGGGAACGGCCCCGACTGGTCGAGCGCACTGACGCACATCCCCTGGCAGATTTACCTCTACACGGGCGACGAAAGAATCCTGAGTGAGAACTACGAAGCCATCACGCGTCACTTCGGATACATGGATTCCATGGCAGTCGACGGCATCGTCCACTACGGGATCGGAGACTGGTGCGCGCCGTTCGAGGGCCGCGCATTGGCCGTCAACATGTCCTCGTTCAAGTGCCCGACCGAATTGACGGACACAGCCTACTACTACAATGCGGCCGACACGATCTCGCGAATGGCCACCGTCCTGGGCAAAGGGGCAGACGAACGATATTACCGCAGGACAGCGAACGTGATCAAGGATGCCTTCAGGAAGGCCTTCTACAATGCCGATGCGAACACCGTTGCCGGCGACTGCCAGACCGCTACCGCGTGCATGATCTACCAGGGCCTGCAGGAGGAGGACGAACACGATCGACTCCTCGAACTGCTCCTCTCCCAGATCGCCGAGAAGGACGACCATCAGGACACGGGCATCCTCGGCAACAAGTATCTCTACAACGTGCTGGGACAGGCTGGCCGGATGGACGTCGCTGTGAAGATGATCCTGAACCCGACATACCCGTCCTACCGGAACTGGATCGACACCGGGGCGACCACCCTCTACGAGTGCTGGAACGGCGAGGGCTCTCAGAATCACCACATGTTCTCGGACGTGATGGCGAGTCTCTACAAATATGTCGGAGGCATACAGCCGGATGAGCAGGCGCCAGGCTTCCAACAGATCAACCTCCGACCGGCGTTCAACTGTGGGCTGAACTCTGTCCAATGCGAGCACGAATCACCCTATGGACCTGTCGGCTGCAAATGGGAGCGGACAGACACGGCCATCAACGTGGAGATCACGGTGCCCGGTGGCTGTCGAGCGACCTTCGAACCTGTTGGCGCCCAGGTCCGCGACTTCACGCGGGAACTGGCCCCGGGGAATCACGCTTTTTCGATCTAGCGGGAACACAACACTTCACATCGTGAGGTAGACATGGCGACATTCGACCTGACCGTCCGCTACAGCCGGGAGCTGTCCGACCCGGAGCTGCCCTGTCGTGAAGAACACTTCATCCACGGAGAGATGTCGTGGACAATGAAGGCGGAAGAGACCGGGATCGTTCTCGTCGACTGCTGGGACAAACATCCGGTCGAATCGCATCTCGAGCGTGGCGGACAGATCGCCAGGGATCACATCCTCCCTGTCATCGAGGCCTCCCGTCGATCGGGAATCGCGGTCATTCATGCGCCATCTCCACAGCAGGCCAGATTGTTCCCTCAGTGGACGAAGTATGCAGAAGACCGTGAGCTTCACGGTGGATCGGGTTCGGGCCCGGAGTGGCCCCCTCACGATCTGCGTCGTCGAACCGGCGAATACGCCGCCTTCGCCCGTCCGCCGGAGCCTCGCGTGGAAGCGGTTACCGAGATGCGGGAGACACGCGGGATCATGGATTTCCTGGGACCGGAGCCGGAGGATTTCGTCGTCGCAACGGGCGCACAGCTGCATCGCCTGTGCCGACACCAGGGCGTCGTCCACCTGTTCTACGCCGGTTTCGCCGCCAACATCTGTGTGCAGCGTAGAGACTATGGCGTATGGGAGATGCTCGACCGCGGCTACAACATCGTGCTGCTGCGGGATTGCACGACAGCCATCGAGCACTCGGAAACGTGGGACGGCATGTGGCTGACCAGGGCCTCCATCCTGGACATGGAACTCCGAGCGGCATCAGCCACGAGCGAGGCGCTCGTCCAGGCCCTCGATAACGCAGGATAGGTCGTGGACGGCTTCTCCGTCGGCGTCATCGAGGGCTTCTACGGTCGGCCGTGGCGTTGGGAAGCACGCGAGTCGTATGCCGGATTCCTGAAGACGAACGGATTCGGGTTCTACATCTACGCCCCTAAGGGTGATGCCCATCTGAGGAAACGGTGGCGCGATCCCTGGCCCGCGGACGACCTGAGTCGACTGGAACAGATGGCCGCCGTGTACAGACGTGAGCACGTCGCCTGGGGCATCGGTTTCAGCCCCTACGAGATCTACCTCGACTTCAACGACGACGCCAGGGCCGCGCTCGAACAGAAAATCGCCACCATCAACCGCCTCGATCCTGACATCGTGTGCGTCCTCCTGGATGACATGAAGGGCGACGTCCCTGACCTGGCCGAGACGCAAGCCGACGTCTTCAACCGGATCGCAGACCTCAGCTCCGCCCGCCGCCTCATCTTCTGCCCCACCTACTACTCCTTCGATCCGATCCTCGAAAAGGTCTTCGGCGAAATGCCGAAGGGCTATTGGGAAACGCTGGGCAGACTGATCGACGAGTCCGTCGACTTCTTCTGGACCGGACCTAAGGTCTGTTCGACCGAGTATCCCGAAGCGCACATATCGGAAGTCGCGGATCGTCTCGGCCGGAAGCCCTTCCTGTGGGACAACTATCCCGTCAACGACAGCGAGAGCCGATCGAAGCGTCTCTACCTGGGGGCTTACCAGAATCGCCCGCATCAGTTGGCTGATCTGGCAGCCGGGCACGCGGCCAACCCGATGAACCAGTCCTGGCTGTCACGCATCCCGATCTGGACGCTTGGCGAGATCTACCGCACCAGGGGAAATTACGACCCGGATCGTGCGACAGGTGATGCGCTTGTGAGCCTGTGTGGCGCAAGCCTTGCCAACACGCTCCTTGAAGACACGCGCCTCTTCGAAAACGGCGGGCTGGACGGGATCGCAAAAGAGCCCAGGGCAGCCCTGATCGAGAAATACGGCAGCTACGACTCACCCTTTGCCGATGAAATCGTGGATTGGCTGCGGGGTGGATATGCATTCGACCCCGCCTGCCTGACCGAGTAGACACTTCCCGTTCGACCACTGTTTGGAGGTCTTATGAGTACCGACATCGAACCCTTTGTCGTTGACAAGAATCTGGGAAAGAAGGTCCAAGTTGGGCCGAACGATCTCCCCCTGACAAATGCGGACGGAGACCCGGTCGTCGAACTGACCCAGGAGCAGAAATACCTATTCGACACGCGAGGATGGCTCCTCGTCCCGGGTGTCCTGAGCGCGGAAGAAGTGGACGAGATGAAAGCCCACACCGAGCGTGTACGGGACGAGCCGGAGTCGCTGCCCGAACACGAACGATGTTACATCTCCGGTCCACTGGAGAAACTCACGGACCATCCGGTCGTCGTCGGGTTCTTGAACGAGTTTCTCGCCCATCCGCATCTCTCCAGCCCGGACTGCTATGGATTCCGGATGGAGAGTGCCGGCCTTCGCTCGCCCTCGGCAGAGCCACACAAGCAGGGCAAGTTCAGTCCGCACAACGGGAGCGGATTCTTCCGCTTCGCCGTTGACTCCCATCACTACCAGTGCGTGCCCGGTAAGGCCTTCAGCGGCCTGACGCGCGTGGTCTGGGAACTCGCGCCGGTCAAACACGGACAGGGGGGGACGTTGCTCGCGACAGGCAGCCACAAGGCGGCCTACACGGCGCCCGAATCGATCCAGGACAAAGACTCGGAAGTCTGGGATACGTATGCCTGCCCGGCCGGCTCCGTCCTGTTCTTTACGGAGGCACTTGCCCACAGCACGTGTCCGTGGACCAACGAGGAGAACCGTCGTGTCGGCATCTTCAACCTCTACAACAGCGTGGGATCGCAATGGGGGAAGTGGCATCCGCCCGAGGCTTTGGTGGAGGAGATGCCGCCGATGCGTCAGACACTGTTCAGGGGAATTCACTGCGCGGACAATGTGACGGGATTCCGTTACCACGGGCAGAACCAGGTCGATCGACCGAAGAGCGAGCAGAAGGGGTAGGTACGATTCGGCGGAGAAACTGAAGCTCTCCTCTCCCACCTGTGTGGGAGAGGACGGTCGGGACGCAGACGCAACCCGGTGAGGGCGGAAACGACTCTGCGAGCCCATTCGGGCCCTCTCCCAGTCGACCCTCCCTTACTCGATCACGACAGCCTTGAGTTTGAGCGACATATAGATCGCAAAGGGGACGAAGGCACACGCAATCAGGAACAGATTGTGGCAGGAGATCCAGGCGACGAGTGCGCCAGCGATGATGGGCAGAAGACCGTCGGGCATCATGAACGCGTTCATGAAGCTGGTATACGTGGGACGTCGGTCCGCGGGTGCGATGTCGAGGATATAGGTCATTCGTCCCGTGAACATGCCCGACCACGCTGCGCCTGAGCAAATAAAGGTCAGGGCGAAGTATGCCACCTGTGTGTCGATGGCATAGGATGAGCCGAGAAGCCCCGACAGGTCGATCGGTATGGCCGGAACAAACGACACGGTTAGCGGGAAGATTACGGACAGCCCCAAGAGACACGTCCCGATCGGAAGCAGCGCGTGATTCCCTCGACGCTGGCCGATCCACGCCCACACGACGTTCGAGCTGATCGAGCTCAGCTGCAGCACGGCCGAGAAGAACCCCACATACCGGACACTCATCCCCAGGTCGGTCAGGGCGTAGGGCATGTAGAACGGCGCCCCCATCGACGAGAACCCCCACAGAAACTGGAGAATGCACAGTCGACGGTAGTTCCTGTCGACCTTGATGCACGCGATCCCTCTACGCACATACTCGCGCATCGAGAGTCGGTGTGACGACTCTTCCCGCTCGATCGGCTCGCGGATCATCGCGAAAGAGGCGACGGACAGGCCGATGCAGATTCCCGCCGCGACGAACAGAACCCCGTAATTCGTCGGGAACGCTAGCCCGCTCGCATCGCCAAGGATGTATCCGATCGACACGCCCGCGATCGTTGCGAGCCCCCCGCCCGCCAGGCGACGGTATGCGAACACCCGCGCCCGAACGGATGAGGGAAAGGCCTTTCCCATGATGTCCATACGGGGCACGCTCGCCGTGCCCATGCACGTCATCGCAAGACCGTAGCAGGTGAGAAATGCGATCAGCAGGACCGTGGGGTAGTCCGACCCGATCAGGATCGCGAGGACGCCAATGCTGATCCACATCAGCGTCTGGATTCCGCCGAAGATCGCGAAGACGTGCATCTTTCGCGGCATCGGCTCGACGATCCGCCCCGCGAACACCTGTGGAACCGACCATCCCAGACGCATCAAGGTACCGGTAAGACCGACGAAAAAGCTCGAGGCTGTCAGTGTCTGGACAAAGGCAGGCAGAACGAGTTCGTAACTGGCAAAGGCAAAACCGGCGAACATCATCGCGCCGTTCATCACCAGAAAGCGGCTGTTCCGGCTGAGCTCCCTCTGTTCGATAGGTCCCCCGCGTCTCCTCAGCGCATCCGGCCCCGGTGCGAGTCGCGTTCACCCGCATCGCGGGCGTACTGAGGATATAGCTCGTCGTGCATGTCGCGAGCCTGCTGTAGGTGTATCATCCTCGCATCGTCAGCTGTATCCAGCATCGTTGGGAAATACATCCCGGCACCCGTATCGATGTCGTATCCGCCTGGAGAATGCACACGCACATACTCCCGCAGCAGGTCCATCTCATCGGGTGTCTCAGCGTGGCGCGTACAGTTCATCGTGAACATGCGTCGCCGATTGCCTCCGCCAAACGAGGCGTGGTAGAGGTCGTGGTTGAAAATGACGACATCTCCGGGACAGGTGGACAGCGCGACGCTTCCAGGAAAATCCTCCGGTGGCACCCCGAACATCTCCAGGGAATCCCTAGGATGGATGCCCTCCTTCCGGATGAAGTGGTCGGGATGATGGCTCCCCGGAATCACACGCAGGCACCCGCTGTCAGCGCCCACTTCATCCAGATAGAACGCGGCCTTGGTCGCCCACGCTTGACCCCAGTTCCCGTCCGGGTGCCATCGCGTGTTGCCGGTGTAGTAGTTCCCGTCCCCGCCACAGTAGTTGAAGCGTTCACCCGTGACGCCGCCGATCAGACCCAGAATACCGGGATGATCCATCAGGGCGCAAAGGTCGGGGCTGTGTTCGATCGGTCCACCGAACATCGTCCGCTTGCTCCCATCGTGATCGGTCCCCCCTCCCCAGTTCTGGATCGACCACTCGAAGGCGTCGATCACGCGTTCAGTCTCCTCGGGCGTAAGGAGCTGTCGGATGACCAGATATCCGAACGCGTCAAAGAAGTCAATTTGCTGCTTGTCGAGTTGGATGGCGATTCCTCCTGCGAATCCTTTGTGCGTTGCACTTTGACACATACAGTTCGGGATACGAACGCACCAGTATAGCGGCACTACCACTTTGGTGCTATGTTCGCTCCGCACAATGCATGGTAAGCAATTCAGGGAAAGGAATCTGCAATGCACCGTACGGGTGTCATAGGGCTGGGCGACATGGGATCGGGCCTGGCCAAGAATCTGATCGCCAACGGGTTCCCCGTCACGGGTTTCGACCTCGACGACGCCCGAATGAAGGCCTTCACCGACATGGGTGGCACGCCCGCGCAGTCAGCCGCTGAAGTCGGTCAACAATCTGATGCTGTCTACGTGATGGTGATGACTGGCGATCAGGCCAAGGCCGTCATCCTTGGCGAAGAGGGACTCGTCAGTACGTTGGACAAAGGAAGCGCTGTTCTCCTGACGGCAACAATCAAGCCTTCAGAGGCACGCGAGATTGGCGCCGCGATGGAAGGATCGGGCATCCACCTGATCGATACGCCTGTCTCGGGCGGCTTTCCGGGGGCCCAGGGTGGTACACTGACGATGATGGCCGCCGCAGATGAGGGTGTCCTCGACGAATACGCTGCGGTCATGGACGCCGTATCTGGCACGATCCACCGCGTCGGTACCAATCCAGGTGAGGGCCAGACCGTGAAAGCATGTCTTCAATCGCTGATCGGATCGATCTTCACAGCAACTTTTGAGGCCTCTGTCCTGGCCGCCAAAGCTGGTATCAGCGGTCAGGTCCTGTATGAGGTCTTCTCCACATCAGGCGCCGGATGCGGGTGTACGAACACCGCGCTCGAGAACATCATCGACCGCAAGTTCGAGCGAACGGGCAGCCACATCAACACGATGCATAAGGACCTCACCATCTCGCTTAAGCTGGCCGAGGAACTGGGCGTTCCGCTGCATACGGCCTCGACGGCCATGCAACTCTTCCACGCCGGCCGAACGAAGTATCCTGACGGCGACAACTGGACCGTCACCCGAGTGATCGAACAAATCGTCGGCGCTGAACTACATAGATGAAGAATGATCCACAAAGACACGAAGACACGAAACATCCAAGGTACACAACCCACCGTCGAACAGGTGGAGGTCCAGGAAGTAACTCCTAACTGACCTTCTCCTGCCTTTCCTGGTGCATTTGTGCCTTAGTGGTTCGCCTTTGACTCAGGGGGTCTCATGAAGCTGGGTGTGATATGTGATGGGATCAGCCGCGATCTATCCCACGCTGTCGACGTGATGGACGAGTTTGGGCTGGAGTATGCCGAGCTGCAGTTCGTGGGTGAGAAAGAGGTCGGCGACCATACGCCTGAAGAGATCGCAGACATCAAGGCATTACTGTCCGATCGAGGGAAGCCGGTGTCCTGTCTGTCGCGACACGTCTTCGCGGGGACGACAGCGAACGATCGTCCCGGGGACGACCTGCACACGCAGCACATGGATGCGCTCAAGCGGGTGATCGACATGGCACACGAAGTGGGGTCGCCACTCGTACGCATCATGACGACCCGGAAGGAGCAGATCCTATGGGGACGGAATGGCGCCGATCAGTGGAACGTCGCCAAGGGGGCTTGGGATGCCCTTCCCCCGATGATTGCTCCTGCCGTCGAGCTGGCGAAGTCGGAAAACATCACGCTGGTCGTCGAGACGGGGAACGGCCAGATCGTCAACTCCTGCTACACGGCACGCAAGTTGATCGACGACCTAGGCGCAACGGACACGTTGAAGGTTCTGTGGGACCCAGCCAACTGTTGCTGGTGTCACGAGCTCGCCTATCCCGCCGGCTACAACGAGATCCGCGACGGGTACATCGGCCACATCCACATCAAGGATGTTGTGGTCGACACACCTCGGGCGACCCTGGAGGTACGCGAGATGGGTAAGGGTCAACTGGGTGACCTGTTCCAGCCGATGGCCGATGCCCTTCTTTCAGACGGATATGATGGAGTGATCTCGCTGGAGAGTGTCTACCGACCGGACAGCGGCGACTTCGAGGATGGGTTTCGATCCTGCATCCACAGGTTCAAGGAACTGTTCGGATAGACGATACTGCCAGCGCACAGCCGCCAGATTTTTCTCCATCCCGCGGCGACTCTCTTGGGGAGCGCGTTTGCCAGAGCCCCTTCCCGTTCATTTGTTTCTATCTGCCTGCCTTACCGAAACCTTCGTGAAGACAGGTAATTCAGCGCCATTAAGGTCCTTGCGTTCATCACTGATACCGTTGTAGAATCAGAATTAGGATGCCGGTCGTCACACAAGAAGTGACTGTCCGAATACGATTCCACCGGTTCCATTTACCCTCAAATGTGTCCCTGGCCGATCGCAATTTTCCCTCGCTCATCCGATCCACGTCGAGAGTCTGAACGTCGTTGTTCAGCGGGATGTTGATCGCCATCGTCGGTAGCTGAACGGTCAACAGGTACAGTGCGGTTGCGCAAAGAAGGAGGATACGATCCCACCCGTCGAGCGAGCACACGCCTAGCCAGACACCCCCCAGAACTGCCACGATAGACCCGACCCAAACCACCATGAACACAGGCTGCCGGTCCTGTATCATGTCATCCATCGCTTGGAATGCCCGGAGAAATTCGCGATCGCCCAGCGATCCGATGCCGGGCATCACCACAACGGCAAAAGCCAGAACAAGGCCGGCAACGAGCGCACACAACAACGTCGCAACCATCAATACCACCGAGAAGAGCTCCATATTCACGACCATTCCTTCGTAGGATGGAGAAATGTCTCACGCCTAAAATTATTCCCGAGGCCCTTGACTTCGCTTGGGTAACAAGGTCTTGTCTGGATGTGGCACAAATCCTGAGGGACTGACGGCACACCGTTCGGAAGGGCCCACTGTGGACCCCCATTCAGGCTACAGGATGCGTGAAATTACCGGCGCCAAATGTGAGTCCATCCACCGGTTGCGGATGATTGTCTCCGCAGAAGCCTCCCACCGCTGAAAGAGTTGTCTGAGTGAACCGGGTCGCGAGCGTGGGTCGAGGGCCGAACCGATTTCCGTAAAGGAGGCAGAGTGGCGAATCTGAATGACCTTAAGCGACCGCGGCAGTTCTGTTTCCTGACCGAGGTCGCGTAACACAACCCAATATGCAATACCAACGGCCGTGAAATATCCCCTCTCACGGCCGTCTTCTCTGTACTCCGGCTGTTCGGCTACAGATGAGGAACCTTCAGCGTCTCCTGTAGATAGCGCACGTTGATCCACATCTTGTCGTCCACGGTGCCCTCACCCTCGTTGGGACGCGGCGGATCGAGATCCAGAGTGATCCACCCGTCGTAGCCACGGTCGCTCAACATCGTCCATATGGCCGGGTGGTTGACACCTTCCGCGCCCAGGTCCTTATACAGAATCTCCTCCGTGTGCATCTCTTTAGTGGGCGTTGGTCCCGTATACCCACGATACTCCGCCTTGGAATCCTTCCAGTGCACAGCCGCCAGACGATCGTAGTAGTCGTCGATCAGCTGTACGGGATCGCCACCACCCAGGTTCAGCTGCGCCGTGTCGGGGATCCAGGACACGATAGCCGGATCCGTCTGATCGAGCAGAGCGCGTACCTCCTCCGGCCGCTCGATCGGTCCCCAGATATGCGGATGCGGTGCGATCGTCACGCCCAAGTCGCCGGTTCGTTTCCCGATCTCCGTCACCGTCTCCACAATCGCCCTGATATCCTCTGGTGTCGTCCCGCCGCTGGGCCGCCCCCCCATATTGATCTTGAAGTGAGCACATCCGAAGACCTTCAGGAAGTCTCTGCAGAAATCGACGTGATCCGACACCGTCTGCTCACGTTTTGACGTGTCTATGAACTCGCACAATTGCCCCGGACCGCCGTTCGATGCCGTGATCAGCCGTATCCCAAGCCCGTCAAGAAGCTCCTTGAGCGCCTGAGGGCGGTCTACCCAGTCCATGAGCTTCCCCCGGTAGGGTTCGAAACCGGGTAACCCGTGTTTGCTGATCAGTTGTGCGTGGTCCTTCGTGAAGCCATCGAAGATGGCCCCACCCATGGCGAAATGAATCTCTGACACGATTGGCCTCTCTCAGATAAACTGATTGTGTGACACGCTGTATGCAGTCAATATAGACGTGTTCACAGGGACCACGAAGCTGCTGACACCCACCAACAGGGAGTCTCGATGCGGACAGAGGCACTTGACGGGATTATTTTCGGCGCAACCATCACCGATGTTGCGCTGACTGACCTCGACGACACCACCTGGAACCAGATCGAACACGCCTTCAACACACACGGCCTGCTCGTCTTTCCGGGTCAACATCTCGATCACGATTCGGCGGCTACCTTCGCGATGCGTTTCGGTCCTCTGCAGAGAGAAGCGAAACGCGCGCACAGCATCACCAATCGCCAGGAAGACGGGACGACCTTATCCGATCGGGATCCGACCTGGCTTACGTTGAGTTATCCGACACGCTACTGGCACGCCGATGGAACGTTCGGGCTGATCCCACCGAAGGCCTGCATGCTCGCCGCTGCCTCCGTCGTCTCAGATGGCGGCCAGACGGCCTTTGTCGACATGACGGCCGCGTGTGAAGCGTTGGACTCGGAACTCAGAGAGCGCATTGACGGTCTGTCAGCCTTCCACTCGAACCTCGTGGGCACCATGCGTGTGCTCCCCAAAGTGAACCGGGACTACCTGTATTCCCTCGTGGGAGACACACCCGAGGATGGGACGTACGGGCTAGGCATGAGTGTCGAGTGCCCGCTCCGCCCGCTCGTCAGGATGCACCCGGTCACGGGCCGTCCGTCGATCTTTGCGGGCAGACACACCTTCGGGATCCCGGGAATGGCGTTGGAAGACGCAGACGACCTGCTGCGAGAGCTGGAAGCTTTTGCTGCTCAGCCTCCGAGGGTCTACGAGCACAACTGGGCTGTTGGAGATGTCATCATCTGGGATAACCTGCGACTGCTTCATCGCGCCTGCGATTACGACGATCAGGAGGAGACGCGTGAGCTCCTCAACTGTCGGGTTGCCGGTGACCCCAACACGGACGCGGGTCTCGACACGAACGAGGCTCGGAAGAGTGCCGAGATCCAGCGATCAGAATTGACCCGGCTCCTGACCAGACCGACCTGATATCCGTCTCATCGCTCGCTGTACGGCCGTTCCAGGTGCAGTGCGTCATGGTTCAACTCCAACCCGAACCCAGGCGAATCCGGCAGCGTGATGTAGCCATCTACCGGCAGGGGCTCGTTCTTGAACACGACCCCGAAGTTCGGCTCGATCGCATCGGCCTGTTCGCTCATCATCATAAACTCCGCCAGACCGATCGACTCGAAGGGCATCGCCATGTAGTAGCCGTAGACGCCGCACCCGTGCGGAACGACCTCGACGCCTTGCGCATTCGCTTGCGCGACGACCCGGGCAAATTCGGTCGGGCCGCCCATCCACATCACATCTGGCTGCAGCAAACCAACCCCGGCCTCGATCAATTGCTGGTAACCGTAGCGCGTATACTCGTGCTCGCCCGTGGCGAAGAACGTCGTCGCACCCATCCCTTCGATTTTCTCCGCAAGCCTGGCGTGCGCGGCGTATTCGTCCGGCATCAGGGGTTCCTCGATCCACCGCAGGTGGAACAGCTCGAGACGACGATACAGCTCCGCGGTATAGGGCCAGTCGAGTGCCATGTAGCAATCGAGCATGAGTGAAAACTCCGGTCCAACCTTCTCACGCCAATTGGCCACGAAGGCGACATTCTTTTTCATACCCTCCGGTCCTTCCGCGGGACCATAGGGCAACGGGATCTTGGCACCCCGGAACCCGAGATCCTTCGCCAGATCAGGACGTGAAGTAGTCGCATAGACGGGAATACGCTCTTTGGTCCTGCCCCCCATCAGGTTGAAGACGGGTTCTCCGACCGTCTTGCCGACCAAATCCCACAGCGCGAGATCCACGGCCGAGATGGCGTGCACACCGAGCCCCTTGCGACTGTAATGGATCGATGCCCGCCACATTTGCTCCCACATCAGCGACCGATCACGCACGTTGCTCCCCTCGACGAACATTGCCAGATGTCGCTCGATGATGAACGCCGCCGCTTCGCCACCTGTGCTGGCGCTGACCCCGATCCGTCCTTCCTCATCCTCGATTTCCACGATCACGGTGGGCACTCGAGCCACGCCCCAACTGCTTCTGGATCCCGAATACTTGGGATAGCGCGACATGGGATTGGTAATCGGCGGATGGGTCGTCACGTGATCCCACGTGCCGTCTTTGTCGGGAAGGCCCATGATCCAGTGGGTGTCGGCCGTATCATGGACGTCGCTCGCCCCGTATTCGGTGCTGCAAGAAACGAACGCACGAACCTCCCGGATCTTGGACTGGCCGGGTGTCGGGATGACGTCTGCGTTGGGTGCGATATACATACCAGTAAGAATCACTCCTTTAGTTCAGGCGGGGTCAGGCCATCGCCCCGGCGCATTGATCTTGCTTCGCGATGAAGGGGAACTGTCTCTGCTTAGCCGTCGTGGCCGATTTCTTCCCAAACCTTCGCGGCGTGGTCGATGCCTTCATTCGACGGATCAGGTGTCCCGAGGATGCTCGGCAGAAGCGATTCGAAACCTTTTTCCGCGTGCGAAGGAAACGGTGAAGCGTTGTCGTTCTCGTATGCCTTTCGGCTGGGCTCATCGCGGAAGTCCGGCACATCCAGTGGGGCACCGTCTTCCAGCGCGCTCTTCCAGGCCAGGATCCCGACCGAGGACATCGCCACCCCCCGATAGACGTCAAGGAAAGGCGCCTCCCCGCTCCGGATGGCATTCGCGAACTCGAAGTTCGTCCAGAAATCGCCGCCGCCGTGTCCGGCCTGCCGTGCCCAATCAGCGTGTTCGGGCCAGTCTGGGACGTAGGTCCGCTCCTGTGGCTGACCCGGTTTCAGGTCCCACTCATCGTGCCACACTCGGATCTGTCCCGGGCCGTAGTAGCCCGGACCGCGCGTGATCTCCATCGCGCCCTTGGTCCCGTGGACGCGATACCAGTTGCTGTGGCCTGGCAGCAGAAGCCCGAAGATGCGGAACACGGCGCCGTTGTCCATCCGGCACAGGATAACGGAGCCCGGATCGCCAACGCGCACGGTCTGCTCGTCGACGTCCCGACACGCGATCGAAAGGCCGTTGACCTTCATCGGCATCGTATCCGTGATGTAGACGAGGGGAGCTAGAGCGTGCGTGCAGTAGTAGGTCGATGGGATCCAGGATCGCCAGTGGTCCCGCCCGGGCGAAATCCGCAGACGGCTCTCTGCGCTCATCGGGTGGTTGTATTCGCCATCCGCATAGGTCACCTCGCCGATCTCTCCCTCCCGGTAGAGCCGTCGCATCTCCGTGTTGAAGGCCGTATACGGGTAGTTCTCGGCCAGCATGTAGGTGAGCCCCGTCTCCTCGACGGTGCGGCAGAGGGCAACCCCCTCCGCGAGCGTCGCGTTACACGACGTCTCGCTCATCACGTGCTTGCCAGCTCGGAGCGCCTTGATCGCGAACGGTGCGTGCTCGTGAAAGTAGTTGGCGAGGATCACGGCGTCCATGTCGTGCTCGAGGAACGCGTCGAAATCCTCGTAGGTGGCGACACCATATTCTCTACCGGTCTCTTCGAGCCGGTCCCTCCGCCGATCGCAGACCGCCACGAGTTCCATGCCCACAAGGGCGCCAGTGCCCCGAATGAAGCTCCGCCCCCGTCCAACGCCGATCACGCCTACGCGTATGGTGTCACTGTCTGTCATTGCTTTCCAGCACGCTATCGCTCGACGGCATTAGACAGGAATCGTTGTATCACGGCACGGTCGAAGTTCTCGGCCTGCAGCTCGATACCATCGGCATTCGGGTGGCACTCATCGGTCGCCCACTCCGCGATCTCGGCCAGGCTGAACACTTCCAGTCCATCCGTGTAGTAGAGGTTCTCGTCGCCGGCTGCCTGCAGCCGTTCCGCCACATCCTTCAAGTCCCGACGCATACCGGATATCGTATACCCCACCGGATTGGGCGTCGACTCCGTCGGTGGATGACCAATCGGGGAGACCAGGACAATCGGCGTCTCCGGATGCTTCTCCCGAATGATGCGCACCAGACCGAGTGCGTTCGGAGCATAGGTCCGGCCACTCAAATGCCCGGCCGCAATGCAGTTGATCCCTAGCTTCAGTGTGATCAGGTCAGCCGGCAGATCCCGGATCACGAACCCGAGCATCGGGTCCAGGCAGCATTGTCCCCCAAACCCCAGGCTCGTCAGGTTGAGCTCATACCGCCGCGCGATGATGGCCGGCCAGGTTCGCGCGGGACTGTGGGCGCGCACACAGTGCGTCAACGAACTCCCGTATGTCACCCATCGAGGCCGCTTATCCTCTGACACGGTCAGCGAAGCCGAATCATCGATCGTCATCTCGCGAAGAATGACGTGCGAATCCTGCGGCAGCCACAACTCGATCGTCTTGTCACCGGACGGGAGCTCGTTGAATCGCGCTTCCGTTTCACCCGGCTTCACGGAGGCTGACTGGATCAGTTCTCTATCGATCGTCACATCGAACAGAAACGCATCGCGTCCTGTGACTGGGTTCACCTCGCCCCCGACGCCGACCTGCAACGCGATCGCCGTCGTGTCCGAGTCAAACCTGAGCCTCACCCCACTCGCGTTCTCCGCCCGAGCGAGCAGCGCCTCGTTTGAACTTGGAAACAATCCCTTCTCCGTGTGAGGCAATCGCCACGGCTTCCACCCGCCATCTACCGACTCGACCGAAACAGCCCCCTCGAACATCTTTTCACTGATTTCTACGCTACGCAAAATGTCTCCTCTGCAAGACGTCCCTTCGGCCAGACGTAGCCAGGGTTTCTCCTATCCTTCCGTTTTTCCTCGTATCATCCGTGGTTCAATCACCCATCGTCTGGAACTCACCCCAATCCTCTCCCGCCTCCGCCGCAGCCTTCTCCAGATCCCCGCGCCAACCCAGCATCTTACCCGACTTGATCTGCCTGATATCCCACGGCGCATACCGATCCTCGAGCGTATCCCCCAGCTTTCTCGTCTCCGCATACCGGTCGTAGGCAACCTTCATCCACTCGTGCGGAAACGCGTCACGAACGGCTCGATCAAGCATCCAGGCCATCCGCGAGTCCTCGACCTTAGGCGCTTCATCCGACGGCCCGCCCCATTTGGACCAACCCACGGACAACGTGTTCCGCTCGCGATCCGGCACTGTATGCCCGGTGTGGATCGTCGCCCCGTTCCGGATCAGCGCTTCGCCGGCTCGGAGCCGAATGGCCGTCTGCCCTGGCAACGGATCCTCGCCGTTCCAACTCGGCGTGTGCGGCACACCTTCTTCCTTCATCTTCCTGGGAAGCAGCACATCGTGTTCGAGCGGCGTCCGCCATCGATTGTGCGTCCCCGGTACCAGCTCGTGACACTCATCGTCCACGAGCGCCAGGAACATGCTCACCCCATTCCGCTCGTCCAGCTTCTTCCGGTTCTCCTCCCGGATCTCATCCCATCGCTTCCGCTCCACATCCTCAGCGAAATCCGCCGGGTCGTGCCCCTTCCGACGCTGTGTCGGTTCGCGCTTCCCGTCACCCCACCACGAGAGATCGCGATGCCAGCCCAGGGCATTCTCTTCCTCTCTTGGGTTCGCCCACAGGAGCGAATGCCCCAGCACCACCTCTTCGCGTGTCATGCCGTTGCACCATTCGGAGCAGAATCCGAAAAACTCGTCCGACCCGTGAAACTCGGCGAAGACGGGCTCCTCGAATACCGGATGCGTGATCCCGCGTAGCGCCCATGGCTCATCGTTCCCCGTTCGATGGATGTATCCCCTAGATGTATCGATCCGATCGTATGCCACATCCGTCTGACACGAATCGGTGACGCGACGTCCCGCCTCCCGGAGTTCGGGAATCCACTCACTGTCCTCGAAGTCGTTGATGATGACGAACCCGTGCTCGTCCAGGTGGGCGAGCCGTTCTGGTGTTGGCCCCGGTTCGGACAGCTCGGGTTTGAAGTCGGCGAAAGCCGGGGCACGGTAAGGTTCTGCTGAAGTGCTCATACGGTCCTTCTTTCTCAGAATTCGACGTGCGGGACTGATCATTCGGGAGCCAATTAAGCTGTGATAGGAGCGCTGTCAATCATCGCGCAGCCACTGTGACCGGACGTGACACGATTCCGGGCAGCACGGTGGGCAGGTTAACCTAGACGAAGTCGATTGCTATATCCCTAAATCATCGTTGATCTCCGATTGGTAGGCGTCTACCTTTTCCGCCATCACGTCGTCCACCGACACGATCTGCCCCGACAGCCCCGACTCCATCATCGCGTAGGCCACGGCTACGGATCGCGTCCCCTGGTTCATGTCCACTTCGGGCGGTCTGCCGTTCGCGATCGCATCACCAAAGTCAGCATACTCCGTCGCGATGACCTTCCGATCGATCTCGGGAAACTCGAAGCTGTAGCCACCGAGCCGTTCCCCGCCGAACAACTTTGCCGTCGCCTCATCCAGACGGAAGTTCGGCACTAGGTCAAGCACCTCGTCTCCCTCCGCTCGCGTCCCGGACACGTTTACGGACAGGGGGGCTCCTTTACGATCCGGCGGCAGGTTCATCGACCCGGATGAGCCCTGGATCTGCCGCAGCCACGCGCCGTCTCCGTGGATCGCGTGGTCTTCGATATACTGACAGACAGCCCCACTGTCGAAGGTCAGCGTCGCATACGAGGCATCCTCGGCCGTGGCTTCGAACTCGGCCGGCATCTCCTTCTGCCATTTGCCGTAAACGCCGGAAGGGTTCGACCCCGACTCCTCTCCTCTCGCGGCAGGATTGTATCGCACATTCTCGTGCAGCCGGGTCTGTGCGTAGACGGTCGTGATCTCGCCCATCAGGTATTCCATCATATCCGTGAAATGCACGCCCACGTCGAGGAGCAGACCACTCTGATTCTTCTGATGTCGCCAGACAGAGATGATCATGTTGTTCCCGTTCCCGCCAAGCGAATGGTGGATCATCAGACGAGGATCGCCGATCACACCGGAATCGAGCAGCGCCCTCGCCAGGCGATTCATCGGATCACGACGGTAGTTCTCGGCGACGCTGACCACCTGACTCTCGCTCTGGACGCCGGCCGCGATCAGGTTGCAGGCCTTGACGGTCAACCCCACGGGCTTCTCGATCATACAGTGCCAACCACGACCGAGCGCGTCGACGGCCACGGTATGGTGAAAGCGTGGCGTCGTCGGCACATCGATCGCGTCGACTCCCACCTTCTCGAGCGCATCGAGATCGGTGACAACCTCCGGACGTGTCTCGAACAGTTCCTCCGCATCATCCGCCAGAGACTCGGCGTTCCCCCGGTTCGGATCGCACGCAGCCACGAGCTCGAACCGCGACAGACCTTGCCGATGCAGTTCACCCAACCCATACAGATGCCGGTGTCCCATCCCACCGCACCCGACAATGCCTAACCGAATCATATCCATTCCGTTTCCTCAATGAGTTGAAATCTATGTGGACAACCGACCGCCCAAGATGAACCCAGGACGGCCGAATCGCCAACACGAACTCCGATCTTACGACATCCTTACGGCCACTGCTTTGAAGGGGTTTGCTCTGATCCTTCGGGTATGTTCCCGTGATCGCACAGCACTCGGTCTACGGCCTCCACGCCGACCGGTCCCTTGATGAACGTGTGTTGCGCACCGGCGGACAGCAACGCATCCACCAAGCCGGCGTAGTCTCTGTCCTCTTCTGGAAAATGAACGAGGCCGCGGAGTGAGGAGCCCAGAGGCGTACCGCCCCATTGATGCTTGACCTCGAGAGGTGCGCTCTGTTCGACCAGATATCGGACCATCTCAGACCGGCCGTGCAGAGCCGCCCGACCCAAAGCGGTCCCGTGAAACATGGATGTCGTAACCGCGATATCCATGCCGGCCAGCAACATCGCTTTCACGGCTGACAGTTGTCCGCTCTGCGCAAAGTTGAGGAATTCTTGCTTCTGGTCCCTCGTCGATGCGCTTAGGTCGACCTCCTTCGCCAGACGCGGGACATCGTCGTCATCTCCTCGTATCGCAGCACCAATCAGATGATCGTAGGGTGTGGCGTCATCGATCCCGCCATACTCGAGCAGGATCGCGACTTTCTCCGCATCCCCCCTCACCGCCAACCCGACCGGAGACCGGCCGTCGTCGTTTTTGATCGTCGGATCCGCTCCGTGATTGAGGAGAAACCGCAGGACTGGGGGCGAAGCGTGTTCAACCGCGCCGTGAAGAGGGACGCGATGACGTGTACCAGGGTTGCGAATATTGGGATCTGCGCCGCGCTCGAGAAACCACCCCAGGCTCGAAGTATCGTCCGGGTTCGCACGCAATCTATGGATTGCAAGATCCCAGGACAATGCATCTCAAACTCCAAACCGTTTACGGGCGCCCCGTGAGCGTAGAGAAGTTCCGGAATAGCCGTGTCGGTGCAGGTCCAGGTATTGTAGTATGCACCGGTGGTCACGGGATCAGCGCCTGCTATCAAGAGCTGCTCAACAAAATGCACGTTCCGGGTGCGCTCAATCGCGCTCAGCAGAATCGGGAACTCCGACTCTGAGCGATCGGTGCCCATGCTGCTTGTCCCTGCGTTCGGATCTGCGCCGAGGTCTAGTAGCAATTGTGCACATTCCGCGATACCATCGGCGTATTGCGGATCAGTATGGAAGCAGGAATGAACGGAGTACGGGAGCGGGATCCACTCGCGCAGGCCACAGGCAGATCGGGCAAAGTCCGGATCCGTCTCGATCGCCTTCCGGACGGCCTCGGCATCCCCCAGCGCGATCTGGATCGAGATGTCAGCAGCAGCGAGCTCAGGCGACTCTGCCAGAGCAGCTTTCGCACGTGCCAGGTGACCACCGTCAGGACCTCGCGCTTCGGTCGAGCAGGCCCACCGGAGGAAATGGTCGATCCGCTGGCTCAGATCCCCGTATGTCCCCTCGGCGTGTTCCTTCAGCCTGGGCCAGGAAGAGAAACCATATTCCCTGGCGATCACGCGCTGTGCGTCAGCAAGGGAGACTTTGGATGGTGCGGTCTCGCCGTCGGCGAACTTGGGATGATGCTCTCGAAGACGGGCAACGGCTTCTTCATCCCATCGGACATGGCACGGCGAAGCTGCTTGGCCTGATTGCGAGGGCTTGCGAAGCTGGGTGTAGACAGAAGTTGACGTGCGGACATACGAACCCTCTTTCGATTGGGCCTGTGTCCGCAGAGCAGGCTGAAAGAAGGCTTAACGATGTGGTTACTGCAAGATGAGGGCGGGCGTCATACCCTTTCCGCGGACTGAAGGCTTCCCTACAAGCCTTACACCAAGAAAGCGAATCGAGTACCGAATGTAAAGAGGTAGTACTTGTTTTTGACTACCGAGTCCTTACCCCATCCCGCTCCGGCAGCGCCGACTGAAAGGCTGCGACGCTCTTCCAGTCAGGTCCGAGCGCGTGCTGTGAGTGCTCGGGATCGGGCTGCCGATACATCACGTGAACAGTCCGCCGAATCGATCCCGTCTTCCGGATCGTACCACAATGATAGTTCGTCAGGTTGAACATCACCGCTGAGCCAGCCGGGGCGTGGACGTCGACCCGCCCGATTCTTCGCGGACCTTCACGCCCGAACGAATCCATCCACCTACGTTTCTCCGGGTGTACATACGCGGTCTCACCGTCGTCAATCCTCAGCGCATCCTTTCCCCACGAACTGCCGCCCCGCGTCTTTGGAAGACCTCGCTTCGTCTCCACGCTTTCCGGAATGATACTCGTGCAGTGAGTCGTCTCGTCGACGTCATCCAGGTAGTAGATCACCTGGATCCCCGGTGCGAAGTATGCGTTCTGATCGGCGCCCTCCACGATGCCACTGTACTCCCGGTGCCATTGACGCGACAGACACAGCGGATCGTCATCGATGTCGTCCGGTGCGTCCACCAGGCACGGTTCACGACGCAGGAAGCTCAGGCTCGAGAACAACGCGCCTTCGCCAAGGATTTCCTCTACGACCGGGAAGACGGACGGATGATGGACCAACCCGTCCAGTGCATCGGTCCGGTGCATCAGTTCGGGCGCTCGACACCCCACGGCCACGTGTCCGGGTCGCGAACCGGGCTCCCATTCCTTCGGGTTGGCGGCCGTGTCCGCATCGATGCCTGCATTCACCCAGTCGACCTCTTCGGCCGACAGCGCCCGTTCGATCACCGCGTACCCGTTCTCGGCAAAGTGCCTCAGATGTTCATCCATAGGTCTCTCCTGGAAGTCGGCTCACCCGGACATGATCGTGCAAAATGAGCACCAGTCAGCGTGAATAGGCAAGCCGGATCGCTAGCGCTCACGGGAACCCATTGCCGGAAGCGTTATCGGTTGCTAGGTTGGCTGGGCCAAGAGCAGAGAGTCCGGAGCTCCAGGGATCCTGCTTGGGTGGGTGTTCCTCTCCTGCGAGCGGGAGAGAGCCCGCCCCGATGTGGCTTGGACCGTGGACCGTTTGCCGGGGGGCAAACCCGGTGAGGGCATCCAGGCTCACGGCCCGTTCCCTTCAAGGCCCCCCGAGATCAGGTGTTCCTGGCCCCTGGCCTTTCCCTGGCTTCTGTCTGAACTCTCAACCACCAATATGCCACATCCATCGCACCAGAGGAACACGTGCCCGTTAACGAACAATGGCTTTCCCAGATTCAAGAGGACATCATCGATCCCGGTCGCGAAATCGTGGATCCGCACCATCATTTCTGGCACGACGGCCCACCACGCGGTTTCCCTTACCTGCTTGAGCATCTGTGGGAGGACACGGGATCCGGACATAACGTGACGCAAACCGTGTTCATAGAGGCGGGTGCGGAATACCGGTCAGACGGTCCTGACCCGCTGCGACCAGTCGGTGAGTCGGACTTCGTCGCAGAATTGGCTGCCAGGTCAGCCGGCGGCGACGGGGCAACTGTAGCCGCTATCATCGGCCACGCCAACACGAGCCTGGGAGAGAACGTTCGCCCAGTACTCGAGGCCCACGTTGAGGCCAGTCAGGGCCTGTTCAGAGGGATCCGACATCACGGCAGCTGGGATGCAAGCCCGGACGTGCCAAACTCGCGAATCGAGCCGCCCCCTCACCTGTTCCTGTCTGAGAGCTTCCAGGCTGGAATCCGGGTGCTTGGCGAGATGGGCTTGAGCTTCGACGTCTGGTGCTATCACCCACAATTGCCAGAGGTCGTCGAACTCGCGAAGGCCTGCCCGGAGACGCCGATGATCCTCAACCATCTTGGCGGTGTCATCGGGATCGGGCCGTATTCGGACCGGAGTGAGGAAGTGTTCGAGGAGTGGAAAGCGTCCTATGCCGCTCTCGCGCAGTGCCCGAACATCTACGGCAAGCTGGGTGGTCTGGCGCAGGGCGTCAATGGACGAGGCTGGGAAACGCGCGACCTACCGCCGACCTCAGACGAGATCGCAGATCAGCAGCGCCCCTTCTACCTGCACGCGATCAAATGTCTGGGGCCGGATCGGTGCATGTTCGAGAGCAACTTTCCCGTCGAGAAGGAATCGGTCTCGTATCACGTGCTGTATAACGCGTTCAAGAAGATCGCGGCTGATTTCAGCGAGGCAGAGAAGGACGATCTGTTCAGCGGCTCGGCGATGCGCGCTTACAGACTTTCTTAGCGCTGTATGGAGATATGGGGCTGCGCGTATACACCGTTCATCCCGAGTGCCCGAAGCGCACTGAGCGGCGGAGGGTGTATCGAGGGGCGGTCGTAGACCGACAGGGGGCATAGCAACGTTATCGCTACTAACGCGGAAGGGTCGCATACTCCGGAAGCGGATCGGCATCGAGCCAGGCAGACAGGTCACGGTCGAGCATGGTCTGAAGCTCGATAATGTCCTCCCTGAAAGCTTCGGTCAGCTCTCGCCGCAACGCCATCGGGAAATACTGCTCGTACTCGCTCAACGGAGGATCGGGATTCGCATCTTCAGGCTTCAGGTCATTCGGCCGGTGAGTCACCCCGATATGCGCGCCGAAGAACGTCTCCCCATATCAGTTCATACCGCGGTGATAGGTGTTCACGAAGAAATTGACGTTGTCGTATCCGTCTCCCGGGACATAGATCTCCGGATGATCGAGACAGACGCGATAGAGCCAGGTCGATTTGCATTTTGATGCGCCGATGTGGAGGAAGTCGGGTTTCCTCACAGGTCTACTCCTGAAGAGTGGACCCATACGGTGCGGGCAATCGAAATCACTTGCAAACGAGAATCAACAGGGAAGGATTCGTACCAAGGAGCGTTCAGATGGGTGAGATATCAGAGGCGGACAAATTCCTGTTCGACATTCAGGGCTACCTGATCCTGCGGGGAGCGATCGACCGGGACCTCGTCGATGCGCTGGATCAGGCAGTCGTCGAGAACGAGGCAATCGAACACGACGAGAGCTGGGCAGAGGGTATCCCGGGGGTCAGGGGAACGCACTTCATCCGCGACCTCAACATCGAGAACCAGGTCCGGTTGAACGGGCTCCCTCGGCTGGATCAAGTTTTCGACAAGCTCATCGCCCATCCCGCGATCATGTCTTACCTCGAGGCCTTCATAGGGGAGCCACAGCTCGTCAACACCTGGTCGATTTCCAAGTATGAGGGTCGTGCAGCCACCGGCTGGCACAACGGGATTAAGGCAGACGAGTATCTCGTCAGAAATGGCGAGATCTATTCACCCATGGTCAACGTGGTCACTATGCTGACGGAGAACCATCCGGGAGACGGCTGCTTCTGCGTCATCCCGGGGTCTCACAAACGAAACCTGGACCTCGCACCGGAGTGGAAGACTGCCGGGCTCGAAACGCCTGGCGCCGTCGAGATCACCGGCGATCCCGGAGACGTCATGATCTTCACCGAAGCCCTGACCCACGCGGGCTCCGACAAGACCACCAAACGCCGGCGGACCACGCTTCAGTACAACCACGTCCATCGCAGCCGCGCCTGCCCGATGTGGGACTCGCACAACGCGAGGCACTACTGGATGCCCCCATCGATCCGTGCGCGATTCAGCCCGGAGCAGAAAGCACTGACCCACTGGATGGACTATGCGACGCCGGATCGATCCATTTCAGGCTCCGAGCGGATCGACGACCCGCCCGCTTAGCGACGTCCTTGAGACCGCCCGCAAACGGCTGGGAGTTTTCGCCAACGAATGCGGAAGGTATGGGGGACGAAGTAGAGAAGGATGAGGAAAGAAGCCGAAGTCCCAGGCGACCTCGATGGACGCCGGGATAGGCGTGGCGCTTTGGGTTACGCGGCTGCATGAGGTCTGGTGTACGGCAACCAGGTGAAGTGACGCGACCGAAACCGAGGTGCACGATCTCCGGTCTCAGGTCCGCTTGAGAATCAGCCGATCCCTGACACCTGTTGTTGCAGAAGAGCACGATGAGTACGGATCTGTCCGATCGGTATGCAGAGGAAGGCTACGTCACGATATCGCAGGCGCTGTCCGATCGCGAGCTGGAAATGATGCGTGAAGAGATGGACAGAATGATCGTGTCTGCGCCGACATCACCGGGAGGCGCCGTCGACGCGGCGGGAAACACCGTCGAGTGGCCGGAGGATTTCAGCTTCCACGAAGAGGACGACAAGAAGCCGATCCTGATCCGGATCAGCCGGCAACTGCGCCGCTCCTCTCTGATGCGGATCATCTACGGGAGCCCGAAAGTGCTGGGCCTTGTGGAATCGATCTACGGTCCCGAGTTCGTCCCATTCGGCGAATCGATCATCGTCAAACTGCCTGGAGACGGCGCAAGGATCCCCCACCACCGCGACGGCAAGCAACATTACGAGGTCGAGCACCGCGGCCTAAACCTGGGCATCTGGGCATCTACCTCCACGGATCAACGCGCGCCAACGGCTGTCTCTGGGCCATTCCGGGTTAGCACCGGCAGCGCCACATCGACGTCAACGAGCTCCGCGACACACACGGCGACATCCTGCCTGACAGCGTCCCCCTCGAGGTCGGCCCGGGCGACGTCGTCATCCACGACCGCGCCCTGATCCACGGCTCGCTCGTCAACACCTCCACCGATCTACGGATCACCGTCTACTTCGGCTTCCACCACTATGCGTCGGTCAAACCGTTCTTCGACCTCGACCACATACACCGCCGCGCTCAAGTAATCTCCCTGTGTATCCACGAACGCCAGGCCTCGGGCCTGTTCCCCGACGAGCCCCCCTACGACTACGCCCTATCCGATGCTGCCCCGCTCCCGTTAACAGAAACAGAAAGGGCGGAAGCCCTATCGACCCCGCCTTTGACGCTATAATTCCTTCAGCATTCAGCACTCGTCATTCTGAACTCGCCTTGGTTTATTAGCTTGGTAGCGACACCACCGGATCCACTTTCCCCACCCGCACCGCCTGCGACCCGATCACAGCAAGGAATAGCACCCTCGCCGCCGCCCCCGCCAGAACCAGCGGCACCGGACCCAGCTCGACCCGATGCGCAAAGTTGCTCAACCAGTCACGCATCATCCAGACCGTAACCGGCCAGGCGATCAACAGCGCGATCCCGACTAGTATCCTATTCTGACGCCAAGACAGCCGAACAATACTGGCCACCGACGCCCCCAACAGCTTCCGCAAACCGACCTCTTTCCGCCGCTGTTCCGACTCATACATCGCCAGTCCGAGAATGCCCAGACCCGCCAGAAACAGCGCAGTCCAGGACAGCTGTGTATATCCACGGCCGAGTAGTGGTTCACGTATCGATACTGCTCGATCACATAGGCAGCCACCAGGATGGCCGAAGCCAGAGCCAACCCAATCACGCTGACCAGACCGAAGGTCTTCTGGCGCAGGAGGTTCCGGACGGACAGCTTGAGACCGCCATTCAGGCCGGATAAAGTGTTCATTTTGGTGGGATCCTCTTAAGGTGCGGGTTTCCGGACGATATTCAGGTGACTGAGCCGCGCTGGGCTGGGTTTGGCGCGACTTGACAAAATTGGCCAAAATGTATTGATTATGGCTCATCCATTACCCGGCCAGCCGACCCATAAGCTTCTATTAATCAGTCAGATATTTACGCGCGCTGCCCGGACAACGAAAGGATGTTTGCATGTCCGAAGAGAAAATGACCCTCGCCGAGCGAAAGGCCAAGGAGCGTGAGGAACGCACCAAGCTGATCCGGAAGGCGGGCAAAGGCGACAAAAAGGCCCTCAAGATCCTGGCCGGACCGCCTTACCATATGAAAGTATTCACGCCCGAAGAGCGTGAGGAGTATATGAAGCAGCAGGAAGAAGCCTAAGTTACTGTTTCTATAGATATTAGATAGGGCGTCGCACAGGGTGCGGCGCCCTTCTTCTTATTGTGGACCCTTTTCACCTCGCAGGACCATCCGATCGATCCGGATTCCCGTAACCCGAACGGAGGGATCGGGCACCATCACGAGATGGATAGGGCCCGATTTCTCGACCGTAAACGACACCGACGTCCCGCCCACACCTAGCGGCAGGACTGACTGGAAGTAGGGCACCCTTGCCTCAACCTGTGGTGGAAAGAACCCCCGCGGAAGGGGCTCGTGTAAATCGCGCCACCCGACATCCAGCCAACGAGCGGCCATCTTCTTCAGCCCCGCCTCATCTGTCCTGACCCGACCGAACCCAGAGAAGACTGCCAGTACCGTGCTTCCCTGCCCCCGTTCAAGCCAGTCGGACCAACTGATCCCCTCACGATCCAGATACAGTCGGTAGTGACCGGACTCGAACCCGGTCAACGTCATCCCGACCGGGGTTCGCTCCTCGAAGGTCGTCACATATTTTGTCACCACACGTTCCGGGTCTCCTGCCGTCAGGGACCAGACCGTTGCGCCTGGGAGCGTGCCCAGCCCCAGATCATACATATACTGTTGTGAGACCCCGGTGCCTTCGGTCATATACCCGTGTAGAGACTGCGTGTCCCCTCCGATCAGCGGCACTGTTGTCCGGACGGCCCCCTGTCCCGACCCGGACATGACCGTGTATGTGTGGAATCCTCTTACCCCTGGCTCCCCCTCTTCTCCAACCACGCTTGGCCGAACGGCAACGATCCCTCGAAACAGGGGCGGCATGTCGGATGTATGCACGCCTTCTCCGACAGAGCGTACCTGAACGGGAATGTTCAGAATCTGGTAGTCTGCGGCCTCTTCTTCATCTGACCAACGAGGTACCTGATAGGCGAAGCTCCCAGCGAGCGTCTCCGCATACGGGAGCACGGCGCCGGCCAACCCGCTCGCCATGGCAGCCGTCAACCATCCAGCCCGACGCAATCGAAGCGCCCTGCTCGTGACCAGACAGAACGCTGCGATAGTGAGTGCCCAGAACAGAAGAACGCCGAACGGCATCGGATCACCCGACACGAAATCGACGAAGTGGATGGCACTCGGGTAAACGGCCTCGCTGACCCGGCTCACAAGGTTCAGGCCTTCGAACCCGATCTCGGGCAGAATCGCATTCTGCACGTTGGTCTCCACACTCAGGCAGAAGGCGACGAGGAAGAGGAAACAACTCCAAGATGTTCGTCCCTGCAGGACGGCGTTCAGGCCAGCCGCGACGACGAGGGCCAACGCAGGCAGGCCAGCGACGACAAAACGGCTCGGATAGCAGAACCCGAACGTCCAGTCCGAGCTCAGATGGTTCACACCAACCGTCGACAGATACAGTGCAAAAAACAGGAGCGCCCTTCGATCACGTCCCCGAATCCAGATCACCAGGCCGAGCAGTCCTGCAAGGTAGACCGGCGCGTTCCGCAGAAGACCTTCCCGTCGATCGATCCAGTGCCCGGGAATCGACTGGGCGAGGTCTGGGCCCAGGGAATCCGCATTCCCTGGAAGGAACGGTCCCCAAATATCCCCACTGAAGGTCAAATTGTGAAACAGGTGAAGACCGACCCCACCTAGAAGGATTGCCAGACAGATGCGTGCTCGAGGAGTCCCGGTTCCGGACCGGTAGAGGTCTGTCAGAACGGGGATCGCCAGGACACCCGAGAGCACCAGGTGACGCTGGTGAAAGAAGGGCACCAGAACCAGCACCATACACGCGGCCGCGAGCGCGCCAGTGGATGGACGATCCTGCTTGCCGAACAACCACTCCGGATACAGAATCAGGATCCAGAGCGCGGCGAGAACCGCGTGCACCTCTGGATAGATCTGGTTCGACTGTGAAAACAGGGGCGGCGTAAAACCGATCACGATCGCCGTCGTCGCTGAGACAATCGGTGTGAAGCCCTGGCGCACGAGAAACGGGATGACCAGCGCGCAGGCCAACGCGGACAGGAAAGACTGGAAGAGGACGACCGCCAGCCTCGGATGCCCCAGAATGCGCTCACCGATCGCGTAAGGAAGAGCGGACAGGACAGGCAGCCCGATGGGGTGAGAGGAGTAGCGTTTGCCCGGAGGCGAAGCGGGTGCCCGGTGAACGTCGAACAGGAACTCGTGGAAGGCGAGCTTGTCGTCGGCGTCGACATTCGCCAGATCCAGATCCCCGTCTTCAAGGAGGCTCTGGCTCATCAGCAGGTATTGAGGCTCGTCGCCGTGCAGGTCGGTCGTCTTCACGAAATAAATCGCATATGCCCCGTACAGCAGGGCGAATGCGACGAAAACAGCTGCCGCCAGGCGCCACGGCAAAGGCCCTGAGGTACTCTGGTCATTCCCTGGCGATGCGACGGGATAGAGGCAGACAAACAGCGCAGCCGCCCACGTCGCAGCCGGAGACCAGAGCAGCCCCAGCCACGGAAAGATCGCGCCTACGGGGGGCAGGAAGGCGACAAGCCGAGCCAACCCGACAAGGATGAGAAAGTCAGCTGCCATTCTCATCGAGGATCCGTTCGTATTCCGACCACCGGCCCAGGATCGGCCGACGTGAGCCAGGATTCCGGCCCACCCTAGCCACAAAGCCGCGGGAAATGACGCACGGAATCCCTCATACACCAGGCGCAGACGAAACGCGTCGGCTTGGTATGCGGTGACCACCTCCATCGCATCGGTGAGACACCACGCTAGGTAAGCGCCTGCCAACCACAGTGAGGTGTACCAAGCGTCGCGGCCGATCAGCCGGTCCATCTGATCCAGCAGGTGTTGCTTCATTCGCTATCGCTGTCGGACGGTTCGTTCCAGGTTCCGGCGTTCCCGACGGCTCAAGACTTTGGAGACTTTTGGCCACAACTCACGATCCGCCTTCTGCAACTGCGCCTTTGCGTAGGCCCAGGTGTCTTCCTCCCGCGCCTCCTTCAGCAAGCCCTGCTTGAGCTTGTAGGCTTCCACGAAGATCGGTTTGAGCTGTGCGACCTTCTCATCGTCAAGTTCCATCCCCAGGGACGCCTCCGCCCACATCTGAGCCACGGGGAATGCGCGCATGGCTTCGGCACGGTCGCGTCGTCCGGCCTGACTCCCCTCTCCACGCATGGCTGGCGGCAGGTTTGAGCCACCCCCTCCGCCTCCACCACCACCTCGCCTCCGCTGTCCTTCGGACACCCCTGCTACGAGTGCAATCAGCACAAGACAGATTACCGTCTTCCAGGTCATTTTCATCGCCTTATCTCCTTATCGAACGCCGGCTGGACGTTTTCCTTTTTCATTTCCCAATCCTCACCGATCTTGATCATATTACGATCCACTTCACAGAGCAAATCATAGGATATCACCATGAAGATTGTCGACCTACAGGTCATCCCGTTCCGGGTACCGAGACGCCCCTACCGCCACGGCAGGTTCCTGGACGAAGAGTACGTCACTCAGACCCTTATCAAGGTGATCACAGACGAGGGAGCCGAAGGATACTACTTCGGCGGACACGGTCACGGTGACCACGATGGCATGACGCCTGACCAGATCGGCGTCATGACCGGCCGGCTCAAGAACATGATTTTGGGCGAGGATGCCTTCGACCGGGAGAAATTCTGGCACTGGATGTGGATCGCCAACATACCGGAGAACCTGCTGAGCGTGATCGACAACGTCCTATGGGATCTTCAGGCACGGGCGTTCGGCGTGCCCGTTCACAAACTCCTTGGTAGCTGCCGGGAGAAAGTCAAAGCCTACGGCAGTACCTTCCCGAACATGGGTATGCCCGAGGACTATGCGACCCACGCCGTCGCGTGCAAAGAGGAGGGCTACACCTGCTACAAGATCCACCCCTACTACTTCTGGAACCCGGACACGAAGGAGTCGGTACAGGGACGGCCATCGCACGTCGAGTGGGACATAGAGTGTTGTCAGGCCGTTCGCGAGGCCGTCGGGGACGACATGGTGCTGACCTACGATCCGTGGGGTACGTATCGCACCTATGAAGACGCTTTCCTCGTTGGCCGCGAGCTGGAGCGCCTCGGCTTCTACTGGTATGAGCACCCGATGAACGAGTATCGCCCGGGACTCTACGAGAAGCTGGCGCGCGAACTGACGATACCTATCCTGTCGCCGGAAATCGCCGCCGGCAGCATCTACACACGATTCGACTGGATCGCCCGCGGTGCGGCGGACATGACGCGTATCGACGTCCTTCGGGGCGGGATCACTGGATGCATGAAGATGGCGGCCATCGCCGAAGGGGCGGGCGTGAAGTGCGAGATGCACATGGCCGGGTTCGCCAACCTGCAGATCCTGGGCGCGACCAGCGAAGATGTCTGCGAGTACTATGAGCGCGGGCTGCTCGCTCCCTTTGTCGAGTATGACACCCCGCAGCCCTACCTGAACGCCATCTGCGACCCGATGGACAGTGACGGATACGTTACCGTCCCCACGCTACCTGGCATGGGGTACGACATCAACTGGGACTACATCAAAGAGAACACGATCGCACCTGAGTGATGACTCCTGCTCCCCGAAAAGCAGATGATCTGACGGCTCAGCAGAAAGTTGCCGTGCTCCTCATCGCTCTCGGTGAAGACACTGCATCCGAAATCGTTCGGCATCTCTCCGACGAGAAGACCGAGCGCGTCGCGGAATCGATCGCCAAAATGCGGGCCGTATCGGCTGAACTGATTGATGAAGTCCTCTGGTAGTTCGAGCAATTCCTGCGCGCAGGTCTCGGCGTGGACGTGGGAGGTGCCGACGCCGCGCGGTCGATCCTCCAGCAGACCGTCGGTGACGAGCGTGCTGACGCGATCTTGTCGAACATCGACGATCGTCAGTCACAGGGCCTCTACACGCTCCGCAACTCGGAGGCCAAACAGCTGGCGCACGTCCTATCGAAAGAGCGTCCCCAGACCATCGCCGTCGTTCTCGCCCAACTCCATCAGGATCAAGCGGCCGCCGTCTTCGATCGACTCCCTGACGAAATGCATTCCGACATCGCCTACCGGATGGCCAGCCTCCCCGAGATCTCGCCTCAGGCACTAGCTGAACTGGAAGCCGATCTCGCGGCCGAACTCAAAGAGATCGTCAGTGGGCCGACCACTCGAGCGGGTGGTGTCGAGGCCGTCGTGAACGTGCTCAGGCCCAGATCAAGAAAGACGCCAAGTTTCTGGGGAAGGTCAGACGCACGGAGGTAGACGGACGCGCAGATCCGAATCGGCCAGGTCATCCGCCGACTCGAGTCGTCGGGTGTCGTAAGGCTTGTCCGTGTAGGAGATAACGACGAATATGTTTCCTAGGATGAATCGCCGGAAAGCAACAGTCGACACAAAGGAATTGGGAAGGTAGATCGAAGATGGGACCGCTGACGGAAGACGAGATACGATTCTTCAAGACCAACGGATACTTGATCAAGCGGGGGGTGATGGACCCCGAGCTTTGCGCTCGCGCTCGCGAGCGCTTGTGGGATGATCCGCCGCCCTCCATGAAGAAGGACGACCCGGACACATGGTATGGGCCGATCAAGGAAGAGGAAGAGGACCCCGACGGGATGAACCTTAAGCGCGGGTTCGGCTGGCGATATCGCAAGCTCGGCCGCGAACAGTTCATGGTAAATATGCTGCCGGGAAACGAGTTCGTGAACGCCGTCGCTGAACAGCTCCTAGGCAAGGACCGCTTCGTCCCGATCGAACAGGTCCGCGGCATCTATTGCACGCTCCCGCAACCCAAAGGCGTTGAGCGCAAACCCATGACCTGTCACGTCGACGCCCATCCCTTCAACTTCGCGATCGCCTCATACATCGACGACGTTCCCCCCGATGGCGGTGGTTTCACTGTCTGGCCGCGCAGCCACCGCACCTTCTGGCACGATTTTCACTCACGGTATCGTCCGGAGTACGGCCCCAACTACCGTAAACACGCCCAGGAATTCGCCGAACACGGCATTTACGACCAATCCTACGGCGGCCCAGGCGACATGGTCTTCTGGCATCACCGGATGGGCCACATGGCCTCGATCAACTACACGCGGCAAATCAGGAAAGCGGTTATCTGTGACTATCGGCTGAAGAATATCCACGTCCTGGAAGAGGAACCGCCGGGCGAGGATATGTGGGTGGATTGGAGTGATGAGGTAAAGGCAGTAGATGGATGGGACATCTAGCGATCTGAGCCCCAACGGGGCGACCCGGTAGTAGCCATGCAGTCCGCCGAGCAACAGCGAGGCGGCAAACCCCTAGTCCCGGCCAGTCGAGCCTATGGGAGCCCCGGAGGGGCGATCGAAATGCCTGCAAACCCCCGACCGCTCCTCCGGGGGCTCGTTGGACACGTCGTGGCTTCGATGGTCCAGGGGCTCGCGCCCCTGGCTATTTGTGAACGCCGCTTCGCGGCTACAATACCCAACTCACTATTCTTACTTCACTTACACCAAACTTGATCCCCAAAAGTACCAACACTATATTAATGGTCCCCTAGCAACCCCGTTGTCCCCACGCAAGTTGCTTCGATCTCCGCCACCACGGGCGGAATCCAATATCTTTATAGCACGCACTTTCGGGCGTCCCCGCCAGCGGTTTGGTCTGCCTGAGCCCATCTTCCTCCCCCGTCTGCGGAAAGAGTTTATGCCAGCCACCAAAGCTGCTTCCAAGAAGGACGAACAACTCGCGCTCGCCGTCGCGCCGAAGAAGAAGGCAAATGGCAAGGCGAACGGGAAGACCAACGATCGGACCAAATCGAGTGGCTCCCTAGCCGCCAAGAACGGGACGCACACGTACGACGAGAGCAAGGTTAAGACGCTCAGCTCGCTCGAGCATATCCGTCTCCGCACGGGCATGTACATCGGGCGACTAGGCGACGGGACCGATTTCGACGACGGGATCTATATCCTGCTGAAAGAGGTCGTCGATAACGCCGTCGATGAGTTCATCATGGGCGCGGGGAAGAAGATCGACGTGAAGGTCGACGATGAGGGTCGCGTCAGCGTCAGGGACTACGGCCGCGGTATCCCCCTCGGCAAACTCGTCGACTGTGTCTCGACAATCAACACCGGCGCGAAATACAACGACGACGTCTTCCAGTTCAGCGTCGGTCTCAACGGTGTCGGTACCAAGGCCGTCAACGCGCTCAGCATCGAGTTCAAGGTCGTCGCCTACCGTGGCGGCAAGTATGCAGAAGCGACGTTTTCGCAGGGGAAGCTGCTCAAGGAAAAGAAGGGGCGCGCCCCGAAGGAACCGGATGGGACATATGTCGAGTTCCTGCCCGACGAGGAGATCTTCGGCGAGTATGACTTCAACCCGGAGTATATCGAGCGTCGGATGTGGAACTACGCCTGCCTGAACAGCGGGCTGACGCTCATCTACAACAAGCAGAAGTTCGTCACCAAGAACGGCCTGCTCGAGTTCCTCGGGAAGGAAGTCGGTGACACCGCCATCTACGAGCCCGCCTACTACAAGGGCCAGTATATGGAGTTCGCCTTCACGCACACCGCGAACTACGGCGAAACCTATTACTCCTTCGTCAACGGCCAGCACACCAGCGACGGTGGAACCCACCAGAGCGCCTTCCGCGAAGGCATCCTCAAGGGCGTCAACGAGTTCTTCAAGAAGAACTACAACGGCGCTGACGTGCGGGAATCGATCACCGGCGCCGTCTCGGTCAAGCTGAAGGATCCGGTCTTCGAATCACAGACCAAGAACAAGCTCGGCAACGCGGATGTTCGCGCCTGGATCGTTGCGGACACGAGATCGGCCGTCGTCGATTGGCTACACAAAAACCGCACGATCGCGAAGAAGCTTGAGGACAAGATCGTCCACAACGAGAAGCTTCGGAAAGAACTGAACGCGGTCAAGAAAGAGGCGAAGGAAGCAGCCAAGAAGATCGCCATCAAGATCCCGCACTTCAAAGACAGCAAGTATCACTGCGGTCATAAGAAGCACGGCGAAGACTCGACGATCTTCATTACCGAGGGGCCTTCGGCCGCCGGGTCAATGGTCTCCGCTCGCGACGTACTCACCCAGGCCATCTTCGGCCTCAAGGGCGTTCCGATGAACCTGCACGGCAAGACACGTGCAGCCATATACAAGAACGTCGAGATGTTCAACTTGATGTCGGCACTCGGGATCGAAGACAGTGTCGACAACCTACGCTTCAACAAAGTCATCATCGCGACCGACGCCGACTACGACGGGTTCCACATCCGCATCCTGCTCCTCACCTTCTTCCTCAGCTTCTTCGAGGAGCTCGTCCAGCGCGGACACGTCTACATCCTGGAAACCCCGCTCTTCCGCGTCCGCAACAACAAAGAGACACACTACTGCTACACCCCCAAAGAGCGTGACGCCCTGATTGAAAAGGTTCGAGGGGCTGAGGTGACACGCTTCAAGGGACTCGGCGAGATCTCACCCAAGGAATTCGGGCAGTTCATCGGCGAGGACATGCGGGCTGTGAAGGTCAACCTCCGCAACCTGGCCGAGGTCCCTGAACTCCTCGAGTTCTACATGGGTCGGAACACGCCGGAGCGGAAAGACTACATCATCGACAACCTGGTATAACCGAGCGAACACATGCCATACGTAGATAAGCTATACGAACAGAACTACCTGGAATACGCCAGCTACGTCATCAAGGATCGCGCGATCCCCGACGTCGATGATGGCCTAAAGCCAGTACAGCGGCGTATCCTGCACTCACTCGCCGAGGTCGACGACGGCAAGTTCCACAAAGTCGCCAACATCGTCGGCAACACGATGAAGTATCATCCGCACGGCGACCAGTCGATCGAGGGCGCCCTCATCGTCCTCGCGCAGAAGGACTACCTGATCGAGAAGCAGGGCAACTTCGGGAACATCTTCACGGGTGACGAAGCGAGTGCCGCTCGCTACATCGAGTGCCGCCTCACCGACCTCGCTCGAGACGTCCTCCTCAACAAGTCGATCACCGAATACGTCGACACCTACGACAGCCGGAACAAAGAGCCGGTCGTCTTCCCGGCCAAGATCCCTCTTCTCCTGATCCTGGGCACGGAAGGCATTGCCGTTGGCATGTCGACCAAGATTCTCCCACACAACTTCTGCGAGGTCTTGGAAGCTCAGATCGCCGTCCTCAAGAGGAATCGCTTCAAGCTCTACCCGGACTTCCCTACGGGTGGCCAGATCGACGTTTCCGAATACAACGACGGGAACGGTAAGGTGCTCACGCGTGCTGTCCTGGATACGAAGGACCCGAAGCGGATCGTCGTTCGTGAACTACCCAGCGGGTTCACCTCTGAAAGCCTGATCACCTCGATTGAGGACGCTTCCAAGAAGGGCAAGCTCAAGATCAGCTCGATCGCTGACTACACGACCGAAGCGGTAGAGATCGATATCCACCTCGCCCGTGGAATTCAGTCAAAGGACACGGTTGACGCGCTGTATGCGTTCACCGGTTGCGAAAGCTCGGCTACAGCCAGCCTGCTCGCGATTAAAGATGACCGACCACACATCATGAATGTGACTGAGGTCGTCAAACACAGCACGGATAAGCTCCTCGACATCCTCAAGGCGGAACTGAAGCTGGAAGAGCGCGAACTCAGCGACCGGCTGCACGCCAAGACGCTCGAGCAGATCTTCATCGAGAACCGGATCTACAAGGAGATCGAGGAACAGGAGACGTCGGAAGACGTGAACCAATCGGTCATCGACGGACTCAAGCCGTTCGCCAAGGTCATCAAGCGCGAAGTGACCGACGAAGATGTCGCCACCCTGTTGCGCATCCCGATCCGTCGTATCTCGCTCTACGACATCAACAAGGCGCATGAGGAAATGGTCGAAATCCGGAAGCGGCTCCGTCAGGTGCGGAAGCATCTGAAGACGCTTAAGGACTACGCCATCAGCTACCTGGAAGGACTGCTCAAGAAACACGGCAAGCAGTTCCCGCGAAAGACCGAGATCGTCAGCATGAAGCAGGTCGATGTCCGCGACGCCGCTCAGCGCAACCTGGTCCTCAAGTACGACTCGTCGCGCGGCTACCTGGGCTACGACATCAGTGGCGCGACGCAGTTCGAGGTCAGCCCCTACGATCGGGTGCTCGTCATCAAGAAAACCGGCACCTGGTCGGTTCAGGATGCGCCTGACCGCCTGTTCGTCGATAAGGGCATGCTCTTCTGCGGCTTTGTGGATCCTGAGCGGATCTACACGCTCCTGTATCGCGACGAGAAGGGAAATCCCTGCCTCAAACGCTTCCAGATCGACAAGTTCATCCTCAAGAAGGGATACGATCTGGTTCCGGCCGGCTGCAAACCGATCAAGCTCACGACCGAGCGAAACATGTCTGTAGTGGTCGATTACAAGCCGAAACCGCGTGTGCGCGTGGTCCAGGAGAAGTTCGACTGCGAAGAGTTCCTCCTGAAGGGAAACCGGGCAAAGGGCGTTCGCCTGGCGAACCGCGAAGTGAAGAGCGGGAAGTTCGTCTCCGGCGAATAGACTGACATCATAGAACCGAGAAAGGGCGTTCTTCCTTGCAAAGGACGCCCTTTTGTCGTTTAGATGATCTATGCTCATCTGGCTCCTTCGCATCATCGGAACGACATCGGCCCTCGCCATCCTCGCTGTGGTGATGCCCTACGAATGGATGAACGCGATCCACGTTTGGCTGGGGATGGGCACGCTTCCGACCGAACCCATCGTCGGTTACCTCGCTCGCACACTCTCCGCGTTCTACGCTGTATACGGCGCGCTCCTGTGGTATCTCTCCTTCTACACGATCACCCATCGCCCCGTCATCCAATTCTTCGGCTTCGTTACAGCCGGATTCGGCGGCGTCCTGGTTGGCGTCGACTGGGTTGAGGGCATGCCGGAATTCTGGAAGTGGATCGAGGGCCCGTTCACCATCCTTTTGGGCCTTCTGATTGTTCTGCTGACCCGCGAACCTGAGGATACAGAATGAGCATCCGACTGATCGCAGCGGTCTTGGCCTTCGCGTCGCTGTCGCATCAGGCTTCCGCCGGCCTGGACGAGCTCCCGGACTACCACCGAAGCGTCGTCTCATTGGTGCTCCCAGAGCCCTCGAGTGAGGTCTGGTCGCCGGAACAGGTGGACCAGTGGATTCGGGAGCGGGGCACGCGCAGTTCATCATTGCTCACGAGTGGTCAGCTCCTGCGTGGAAGGGAGGCGGACGTCGAGAATGCCCGGCTGGTGATCAATCGTCTTCTGACGCTCCAACACAACGTACCGGGAGAAAAACACCACGGTTTGTGGATGACCTCGCTGGATCCGACGAAGGATCGCCGTGACCAGAACTGGCGTGAGTTCGTGGCCACAGGCCTGATCGCTTCACGAGATCGGTTTGCCGATCAGTTGGGCTCAGATCTGGGTAAGGAAATCGATCAGGCCCTGCACCTGGCTGCGCAAGGTTCGGCAGTCAGGGATGTGAATCCCGGTTACACGAACATCGCGTTGATGAGCGCGTTTCTGATGGACTACGTCGGCGTCACGCAGAGCGATTCAGCGCTGGCAGCTGCAGGGATGAATAAGTCTCGAGCGATCTTTGAGCTCTTCCAGGTTCACAGCACGTTCCCCGAGTTCAACTCGCCCACCTACTACGGCGTCAATCTGATGGCGCTTGGTATGTGGCGATCGATGGCCAGGAGCCAGAAACTCCGTGATTGGGGTGCGTCGATGGAGCGCACCCTGTGGGAGGAAATCGGTCAGCTCTACCACGCAGGCCTTCGGAACATGTGCGGCCCCTACGCGCGGTCCAAGGGGATGGATATGTCATCCACCTACACGCCCATCCTCGGTCTCTGTATCGGGATGGTGTTGGACGACGGCGACCTCGCGCCGATTCCCGCTAACCGTGACGAGTGGCAATCTTACGAGATTGCTTACGCGCCGATCCTTTCGCAGACAGGATTGATCGTACCCGAGGACGTGGTCCCCCATCTGAAGAGTTTCCAGACGGATCGTGTCGTCGATCGCCAGGTCTTCTCCAGACGTGGCGTTGTCAACGTCCGGGCTATCTTGAAGCGGGACTGGATGATGGGTGCCGTTGCGGGAGCTGCCGTCAGACACGAGCAGTTTCATCCAGCGACGATCCATTGGCGTTCAGGGGATTCGGTCGGATGGCTGCTTGCATTCGGCGAAAGCGGCGCCAGTGGAACCATCGAGGATCAGTCCATGTCCCTGAAGGTGCTTCGACCGGATCCTGCCCACCCCTTTAGGATCCAGCTGCTCGCGCCAGGCGTCGAGGTCGATGCGATTCGAGGTGACCGTTGGGAGCTTCCCGGGGTCACAATCCTCGTGAATGCTCCTCTGGGTTCCCCTCGAGTGAGCTGGGTCGACGACCGACGAAAAGGTCGAGTCGTGGAGGCATCGTGGGGTGTACCGGAAGGATGGAGTGCGGAGGATGTGGCGGTACAACTGACAATCGAAGAGACTGACTAGCAAAGGGGTTCGAATGGTAATTGGAACACAGTTCGAAGGCGACAGGTCTCCCGACTACTACCAGCACCTCAAGCAGCTCGGGGTCGACCACATCTGCAGCAATCCACCGGGAAAGGCTTCGACCTGGACGTCGGATATCCTGTCGGGGCACCGTGAGAAGATGGAATCGCACGGGCTGGCGCTCGACCTGATCCCGCTCGCGCACATTGGGTTGGCCAGGAACGATGAGTTCCCCGCCATCATGCTCGGAACACCGGAGCGCGACCGTGAGATCGATCAGATCTGTGGCATTATCGAAGCGGCGGCGGCGGCGGGTATCCCCGCGATGAAGTACTACTTGAGCTACCTGGGCATCGTCAGCACCGAACGCGTCGAAGGCCGAGGCGGTTCATCGAACCGTGCCTTCGTCTACGTGGATGCCGAACAGGAACCGCTGACCGAAGCGGGCAGAGTCGACGACGACACATTCTGGGAGCGGATCACCTACTTCCTCGAGCGCGTCATCCCGGTCGCCGAGCAGTATCGCATTCGGATGGCCTGTCACCCACACGATCCACCCGTGCCATCGGACACGGGCCTGCGCGGCGTCGACCGTGTAATGGGCACCTTTGAAGGCCTCAAGCGGTTCATAGAGATCGCTGCAAGTCCCTACCACGGCCTGAACTTCTGTCAGGGCACCGTCTGCGAGAGCCTCGAGAATCCGGGCGAGGAAATCTTCGACATCATCCGCTACTTCGGCGAGCGCGACAAGATCTTCAACGTTCACTTCCGGAACATCAAAGGCGGCTTCGGCAGCTTCATTGAGACCTTCCCGGATGAAGGCGACATCGACTTCCTGGAAGCGATCAAGGTTTACAAGGAAGTCGGATACGAGTACATGCTGATGCCCGATCACGTACCCCAGATCGACGGACCGGAGCCGCAACGTGTGGCCTTCGCTTTCGCGATCGGCTATCAGCGAGCATTGATGCAGGCTATTGGGTTGGCAGAATAACAGGAGGTAGACAATGAGACTCATCATCGTCGGCTGTGAATACTCGGGCGTCACGACGCTCATCAACGGGCTCTACGACTGGGGAAACGCGCGTGGCGTTCACCACCACCTCGACGACCACTTCACGATCCCCGATGCCTACCACTTGAGCGACGAGGAGCAGAAGGGCATGCTCGACATGCTCCCCGCGATCAAGGAGCGATTCCAGCGATTTCAGATCGCTTACCACGTCCGGCTGATCACCAAATACAGCCACATCCTCCTCGGGGGCTTCTACCTCGAGGAAGCGGTCTACGGACCTCGTTACTACTATCCGGGCAAGAACTCCCCACCCATCGATTTCGAGGCCGACCTGCCTGATGACGTGATCCTTGTTCATCTGCACGCGCGCCCCGACGTCATTCGTGCGCGAATGGAATCGGATCCGCACCCTCATCAACTCGTCCCTTCAGAAGATGTGGAGGAGGTCCTTGAAGCATTCGAGCTGCAGATCCGCAGATCGTGGATTCGCAGACAGTTCGCCATCGACACTTCAGATCTGACGCCAGAGGAATTGCTGGAGACTTTCCTGGATATTTCGGTGGGGCATCTGAATGCTGAGGATGGGAATACGAGGTTGTTGAAACCGTAGCTACGAGAATGCCGTCATG
>MDTE01146890.1_pt1 | contig 52613 bp, 41 predicted proteins | sample 811231 | NCBI WGS metagenome assembly MDTE01 (sample SAMN05326651, study PRJNA326480) | marine metagenome | isolation source: seawater | place: Indian Ocean: Red Sea | collected 2010 | reverse complement strand
TACTGGAGCTTCTAATGATTTACAAAGGGCAACTGACATAGCTGAACAAATGGTTGGTACATTTGGAATGAGTGATATTCTCGGTCCTCTTGCTTATGACAAACAGGGTGGAGGCCAATTCTTAGGAAATGGAAATAACCCTAGAAGATCAGTTAGTGACGCTACTGCTCAGGCAATAGATAAAGAAGTTAGAGATTTAGTGGATGATGCTCACGAGACTGCACTTAAAATATTGAGAAATAACCTGCATTTACTTGAGTCTATATCCCAAAAAATCCTTAAAGAGGAAGTTATAGAAGGCGAAGATTTAAAAACGCTTCTTGCCGAATCAAAAATGCCCGCATAATAGAATCATTTAAAATTAGTTTTTAATGATAAAACCAATAAAGTTCTTTAACTCAAATTTTTTATCAAGCTTTGATCTTAAACCTGAGGAAATTAAACATCTTTTAGAACTTGCTTCTAAATTTAAAAATAAAGATCTAAATGTTCAACTAACTGATAAGGTTTTAGGGCTCATTTTTGATAAATCCTCCACTCGAACAAGGGTAAGTTTTCAAGTCGCGATGTCTCGACTTGGAGGAACTACAATTGATTTAAATCCAACAACAGCACAAATAGGACGTGGTGAACCTATAAGAGATACGGCTAGGGTACTGAGTAGATATTGTGATGTTCTTGCAATAAGAACTTTTAAACATTCTGATTTAGAAGAATATGCGAAATGGTCTACCAAGCCAGTAATCAATGCTTTGACAGATTTAGAACATCCATGTCAGGCCTTAGCAGATTTCCTCACGATTAAAGAGGAATTTTCTGACTTTGAAAATTGCGTTTTGGCATTTATAGGTGATGGAAATAACGTTGCAAACTCTTTAATTTTATGTGGTGCTTTATTAGGAGTTGAAATTAGAATTGCATCTCCTAAGGGCTATGAACCAAACCCTTTAATTATTAAAAAAGCAAAAGAAATTTATAGAAATGAGAATATGTTGAAAGTTACGAATGATATAAATCAAGCGGTCAATGGCGCAAACATTTTATACACTGATGTTTGGTCTTCTATGGGCGAAGAAAATCAAAAGATAACAAAGGATAAATTTTTTAAAGGATTTACTGTTGATAGCAATCTATTAAAAAAAGCAAATAAGGAAGCAATTGTACTTCATTGCCTTCCTGCTTATAGATCAAAAGAGATAACTGAAGAGGTGATTGAGAGTAAAAATAGTAGAATTTTTGAGCAGGCAGAAAATAGAATGCATGTTCAACAGGCACTTTTATCTTGTCTGATTTCATGAGATAACTTGCTAATTTATATATTAAAAGGTACAAATGTATTAGAGTACATTTGTTTTAGTGATTAATTCTGAGAATACACTGTCTGACGCGCAGAACGAACTTTACTTATGGATCAAGAAGTATATGAAAGATTTTCATCATAGTCCTTCGATAAGGCAAATGATGCAGGCAATGGGATTAAAATCCCCAGCTCCTATCCAAAGTAGGCTAAAGCACTTACAGCAAAAAGGTTTTATAAGCTGGCAAGAAGGTAAAGCAAGAACTCTTCAAATAGTTGATGAAATTGTGCAGGGAGTTCCAATCTTAGGTTCAGTCGCAGCAGGTGGCTTAATAGAAACTTTTAATGATATAAATGAGAATTTAGACGTTTCAGATATTTTAGAAAAAAAGAATGTTTTTGCTCTCTCAGTAAATGGTGATTCTATGATTGATGCCTGTATTGCGCATGGTGATATGGTTTTAATGGAAACTATTAATGATTGTTACTCGTTGAGAAATGGAGATATAGTAAGCGCACTAGTTCCTGGTTTAGGAACTACGTTAAAATATTTTTTGAAGAAAGGTAGTAAAGTTTATTTAGAGGCGGCAAACCCAAAATATGAACCAATTATATTGGATCAAGATCAAGTAATTTTTCAAGGAAAGCTTCTAGCCGTTTGGAGAAAAATTTAAAAGGAATTTAACTTTTCCAAACTTAAACATTTTATTGTTTCTTTTAATCCTGTTTCTAAATCTATTCTTGCTTTCCAGCCTAAATCATTAATTCTAGATACATCTAATAGCTTTCTTGGTGTCCCATCTGGCTTTGTTTTGTCCCACAAAATCTTACCTTTATAATCAACAATCTTTGATATCAGTTCAGCTAATTCGATTATTGTTATGTCTTTGCCAGTACCAACGTTAAGGTGATTCAAGGCATTTCCTTGAGAATCTTTTGGAGAATTTTCATTCGATGGATGCCATTCCGCAAGACAGAAAATTACAGCTTCTGCTAAATCATCGACATGTAAAAATTCTCTGAGAACTGTGCCAGTTCCCCAACATATAACTTCTGGCAAATTATTAGTTTTTGCAATAATAAATTTTCTGATAAGTGATGCTACAACATGACTATTGTCAGGATGGTAATTATCATTTGGGCCATAGAGATTGGTTGGCATTAGAGAAATTGCATCAAATCCATATTGAATCCTCAATGATTCACAAAGTTTTAAGCCAGTTATTTTAGCAATCGCATACCATTCATTCGATCTTTCTAGGAAACTTTCAAGTAAAAACTCTTCTTTAATGGGTTGTTTCGCATACTTTGGATAAATGCAACTGCTTCCCAAAAAAAGTAGTCTTCTAACACCTGTTTCCCAGGCACTTTGAATAATATTTGATTGAATTTTTAAATTCTCAATAAGGAAATCCGCTGGATAATTTGAATTTGCCAATATCCCTCCAACTTTTGCAGCTGCTATAATCACGATTTCTGGTTTGTTTTTGATGAACCAAGTTTTAACTAAATCAATATCGAATAAATTTAATTCATTTCTATCTGGAGCAAATAAGTTAGTATACCCTTTTTTTATTAAGGCTCTTTTTATTGAGCTGCCTACCATACCTGTACAGCCAGCTAAAAATATTTTGCTATTGTTTGAAAAGCTTTTTTTCATCCTTTGAGAGTATTTCTTTTTTTAATCAAAAGAAGTTTTAACTGAAAATCCTTCTTTTAAAAGGATTGATTCTTGCAAAGCTTTTTGCTTGTCTTCTATTATCATTTCTTCAATCATTTCTTCTAAAGTTATTTTAGGTTCCCATCCTAATTTTAAAAAACTTTTTGTGCAATCACCTTGGAGCTCTTCTACTTCTGTGGGTCTGAAATATCTAGGATCTACTCTTATTATGATTTTATTATTATCTACTCTTCTACCAACTTCATTTAATCCTTCTCCTTCCCAAACAATTCTTTCTTCATCCTTATTTTTACCCCAATTAAGTTTCTTTGCACATATTTCAATAAATTTTCTGACTGTTTCCATTCTTCCAGTAGCAATAACAAAATCATCTGGCTCTTCTTGTTGCATCATCATCCATTGCATTCTCACATAGTCTTTTGCATGACCCCAATCTCTTTTAGCATTTAGATTCCCTAAAAATAAGCAATTTTCTAATCCTAAATCAATTCTTGATAAGCCTCTTGTGATTTTTCTTGTAACAAATGTTTCTCCTCTTCTAGGACTTTCATGATTAAACAAAATACCATTGCAAGCGTAAATTCCATATGCTTCTCTGTAATTTATTGTTATCCAGTATGAATATAACTTTGCTACGCCATATGGGCTCCTCGGATGAAAAGGGGTTTTTTCTGATTGTGGTGAATCTTGAATTTTTCCATACAGTTCACTTGTGCTGGCTTGATAAAACTTTGTTTTTTCAGTTAAATTTAATATTCTAATTGCCTCTAATAATCTTAATGTCCCTAATGCATCGCAGTTTGCCGTATATTCTGGCGTTTCAAAGCTAACAGCTACATGACTTTGAGCTCCAAGATTATATATCTCATCAGGCTGAACACTTTGTAAAATTCTTATAAGATTTGTACTATCAGTTAAGTCTCCATAATGTAATTTTAATTTTGGTTCATTTTCATGTGGGTCTTGATAAAGGTGATTAATTCTTTCAGTATTAAAACTACTTGAACGTCTTTTAATGCCATGGACTTCATACCCTTTATCTAGAAGAAATTCTGTAAGATAACTTCCATCTTGCCCAGTAATACCTGTTATGAGAGCTTTCTTATTTGACATTAATGTAAATAATTCAAAAATTAATTATTACTCTCATTAAACTATAGTATTAGATGTTAATTAAAATAGGATTAAAAAATTAATATAAAAAATTAATATAAAAAGATTAATATAAAAAGAGTAATATAAAAAGAGTAATATAAAAGATCTTTTAAAACTATTAGAAATTTTATAAATAAATTACCTTCTTATTAAATTTTTCACTTTATTAATTTAGGAATTATTTTGAGGTTTAAGTATATATTCGCTGAATTTAATTTTTTTAATTTTATTTCCTTGAAAGTCCTCTATTTTATAGTCAAGTGATTTTATTAAATCTTCTAAATGATTAACATTGAAACCTAGTTCTATCAGATGTGATGGATGGACTGATAAATAAATAATAGGTTTATATTGTAAGATTGTTTCTTTTGCTCCTTTTAAGACATTTAATTCTGCTCCTTCAACATCAATCTTTATTATGTCTGGAAAAATACCAGATTTTTTACAAAAATAATCAATAGAAATTTGATTTATTGATTTTTTATTATATCTTTCAATTTGCTTAACTTTAATTATTGAGTTTAGTGGACTTTCATATTTAGAGTAATAGAAATTCTTTTTACAATTTTTTTCTCCTACTAAATTTTTATATAGTTTAATTTTTTTATTATAGTTATTAGCCTTAATGTGATTCTTTAAATGTTTGTAGTTTTTATAAGAAGGCTCAAAAGCAATTATTTTTGAATCAAGATTCATATTTTGTGCTGCTGGAATTGAAACTAAACCAATGTGAGCTCCAATATCAAAGAAGGTTTTCTTGTTTTTTAAATTTTTCATTAAATGATTAAAACCTCTATTGTGTTTGTTTCCAAATTCAGAATAATTGGAAAATAAAAATTCAGGATCAAATTTAAAAGGTCCATATTTCCCAATATATTGAGTACATTTAAATTTATAAAATTTAGACAAAGATCTATATAAATTTCCGAAAAATGTCCAGAATGGAGATAGGGAATTTAGATAATTATGTCTTATTTTCCTTAGAAAAATAATGAAAACCATATTGTTAAATAATATTATTAAAATTGTTTAATGCATAAATTAAATTTATTTTTTTTTTAAATAAATTTTAATTATTGAATCTAAATGCATGTTTATACTGTAATTTTTCAATGCAAATTTAAGAGCATTTTTAACAATCCTGTCGTATGAAATTTTATCATTAATTAAATCTTGAATTTCATTAGCCATTACGTAAGGTGAATTGGGTTTAGTTAATATTCCATTAACTTTATGTTTAATTATTTCTTTATGACCTCCATGATTAGAAGCTATTACAAGTGTTTTTGAGAGCATTCCCTCAATTAATACTCTTCCAAATCCTTCGTTAATAGCTGGGGCTATGATAAAGTCTGAACCTTTCAAAAAAGGTGCAACATTTTTTTTATAACCTAGAATTCTTATTTTTTTCTCTAAATTGTATTTTCTCGCTTCTTTTTCTAGTAATTTTTTATCTTTAAATGAAACTTTACCTACGTACAAAAGTGTCGAATTAATCCCTTTTTCTTTTAATTTATGAAGGGTTTTTATTGCTTCAAATGGTCGTTTTTGTTTAGTGACAGAACCAATGAAAGACAAAATATAATCTCTATCGTTTAAGCAAAATTTTTTGCATAGATTAATTTTATTAACTAATTTTGATGAACTTTTTATTGGTATAAATGGGTTATATATCACTTCTGTTTTTTCATCAAACCTGTGAGGAAGTGATTCTTGTACAAAATTTGAAATTGCAATTATTTTCTCAGGTAAAAATAAAAGAAGATAAGAAAGTCTCGAGTTATCAAAAATTGTTCTTTGATGAAAAATAACTCTTTTATTAAGTATCTTTGCTGCTAATGTCCAGGTATTTCTTATAGTTCCATCATTTATATGAACTATATCTATATTTAAATCTTTTAATTTAAAAATAATAAAAGGAGTTATTAGTAAAGTCTGAATAACATTTAAAAGTGGAAATTTTTTTTCTTTCCAATAAGGTAAATTTATAAAAATAAAATTTACTTTTCTAGCAAGTAAAAAATCTTTTAAAGCGCCTTCCTTATGAATAAAAGCAATCGACTCGATACCATATTTTGATAAATTCTTCATTAAGATTATTGAAGAGTGATGACTACCTCCAACTGAATCACCAACAAAAGGAAAGAGAATTTTCAAGGTGGTATTGAGATTATTTGAATTTTTACTTTCTTCCATATATATCATCAAATCTAACAATATCATCTTCTTCTAAGTAGGTTCCACTTTGCACTTCAATCAGCACAAGAACTTCTTCTGTAGGATTTGTTAAGCGATGTTTTTTCCCCAAAGGAACAAATATACTCTCATTAGTTTTTAAAATAGAGATTTTTCCTTCAATCTCAATTTTTGCTTTTCCAGCAACAATAACCCAATGTTCTGCTCTATGATTATGCATTTGAAGTGATAATTTCCCTTTTGGATTGATTTCAAGTCTTTTGACTTGCCAATTTTTTCCATCAGCGATTGATTCATAAAGGCCCCATGGTCTATAAACTTTTTTATTTTCTGTTGCCTCTTTGAAATTATTTGCGCTCAAATATTCAACAAGATTTTTAATATTTTGTGTATAGTTTTTATGAGCAACTAGAACAGCATCTTTTGTTTCAATTATGAATAAATCTTTAAGACCAAATCCCACAACTAGTCTACCTTCACTTCTTAAATAACAATCTTTTGATTCTTTAATAATTCCATTTCCTTTAATAGAGTTACCATTTTTATCTTTTTTTGAATATTCGTAAATTGAATTCCAGCTGCCCAAATCGCTCCAACCCACTTTTAAGGGTACAACTTTACCCAAATTAGTTCTTTCCATTACTGCAATATCAATTGATATATCAGCACAAGATTTAAATGATTCTTTATCTAATCTAATAAAATCGAGATCTTTTTTACTTTTTAAAAGAGAATTTTTGCAAGTATTGACTAATTCTGGTTCATATTTTTCAAGTTCTTTTAAAATTATTGAAGCTTTGAATAAAAAAATACCACTGTTCCATAAATAACGTTTATCCTTAAAGAGTTGATCGGCTAATTTTTTATTTGGTTTTTCAATAAATTTTTTTATTGAGCTTGAAATTAAATTATCAGAAAATACTTCATTTGCTTCTATGTAACCATAACCAGTTTCAGGTTTGTTAGGAACTACCCCAAATGTAATTAATGAATCTTTTTCTGCATCAATTAAGCTTTTTTCAATAGTTTGTCTAAATTCTTTTGGATTTTCTATTTTATGATCGGCTGATAATATTAGTAGAAATGGATCAGAGTTACTTTCTAAAGCATGTAGAGCTGCTAATGCAATAGCAGGGGCTGTATTCCTACCCATTGGTTCAAGAATAATAGACTTAGGTTTGACATCGATTTTTCTCATCTGCTCTGCGACTATGAAGCGTTGTTCATCATTGCAAATTATTATTGGATTTTCTAAATTATTAATACCTTTTAATCTAAGGTAAGTATTTTGAAGTAAGGAATAATTATTTTCTAAATTATGATATTGCTTTGGATACATACCTCTAGATAAAGGCCATAATCTAGAACCAACTCCACCGGATAGTATTACTGGATATAATTGGAATTTCAAATTTGGACCTCTAAAAAAATTAATCTTCTAAATATTTATAATTATACTTTTCATAAAGTAAATCAATAAAATATCTTAAGTTTAAATTGTTTATAAATATTCAATTTTTGTGATTATAAAGATATTTTATTTTGTAAATCATGTAAATTTTTATGAGACTTAAGTTCTTCTAAGAATTATTTGCAATGATTTAAATACTAATTTGTTATGTTTCAAAGACTTCTTCAAATCTAGAATAATGGTATTCTTTTTTTTAATAAAATTTGATCCACATAAAAAGATGCAAGCTTGAAAAGATAATTATTATATTTTTTGATTTATATAAACCATTAAACATTTTCTTTAAGAAACGAAAAATTAGAAAAATATATATTCGACATATAACCACAGTCTATTTCCAAAATTATATTTTATTTCTATCTATTCTCTTTCGGATTAAATATTCTTATACCATATTAATGAAAGTTTAGAATTTACTGATTTTCGATATTTGATATTGAAAGATATTTTTTTAAATCATCTTAAAATATAATTATTTTTACTTCTTCAAGATTAACTTTATCGCATATTTCTAAAAAGTTTTTTATATAGGGAATTTTTTTAAATTTTATATTCTCTTTAAATTAGTTTTACAAAGCGTTATACAACTTTTAAATCTCATGGTTACTTTTAATTTGCAGAATCTATTAATCAAATGTTATAAAGTACTATAGGAATTACGGCAGTTACGAAAGAAGTCTTCAGATTGATTGATATAATTGCTGTTTCGTATATGGGGCCATAGCTCAGCTGGTAGAGCACCTGCATGGCATGCAGGGGGTCAGCGGTTCGAGTCCGCTTGGCTCCATCATTATTTTGCAATTGATAAAAATAATTTTTAATAATATTACTCTAATTTTTTTATGCTAAAGAATTTATGAATAAGTGATCTATGAGATCACCTCTTCGAATAAATAAAATAATATTTTACTCATTAGGAAGTGAGTTCAAATGGGAATGATTTATTAATGAAATAAAGCAATCCATATTAAGAATAAAGAAACTCAGATGCAGATATATATAATGTTACTAAATTAATTTAGAGAGTTAATGGAATTTACATATAAAGATTATGAGAAATCATTATACCAAGCTCTAGATAATAATCATTCAGTTTTATCGTCTATGCTATTCGTAAATTTAATAAGGCATAATGACTTGCCTGAAAAATTTATTATATTAAGACATGATTGTGAAAGAGATTTAAGTAAGGCTTATAAAATGGCAAAGATTGAAAATAAATTAGGCATTCAATCTTCCTTCTTTATCAGATTACATTCGGAATGGTATAACTTATCTCAGCCAGAGGCATATAAATATTTAGAAAAAATAAGTAACCTTGGACATGAAATAGGATTACACTATGAACCTAAATTTTATAGAGATATAAATTGCGAATTTATTGAAGGAATTAAAAATGATATAAAGTTTCTGAATAATTTCTTTGAAATAAAATCAATTTCCGCACATCAACCTCTTTTACATCCTCCAAATAAAGAGGATTTTGATTCATTAGAACTTATAGATATGTATACTTCTCCATATTTGAAGAACATTCCCTACTATTCAGATAGTGGAATGAATTTTAGAGAATATTCTTTAGAAGATGTAATATCTAACAAAATTAATTGCCAATTTTTGATACATCCTGATTTTTGGAATAATTCTTCTATGAGTTGGCATGAAAATTATAAATTATTGGTTGAGCAAGAGATTGGAAAATTAAGAAATTTTGAAAAATATGAGTTACAAATGTACGAAAATTATATTAAAACTAGAAAGGATAAAGATAAACTTTTTTTTATTGAAAAATGAAAATTGGACTAATGACATCACAGCAATTCGCTGTTAATACATTTAACCACCTTAGAAAAGTTTATAAGGATCTAGAGTTAATAACAATCACCCCTGAGGAGGCAAAAAAAAATTCTGTATCTGGTTATTTTGATTTTAAAAATCTATGTAAAAAAACAAATATTTCTTATAATTCTCTATCAACTTATAGCTTAAAAGAGGAGGTAGATTTTATAAAAATAAGTAAGCTTAATTTAGATATACTTTGTGTAATTGGATGGAATAGAATAATTCCTAAAGAAATTTTAAATTTATTAAAAATAGGAGCTATTGGATCACATTCTAGTCCTGGCATATTACCTTTAGGTCGTGGCAGATCACCGGTAGTTTGGGGAATAAAATTAGGTTTTTCTCAAATATACAATCAATTATTTAAATTAACAGAAGGGATTGATGATGGTGATATATTAGCCATTAATAGAATTAATATTGATTTATCTGATGATATCGATTTTGTTTATAAAAAAATAGCATTTTCTCAGGTTTGCATTATTGATAGCGCAATAAAAAATTTGATAAATAATAAAAAAATAGATATTAAAGGAGAAAATCTAGATTTATTACTTCCAAAGAGAACAAAAGAAAATGCAAAAATTGATTGGCATTTGAGCGCCTATGATATTCATAATTTGATAAGAGCAGTATCCCCTACTTATCATGGAGCATCTTTTAAATATAAAGATAATAACTTTGAAGCATTTAAATCTAAGATTTGGGATATGCAATTAGATGATAAAAAAGAGTGTCCTGGAAAAATTTTGAGTGTTATTGGTGAAACTTTAATAGTTCAATGTGGGAGAGGTTATTTAGCTATTCTGGAGCATTCTCTTGATATTGATGAAGAAATTTTATCCAAGGATTCCTTCCTTTGTTAAATGGAATTTTATTTAAAAGATCAAGGGATAATAATTGAAGAAGAATTTTTTAAAATTTTATTGCAACTGAATAAAAAATTTACTTTATAAAATGCAAATATAAGAAACTTTTTTACTATAGTCTTTACCTTTCATAATTCCTATTTTAATTACTTTCTCTAAGAATTCATTCGTGCTATTTTTATTTGAATCAATAACAATTAAATATTAGTGTTCTTTAATTATTTCTAGGCAGGCATGACTCTCTGTAAAAAAAATCCGCTAGTAATTAATATTAAATTCATATTAAATTAGTAGATTAATTTGTTAAAAAAGAAATTGGAATAACATAACCATCTTATTTTTTTATGAAATTTATAAGCAAATGATAATATTTTCTACAATATCTAAGACAAATTATCAATTTATCTAAATTTTGCGATAGCTTTCTTTGGCTCAATTAACATTTGCCATTTATTATTATTTTGCTGAGATGAAAAAAATCTACAAAATTGAGAATTTAATAAAAAAAATAAATAGCTAAAGTTGTATAATCTATATAAAGATTTTTTTCATTAGTGAAAGCATTAATTACGGGTTCAAATGGCTTTGTAGGCGGTTACATAGTTGAAGAATTACTTACTAACAATTACTCAGTTGTAGGCATTGACAACTTTTCAAAGTATGGGAGGGTATCAAAAAGTTATGACTTAAATAAAAATTTTGTCTTTAAAGAAGGAGATTGTAAGAATACTAATTTAATTTATGATTCATTAGATGGTTGCGAATATATAATTGCATGTGCTGCAATGATCGGGGGCATTTCATATTTTCATGAATTTGCCTATGATTTAATAGCAGAAAATGAAAGAATAATTGCTTCAACATTTGACGCTGCAATTAAGAGATTTCAAGAGGGTACATTAAAAAAAATTATTGTATTATCTTCAAGTATGGTATTTGAAAGTTCAAATATATTTCCCTCATCAGAAAAAGATTTAAAGAAAATCCCCTCACCTTTGAGTACTTATGGATTCCAAAAATTGTCTACTGAGTATTTTGCTAAAGGTGCTTATGAGCAATTCGGACTGCCTTACACCATCGTAAGGCCTTTTAATTGTGTTGGAGTAGGAGAGGGCAGAGCAATTTCTGATAAAGAAATAATGAGTGGAAATGTAAAGTTGGCTTTATCACATGTTCTACCAGATTTAATCCAAAAAACTTTAAAAGGACAAAACCCATTAAAGATTTTAGGTTCTGGTAATCAGATAAGACATTATACCCATGGTAAAGATTTAGCTAGAGGTATTCGTCTTGCTATTGAATCACCAAGAGCTAAAAATGAAGATTTTAATATTAGTACTGATAAATCTACTACCGTATTAGAACTAGCTGAAATGGTTTGGAATGAAGTACATAAGGGATCATTAAAGTTTAATTATGAAAAAGAAGAAGGATTTGAATATGATGTGCAAAAAAGGATTCCCGATACATCTAAAGCCCGAGATATTCTAAATTTTAAAGCTAAAATCAACATCCAGGAAAGTATATCTGAAGTAACTGACTGGATTAAAAATGAAATTAATAATGGAAGAATGTAATAAAATAAAGATTTATCTTTAACATTATATTATCCATATATTGGAGTAGGAGATCTTATCAAAGCTAATTTTATGTGCTCTCTAAAAAATTTAATTAAAATTAAATAAACTTATATTTTGACTTACCATGACTACCAAGAGCTATATATTCAACCCCAGATCTTAGTTTTAGGTTATTAATTTCATGATTATTCCAGAAATCATAAATAATTGAGGGATTGTTCATATAAATGGAATAGTTATTTATTGGCATTGATGCGAATTCAGGATGGTTATTAAGAATTAAAACCAAATCAGATTCTTTAAAGGCGAGCTCTAAATCCTTTAGAGGTATTAAACCAAATTCTGAAATTTTCTGTTCATTTACATGACAGTCATATCCATAAAATTTTGCGTCATTAAAATACTTTTGTAGTGATTCGAAAATCGGCTTAGCCATACTCCCTCTCAAATCATCAGTTGCAGGTATTCCCTTAAAGGCTATTCCAAGAAGTGAGATTTTTGAAATTTTTTTAAACACTTTAGATTTTGATACTATATTTTTTAAATATATTGCTGTTTCCTCTGGTTGATTTTCATTGATTTCTCTTGCAGCTAAAGTTATTTTTGGAACGATACCTTTCTCCTTTAAGCTTTCAGCTAATATGTGAGAATCTTTTTCTAGGCATGGGCCTCCTACAGGTCCAGGTAAAGGTAAATTTGTTCTTTTATATCCTAATTTACCTGACTTAATTACCTCTGCAGCGCTAATTCCTAAAGAATTACAGGCTTGAGCAACTTCATTAGAATAAGCAAAAAAGACATCTCTTTGGGCATTATCGATTAACTTGATCATTTCTGCAGTTTCTACATCGCTTACCCTTACAACTGTTGAGGTAAGAAAATAAAATATTTGAGAAGCTCTGATAGTAGTTTTTTGTGAAAGACCACCAATAATCTGAGGTAACTCTCTTAATTCAGATAAAGCTTTACCTTCAAGAGTTCTTTCAGGACAAAAAGCTAATTCATATTCAATTCCCTTTTTATCTAAGATTTCCTTAACTACATTTCTTGTGACACCAAGTTTTACTGTTGATCTCATTATGACTAGATCATTTTTTTTGAGGTGTATAGCCACCTGTTTAGTGGCGTTTTTTATCATATCTAACCTGGTTGTTTTATCTTTAGATAAAGGGGTACCAACAGTAATTATGTAGACGCTCCCATCCCAATTTTTAGGAATATTATCAGAAAATTTAAAGCTTTTATTTCTAACTGAGTTTTCAATTTTTTGATTTAAACCAGGTTCATAAAAATGAGCTTCATTTTTTTTAAGACCGTCTAAAATTCTTTTATTTATTTCAATTCCTAGAACCTCGAATCCTACATCTGACATCGCAATGGCTAAGGTCAATCCAACATAACCTAAACCTAAAATACAAATTTTTTTATCTTCGAAGTTATTAATATCTATTGTCATTAAATAAAAACTTTTTTAAATATATCATTCAGAATTTAATTTTTAATCGAAAATACTAAAAAAGAAATAATTAAATAATAAATAAATTATAAAACCTGGTTGATAATCTTAAAAAATAAATTTAGGTTTTAATTTTTAGATTTATTGGGTAAAATAACTACCGTTTTTTCTTTCAGGAATCATGCTCTTTAAATTAATAATAAATGCTTTTGATATAGTAATTATAGACAATTGCTTAATTTGATTCTAAATGTTTTTTCATTGCTTTAGATAAATAAATAAAATTTAAATTATGTTATATTAAGCCTCTTTCTTTTTATATCTAATAACTATTTTTATAAAATACTGGATTTTCATAAATTCATAAATAAATAATCTATAATGCTGTAAATTTCATGCTAAAGATTACTAGTTATAAAAACCTTTAAATTTTATAAATATAAAAATAAAATATACCCTATATAAGTATTAGAAATAATATTAAAAGATATTTAGATGTGATTTTGATTTTTTATTTAGGACAAATTTATAATGTATGTTAAAAATTATTTGATAATTTTAATTAAATTTCTAATTCAATTTATTATATATTTATATGGATAAGTGCTCAATTGGATTTGTTTTTTTTGGTCAAAATAGGACAGAATACTTCATTAAAAAGCAAATATTAGAAATAGAGAAAGCACAAAATATTTTCAAAAGCAAATTAGAGTTCTTTATAATCGACGCTACGATAGATAAAATTAAGACTGTAAATTTAGAAAGAGTAAATTTAGTTAAATCTGATAAGGTAGAAATAGAAGAGTTAGATCCTTTAGCTAAATATAGATCTGATAAACATCGTAAAATTTCTGGTGGGGCGACTAGGGCTACAATTTTTCTTCAGGTTTTAGATTTTTTAGAATTTACTAATTTAAGAAAAGATATAAATTTTATTTTTAGATTAAGGACAGATGTATTTATTGAAAGTGAATTAATTATTAAAGCTATAAATAATGTAATAACTCCTTTAAAGAAAACTCCTTATACTTTATTCAAGAATAAAGTCTGGGTACAATTTTTTCATCTTTTTATTCCTTTTTATATCCATGATACTGCCTTTTTAATTTCCTCACATGATTTAAATTTAGTATCAGAAGAATCATTAAAACAGCTTGATTTTTATCCTAACGTTACAACGCCAAGTTCTATCTGGGGCCCAATATTTTTCAAAAGATTTCCTTATTTATATAATCTTGCGATTAAATTTCATGGCGAATCATATAAAAGACCAAAATTAGGATTTAATGATATCAAAATAATTCCGACCTATTGGAAAATAATATCAACTAATTTTTTTGTTTCTTTTGAACCTAGGGTTAAATGGATTTTACAGTGGAATTTAAAAAAGGTAGAGACAAGAACATGGAATAATATTTCAAAGAAAGATTTACAAAATTTATCTTTAATTCAACTAAGATTTATTTTTCATAATTTGGATTGTTTAATCTTTGAAAGCGATCCTGATTTTAAATTAATTAATAAAATTGTCAACAATAACTCATTTAATTTGATAGGTGTATTTTTTATAATTAAAAAGACTTTTGAATTTTCATTTAAAATAATGATACTTATTATGAAAAAGATTTATAAGTATTCAATTGTAAAAATAAATTTTTTTTTAGAAAAAGATTTATAGATTTTTTTATAACATCCTATATAAATTTGAGAACAAATAATGATGAAAATATATTTATATATTAGGAAATAAAAAATTTAAAATGTACATATATTATTTTTTTCGTATGTATACAAAGATTAATCACAAAAAATCAATTGAAATAAAGGTTTTCTCGTCAATACCTTCATAGATTTGTAAACTTACTTTGCCTAGGTTCATCATAATTTTTACATTTTTTATGAAAAAATTGAACCAAATTTATAAATGAATTTATGATTTCTAGCTATATAACTTAATAAGTTTAAGTTATTTTCTTTTTATAGTTTATAAACTTTTTGAAGTTTCTTTAAAGATTTGCCTAGAAAAAGGTTATATTCTTTTTGTATATAAATTAATTTTCTTTTTTAGTAAGTGATTTTTTTTACACATTGATTAATAATAAAATATTTTGTTAGATAAGCTGTTATATACTAATAAACGAAAATTAAAATATTGGAAATAAATTGACTCAATATCTAAAAATGAATGAAAGCTCTAGTAAAATTCAAATAATTTTTGAAATTGCTAATAATCATCAAGGAAGTATTTCGCATTTTGAAAATATCTTAAATAACATAAACAATTCAATAAAAGGCTATGAAGATTTCTTTGACTTTAAGGTGAAATTTCAGTTCAGAGATTTACCAACTTTTATTGATCAATCAATTGATCCGAATTCGAATAAACATATTCAAAGATTTAGAGATACAGAATTGACCAAAAAAAATTGGTTGCAAATTATTAAACTTGTTAAGTCTAAAGGTTTAAAAGTTATGGTTACTCCGTTTGATGAGATATCAGTTCAAAAAGCCATAGAATTTGGTGTCGATGAATTTAAAATAGCGTCATGTTCATGTACTGAATGGTCTTTATTAGAAGAAGTCTTGCTTTTTAAAAAACCACTTACTATTTCTACCGGTGGAAGAAACTTGTCTGAAGTTGATAAAATTTACTCTTATCTTGCTTCACAAATTCCAAATAAATTCACCATAATGCACTGCTGTGGAATATATCCTGCACCTTCATCAAGTCTAAATTTAAATACTATTAGGAAGTTTATAGATAGATATCCATTAGCAAAAATAGGATACTCTGGTCATGAAGATCCATCAGACCATTTTATCTCATCTTTAGCAGTCTCATTAGGTGCAGTTTCTTTAGAAAGACATATTGGCAAAGAGGATAAAGAGAAAAATATTAAATTAAATACTTATAGTATTGATAGTAAATTCATAGGCAAATGGCTAGAACAAATAAAAAATACAATTATTTGTTTAGGTACTCCTAAAAGTCATAATTATTTTAATCAAACAGAAATAGATTCTTTAAAAACACTGCAAAGAGGAGTTGTTTTAAATAAGAAAGTTTATGCTGGAAGCATAATAAATCCAAAAGACTGTATCTTTAAATTTCCCATTCAAGAAAATCAAATTCCTGCATCTCAAATATGTTCTAACGATTATAATCATTATGCAAAATTTGATATTGAGTCTGGTAGTAGAATTACTAACGATTTAGTAGAGAAGAAATTAAAGGAAAATATTTTATTAAAAGAATATATTCACAAAATTAGAGGCATTATTAATGAATATGGCGAATGCGTTCCAAGGGATGTTTCATTAGAGATTTCGCATCATTACGGTTTAGAAAAAATTGATGAATATGGTTGTTGTTTAATAACAATAGTAAACAGAAATTACTGTAAAAAGCTGATAATAATGACTAAAGGACAATCACATCCTACTCAGCATCACAAGATCAAGGAAGAAACCTTCAGGATTTTACATGGAGAACTAGAATTACTTTTAAATGACGAGAAAAATATCCTTAAATTAGGAGATGAAGCCCTTGTGAAAGTTGGGCATAAACATGCTTTCAAAGCAAATACTGATTGTATTTTTGAAGAAATTTCTTCAACAAGTATTAATGATGACTCTTACTATGATGACGAAAAAGTTAATTCAATGAAAAGAGTAGATAGAAAATCTATTTCTAAACTACACTTTTCATAAAAAAATATGCAAAAAATTCTTGCAATTATTGATTTTAAAAGTCTCTCAATAAATATTAAAGAGGGTGATAAATTTATTTTTAACTCAAAAAGCTTGATCCAATATTTCTACGATGTCGTTCACAAAACAAAATACATAAATAATACAATATTTTTAAATAACCAATTTGAGATTTGCAAAAATAATTTTGAGATAAAGAGTGATCTTGATAAAACTATTCCAATAAAATTAATTGATCAAGAATTTTCTTACTCACAAAATGGGATTTTAAAAGTTATTAAAGAATTAGAAGAAAGAGGATATTTTTTTGACTTTATCGTTTATTTATCATCTAATTATCCTGCTATAAATAGTTTTATATTAGATGATGCAATTTCTTACTTTAATAATGTGAAGAATGGTACCAGTTTAATAAGTGTAGAAAAAGTTTATGTAGAAGAAGAAGAATTATTTGTTGATAGTCTTGATGAAATTAATATAGTAAAAAAATTATCTCAATTCATAAATGATGAGAAGATTTTGCTTAAAAGAAAAATTTATTTAAAAAATGAGGCTTTGAGTATTTTTTCTGTAGAAAGTATTAAAAATGGTTCTTTTTGGGGCCAAAAATGTTTGAAATATGATTTAGGTAGCAAGAACGCTAATCTTAATAATTATTCAAATCTACCAAAAACTTACGGAGCTCTTGATCAATTAGATACCTTAGAAAAAATAAAAAAAAAATTACCATTAGAAGTATGTTTTGATATTGACGGTGTATTGTTTTCTAGAAATCGAAATTATAGTGAGGCAATACCTAATTTTGAAACTATAACTTTTTTAAAAAAAATATATTCATTGGGACATAAAATTGTACTACATACTGCTAGGGGATCAAAAACAGGCATAGACTGGCAAGAGATTACTAAGGAACAACTACGAAAATATTCTGTGCCATACCATGAGATCATATTTGGCAAACCAGGATCAGATTTTTATGTAGATGATAGAAGTATTTCTCTAAGTAATTTAATAAAAATATTTAATAATTAAAAGTTTTAAAATAAGAAAAATATCATTTCTAAAAATTTAAATTTTTTATATAAGATTTAAAAATATAATTACTAATTACTCTTAAAATTAAATAAACTAGATTTGATTAAATGTTTTTTCAAGATTAATTCCCGATTATTGACTACTTATATATAAGATTTTTAATGTTTCTATGTTTTTTATATTCCTTAAATATATAGTAAAAAATGTTGCTATTAGCTAGTAGTTAGTGGTTATAGTAGTCCAAGTTAGTTAAAATCAACATGGAAAAAAATCAACATATAGCTGGAGTTATTGGTCTTGGAAATATTGCTTATAAGATGGATCTTACAAAAAGAGAGGATAGGTTATGGACGCATATAGAAACTTATAAATCATCAATAAATATAGATAAAATCATTGCATATGAAGAAAATCTTGATGCAATAAAAGAATTCCAGAAGCACCATCCCGAAATATTTGTTACCAATTCTTTCCAAGAGTTTATTGAAAAAAAACCAACTATTGTCAGTATATGTACCCCAACAGTTACTCATTATAATTTTATTAATGAACTAATAAAGTTAGGTATTAAAAAAATCTGGTGTGAAAAAATGCTTTGTAACTCTTACGAGGAAGCAATAAAAATAAAGAAAAATTGTAAAGATAATGATGTTACTTTGTTTATTAATTATATGAGAAGATGGGATCAATTATTTATAAAAGTCAAAAAACATTTAGATAATAATGATATTGGAAAAGTTTATACAGTTATAGCAAGAACTTCTACAGCCTTAAAGATGCAATCTAGCCATATGGTAGATTTATTGATTTGGTATTTTGGGACTCCACATTTAATACATAGTGAAATACAAAAAGACTTTGTTAGATCGGTACATGGTGAAGATGATCCAGGTGGAACTTTGTATCTTACCTTTAAGGAATATGATTGTTTATGTTTACTTCATGCTAGGAGCACATCACCTCTTAATTATCTCTGGGAATTAGAGATAATTGGCCAAACTGGAAGAATATTAGTAACAACCGAAGAAGAGCTTTTGCTGCAGAAATTTAGTAACTTGGTAAAATCGACTGGAAAGCATATGTCCTTAGCAACCCAGATTAGATATGATTCTAAATCAAACAATAGTTGTAGACTTTCTGCACAACTTAATGAGATAATCGAATCAAAAGGATTTAATAAAAATTCAGTTTCGATGTTAGACGATTCGATTACTGCGCTAAAATTATATGAAAAATTATAACTTTCATGAATGCAAATGATAAATTAGCTTTGCTGGGCGGTGAGCCAGTAAGAAAAAATTCAGATTTTAAAACTAAGCCATACTTAGGGGAATTAGATATAAACTGCATTAAGGAAATTTTAAGTGAGGGAATACTATCAGGATTTGTTGGATCTGACTTTGGTGAATCACCAAAATTACTGCGTTCTTCCTCCTTTGAATTAAGAGATTATTCTGCGAAACAAAGCTCTCTTGGAGGTAAATGGGTCAGAAATTTTGAGGCTATTTGTGCAGAGAAATTAGATTGTAAATATTGTGTCAGCGTTAATTCGGCTACTTCAGCTATTCATTCAGCAATTTTATCGTTAGGGATAAAACCTGGGAGTGAGATTATTACAACCCCTTATACATTTACCGCATGTGCTGCGGGAATTTTACAAGCCAATTGCGTGCCTATATTTGCAGATATAGATCCACTAACATTTTGTTTGACAGTAGAAAGTGTTAGATCTGCTCTTTCAGAGCATACAAAAGCGATATTGCATGTCTCATGGTGTGGAAATGCAGGAGAAATAGACTTGCTAGAAAAATTCTGCAAAGAAAAAGATATTTTTTTAATTGATGATTCTAGTCAAAGTCAATTTTCAAAATTAAATGATAGAGCATTAGGAACTTTTGGTGATGTTGGTATTTATTCTTTTAATCAGCCCAAGAATGTATCAACAGGTGAGGGAGGTATGATAATTACTGATAATGAGGAAATAGCTTATAAATGTAGATTAATAAGAAATCATGGAGAGAACTTTATAAAAGAAGAAAATACCAAAAAAGAAATGATAAACATGATTGGTTACAACTTTAGACTTACTGAAATTTCAGCTGCTATTGGTTATAATCAAGTTTTGAATTCCAATTTTCTTAATCAAGTTAGAAATAAAAACTTTAAACTTCTATTGGAAGGAATGAATGAATTTGAGAAATATTTCATACCTCAAAAGATAACTAACAAAGAGACATTCTTTTCATATTTGGCAGGATTTGCATTAAATCAAAATAATATTTCAATATCCAGAGAATTATTATTTAAAGCAATGAAAGCAGAGGGAATTCCAATAAGTAAAGGTATACAAAGATTATTATGTGATCATCCAAATATAAAAAGTAGAATTGCTTGGGGTGAGGATCATTTCCCATGGAGCATTAATAATAGGGAAGTAACTATTTTAGAAATACCAAATGCTCGGCATTTATTTGAAAATACTTTTTTTGGTTTTTATCAGTTAGGTTGGCCAACTTCTGAAGATGATGTAGGAACAATAATTAAAGCTTTTAGAAAAATTTTGAGAAATAGCGATCAACTAGCTATGATTGGTAAATAATTTTTTTTTATGAATATACTTGCTGTAATACCTGCTAGAGGTGGCTCTGTAAGAGTGCCTCGTAAAAATATTAAAAAAATTGGTTCTTTACCTTTAATTGCCCATACTATTTTGGCTGTTAAAAATTCTAAATTTATATCTAGATTAATACTCTCTACTGATGACCAAGAAATAATGGATGTTGCGAACGAATACGGTTGTGAGACACCTTTTCGAAGAAGCAAGGAGCTTTCTGGAGATGTTGATACCGCTTTAGTAACAATAGACGCAGTAAATAAATGTGAAGAAATTTATAATGAAAAATATGATGCGGTTTTAACTCTAGAACCAACATCGCCCTTTAGAACTACAGAAACTATTGATAAATGCATTAAGTTAATGGCCAATTCAGAATCAATAGATTCAGTTGTAACAGTATCAAGCATTGAAGGAAACAGGCCAGAGTGGATGGTAAAGATTGATGCAAATAAGAAAGTTACTCCTTATGCTACACCCTTTAAATTAGATGGAAAACCTATTATAAAACTATGTGCTAGACAAGATTTCCCTCCTCTTTACAAGATAAATGGAGTAGTTTTCTTGACAAGAAAAAAATTACTTTCAGATAACACTCTTATTGGATTTTCCCCTTCAATTGTGGAAACATCAGAAAAAGAGGCAATTGATATTGATACACCTATTGATCTTGCGTTTGCTAATCAAATTGCCTTAAATAATGAAATCAATTAAGTTTTAATTAATTTAAAAAATAACTCATATTTAGCAAATTTTTTTAATTTAATAATTTTCAGTGTTTATTTAACTTTTTGAGCAATTAATTGAATAAATATTCCTTCATCATTTTTCTTTGTTTTTACTCTTTTAAAGTCTATTAAATCTAAATTAATTATTTTTAATCTATCCAAAGTTTTAAAGTAATTAATAGTTGGATAAAATGTAAAAGAATTTCTTATATTTCCATTTATTGCTTCATAAAGTTTGTTACCTCCATTTATGGTCTCTAAAAAAATAAATCCACCTGGTTTTGTAAGATTTATAATTCTATTAATTAATCTTTCCATATCTGTTCCCATATGGATAAAGTGTGAACTATAAATAAGATCATATAATTCCTTTATATCAATATTTTCTATATCTTCATATTGAATCATTTTATTGTAAGAATAATCAATTATAACTGGATCTACATTTACAACTTTATTTTCATTTAATGCAAATATATTTGATATCCCTCCATGTCCAGAGCCGACATTCATGAAATTTATTTTTTTTATAAATAATTCTGGGCAGACCTCTTTAATTTTTAAGTAATGTTCAATATCTCTTTTTATTAAAAGATTTTCTGGAGGTTGTTTCCTCCATGGATTGTATATTTTTTTATAGTAATTATCTAATTCTTTTTTGCTTACTCTTGGACTTATATAGTAATAACCCTTCTCTGAATAGCATATTTTCTTTTCTTTTTGAAATATTTCCCAATTTTCTTTGAAGTAATATAATTTTTTTGGAAGAAATCTTGAAGGAATTAAATTAATTCTTAAAAACTCATATAGTAAACGTCTGATTTTTTTTCTAAACATTCAATTGTTTAATTCATCATTATTTTAACTATATATACAAATATATTTCTTATTTTTATATAATATGAAAAATCTTATTTAGATAATAAATTTCTACAGTTTTAGAAGTAAAAGTTTAATTAGAGAATTAATAAATTTAAGTTAAGTAGTTACTCTAAAGGAAAATCAAGATTTGTAATCTTAGAGGATATTAAAAGATAAGATTAGGGTTAGCTGCTAAAAAGTATTTGTTTTAAAAATAATCAATTTTTATTTAATTATTAACCTCAAAATGTTTTTAGTTTTTATTGAATAAATTTTCTTGAATTAAAAAAATTTATTTTTAACAGGGTTAAAATGTAGCTTAATGTTAGTTTGTTCTAAAAAATTAAATTGATTTATTTTTTAAGATAAGTTCTCCAGATGTCAATTCAAATATTTTGTCACAGCTTTTTAAAGTTGATAGTCTGTGAGCAATCATGAATATGGTTATATCTTTACTTAATTTGTCCAATGATCTCATTAATGCTTTTTCTGTAGCATTATCCAAAGCACTTGTTGCTTCGTCTAAAACAAGTATTTTAAAATCCTTATAAAGCGCTCTTGCTATACCAATTCTTTGTCGTTGCCCACCACTTAATCTTATACCTCTTTCTCCAATAAAGGTTTCGTATTTATTTGGTAGTTTTTCTATGAATTGATGAATTTGTGCTATTTCTGCGGCATAAATTACTCGACTCATATCTATTTGATCTTTATCTATACCAAAGGCAATATTTTCTGTGATTGAAGTGTCTGAAAGATATATATGTTGAGGCACATAAGCTATTATTGATTTCCAAGAATTAAGTAAATTATAAGATTTGATTTTTTTGCTATGGATGTCAATATTATCAACTAATAAAACCCCATTTTTTGGCTTTAGAAGACCTATTAATATATCAATAAGAGTACTTTTCCCACTCCCAGTTTTACCAATTAATCCTATTTTATTTCCTGAATAGACCTCAAGATTAATGTTATCAAGAATTGGTTTTTTATTACTTGAATAAGAAAAAGAAATATTTTTTAGTTGTATAGACGATTTAAATAAATTTTTATTCCTCTTTTGAATTAAATCAAATTTTAATGGAGGAGTTAGACGAAGAATTTTTAAAACCTTTTCTAAAGAACTGGAGAATGATTTGATTATTGCCCAACTACTATAAATATTTTGAATTGCAGGTAACATTTTTTGTGCAGCCAAAGCAAAGGATCCAAGTAAAATAATAGTTGTTCCTGAAGAAGAATTTGAAGAGAATAATGCTAGGCAAGCAATTAAAAGCATGCCTAAGGCCTCAAAACCGTATTTAGGGAAATATGCTAGGATTTGATTTTGCGCAGTTTTTATGCGCATTGGTAAATCTGCTGATTTATATTCGTTTAGATATATTTTTTGATTACCTGCCAATAAAATATCCTTTATGGCTCCTAGCCCCTCCTGCATGGATTTGATTTGTTTTTCTCCTAAATTTGCAATTAGATAACTATTAATAGATAGTTTTTCTTTAAGAATTAAAGCTAAAAAGTAATATGAAAATCCAAAAATTAATGCGGATATTATTGCTATTTCCCAGTTAATTAGCAGTAAACCAAAATAAAGAGATATGGATATCAAAGCAGATGTAATTAAAACTAGAGTTGAATAGATCAGTATATTAGTCTCTCTCATTTGAGTAGTGCTTGCATTTAGTATTTCACTTGTATTCATGTTTAAGTGATATTCATAAGATTGATATAAAACCCTTTTGTATGATTGACAACTTAAATCACTTGATATTGCAGCACATATACGAAAAGAAATATAAAGTGTAATTAATCTAATAATGAAAGCAATAATAACGGCAAAGCAAAATAATAAGGTTACTGGCAGGATAATTTCATATGAGGAATTAATTCTGAAAAAATTTGATATATTTGAAATAAATGGATCTTTAAATGCCTCTTCGGGATTTGTTAATACTTTTAAAAAAGGTATAACTGCTCCAAGTGAAATTAATTCTGATATCGCTGCTAACGGCATGAAAATTAAGACAATAATTAATTGCCTTTTTCTGCGCTTTGATATAAAAAACCATAATTCTATTAAAGTGGGTAATACTGATTTTAAGTTTCCTTTTTCAGATTTATTATTTTTTGAGCGCTTCATTTTATTTAAGGTAAATAGAAATTTTAGTTTGTGAAATAATTTTTTAATTCAGATATACTTTTAGGGTGATATATATGCTTGGGGTAATTAAAATATTCATCATTTGAACAAAAATATGATTTAAAATTGACATTATTTATTAAGAATTTTTCATGTTTTTCAACCAAGTTATATAAGTTAATAGCGCTTAAACATTTATAATTATAAATAGCAGATGTAGTTGAACCTATTATAAGATCATCTGAAAATTCTGTTTCATTTTCAATAAGCTTATAATTAAATCCATTAAAACCTTTTTTAAATTCAGATAAACAATCCATATTTTTATGATTAGGATGCAATTTTAAAAAAATTGTATTTTTTGAATTTATTTTTAGAATTAATTTTAATATTTCTAATATATTCTCAAATCCTTTATTACCCAAAATAGCAATATCTTTTCCATAAAGATAAACTATTCTTGAAAAAAAATTTTTATTTATGGGATTAAATTTTTTGTAAGTTGGAATCACTTTAATAACTTTTAAATTAGGTAAAATTCCATAGTCAGGACTTAAGAAAGTTACTTTGTCATTAGGAAATGATATGAATTCTATTGGGAATCTAAAAATTAAAAGATATGCTATTTTCGCAACATTTTTAATTAAATCCAGCATATTATTCTTCCTTACTCCATGGGGATAAATAATATACATTAAAATATTACGTTTAATTGTTGGTAAGGCTTCGTTACCAAAAAATATGAATTCACAATCAAACAAATTATTTTTCAAAAATAATAATAATCTACAAGTCGTTGGGCAATAACTATCATCATTAAAAATTACAGTGTTAGTTTTTTGGAGTAATAAAGATAAATTATTTTTTTTTATATTTAAAATTTTTACTAAATTAATATTCTTAATACTTGTAAATTTTTCTAAATTACCCCTATCTTGATTAGTCATTATGGATATATTTACATTTTTATTTTTCGAGTATACGTAATTTATTGATTTTAGAATTGTCGGTACTCCATCACTAACTATGAGGTAATTATTCTTTTGTTTAATCATAACTTTTTTGCGACTTTTTTTATATTATTTAAAATTGATATTATTTATTTACCACAATATACCAAAAATAATTACTTATCAAATATTATTTTCTGTATTAGTTAGAACCCAAATTTATATTAATAATTGTGCTTTGTAGAATAATCATTGTGCCTATAAAAAGAGATAAAGTAAATTTAAAATACTATGTAATAATGTTCTGAGATAATATATTTTAAAACAATCACAATTCAAAAAAAAGATAAATTTATTTAAAAAAAATTATATATAAAATTTTTAATTTTAAGTTAATGGAATCTATTCCATTCTGGGACTAGAAAATGTAAACTTTCTAAAACTTTTTTAAGATTTCTTTCTCTCAAAAAATTATCTAAATTATTCAGTTCTTTTAATAATACGTTTTGTGATAAATGTGATTCTTTTGCTTTGAAAATCAAAGGATGATCTGTAGAAAGCGATTTTGAATCAACAAGTAATTCTTCATAAAGTTTTTCTCCAGGTCTTAATCCTGTAAATTTAATTTCAATATCGCCTTCTATATTTTGATTATTTTTAATAGATAAACCGCTAAGCTTAATAATCTTTTCTGCTAAATCAACTATTTTTATAGGCTTACCCATCTCCAGAATAAAAACCTCACCTCCTTTAGTTAAGGCAGAAGCTTGAAGTACTAATTCAGATGCTTCAGGAATAGTCATAAAATATCTTGTAATATCTTTATGGGTTATTGTTATGGGACCTCCATTAGAAATTTGTTCCCTAAATATTGGAACTACAGATCCTGAAGAATCTAATACATTACCAAAACGAACCATACTAAATAAAGTTTTAGATGATACATGATTTAGATTTTCTTGATCAGCATATGACTGAAAAATTAGTTCGCAAACTCTTTTCGTCGCACCCATTATGTTAGTAGGTCTTACAGCCTTATCAGATGAAATTAATATTATCTTTTTTACTTTTGCGAATTTTGATGCCTTACAAACAGCTAAAGTAGAAAAAATATTATTTTTAATTCCTTCTAAAGGATTATTTTCAACTAGAGGCACATGTTTGTAGGCGGCAGCATGAAATATTACATTTATTTTTTCTCTGACAAATAATTCTTTTAGTAAATTTTCATTATTTGCACTACCTAAAATAGAAATAATAGGTGAATTTTTATTGGGTATTTGCTTAAGCTCTTGTTCTATTTGGAATAAAGCTGATTCACTCCTTTCTAATAAAATTAATTTTGTGGGATTATGTTTTAAAATTTGTCTACATAATTCACTACCTATAGAACCACCTGCTCCTATGATACAGATGCAATTTGAATGAATACTTTTTTCAAGAAGAGATAAATTTGGATAAACAATATCCCTTTCTAATAAATCTTTCATTTCTATTGATCTTAAATTATTTATTTTTGACTTTCCTGAAGCTAATTCATAAATTGAAGGTATCAAGTAGGTATTAAGGTTTTCTTTTTGAAGTATCTCAATAATCTCCTTTTTTCTAGATCTTTTTAAAGATGGAATTGCTAATAAAACTTCATCTATATTATTCTTAAATTTTTTTAATTTTTTAAAAGAGACAATAGGAATTCCATCTAACTTTCTTCCCCATAAATTATTATTATCATCTGTGAAGAATTTGATTTCATATCTTTTATCAAGTTTTAGTGCCGCGGCTAATTGAGCACCCGCGCTTCCTGCTCCATAAATACAAACATTTTTTCTATTCTTATAGTTTGTTAAATGATATTGAGTTATTATGTCTTTAATAGTCAATCTAGAGATCATTAATAAGAATGTTTTTGTTAGCCAAAAAATTATAAAAAAGTTTATACCAAAGCAATTTTTACTTACTAGACATAAAATACTATAAATTAAAAAAGTACTAAAAATATTTCTTAACCCAATACCATAGAATGTCTCTGCTCCTGAGTATCTTGCTAAAGGTTTATATTGATTTGTGCAGGTATAAACAATTATTTCTATTGAAATTATATAAATATACAAATTAAAAAAATTATTTAATTGATTAATTCCAGATTCAAAATTTAATAGTGATGATGTTATGATTAAACTAAATAATATTAATGTTGAATCAAGTAATACTAAAATAAGTCTTCTTTTATATAAGGACTGTTCAAGTAAAAACTTAGAAATAAATTTATAAATTAAAAAAAAATATTTTTTCATATTATTAAATGAAATTTTTAACTTGTTTTGATTTTACTAGCCAATTATGTATGCCAGCTGCTAAATTTCCATTAGAGTAATATGATGAAAATTTATTATTATTTTTTATTATTAATTGATCGCTATTTTTTCCGTAATTAGTGGAAAAAATTTCTAAAATTTCAAAATTTAAATTGCATTTTATGATTTTAGAGAGCTTAAGTATTTCACCAATTTTTTGTTTTAATGATTTTGATGATATTAAATCAATTTTCCTTATTTCTAAAAGGTAAAATGCATATTTCTTAGATAAATTATATTGATCAATTCTATTTATCCTTGAGAAATATTTGTCACCAATAATTGATACATAAGACTGCATCAAAAGTATATTTTTTAATGGAATTCTTACTATAATAGATACCCTTTTTTTTTCATATCTTTTGTAAAATTCAAATTTCTTTTGAGAAATTCTTTTTATATTTATGTTAGAAGTAGAGTGTAAATATTTGCAATAATAATAAATTTCATCTTTAAGTTTTATTTCCCATGAATTATTTTTATCATTAATAAAATTCACCTCGCCTTTAACAAATTCTACATCATATTTTTTGCAATTATTTATAAGTCCATCTATTAAACTTGCATATCCATTTATTGGGCCTAACAAAACTTTTTTTTTAAAGATATTCTTTATTCTATATCTTAAAAAATCTATTAATTTAATTTGATAATTTATTTTTTCTTCTTTTTTTATTTTTAAAATAAAAAATTTAAAAGAAAATAAAATATATCCAAAAAGAAGTTTCCAGAAAGTTATAAAAATGATTAGCCAATTTTCATAAGGAATAATTAATCCATTTCTGAATACTCTTATTGGATCTCTTTTAAGTGGTATAAATTTAATAGAGGAATATTCTTCTAGGATTTTATAAACTCCAGGATAGCTTTCAATTAAATGAGATGCACATTCATATTGCATTTTTTTATTTTTATGAACTTGCCAACAACCTCCATAATTTTTGTCTTTATCTATTACTAAAACCGAGTCCCCTTTTTTGGCAATGTTTATCGTAACTAGTAACATTAAAGGACTGGTACCAATAACAATATTATCAAAGTAATTTAATTTATTTTTCATTAAAATTTCTTTGTGCTATTGTCCAAGTATCAGCATTATACTTACCTTTATTTCTAGCAATTATTTTGTAATTGTAATTAATTAATTTATCTTCTTCTGCGGGATCAATATAAATAATAATATGATTAAAGTTTTTTAAGATTCTTAAAACCTCATTTAAAGTTTCCCCTTGGAAAGAGTTATAAAGATAAACAACTAAATTAGTGGAAGAGACATATTTTTCTAAATTTGTAGCAGAATCGAGTATTAAATCTAAGTCACCTTTTTGATAATTACAAATATTAAATAAATTATTTTTGGCAATATTATATAATCTTTCATCATATTCAATACCTATAGGATTGAATTTCTTGGTTTTTATAAATTTTTCTAAGAAAAAAATTATTGATTTACCTTTTCCACATCCAAGATCAATAAATTGATATCTTGAAAATGAATCATTTCCAATTATATTTAGAGTAATTTCTAGTGTTTTTTTAATAACGGAAGTAAATGATGCGACATATAACAAGCCATCCGCATCTAAATAAGTACTAGCATTTGATATATATTGATGATTTTTTTTAACTCTGATAGAAGTATCAGTTCTTCTTTTTAGATCAAAAAATAATGATTCTTTGAAATAAGTCACAAAAAATAATGGACCCCTTTTAAAAAGTGTAATGAAGAAGTATTTAATTATTTTTCAAAATAGCTGACTTATTTTAAGTTAATAAAGATTCAATAAATTTACAATATTTAGGATAATTAACACTTGATAAAAAATATTCTTTATGAAGTTTGATTGCTGCATTTGAAGCAATCTCAAGAGACTTATCTTGTTGAAGAAATTGTTGAAGTTTAAATATAAAGTCATTATGATTTTCAATATCAAAAGTAAAACCGATATTATATTTATTAACTAAATCTGACATCTCACCATTAGTTCCGCATGCAATAGGTTTTCCATAGCTTAAATATTCAGGAAATTTATTTGGTATGTTTAGAACATAATTAAGATCATTTTTATAAATTATTAGTCCCAAAGTTGATAATTCTAGTAAATTTCTAAGGTTATCTCCATCAAGCCATCCTGTAAATAGGACATTGTTAAGCATAGAGCATTTTTTTTCTAATTTTTTTAATAACGGTCCAGTTCCAGAAAAAGAAAATATGATATTTGGATCTTTCTTCTCTAAAATTTGAGCGGCTTTAAATATAGTTTTGAATTCAGATTGATAGCCAATATTACCTACATAAGAAATAATAATATTATTTTTTTTGAGATTATATTTTTTGGAAAAATTATTTTGCCTTTTAAAATTAGGATTTTTTACATGAGCATCAAAACTCATAGGCAAAATATAATCTGTATCAATCTTTTCTCTCCCAATCTTTTTTAGACCCCATTTTAAGAAAGATTCAGTTAAAGCCGTAATGCTTTTAGCATTTTTGAATATAAAGTAAATTTTTTTATCATAAATTAATTTAAAAATTAAATTTGCAATTACTTTTAACTTGGAAAATCTTTTAGGAATTAAATCAGCGTAAATATCAGGCCATAAATCTCTTATATCAACAATATAAGGAATTTTATTCCTAAAGCAGAATTTAGCAACAGAATAAGATAATTCTATAGGGACGTTAGCTAAATGAACAATATCTGGTTTCTCAGATAATTCGGCAATATTCTTAAAATTCCTTGCAAGGTCATAATGACTTAATATGCGTGAAATTGAAATATGGTTAGTATATGATCCAGCTTTTATGTATTGATGATAATAATTATCGTGTTTTTCTTTAATAGAATTTTTTGCTAATTGAACTTTTCTTTGATGACTAAAAGATGACCTCCACCTTATAACTTTATGACCTCTTGAGGAAAAGTATTCAGCTAAAGTATTAGATCTCCATTTTCTTCCACTTTCTTTTTGATTTGGATTAGAGGGGTTTTCTTGAGCCATTATTATCCATATTTTCATATGCTTAATTTTTTAAATAAGTTTTTATATGTTAGATAAAGCCTTTTTAAGATTAACTTTAACTTCTTTGGAATCAATATAATTTCTTTTCATTATTGATTTAATTAAATCAATAATTTGTTTGATTTCATTTTTATTTGATAATTGTGCTTTTCTTGATTCATTTAAGTCTAATTTTTTTAAAAAACTTCTTGAAAGTATAATTCTTGAAGAAGAATAGTACTTATGCATTTCAATAATTAGTTTTGGCGATATTGGCTTTGTATCATAAGCACCAATACCTCCTATACCAAATGTTATTTTTTTTGAATTAAGGTAATTTATTGGTTTTTCTAATATACCTGATATTAGACACTCAAACATATTTTTATAGTTATATGCAATAGAAAGATCATTAATCCCAAAATGTATAAATCTTATTTTATCTAAAGGAAATTTAGAAATATTATCTAAAGATTTAGGAGTTTCAAAGAGTAAATCAAGCTTACATCTTCCATCTATGAGGTGTAAACATTCGATTACTTCTTTTTCATCTTTAAACATAGGTAGCATAATAATATCAGCTCCCCTTCTAATACATTCATTAATTTCATATTCAGAATTTATATCAAAAGGATTTATTCTTACTCCTAAAGCAGTGTTGCTTATATTGTTTTTTACATTTGTTATATCTTCGAACTTATGGTTAGAAATTAAAGAATTTTTGTTAGGCTGTCTTGATCTTTTCCCATTTATTTCTAAATCTATAAAAACTGTATCTATTTGTTCTATTGGATCAAGGATTTTTACTATTTTCTCATTATTAGAAAAGTAGAAGAAATTCATTTATAAAGTTTTAGAATGTCATTTGCAGTTTGAGCTCTTCTAGAAAGGGTTAATTGTTTACCATCCCAAATAAATAAAGCTATATCTCCCCTTATGAAAGGCGATTTAAATACTGTACTATAAGAGCCAACTGATGATAAAACAATTTTGTCATTGATACAGGGATTCAAAATTTCTATATTTCCCATATTTAATAAATCACCTTCTACGCATGAGAATCCTGATAATATCTTATCCTTATTTTTATTAAGTCCAATAAAATTTTTTTTATCATTTAGAGAAATGTAGGTAATTGGATAGTACGTTTTGTTTTTTAATCCGCCTAAAAGGGTTAAACTAAGATCAGTATTAATATACATTTTATCTTTTTTGTCATTTATAGAGTGCACATTTCCAACCAAATGAAAACAACTAGAGGCAATAGCTGTGCCAGGTTCGAAAATTATAGGTAATTCTTCTAATTTATATTTTGTTCTCAAATTATTAATTACTTCAGGGAATTTAGAAAGTATTTGATCTTTTTCTAGTCCTAAAGATTCTCTCATATCTTTAGACATTCTTGATGGGAACCCTCCCCCTATATCAATAAAACTTACATTGATTGAATTTTTTTTTAAAATTTTAAAAGTAGAAAATATTTTTTCTAATCTATTTTTAAAAGAATTTAAATTTCTTTCAGGGAAATGGACATGAATAACATCTATATTTTCTAATTTATTTATATTGAAAATTTTAATAATTTTGTTTAGATTCTTAGAATTAAATTCTATTCCAAATCGTGAATGCAAAGCTTCAGATTCGTATGAAAATCTGATACCTAATCGAGGATTAATTTTTAACCTTTGAGCTGTTTTAATTATTAAATCAAGATCTTGTAAATTATCTGCATTGACCACACCATTTCCTTTCAAAACATACTCTATAGATTTAATATCTTTAACTGGTCCATTATAAATAATTTTTTTTGGATTTATATTGTAGAGTTTTGTTAGATCAACTTCAAATGGGGATACAACTTCGGAAAGAAAATCTTTTTTATTAGTCATATCGATAAGCGGTTTACAATAATTAGTTTTAAATGAATATGAAAATATTGAATTAAATTTTTTAAACGAGTCTTTAAAAAAATTTATTTCTGATGAACAAATTTCTTTATCAAAAATATAGTAGCTGTCATGTTGATATTTTTGCTTTTTTATTGCTTCTTTTAGACTATTAGAAATTGCTTGCTTCATTTAAAATTACTTTTTATCGAAAATTCCCTTTGAAAAAAATATTTCCCTAATAGTATAAAAAATTATAATAAAATCAGCTATTAATCTTTTTTTTTCATTCATGCTTAAATATATATTATCTAACTTTAATTTATCGTTCCAATTGAGTTCATTTCTAGAAACTACTTGAGAGTATCCAGTTATTCCAGGTTTAACTTTTGTTCTAAGTTTAATAATTTTAACTAAATCTTTATGTATATTTTCATAATCTAATTCATCATAAATTGCAGGTCTTGGACCAATAAATGACATTTCCATCTTTATTATATTTAAGAATTGAGGCATTTCATCAAGACTATATTTCCTTAGAAATAAGCCGATGTTTGTAATACGCTTATCCCCTTCAAAACAATAATACTTATCTCCCTCTAATTCAGTATTCTTTCTCATTGTTCTGAACTTATATATAGTGAAAAATTTTCCTCCTAAACCTACTCTTTTTTGCTTAAAAATAATTGGAAATCCATCTTCTCTTAAAATTAAAATAGATATTATTATATATAAGGGTAAAAATAAAATAATAAATAATATCGCAAATAATAAATCAAAAAAAGTTTTAATTAATTTTATAAAAGAAATATTTTTAAACATTAATAACTTCATTTTTGAAGATTTCAAATATTTTTTGGTTTATTTTTAAGCTAGTATTATAAATCTTATGATCAAGATCTTTTATAAAAAGTAATTCGATGTTTGTTCCTACCAGGAACAAGGAGTCTGCATTAAATAATTCCCATCTATCTATAGTAGTTTCTTGAATAAGATATCCATTTAAGTTCTCTTTTAGTATTTTTAATAAAAATAATCTTGTAATGCTAGGCAAAATTGAAAATTGTGTCTTAGGGGTTGAAATTATATTATCTTTTATAACAAAAATACATGACCCTGATGATTCAGTTACATAACCAAGGCTATCTAAAAAAATTGGCATCTTTTTTGTATTATTTGTATTCTTTTTATTTACTTCAAGATATCCAAGTCTGCTATTAATATAATTAGCGCCACACTTTATTTTAGGAGGCATGGATTTATTATTTATTCTCTCAATATTTGTAATTCCTGCGCTTATTATTCTTGGAGTATTTTCTCTAAAAGTTGATTTAAGAGGGTAAAAGAAGCAAACTCTATCAGGTTTATCATGTCTAGACCAATCACCATTATCTAAGAAACAAAACATATATTTTAAGTATATATCTTCATTAATTGAACTTGAATCTAATAAATTCAAAATATCTTTTTTTATTCGATCTTTATTAGGTAAATCATCAAAGTATAAAAGCTTTGCTGATGTAATTAATCTTTCTATATGTTGGTCTATTAAAAATGCATTATATTTCTTGCCCTCTTTATAAATTCTTATACCTTCAAATACATTTAATCCAAATTGAAAGCTTGGAGAAAAAACTGATACAAATAAAGAGGAATCATTACTATTTATTTTCCCATTTATCGATATCTTACTTGGTGAAAACATAATAATATTATATAACGAAATTAATTAATTATTTATTTATTTGTGAAAATTAAGAAATAAAAAAATTTTGCGTAAAACTTTATTTCTAAAATATATTATTTTTTCAAGTCGATAATTATTTTGAATAAAGAAACTTTTAAAAATTAAAGAAATTGCACTTATTAGTTGTAAATTTTTTAATCTATCTTTCAAAATTTTAATAAATAGTTTATGTGTTTTAGGGATTGAACTGGAAATACCACCTAAATAAAAATTAGATAAAATTATATTAAATAATCTAAAGTCTCCGCTTCTTAAGCCTTTCTGTATTAATTTTGAATCTTGGCCAATCATATTAGGATATTCATAAATATTTTCTAAATGAAAGTCTCTTCTAAAAAGAGTAGATTGATGACAAAAACCAAATGAATATGGAAAAAAGAAGTTTAATATTTTGTAGATAAATATATTTTTTGGAAAGAAAATTGGTTGCTCACCAATTAGTTTTTTATGAAATTGTGAAAAAATTTTAGTTCTATAAATTATTATTGAATTATTAAAACTTGATATATCTTTCAATAAGATATTAATATCAATTTCTTTAGCGAAGGTATCACCTGAATTGAGAAACCAAAGATATCTTCCCAATGCTTTTTTTATGCCTATATTGAAGGCAAAAAAAATGCCCACATCATGCTGTCTGTAGTAGCATAAATTTGTGTATTTTGATTTTTTATATTCTAGATATAAATCTTTTATAAGTTTATTATTACTTTTATCGATGATTAGTATTTCAAATAAATTGGAGTTCAATTCTTTTTTATAAAATGGAGTTAGGCTTTCAAGAGTAATTTTTAATTCTTTTGGATTATTTTTTGCGATAATAATTATCGATAATTGATTATTCAACATTTATAAAAACCCTCTATAGCATAAAAATCTCCAAAGTAAGTTATCAGAAATAGTAGTAATAATATTCCTAAATAATAAATTAGATTCATTTTTTTGAGTGCAAAACTAGATATGCTTATTATTGCTACAATCATTATTGGAATTATATATAGTGATAATCTTTCTATTATTGATTGGCTAAATCCAAAAATTGTTATTCCAAAAATTATTATATTAAAAAATAATATAAAATTATGTAACTTAATTGTATCGCTGCTCTTAAAATGCTTCTCTTTGAATAAATAGAAATAAAAGAAAAAGAAACTCAATATTAAGAACACAATAGATATAGAATCATCGCTAGCAATATACTTATTTGAGATCAGTAATATAAACAATAAAAAAAGAGATATGAAAACATATGTCGTCCTCCCTTTTATGTTATAAATAAACTTCTGATTTTCTTTAAAAATTAAAATAGGCCTGCATTTGTTAGAGTAGGTAGCCAATAATGATAATGAAAAAATTAACAATACTAATATTGAAGAGATATGACTAAAATATGCTAATAAAGATAAAAAAATAGCATATATTACTTTTGAAAATTTATTTTCTTTACTAATAAAAGAACATATACAAAAAATAGTAAAAGAAATTGCAAAACCTTGCTTTAGTATGTTCGTATGTATATTTAAAAAAGGATATGTACAATTCAGTAATCCAATATATGCAAGAGGTATTAATTTGAGTTTTTTATTGTAAATAAGAAATAAATATGTTTGAGATAAAAATAGTAATATATAGTTAATATATGTTGATATGTAGAAACCATTAAATTTTAAACTTGATAATAGCCAACCAATAAATTCTTCAAAATATAAAGGACCATAACATCCATAAGATCCATAAGAAATATCATGACCTGTTTTAAGAATTAATATATTAATTAATAATCCAGGAGATAGACTTAATAAAAATATCTTTAGATTTTTATAATTAATTATATTCATTTACTATTCACTATAGTAATTAATATTAAAATCAAGTATTCCTTTTAAATGTTAATCTACAAAACCAATAATAAATTATGTATTTATAAATATTTACTTGGATATTGTAATTTACAAAATTAGAATTTTTACTCTAGATAAAAGCATTTACTTTGTCTTCAATTTATAGTACTATTATGAGATTAGAATTAGCAGATAAACTACTAACTAAATTTTGCTTTTAAGGTAAACTCAAGTAAAGATGCCTAATAATAATAAATATAGTGAAAATGTAAAAGTAAATCAAACAATTGTTGAAGATTATGATGAAATTGATTTAAGTTTAATTTTTTCTTTTTTTCTGCGTAACAAGAAAATTATTGCGATAACTTCTCTAGCAACATTTCTAATATCAGTTTTCTTGACAATTTTTGTAAAAAAAGTTTGGACAGGACAATTTGAAATTGTTATCAATAATCAAAATAATCAAAATAATGAAATTTCTCCAAATTTTCCTGCTAATTATTCTAGATTTATTAGCAACAATATTAGAACAGAAGTTGGCGTCCTAGAGAGTCCATCAGTATTAATGCCAATTTTTGATTTTGTAAATAAATCAAAATTAAATACTAATCAAAGCGCAAATTTCAAACAATTTAAAGAATGGAAGAAGAACTTAAAAATAAATTTAAAAAAAGATACATCGATTTTACAGATTGCATATTTTGATAATCAAAAGGATCTTATTCTTCCTGTTTTGGAAAAGATATCAAATAAATATCAAGATTATTCAAATAGAAGTAAAAGAAGATCAAATAAATTAACTAAAATATTTTTAAAAAATCAGGTAGAAATTTATCGAAAAAAAAGTGCCTCATCTTTTAAGGCGGCACAATCTTTTGCAATTGATCAAGATCTGGATAATTTAAATTTTTATTTTAATAATAATACTATTCCAGATAATCAACTTATCATGCCTAATATAAGTATTGAAAAAGTTAGAATTAATGCAGCTAATAGAATAAGAGATATTGAGGCTCAAATAAAACAGATCGAAGAATTAGGTAATAATTCAGAACAAATACAATATATAGGTTCTACCATCCCAGCATTAGTAAGTGAAGGTTTGATAAAATATCTTGAAGAAATAGAAAATACTTTAGATACTGCTAGGACTGTTTACAGAGATGATGATTTAAAAATAAAACTTTTAATAAATGAGAGAAATCGACGTATAAATCTTATTAGAAAAAGAATCATTGGTTATTTAAATGCAGAAAAGTTATCCCAGAACGCACTATTGGAATCTGCTATTAGACCAAAAGATGTTTTACTTAAATATAAATCTCTTATAAGAGAAGCGAAAAGAGATGAAAATACTTTAATTGATTTAGAAAATCAATTAAAAATTATAGAAATTGATGAGTCAAGATTAGAAGATCCTTGGGAGCTCATAACTATCCCAACATTAATTCAAGATCCAGTTTATCCTAGCAAAAAAATATTCGGGATTTTTGGCATATTTATCGGAGCTTTTTTAGGATCATCTTTTGCTTATTTTAAAGAAAAGAAAACAGATTTAATTTACGAAAGAAAAATATTAGAAAGTAAACTTTCAACCTCTAGTACTGAGGAAATTTATATAAACCAGATTAGTGAAAACTCTAACAATATTGAATACCTAAGAAAATTTGTGAATTTTGATGATAATCAACAAACATCTGTTATGCCTTTGGGATTTATAAAAGAAAATAGTTTGAAACTTCTTCAAAAATATATCATTAACAATAAAGAAAATGATAAAAAATCTAATTTAATAATTTATTCAAAGAACTTAAGTGAATTTTTAAAATCTAAAAATAAGTTACTTGTAGTAAATATGAAAAATCTTAAATATAGTGAAATTTCTGAATTAAGAAATTATCTTAAAATAAGTGATTTAGAGATTAAAGGTATAATTACCATTAATGAAGATGTTTTATAAATATTAAAAACTTTAAACTGGATATAAGTAAATTTCAAAAATAATGTAAATATATACTCAGTTTTAAAATTTATGAAAAGAATTTTAGTTACTGGAGGTTTAGGATTTGTAGGAAGTCATACTTGTGTAGAATTACTCAAAAAAGATTATATTATTACTATCATTGATTCATTAATTAATAGCAAAATAGATACTATTAGAAAAATAAAAAGTTTAGTTAATCAAGATGAGAATAGTAAGGTGGGAAATTTATTTTTTGAATTAGGAGATATCAGAGATTTTGAGTTTCTTGAGAATTTATTTCATTCAAGATTTTCAAAAGGCTTTGGTTTTGATGCCGTAGTTCATTTTTGCGGATTAAAATCAGTGGAGGAATCAGTGAAATCCCCATTATTATATTGGGATGTAAATGTACTAGGCACGATCAACCTCTTAAAGGTTATGAAAAAATATAGTTGTTATAACTTAGTTTTTAGTAGCAGTGCAACTGTTTATGGAAATACTGATTTATATCCAATAAAAGAAAATGCACGTATTAAACCTATAAATACTTATGGGGAAACAAAAGCAATAATTGAGAAATTATTATTTGAAGTTCAAAGCGAATTTAATAGTAAATTTAATATTGCGATACTAAGATATTTTAATCCTGTTGGCGCACATATTTCAGGTTTAATTGGCGAATCTCCTGTAGGAAAACCTAATAATATTTTTCCAATATTAAATAGGGTAGCTTATTCAAAAAATGATAATTTTGAAATATTTGGTAAGGACTGGCCTACAAGAGATGGTACTTGTATTAGAGACTATATACATGTAATGGACCTAGCAGAAGGTCATTTATTAGCTTTAGAATTTCTTAAAAATAACGAAAAACAAATTGAAATTTTTAATCTCGGCAGCGAAAAGGGTACAACTGTACTAGAGTTAATAAAAACTTTTCAAAAAGTTAATAATATTGATTTTTCAATTATTTATAGCGAAAAAAGGAAGGGTGATGTAGGAACATTAATAGCAGATATTAGTTTCGCAAAAAAAATCTTGAATTGGATTCCTAAGAGAAATTTAGAAATGATGTGTAAGGATAGCTGGAATTTTTTTTTAAGAGACAATTCTAATTTTCAAAATTAATTTAAATTTGATGAAAAGTTTTTATTTAAATTTTATCAATTTCATTTCTAAATTAGATTATTTATAAGTTGCTCTAACCTCTCACGAAATAATATTCCTCCAGATAATTTATTTAAATATTGATTGTATATTTCTCTCGCATTATCTATTATTTCATTTTGAAAATTATTTTGATTATTTTCAATTTTTTCTAAAAGATCTTGTAAATCCCACTTACAAGATATGTAGGTTTTGCCATTAATATATAAATTTGGCCAGGTTTCAAGATGTTCCATAGAAGGTTTGATAAGTAATGAGCCAGAAAAAAATGATTCAAAATCTCTGTAACATATCTCTCCCCAGCCAAATGGAGAAAAGGTCATTTTTGAATTTTTTAATTCTCTATGGTAATTATTTTTTGAAACTAAGTTTGTATCGCATATATTTTTTAAGATTTTTTTAGAAGATTCTCTTTGCCAAGAAATTAATTTATTAGGATAGTTTGAAAAAATTCTGCAAGAAATTAAATTATTACGTTTGTGCTCATACTTTTTTATTTTAATTTCCCTTCTTAACAAATAATCAAGTTTATATTTAGTTGCTAGTCTTGCCAACTTTCCAGAAAAATAATTGTAATTTGTTAAAGATGAATTCCAGGCAGTTTTTATTTTATTAATTTCATCAGAACTAAATTCTATGAAGTTGTCTTTCTTCTCTAGTCTATTATTTACTTGTTTATAAATGAAATCAGTAAATATTCTTTGATCTATATAGTTAATTTTATATTGATCCTTATTCCTTAATGTTTGCCCTTTCCAATATTGGTCTACATGTGGGATAACTTCTTTTTGTATACATCCACTTGAATCTGTTGAATCATAATAAACAATTTTAGAGCATTTTTTCTTAAGATTTTTTAGATCTTTTATAATAGCCTTTTTCCCTAACTTTTTATTTCCCCACCAAAATTTGTGAAACTTACTATCGACAATTATTACATCTGATTTTCTAATATTATTTCTGTTAACAATTTTTACCCCATATGATATTTCACTAATTAACTTTTTCCATCTTAATAGTGGATAGATAATCGCATGGGTGTTTGGTGATATATCTTTGGAAGTAAGAAATTGGATTTTAATCACAATTTTTAAAAAAGTATTTTCTTGAAATAATTTATTGTTTTATCCAATCCTTCCTCGAAATCCACTAAAGGCTTCCATCCTAATTTTTCCCAAGCCAAATTAATATCTGGTTTTCTTCTGAGAGGATCATCTTCGGGCATCTTTTGATAATTAAATTTAATATCAGAATTTATTTTATTTCTAATTTTATTTGCAACCTCATTAATAGTATATTCTTCAGGATTTCCTAAATTAACTGGCTTGGAGAAATTTGAATTCATCAGTTTAATTAAACCTTTTACTAAATCATCAACATAGCAAAAAGATCTTGTTTGATTACCATCTCCGTAAATGTTTATAAAATCATTTTTTAAAGATTGCATTATAAAATTACTTATGACCCTTCCATCATTTAATTGCATATTTGGACCATAAGTATTAAAAATGCGAGCTATTCTAACCTCTACTCCATGTATTCTTTTGTAGTCTGAACATAGCGTTTCTGCTATACGTTTACCTTCGTCGTAACAACTTCTTATACCAATTGTATTGACTGAACCTCTGTAAGATTCATTTTGTGGATGAATTTCTGGATCTCCATAAATTTCGCTTGTACTGGCTAGCAGAATTCTTGCACCTAATCTTCTAGCTAAACCAAGCATATTATAAGTACCTAAAAAACTCGTCTTGGCTGTTTTTATAGGATTATTTTGATAATGAATAGGTGATGCGGGACAAGCTAGATGCCATATTCTATCGACTTCTAGTTTTATAGGTTCTGTAACATCATGTCTGATCAATTCAAAATGATTATTCGTAAACCATTTTTCTACATTCTTTTTTTGTCCTGTGAGATAATTATCAAGGCATATAACTTCCTCCCCATTAATTAATAAATTATTTATAAGATGAGAACCCAAAAATCCTGCACCTCCAGTGACTAAATTTCTCAATTCAAAAAACTTTTATATGTATAAGAATATTGTAAGACAAGAATGACTTATATGTTTTTTAAAAAATTTATTGATAAATAACAATGTCTTTATATTTTAAGTTATTTTTTATAATTAATTCACTCTAAAAATAATACACTTAATAAATATTTGAAAAATTTCAATTAATTAGATATTTTTTTTTAATTATAAGCAACTGGTCTAAACTAATGATAAATTAAACATGTTGAATTTAATTTTATAAATAGATAACTTTATAAATATAAAACATTATAAAAACGCAATTTAAATGTTCAAAATTGTATGCCTTTTAATTCACCAGCTTATATTTTACTCCTTGCTTTAACTTACTTAGCGATTAGATTATCAAAAAAAATAATATATGTTTTAATCTTATTAAGCTTTGTTTTCTTATTTTTTGCAGGTTTAAAAGATACTTTTATTTTCTTCTTTACAATATTATTTAACTGGTTACTAATTAAATTAGTAAGAGATGGTAAATTAAGACTCTGGTTATCTATACCTTTTAATATTTTATTGTTATCATTTTTTAAATATAAAAATATATTTTTTGAATACGAGAACTTTTCTTATCCTTTTTTAACTAATTATTTACCTCTAGGGATCTCTTTTTATTGCTTTCAGTCAATCGCTTATCAAGTTGATATTTATAGGGGCTTAACCAAGGGAGCTAAAAATTTCAAAGAATTTTTATTGTTCAAATCTTTTTTCCCTCAATTAATTGCTGGACCAATTGTAAGAGCCAATGATCTAATACCGCAATTTCGTAATTATATGAAAAGCAAGAAGAGATTAATTTTATTTGGTTTATTTTTATGTTTTTTAGGTTTAACAAAGAAAATTATATTTGCAGATAGTATTGCACCTCTTGTCGATAAATATTTTATTACACTTCCTAATACAACAACAGAAGCATGGTTAGCGGCTTTAATGTATACCTTTCAAGTATATTTTGATTTTTCTGGATATTCTGATATTGCTATAGGTTCAGCATATTTGCTAAATATTAGATTGCCAGTTAATTTTAAGACGCCATATCTAAGTGTAAATCCTAGTGAATTTTGGCGAAGATGGCACATATCTCTTTCTACTTGGATAAGAGATTATCTTTATATACCATTGGGAGGCTCAGAAGGTAGTTTTTTTAAGTCATCACTTGTTGTAGTTTTAACCATGGCTATAGCAGGTTTATGGCATGGTGTTAGTAATAATTTTTTGCTGTGGGGAATCTTATGGGGACTTTACATATGTCTGGGAAGGATTCTAAACCTTAAAAAGGTAAATATCTTATTTATATGGCCTTTGCATTTTATTATCATTGTTATGCTTTGGGTTCTTTTTAGGGCTCCTAATATAAATTACTCTTTTTCTTACTGGTCAATAATGCTGGGTTTCAATGGGAATCAAATCAGTGATTTTAATTCATCATTATCAAATAATTTAGGCAATTTTTCCATAATATTTCTTTTTATTGGTCTTATTTTATTTTTCTTTGTTTTTCATTTTTTAGAAGATAAATTTTCTGGAAACTTTTTTCTTAAATTAATAAAAAAATTTAATAATTCATTTTTTAATACTATCTTAATTACTTTAAGTATTCTATTGGTTTTAATTCCTGTAACTAATACCAATCCATTCATTTATTTTCGTTTCTAATAGATTATGAAGAAAGTAAATATTAATAAATTTTTTAAAGCATTCATTGGATTAATTACAGGAATTATTTTTTTTGAAATTAGCCTTAAAACTATTGAAAATTCATCTTTGTGGAGAATATTCCCAGTTGTTGAGCCTATATTGGGAGAGCCTGATAAGAATATTGGTTATAAATTCACTCCTTACCAAGAAGGGATTTGGTTGAAAGAAAATAGAGTAAAAGTAAAGATTAATTCAATTGGCATAAGAGATATTTCCTACACGGATGATACTAAAAATTTCTTTAAGATTGTTTTAACTGGAGATTCTATGGTTGAAGCATTACAGGTTTCTGAAGATTATGTTTTTGAAAATATTACTGAAAGAAATTTAGACAATTTTATCAATAAGGACTTTCGTATTTTTAATTTATCAAAATCAGGAGACGGTCCTCTAAGGCAACTAGTTACGTTAGAGGAAATTGGATTTGATTTGGATCCTGATTTAGTAATATTTTTTTCATCATATACTGATTTTTTATCAGGAGAGCTTCTGGATGATACTATTTCACCTGGTTATAGAGTTAGAAAAGGAGGAAATATCGAGAGAAGTTACTCTTTTAGAAATAGATGGCAAATAGAAAAAAGCGACTCTAGGTTATTTAAATATGTATTAGGGGCTATAAAAAAATCACCGACCTTAAGAATAATTTATTTTAAAAGTAAAGAAGATTTCAAAAAGCTTTTAGGCATTAATAAAAAAAAGGTATTAATAGCAAATAATGAAAGTGATAAATGTTTTAAAAAAGAAATTGATAGATTTTCTTATTTTTTAAAAGAGCAGAATAATGACTTAAATCTTCAAATTCTTAAATATTTTATTAAGGATTTGAAGAATTCTACCAAAAATGAAAAATCATCTTTAATCTATATTATTAATTCTATTCCAATCCCAGATAAAAGTTGTATTGAAGAGATTCTTGCAAGAAAAGATGCTGTTAATAATTTAAATTCTATTTTTAATCAAAATAATATTAAGTTCGTTGATTTTAATTATTTAATTAAAAATAAATTTGGTTCTTTATCTAATTCAGATTTAAAGTATAGTGGAGGACATTTGAATTATTTAGGTCATCAGATTTATTCTGAGGCTTTGTCTTATCTAATTAAGGAATTTTTAAAAGAAAATAATAGTAATTTATGATCAAATTATCTGAAAAAGTAAAAATTTCTAACTTTAGTTTATTAAATATTGGACAATTTTTCTTTTATCTGGGTGTTTTTTTCTTGTCATCTGCATTGCCAATTGCAATGCTTTTTCTTCTTATTTCAATTTCTATAGTCATATATAAAGAACAGCGTAAATTTTTTTTTAAAACGGATTTATTGCCATTATATTTTGTATCTTTTCTAATGATATTTGGAAATATTTATTCAATTTATTTTTCTAAACCTATTGAGCTAGCCAAATTTGATACATCTATAAGTTGGGTATCTATTTTAAATTGGATACCTTTATTTATTGCATATAGAGCATTTCAATTTTATTTAAAAACCGATAAAGATAAAATATATTTTATAAATATATTAATTTCAGGTACTTTCCCAGTTTTATTTTCAATTTTAAGCCAAGTTTGGTTTAAGTTTCAGGGACCCTTCTCTACACTAGGTAATTTAATTATTTGGTTTCAAAAACCTATTAACTTTGAAAATAAAAATGCGATAGCAGGGGTTGCAGGTTTATTCAGTAATCCAAACTATACAGCCTTTTGGCTTTCGACGATATTCCCATTTTCAATTTTTATTTTTAAATATAAATCTAAAGTTTTTGAAAAGTTTTTTTCACTTATTCTTATATCAACCTTTGTATATTGCATAATACTTACAGATTCTAGAAATGGTTTTTTAGGAATTTTTATTGGATTGTCAATTACTTTAGGATTTAAATTCCTCTTATCACTTCTTCTGATTTTGTTTTTGATATCTCTAGTTTATTTCTTTACGAAATCTTTTTTCCCCTTATTTATTAATGAATTTATAAAATCCTTATTGCAAAGGGGTTTAATATTGAAATTTTCTAATTTAAATATTGGAAATATTAGCCAAATTAGTCGTATCAATATATTTTCTAATTCATTAGAACTTATAACCTCTAAACCAATATTTGGTTGGCTGGCAGGAAGTTTTCCAATAATGTTTTTGTTGGTTGACGGTTTAAAAAAAGAAGAAGTTCAACATGCACATAATCTATATTTACAGTTGGCATATGATTATGGCTTAATAACTGCCATTTTAATTTCAATTTTTATTTTATATCTTTTTATAAAGTCTTCAAGAATGTTTTTAAGAAAAAATAAGCAAACTTCAAATTTACTAGTTTTTAAAACTTGGATGGCCTCTTCTTACATTTCAATAATTTTCCATTTTACTGATATGCCATATTATGATGGCAAAATAGCAATTCTATTTTGGATTTTTTTAGCTGGTCTTAAGACATATATAGAGTAAAAGTATATTGAAAATTAAACTTTTAGGATTATTTTTTATATTTATATAAATCAATTAACTTATCACAATACTCTAAAGGTTTTTCTTTATGAGAAACTATTATGATTGTTTTACTTTCATAAATTTCTCTCATCCTATTCAGGATGATTGCCTCTGTTTTCTTATCAAGAGAATTTGTAAATTCATCTAGCGTATATAATATTTTATCTTTATAGAGTGTCTTAGCAATTGATATTCTTTGTTGCTGACCACTACTAAAATTTTTTATATTTTGGATATGATGAATATTTTTATTATTAAAAAATATTCTTTTACATTCCTCGATTGATAGGAAATCATCTAATACTGCACAGTACCAAGCTTTTTCTAAATTTTCCTCATTAAGTTCTTTTTCATTGAAAATAGATTTTATATTACTTATTACATCCGAATCAAAAAGAGATGATTCTGCTGGGCAATGCGAAATTTGATTTCTCCATGAATAATAAAAATTATTTTTATATATATCTTTTCCATTTACCAATACTCTGCCAGTTGTAGGTTTTTCTAGACCCATAAGAATATCAATTAAGGTTGATTTGCCTGAACCACTTTTACCATAAATTCCGATCCATTCTCCTGAATATATTTCAAAATTTAAGTTTGCAAATATGTCTTTTTTTAAATAGTTTTGCCCAAGATTTTGTATATCTATTTTTTCTAATTTTTTATAAGACTTAATTTTTTTATTTTTTATTATGTTTGACTGATTTCTTGTCGATAAGAATTCTTTTAATTTAAATACAGAAAATGAGCATACTTTTATATTGCTCCATGAATAATAAATAAGTTGAAATACGGGTAATAATCTACTCAAAATCAAACTAATAACAAAAATATCTATACCGAATTGGGTAACATTAATATCATTATTGCTTATGGTTTTAATAATTATTGCCATCATTAATATCGCAAAGGCTTCTATTATTAATTTAGGATAAGTAGTCAAAACCCTTTTTTGATGACCTTTTTCTCTCCTGAAATCATCATTTTCTCGATAAAGTCTATTTATCGATGATTGAGAGTTTTCTAATTTTATATTTTTAAAAGATTTATATGCATAATTTATGAATTTATAAGATCTTTGAACATATTCATGATTTATATTTCCAACTTTTGAAAGTTTATCTCTTGAAAAAATTAAAATCATCGTATATATAATTGCTAATAATATAAAAATCACTATAAATAGCTTTGGGTTTAATATTAGTCCAGTAATAATAAATCCTAAGGATGTAATTAAAGAAGTAAATATAGTTATGTATGAGAAGATAACAGCAATAGTATTGTTAATTGATGTATGCATTATGTTCGTAACTTCAACTTCAGAGTTTTTTTTATATTTTGTGTATTCAATATTTGTAAAATAGGAGAATGCTAAATCTGAAAAATCAGTTCCTACTTTTGAAACCCACTTACTGTAAAAATATATTGAGGTTAGCCTAAAAAATAAAGCACCAAATACTATGAGGATTAAATAATTAAATACACTTTGAGGGTTATTAAAAGTTAAGTTATTAATAAGAGGCAAGTTAATTGCATAACTATCATGTTTCTCAAAAATGCTAATTAAAAAAGGTATGATCGCTGTTATTGTTATTGACTCAGACAAACTACCTATTAAAATAATTGGAAAAATAAGCAAGAGAATTAACTTCTTCTTTTTTTTTATATTTGACCAGATAAAAACAAAAATCTCTAATGAACTATATTTATTCTTTTTCATTAATTTAATAACAACTTAAATTCAAAATATTTATTTTAATTTACCTTATTAATTTCTTTTAAGCTAAAAAAAATTTATTCATTTAAAAAAACTTTTTCATAATTTATAGCTGCCTGTAAAGGGGTAGATACCTCTTGAATAATTTTTCGGCTTAAATTTCTGCTTATAGTTTGATATTTTTTATGATTCTTTCTTAGACAATATGCATTATTTAAAACCTTTGAAAAATCGTAACTTTTAAAAGACTCGGAAACTAAATTAAACTCTTTCAATATATTTATAAAGCATCCAGTTGGAGTAGAAATTACAGGTGTACCAGCAAGTAGTGACTCTGCTACTACATTTGGGAAAGACTCTGAAAGTGATGAACTAACTAAATAATCACTTTCTATATAGATTTTATTGATGTTATTAACTTTTTCAAAAGCTATTACTTTTATTTTGTACTTTTTACATAAATTTTTAAATTTTTGTTTTCTTAAGGAGCAACCTTTACCTATACAAATCAATTTATAATTAAAGTTAACTTTATTTAAAGACTTAAATAATAATTCATATCCTTTTTCACGACTAAAACGACCTATAATTAATAGCTTAAGAGGACTTGATTTTTTTGCATAAACTTTTTGATTTTTTTGTTCTTTATTAAAAGAAAAACAGTTTTTAATACATATAGGTTTACTTTTTAGTAGAAATCTAATTATTTTTGAAGAATAGATAATTGGAGAATTTGCAATATGAATTATTTTCTTTGGATAAATGAAATATATAATTAATGTCATATATAATAATATCTGACTTTTTAGAGATTGATATAAAGTAAATTTTGATCTATGACAAAGAAATAGTTTTGTTTTAAAGGGTTTTAAAAGTCCCAAAAGCAATCCTATTAAGTTGCCTTTAGCGAGCCATCCAAGAATAGTAACCTTGTTCTTACTGGCTTCAATAATTTTTAAAATATCACTTAGATTTTTGAAAGATTTAAATGGCTTTTTAATATTTATTGAGTAAAAAATTAAATTCTTGTTCTTTTTCAGAATTGAGTATGCACCAAAATCTCTATCCGATTTTGCAAAACTTAATAAATGTATCTCGTATTTTGAAATATTTTGCAGTATCTTTTTTAGCTGTAATTCGGCACCTCCGCTGAAATTACTTCCTGTTGAAACAACTAAAATATTTTTTTTCATTCAAGTCTAAAAAAGTTTATGTTTAATTTAAATGGAGGGCTTTAACAAAACTGTTCTTAAACCTCCTTTATGACAAATCAAATCTATAGCATCTTTATTTTTAATATTAGTAAAAATTTTTCTAATCTCGCCGTCGCTTTTTATTGTTTTCTTTGATTTATAACCATATTTTTCTACAGTATTTGATCCCCTTATTGATGATGATCCAACCATGCTAACAAAATATCCTAAATTAAAAAGTTTATTTAATGTATTTTCGAAATTATGTTCTTCATTGTATCTTGAAATATGCGTTTCAAAAATTATCATTGGTAACTTTTTGATTTCATTTTTCGAATTAATCAGTCCATTAAGGACTTCAACTTCATGGCCTTCTACATCCATTCTCATTAAGTCAAGTTCTTCCCCTTTTAATATTGTTTTAATAGTATATGTTTTTACTTTTATTGTCTCTCCATTTAAAAATGCTTTGCCAGTTCCAATATTATGAAATGTATTCAAATTTGACATATTTGATAAAAAAAACTTTTTATAAGTATCAGTATCAGATATTGCCCCTTCATGAATTTGATAGTTTTTAATATTATTTAATTCTAAGTTTTTTTTCAATAAATTTATATTTGAATTAGATGGCTCAACAGCTATTAAATTTCCACTTTTGCCTATTAGTAAAGACTCCATGATTGCGTAATAACCAATATTAGCTCCAATATCAAGTATTCTCATTCCAGGTTTTATAACTTGTTCTAACATAAATTTATGTTCTAGTTCTCTCTCTCCAAATAGAATTAATGTTCTTGAAATTCCCTTATCGTATAAGTCTAAGATCATTCTATATGTGTAAATTTTCTTGATTATTGTCTTAAAACCTAAAGTTTTAAGAACTTTAGAACTTATATGATTTTTTGATGCTTTAAGAGTTTTTAATAATCCTTCTCTTTTTAAGGTTAAAAAGAAATTATTGATTAGATGCATAAATTTGATTCAATTACTAAATATTTTAACTTCTTATTTTAATTTCTTTGCTCACTAAAATAAAAATATTAATTACTGTATCAAACAAAATATTTAAGATTTTTTTTATTTGTACTATATAATTATTATTTAATTTTGATCTTAAATATTTATGAGTGATTCTCAAGAGATAAACTCGATTATGAATATAAATAAGATAGATAATCTTCTAAAAATAGAAGAAAACTCGATTTTTTTTGAGATCGATGGATCTTCCAATGAACCCCCAGTTTATAATGAAAATGTTATAAAAATAAATAATGATTTAAAGATAAGTAATCTAAATTTTGGTAAAAACTTTAACTATTCCTTGCAAGATAGCCCTAATAATTATTCAATTTCTTGGGGATGTCCCATCGTAAATAATAGAGATAATCCAAGAGAAGCTTTGGATATTATTTTAACTAATAATGATAAATTAATAGAAAACATAGATGGACAGTTTTTGTTTTTAATTATCAACAAAGAGACAAATAATATAAAATTAATTTCAGATAGATTTAATGGTATAAATTTATTCTATGCTTTGCATAACAAAAAGTTAATATGCTCTAGTTCTTATTTTTTATTAGCTAAGAGGCTGAAGCATTTAAAAATTTTCGAATGGGCGGACGAAATAATATATGACTTAATAAGAATGAATAGGGTTTTTGGTTATGGATCCTACGACTTATTGTCAAAATTCTTACCCCCAGGAATTATTCTTCAGAGTGACTTAAATAAAATAGATTCCAAGTTTTATTGGAAGCCTAGTTTTCGTAAAAAATACTATAAAAATGTTTCAGAAGTTTTTTCTAGATATTTTTATTTTTTAAAAAAGTCAACCTCACAATTAATTGATCATATAAGGGATAAAGACATTATATTGTTCTTATCAGGAGGTCACGACAGCAGATCACTCTTATCCGTAATTAATAGAAAATTAACGTGTTTTACTATTGCATATAAAAGAAATAAAGAAGTGAATATTGCTAATAGATGTGCAATGTATAAAAAACAAAAATTTGTTTTTTTTAAATTACCAACTGATCACATTATTTATCATTTTGATGAGGCGGTTAAAATATCAGGAGGATTCCATAGTTTTATAGATGCTTTTTACCTGGGAATTGGTCGAGATACTATTAGAAGAAATTCAATAGCTATTAATGGACATGGTTTAGATTATTTTTTCCAGGGATCTTACCTACCAACTGAGTGGATTTATTTATTTGGAAGACCAACTTTCTTTAAGAAAAAAAGAAATTCTAAAGTTGATTTTCCAGAAAGCTTTATTAATAATGTACCTTATAGAGTTAAAGGAGTTGATGTTAATAGTTTTATTAAATCTGAATATAGAAATAAAATTTATGATAATCTTGCGGGGAGAATTGATAAGATTAGCAAGAAATATACCGATTTCAATTCCTCTGAATTTGATAAGTGGGATATGTTGCTAATTGATACATTAGGCAGACATTATTCTAGGCCAAATATTGATAGTCAAAATTTAATATGCCAAATAAGAATCCCAGCATTTTCAAATAAATTATTTGAATTCTGTTTAAGTCTTCCAATATCATTCAGGATAAATGGATTTCTACCAAGAAAACTACTTAGCAAATCTGGTTTAGGTAAGATTCCAACCTCAAACTGGCTTTTCCCAGCATCAGATTCTCCTTTAATTAAAACTATAAAACTAATTTTAAGAAAAATTCTGAGAGATCTTTTGAGCAATCCAAATATTAGTGGTCCAAATGCAGATGATAGAACTTTTCCTGATCTTAATAATTTTTTGATCAATTCTCTTGAATTGCAAAATATTATTAGAAATTGCATTAGAGATGAAGTTGTAAGGGATAGATTACAAGCTTTGGACTGGGATAGAGTAGAAAAATTATTTATAGAAACTGTTGATGGTAAAATAAAAGGTGCCCAATTTTTATTTGCTTTAGCTTCTATTTCAAGGTTTATTCAAATGATAGAAGAATAGTAAAGATTTTAAACTAATAAGTTAATTTTAAGAAATATGTTTTTTTCTATACCAATCCTCAAACATAAAAATAGCCCATAATTGATGAGACCAGTTTCTTTTCCCATTCATATTTTCATAATAAATTTTATCTAAAAATTTTCTTTCAAGAATCTTATTTTGAACTAGGAAAGAATCATTTATTAAATCTTGAGACCAGTCTTTTAAGGGATTTCTTATCCAATAATTTATTGGAACAGAAAACCCTTTTTTATTTTTAAGGATCATATTTTTTGGAAAAATTTTATTTGATATTTCTCTTAAGGGTTTTTTCCCTCTATGAAAATCCATTAAATTTTTAGATTTAAATCCTAATGCAATTTTCATTATTTCCTTATCTAAAAAAGGACTTCTAACTTCTAGAGAATAATGCATTGAAGCTCTATCACTTTTAATTAAGATATCTTCAGGGAGATAATGTTTTAAGTCAGAAATAAGAAATAGTTTCAAAAAATCTTTATTTTCTAAATTATTTTTTAAATTTGTTTTAATGGTATTTGTAAATAAGTTTTTTGAAATATTCAGTCCAATTCCTAATGAAGAAATCTCATCATAAAGATCCCCAATATTTTTTGTTTTTAAAAGTTCTTTAATCTTTTGGAATTTATCATAGTAGATATTTGTGTAGTCAGTTTTATTCAAAAAAACAATTAAAAATCTTAAAACTTTTGATGCTATGAAATTATAAGGCTTTATATTTTTTTCTAAAAATAATGCTCTTCTATATCTTTGATATCCTCCAAACATTTCATCAGCGCCGTCACCGCTCAAGCAAACCTTTACTTTTTCGCTGCTTAATTTACAAAGAGCCAACATCGGAATAAGAGAACTATCGGCAAAAGGCTGATCAGAGGCAGATGAAATTTCTGGGATAAATTTAAAAAGTTCTTGATTACTGATAAT
>MDTE01046187.1_pt1 | contig 52616 bp, 46 predicted proteins | sample 811231 | NCBI WGS metagenome assembly MDTE01 (sample SAMN05326651, study PRJNA326480) | marine metagenome | isolation source: seawater | place: Indian Ocean: Red Sea | collected 2010 | reverse complement strand
GATACCTAACATATATATTCTTAGCAGGATTAATTCTATTAGTGGGTTGTGGAGATTCCACCACAGACACTGAGCAGGTAGCTACGCCAAGTCCCCAAGAGTCAGTAGCACGTTCAACAACAGCGCCTGAACCAGAACCTAGAAAGGCTGCAGCACCAGCACCAGCACCACCAGTAAAAGAACGCTCTTATGACCCAGCAGACGCTTGGCGTGGAGGCAAGGGAGAGGCATTATTTTCTGCTATAGCGAAAGAAGGACAAGAGTATCTTTCTTTAGATACAACTACTGTTACAGAGAATCTCCCGCAGATGCCTTATAACATTTATGGAGGGTATGATGAGGAGGGCGATTCTGTAACCTTCACAGATAATTTAATTACCAATACTCACCCTGATTTTAATATGATAATTGAAGTTACAGAGGAAGTATTTGATGACGAAGGATTTCTTGTAGGCGAAATGAATTACGGAGGGCATTGTATCCGACCCAATGAGACTTGGCGGTATAGATTAAGGACTCATGTAGACGGAATTCCAGAAGAGATAAGTAAGGAGTTCAAAGTTAATCGAGTAGAAACGGAAATGCGGGCCAATGTGCTTAAGGAGGAATATACAGAGTTTTTCATGAATGTATGGGTTCAACATCACTTTCACATTGATTGGGAAGGGTGTTACAACGAACCAGACCACTATATGCTTTTCAATTCACCAACAAAAAAGGAAATAGATGAATCTTTATTGGATGAAGTTGAAATCATCATTTCGGACGAACCTGAAGATCTCAAGGAATGGGGAGCATATACCGTAGAAATAAAAAATCGTTCTGCTAATGAGGTGGAGTGGAGAGGCGAATACGAAATCAAAGATGAATTTGGATACATACTTCACAGATCCGAACCCTCTTGGGTAGTAGGTCCCAATCAAAGACAATCAATTGTAGTGCCTTGGACCCACCGCCCTAATTTTTATGCCCGCAATGAGAGGCAGCTTGGTGAGCAAATACCCTTCGGCTATGTTTCACCCCATTGCTTCTACGTTGATGAAGAAGGGAACCAATGTTCGGAGTTAGGTGTGGAATTCCCTACTCTCGTAACAACTCACTTGAAAGCGAGGTAAGCTTCAACATGAGATATATATTATTGGTAATTGGACTTCTATTCCTTATCCCTGCATGTACTCCTGAACCTGAGATAATTATTCAAGAAGTAGAAGTCATAAAAGAAGTTGAGAAGATTGTAGAAGTACCTGTAGTCGAAATTAGAGAGATTACCAAGGAAGTAGTAGTAGAGGTACCTGTTATAGAAATTAGAGAGGTTATCAAAGAAGTAGTAGTGGAAGTACCTGTAGTCGAAATTAGAGAAGTCGAGAAAATTGTAGAGAAAATAGAATATGTGGATTCCGTAGAGTATGTATATGTGGAAGTACGACCACTCCAAGAAGAAGTAACAGAAGAAGAAAAAGTAGAAGGTCCAGATAATGATGGCGAGCCTATTTACGAACCAGAACCAGCAGGACCACAAGCAGTAGCAGAACCAGCAGCAAAAATGTGCATGCATGCCGAACTAGGCCTAGTGGAATGCCCATGAATTTACCGGGATAATCAACACTCCCAGATCTCCAGAATTTTAGTTTTTTTTAAGTCACCCTTATTGGCTAGAACAAACACTAAAAAAAGGCACAACAGGGGGTACTGTTTTCACCTCTCCCTATAGGAATAGATAGATAGCCTGTATTTATTATAAAACTCTTGCTGGTGTTTGTTTACTAACTCAGGGTTTTAACCGTAGGTTAACTCTGAACATTTTCCCTGTGTTTCTCTACGCTGTTATAGAGTTAAATATAACGGTTTTTCTATCTAAACTAATTACTCTATTCCCAATAAATTCTTTATACCTGATCTTGTCTTAAATAATTTCATGGATGGGTTTGCTGGTATTGCATTAACGCCATTGATGATGCTCCAGTATTTACCAGCTTGTTCAATATTGTCAGCTAACATAGGGGATAATCTGTATACTCCTGTTGCATATGAAATAATTAAGTTTGCCTTTACTAGCGCTGACAAACGAGAGGCTAGTGTTCTCTCAAAATAACTAAGATTCTTCTGGTGATCTGCCCACCAATCAGGAAATAAATCTGACCATCCATTTTCCATTTTCCAAATAACTATCTTTTTAATATTTGCTCGGCTTCGTAACCATTTGATGTCTAGCTTTGTAACTTTAGCGGCATAGTCAGCATCAACTTTTTCCAATTGTTTCTCTATTGACCCTAATTCATCTGCGCTCCACGAATACAATATAGCTGCATCAATAATAGCTGCGTCGGGTTTCTCTACAGGGTTATATTTTTTACGAATGGACTCCACACTATCACCTGATATCCCAAGGCGAGCAGACATTAGATCTTCATTAGCTTCAGATACTTCATCTTTACGTTCCAGAGCAGCCTCAGCAGCAGCTTCTCGAAGATAACCTACCCAATCAGTCGTATCGGGCTTCTCAGGAGAAGATACAGCTCCCGTTAGAGAATCTATTAAGTCTCTATAGGACAGATTAGTATTCTCTGTTGCTTTTTCAAGAACCCTAAATGCTTCTTTGCTAATTTGAAGTGTTTTTCTCTCTCGTCTAGGCATAACAATATTATAGCAGGTGGGTACAATGATAGCTTTGTGATCCCATGGTGGTATCTAATACAATATTAACAATATTCTTAACGTTTTAAACCAAAAACAATTGTGTAATTGGGCGCAGTCGATAAATTATTTATATCTATGGAGTATACGTATGATTCTGTTACTCTTGTACGGTGACATCGCAGAGGTCGCTGGTTCGAATCCAGCACCGCCCACCATTTATATCTAGATATGCATTGGAATATTAATATGTTGAACCACTTTAAATTTACACTCTATTCTTCTTTATTAGGTTCATTTGTATCAATTTTGTTTATATTGGCCAACAATTTCCTTAGTCAGGATAATCTATTTGAATTTTGGGAATTTCTTTTGACATTATTTATACCGTCATTGACATCTATTATATTTGCCAAAATATTCAAGCTAAGGTTAATGACATTTATAGCTATTGGGAATTTAACCTTTATAATTCCAATACTAGGTGCTTCCTTCGGGGCTTCAGGCTCCGAACCATTTATATTTTATGCTTTATTGGGGTTAGCAGGTGGAGCTTTTTGGAGCTTTCCATTTACAATTATATTTATAATTTACAATTATACTAAAAAATAATGGTATATATTGATAAGGATTAAGAACTATGGACACATCAAGATTCATTCAAATGGCTGTAAATGAAATAAACCGAAGTTTTGTTATTGAAACAGAAGATCTAACGCCTGAGCAAATGTTATTTAGGCCAACCCCTGAAGCGAATCACATTACATTTCTTTTTTGGCATTTCGCAAGAGTTCAAGATAATGTTTGGCATAGCATTTCCACGCCTGCTGGAACAGAACCAATATGGATACGAGAAGAATGGTATACAAAATTTGGTCTTACAGAAAAGGATTCTGGGACAGGGTTCACCCCCGACGAAGTAGAAGGGCTCGCACCGGATTACCAATTGCTAACATCTTATGTAGAACAAGTTTCGGCGGCTGTCTGGGAAGGGATAGGGAAGTTTAAAGAGGAGGATTACGATCGCCCTCTAAACCCTGATAATCCTCGCCAAACAGTCGGGCGTCAAATTCAAAGTATTATCGTAGGGCACGGCTACTTCCATCTAGGCGAAGTTAGATTCTTAAAAGGGCTTCAAGGAAAACCATTTGCACGCTAAGAACAAACAAATATTATGTTTCTTATACTATTAAAAATAGCATGTGTATCACTAGCGTTGTTTTTGTTTTCTTCTTGCAACTCTTCAAATACAGACGAGTCTACACCCAAGTCAGTTGACTCCTATTCGAAATCGACAACCACCACGACTGAGGCTCCAAACCTTAATCCTATAACTACTATCAGTACCGCAACCCCCGCGTCAATGACTCCAGTAACCTCCACAGCAGCTCCTAGTGATACAAAAGATCCCAAGGCAGCGACAGAGAGTGTTAATCCTTTCCTAATGTCGCCTGACCTATGTAATGATAATAATGGTCCCAATTGCAGTAAGCTGCCTCTAGGCGATGGTTATTTGACTACTACCAGTCCTGCTCAAGACTATCTATATTCATGTTCCGGGCCAAACCCAAATGCGCCAGGTGCAAATGAAAGCAAAATTAACTGGATCGATTTTAATGAAAAAACATGGAATTTTTTCGAAAAACTTTGGTTACCATCGGGAGTTTTCAGCCCAGGTATAGGATTATACCTAGAAAGTATATTAAGCGGACAGCGCCAGGTTCAGATAAATAACCTGCCAGTCGATGGGAAAATAGGTGATTGGCCCATGACACAGTACCCGCAATTAACCGTAATAGATAGAAACCCAGGCGTACCCGCTGCTATAGATCAATCTTTTTCTTATACTAATAACCCGACTGTAGCATCATCACCAAACTGTGTGTCTCTTGGTGCTATCGGAGTCACAAAAAATGGGGTTGTCCTTTATAACGCTTCCGACGCGCGAGGAGAAGATGCACTTGCGAGAGAAATTGTCGATATTTTCGGAGGGCACCCAGCGAAAACTAATTATCATTACCATTTCATTCCTTTTCGCTTGGATAACGAGACCTTGGAGAACGGTCATTCAGGCATCGTGGGGTATATTAACGATGGGTTCCCCATATATGGGTATAATGGAGTGGAAGGCAAAGAAATGTCCAATGAAGATTTAGATGAATGTCATGGTCACAACCATGGAACACTCGGTTACCATTACCATGCGACAATTGAATATCCTTATACCATTGGATGTTACAAGGGAACACCTACTACCACTGTGAGAAAAAGACCTATGCCTTCTAGATCTCAGAGATAGTAACTTATTCAAAATAAATAAGAGATTAATATAACATTATGAGCAATTTATCTTCTGACTTTTTAGAAGGCACTAAACATCTCGGCCTGGCCTTAGATGATCTACAAAAAGCATCATTTATAAAATACAGAGATGAAATTCTCGAATGGAACGATAAAATTAATCTAACAGGTCTTAAGGATCCAATTGACATAGAAAAAGTCCTATTTTTAGATAGCCTTACAATTATAAATACAGTTGATATTCCAAAAGAAACAAAGATACTGGATTTAGGAAGTGGTGCCGGAATCCCAGGCATACCTATACAAATACTGAATCCAAAAGCAAATGTAACATTAGTAGAATCGCAATCAAAAAAAACCAGGTTTCTAAAGCACATTTTGGATATTTTGGATTTGTCTAATTCTACATCCGTCGAGAATGAAAGAGCAGAGATATTAACCCATCAAGAAGAACATAGAGAAAAATACGACTATGTTTTGTGTAGAGGGGTTTCAAATATGTCTGTTCTGCACGAGCTATCTCTGCCGTTTCTCAAAATGGGGGGTTATATGGTCGCATACAAACAAGGAGATATAAGTAAGGAAATTGAAGACTCACTACCTGGTCTTAAATTGCTAGGTGGTGAATTAGATCGAATCGATGAATTAAACATCCCCAAGATAAAACAAGGAAGAAAAATTGTGCTTATAAAAAAAATCGGTAGAACATCTGCAGAGTTTTCTCGGAAACCAGGGATACCTCAAAAGAGACCTCTGTAGAAATTCTTGAGTCAAAAGATTATACATAAATTCACGGAACTACTTGCGATTATCCACTGAAAACCATATACTGCTCTAGCTATGCCTAAGCGTACTTATCAACCAAAAGTCCGGCGCAGAAAACGAGTTCATGGTTTCCGAACCCGAATGGGATCTAACGGAGGCCAAAACGTTATTTCACGTAGACGTGCCAAAGGTCGTCATAGTCTCTCCGTTTAAGGAAGTTCTAAATGGGACTTTCAAAAGAATTAAGAATCAGAAAAACCGCCGACTTTAACTACATAGCGGAAAACGGAAAAGTTGTTTCCAACCGGATCCTTATACTTAAATGGTCCGATGGCAAAACCTCCCGTTCTCGTTCAGGATTTGCCGTAAGCAAGCGTATAGGAGGAGCAGTAGTTCGAAACAGAATAAAAAGGCTCTTAAGAGAATCCATTAATTCCTTCGATTTATTAGGAGGTTACGATATGGTTTTTATAGCTAGAAAAGAGTCAGCAAAAGCAGATTATGGGTCGATACAAAAAAGCGTTAAAGATGCATTAAGGAAATCAGGGATCTTGAAACCAGAGCTCCCAGCTTAAATTAGTCACATAATAACCCAATAAGAAAGTTTACAAATTGAAACAAGTTCTTCTAATCTTTATTAAAGTGTATAAGTTGGCAATATCTCCTTACCTCGTGAACAGCGTCTGCATATATACTCCCACCTGCTCAAAATACGCTGAAGAAGCTATTGAAACAAAAGGGGTTTTTAGAGGAGTTATTCTATCATTGAAGCGTTTGGCGAGATGCAACCCCAAAAATGCGATGGCATATGACCCAGTACCTCAGGAGAACAAGCTTAGATGAATAAACGAAGATTGTTTCCTGCGGTTTTAGTACTATTATCAATCGTGATTTTCACCGTCAGCTGTACTGGCTCTACTTTGTTCGCTACAAAAAGTTGGTCGGAGGTAAATGAAATCGGAGAAAATTTGGTCCTCACAACAAAGAAAGGTGATGTTATATTAGTTAACCCAGCTAGTGGTAAAGCTGTTGGGCAATGTGAGACTTCAGAAGGCAGAAATGGTATTTCAGCAATATACGGAACTCCTCTAATAAACGAAGGGTTTATTTATATTGGAGGATTCGATGGTGCAGTTTATAAAATAAACCCTGATTCATTAGTTGGAAGCAGGGAAGATAGCCCTTGTACCGTTTTATTTGATCCGAATTACCAAGAGGAATCAGACCCATTCATAGGTGGCCCCAGTATTAAAGACGATATCCTATTAATTAATTCCGAGAGTGGTTTGCTCTACGCAATAGACATAAATTCAGGGGCTGAGCTATGGCCCACCCCTTTTCAGGCAGATAGTAGAACATGGAATGCCCCCACTATCAGTGGAAATACAGTTTATATCGGAACTCTGAGCGGAAAAATTTACTCTCTTGATTTTAATCGGTCAGGATTCAGTATAAATGACGACTGGAATTTCAAGGCTAGTGCGGGGATTGGATCAATAACGCTCGATCAAGACGTTATGTTTATAACTTCTTTTAATAACAAAATATACGCTATAAACCGAAACAATGCTGAACCAATCTGGCAAGAACCTTTTGAAGGTGAAAACTGGTTTTGGGCGGCTCCTGTATTGTTCGAAGATCGGCTTTTTGCACCTAGCCTAGATCATAAATTCTATATTCTCGACAAGAATTCGGGAAGGAGTGTCGCAGAGCCGATAGAAACTGGTGGTGCCATACGGGGGTCTGCCGCCATTACCGGAAACCTAATTTTCTTCGCAAACGAAGAGGGCGAAACATGGTGGATAGATGCAACAAACTTAACCTACGAAGCCGGCGGTAAATTACCAAAAGCAAATTACGCGGGAGTTAGTAATCTAGACGGAACTCTATACATTCACACAGATGAAGACCTCATTTTTTCAGTAAGAGCTGACTCGAGACTCCCTTTACAAATTTTCCCATTCGATGATTAAGGACAGATGATGGACGTTATTGGTGACATATTTATATTTTTACTGCTTCAACCGATGTTGAATGCTTTAATATTTCTGTACGCTGTACTTTTCCAAAATATCGCCTACTCGATAATTGCATTAACCGTAGTAACTCGCCTTATTTTCTATCCGTTAACCGTTAAACAGCTAAAGGCTAGCGCAACGATGCAAAGGCTCGGACCAGAAATGGCTGCCATAAAAGAGAAATATAAATCGAACCCTCAAGCCCAACAAAAAGCCACTATGAGCCTTTATAAAGAAAATGGGGTCAGCCCGTTGGGATGCCTTGGTCCAATGTTAATTCAGTTCCCCATATGGATAGGCTTATATTACGCAATAATTAAGGGATTGGGTGACCTACCAGATAGCTTTATGTATCTATCTCAACGCTTGTACAGTTGGATGCCTTATGGGAGTGAGTTGTTACCTCTAAACACTCAAGTCCCGTGGCTAGCAGGATCTCTAGATTTGATACAACCTGATCCAACCCCGATATTACCTTTGCTTGTAGCAATGTCTACTTGGGCACAGCAAAAAATAATGCAGGCGCCTGCCATGAGCACTCAGCAACGCCAGCAACAGCAAATTATGCTTTTCATGTTTCCAATAATGTTGGGATTCCTAGCATTTACTTTCCCATCAGGTTTAGCGCTATATTGGTTCGTATCCAATATAATTACAGTGATATTACAAGGGTTCTTCTCTGGATGGGGAAATCTGAGTATAATTGGTTCTTCACGACCTATAATAACGCCTGCAAAAAAATCCTCTGACTCCGAGGGAGAGTTAGAAACACAAGAAGAAAATAATCAACCAAATAAGCGAAAGCGGGATAGTAAACGAAAAAGGCCATCGAGGGGCAGGTCAGGGAAAAGACGGAATAAGCGCAGTTGATTGATTATAACAATAATCTTATTATCAGATCAGAATAGACTAGGAAAAGCAATTGAGTACTAATGAAAATAGCGAAGCTAAATTAACCGAATGGGCAGACCAGGCAGAGAATATCCTTTCGCAAATTCTAGAATTGATGGAAGTGGAAGCAGATATAGAAGTCATTATGCCCAAAGAAAACAATGAAGGTGACCCTATCATTTTGAATATTGAGGGTGAGGACGCCGGCCTGTTAATTGGAAGGCGGGGATCTACTCTAAGAGATCTCCAGTCCATCGTAACAACGGTAGTAAGCAGATCGATTGGAGAATTTGTAGCCCTCAGAGTCGATGTGGAAAATTACCAGCAAAGAAAATTAGACCAAATACGTGAGGTAGCCGAAAGAGCAGCAAACCACGTAATCGATCGAAGACGACCGATTACACTAGAGCCTATGTCTCCAGCGGAGCGGCGGATAGTCCACACCACACTGCAAGATTACCCTGAATTAAATACAGAGAGTTTTGGCCGAGGTCCTGCACGACGGGTGACTATATCCCTTATAAACGATTCCTCATCTGATCCAGACGAAGAAGAATACGATGAGATATTAGATGATGAATATGATGACGATGATTACGACGATGATGACTACGATGACGACGATGATTACGACGATGACGACGATGATTACGACGATGATGACTACGATGATGACGATGATGACTACGATGATGACGATGATTACGACGACGATGACGACGATGACGATGATTACGACGACGATTCCAAGTAAGATGATTCAACGCTGATTTGTTTATCAATATAATCCAAGGATTTGCTAGCAATAATTTAAATTTTCAGGATTTCATTATTTAGGTGGCCAAGGAGGGCTTTAAAGATGAAACCAGGAATGACATTTATATCAGCGGGCGCTGCGCTATTGGCAATTTATTCAATTTTTAGACTGTTCCAAATCTTGAGCGGAGCTTCCTTGCCATTAAGACTTGGGCTTACTCTTATGCTCATAGGAGTTGTCATAATGTTTATAAAGGTACTTAAAGACCGCTTATTTATAGATTCAAACGACGAAAATTATGGAGATGGAAAATAATGATTGTAGTAACTTCTGGACATGTTGCAGGAAAAAAAATTAAGCAGACGCTAGGTATCTCTAGTGGTAATACTGTTAGAAGCAGAAATATAGGTAAAGATATTACAGCAGCATTTAGAAACATTGTTGGAGGAGAAGTGATGGAATATGCCCAGCTACTCTCTTCTTCGCGTAGCCAAGCCATCGAAAGAATGATTGACCATGCAGAGAACATGGGTGCGAACGCAGTCGTGGATGTAAGAATCACTACGTCTGCAGTAATGGCCGGAACCTCAGAGATACTGGCTTACGGAACAGCTGTAATACTGGAGGATGAATAATTATTGAATGAGTTAATACTATACTTATCGGTGGCCGCTATATTACTCTCTATTAATTTTTTATCGCAACTCTGGGCATTGCTAGACCTAAAAAAAAATCCTTTTCTAGATGATAGAAGAAAGAAGCGTTTGAGCTACATGCTCTTACTAGGCCTACCAGGTGTGGTGCTATATATAGTGAAATGGAAAAACCAATCGAATGAATAATCTTGACACTCTTATATGACTTGCTCAAAATATAGATTCAGCACGCCGCAAAGTAAATATCTTGTTCAAATTGATTTAAAAAGGTGAATTAATGGGTTTTGATCCGGTTTCCAATAAGGTAGTATTTCCTGACCTCGAATCTGAGATTCTGGACTACTGGAAAATTAATGATACTTTTAAAAAGTCCATAGAAATTAGGAAAAATAGCCCCTTATTCAGTTTCTACGAAGGACCTCCTACCGCGAATGGGACTCCTGGGGTACATCATGTTCTATCAAGAGTATTTAAAGATATAGTACCAAGATTCAAAACAATGCAGGGCTTCAGTGTCCCACGTAAAGGTGGTTGGGACACCCATGGACTTCCCGTAGAACTAGCTGTAGAAACTGAGTTAGACCTACACAGCAAAACAGAAATAGAACAATACGGAGTAGAAAAATTTAACGAGAAATGTAGAGAAAGTGTTTTCAGATACGTAAAAGAATGGGAAATGCTATCTGACCGTATTGGATTTTGGGTAGATATGGACGACCCCTATGTGACATTCAAGAATGATTACATAGAATCGGGGTGGTGGATTTTTAAAGAGTTATGGAATAAAAACCTAATATACAAAGATTACAAAGTGACGCCCCACTGCCCAAGATGCGTGACTTCATTGAGTTCCCATGAAGTAGCACTTGGATATAAAGAGGATACTGAAGATCCATCTGTATATATAAAATTCCTTCTGAAAGAAAATGAGGCGTCTAATAAATTATCAGAGCTAAAGAGCAAAATACCAACATCATTATTAGTTTGGACAACAACACCTTGGACTCTCCCAGCAAACGTAGCTATAGCTGTTTCAAAAGAATCGAAATACATAATAATAGAGGGAACTTTTTCAAAATCAAGTGAGCCTGAAAGGCTGATTCTTGCTGAAGAGTTAGCGGATAATGTAATTAATGAATCTTATAAAATCATTGGAACAATTGATGGAAAGGATCTTATAGGGATTAAGTACGAACCTTTATACGCGTTAAGCGATCCGAAAGATAATCCATATAGGGTGGTATCAGCCGATTTTGTTTCATTGTCAGATGGCACAGGCCTGGTTCATATTGCTCCAGCATATGGAGCCGAAGACTTGAACGTAGGAAGAACAGAAAACCTACCAATCATACATGTAGTTGATTTAAATGGGGCAATAGAAGAATTCAATGATGGGCCTCAAGAGGGTTTATTTTTCAAAGAATCTGATCCCCTTATAACAGAACATCTAAAGGAAAAAGGTCGGCTTTTACGATCAGAAAAAATAGAACACACTTACCCATTCTGTTGGAGATGTGACGCGCCACTGCTCTATTATGCTAAAGAATCTTGGTATATCAAAACAACCCAATTAAAAGACCGTCTAATAGAAACTAACCGCGATATAAATTGGCATCCCCAACATATACGGGACGGCCGATTCGGCGAATGGCTAGAAAATAATGTCGACTGGGCATTGTCTCGCGAAAGATTCTGGGGTACTCCTATACCAGTTTGGGTATGTAAGGATTGCAATCATCAAGCGGCTATGGGTAGCTTAGAAGAGTTAAAAAGCCAAGGTAATCTCCAAGGATTCAAAGATGATTTAGACTTACACAGGCCCTTTGTAGATGACGTAACATTTTCTTGCGACAATTGTGGGGGTACATCTCACAGAGTTCCAGAAGTGATGGATGCTTGGTTCGACTCAGGAGCAATGCCAGTCGCACAGCTGCATTACCCATTCGAAGGAAAAGAAGATTTTGAGCTCCAATCACCCGCAGATTACGTTTGCGAAGGCGTCGATCAGACCAGAGGGTGGTTTTATACGTTACACGCTTTATCCGTCCTTTTATTCGATAGGCCAGCGTACAAAAATGTTGTAAGCCTGGGACACATATTGGACGAAACCGGTGCAAAGATGAGTAAATCAAAAGGCAATATCGTGGAACCCTGGAGCGTACTTGACTCTAGGGGCGCAGATGCTCTTCGATGGTACATGTACACAGCAACAACCCCAGGTAACCCTAGAAGGTTCTCAGAAAATCTGGTTGGAGACAGTGTAAGAAGATTTCTTTTACCACTTTGGAACACGTATAGTTTTTTCGTAACTTACGCTAATTTGGATGAATTCGATCCAAATGAAAAAAATGCTCCCAAAATCTCTGAAAGACCTTTGCTTGATAAATGGCTTATATCCAGCCTTAATAGTTTGATTTCTACTACTACAGATCACTTAGAAAACTACCGGATCACTGAGGGAGCAAGAGAGATAGAGTCTTTTGTAGATCAGTTGTCCACTTGGTACATAAGAAGAAGCCGCCGAAGATTCTGGAAAAGCGAAGACGACATTGACAAGAAGTCAGCTTACTACACTCTACACGAATGTCTAATTACTCTATCAAAATTATTAGCTCCGTTCACACCATTTATCGCTGAAAAAATGTACCTGAATTTATCTAGCGAAGAAAATGCCAGTGTACATCTCGATGATTGGCCACTTTCGGTTAACGATCATATCGATCCCAAGATAGAAAACGATGTCACCTTAGCAATGCAACTATCTAGTTTAGGACGTGCTGCCCGAAGCAAAGCAAAGATTAAAGTACGACAGCCGCTATCTAAAGCATACGCCTTAGTAAGATCAAAAGATGACATCGAATCCCTTCCCAGAATTGAAGATCAATTAAAAGATGAACTGAATGTAAAGAGCGTCCAAAATTCCGAAGACCCGAACCTATTTATCAACTCATACATCCGACCAAATCTATCTATATTAGGGCCGAAATTAGGAAAAGAGTTACAGGGATTCATATCTGTATTATCGTCGCTGGAAGAAAAAGAAAGATCTACGATTGCAAATAAAATTCTTTCCGGAAGTCCAGTAACTATCAATAATGAACAATACAGTTCTAATGAGTTACTCGTTCAACAAGAGGATAAAGAAGGTTATGTTTCAGCCCAAGAAGGGAATATCTTAGTAGTGATTGAAACCACAATTTCAGACGAACTCGCACTTGAAGGATTTGCAAGAGACCTTATAAGGCAAATCCAAGAAATGAGAAGGAAAGCAGATCTTGACATTGAAGATAGAATACTACTTTCAATTTCGGGAGAGAAACAGGTAGAAAAGGTTGTTACAAATCACTCTCAATACATTGAACAAGAAACCTTAGCGAAAATCATAGATGACGATAAGGAATATAACCCAGATCTATCGGAGACCATCGATATAAATGGTATCGACGTATCGATTTCGGTTACTAAACGCTCTAATTAACTTTATCTAAGAAGTCTAGTATCGCTGTTGAATATTCCTCTGGAGTTTCAATATTAGGGAAATGGCCAGCCAAAGGAATAATAACCAGCTCAGAGTGATCAATCGCCCGATGCATTCTAACATGCCCTCCCGGCGGAGTTGTACCGTCTTCCTCACCGCAAATAACTAAAACAGGGCATTTTATTTCATGAAGTTGAGGAGCGAGCGGGTTTTCATACAGATCGGTACCAGAAATTCTCATGTCCTCGACATAAACAAACAAATCATTGCGCTCGGCTGATTCAATATGCCTTGCGTCAATATATTCTTTATTTGCATCACTGAATTTCTTGCCCCAGCCTCGAGTATAATCAACAGGTATACCTTCGAGCCCCATATCTATGACGTTTTGTATACGATCGTCCCAACCATCTACATATTCTTTCTTAATTTCTGCAGAAGAATCTTGGATTATCAAAGACGCAGTTTTCTCTGGATAAGATATAACAAACTGTTGAGCCACGAGCCCTCCTAAAGAGTGCCCGTGAATATGCGCTTTTTGAATATTCAGGGAATCTAATAAACCAGCAAGATCACTAGCGTGCTGTGATCTCGTGTAAACACCTGCTTCCGCTTTCGGCCTATCTGATTGGCCATGACCACGCATATCCCACAATAATAACCTATACCCTTTGGTAAACTCAGGTATTAGATTTTCATACGCTCTTCCATGACCTCCTAGCCCATGAGTCATAACCAGTGTAGGATTATCATCTTCGCCAATAATCTCATAAAAAATATTAATACCATTTACTGAAGCGTGTGGCATTTTAGCTCCTTCTGATTAATGATCCGCGATGTTAGTGTTTTAAGGACGTGCCTCTCTAACCATGGTCGCCATTTCTTGATCAATTTCAACTGGCCATTCTCTCTTTAGAGGATCCTCAACTTTAATACTAAAACTCCCTATGCCCTCTATCTCTACTTTCCCAGTTTCTCCGTCTTGTAATGGGCCAATACCCTGATGGTTCGTTCCTATAGCTATCACATCCCCCGGAACTAGGGTCATTACCTTAGTTGCCCATTCGATAAGTTCGGGTAAGGTATGCTCAAGGTCAGACGTACTATAATCGTGACGCTCTTGATCACCAACCCAATATTTTATTGAAAGGTCATGAGGGTTTTGGATTTCATCTGCTGTGACAATACAAGGACCCATAGGAGCACAGGTATCAAAACTTTTACTAATCATGGTCATTCCAGGATTTCTCCCAACACCACCTCTGGGCGACACATCCATGAATGCTGTGTAACCGAAGATCGCTCCCATTGCCTCGTCTTGGGTAAGATCTTTCACTCTTTTACCAATAACAAGAGCAAGCTCTGCTTCATGGTGGCAAATTCTGAAATCCACCTTAGGTAAAATCACCTTATCGCCAGGTCCTATAACAGCCTCGGGAGATTTAAGAAACATATCGATAGGAAAGGAGTCCCTGTCTTGTCCTTCTCTATAATTACCAAAACAGCATATTAATTTCCGTGGTCTAGGTATTGGAGCACGTAATTGAACTGATTCAACTGGAACTCCGTCCGCGGTCTCTTCTAAATCAAGTAATTCATCTCTAACAGAGGCGAAGTCCTCAATAATATTTATCATTACGTCTTCTGGGTGTGACCCCATATACTCATCGGCTATTCCAGCCATACCAATGACGCGGTCCTCAACAAGTATTCCAGGTCGAAAATCATTATACATTACAAGTTTCATGGTTCCCCTCCATAATACGCCACATTTGATACTGCAGATAATTTCTTCTAGTTGGATTGTATAACGCGTATAAATAGAAATCTATTAGAGAAGTAGCATAAATTACTTAATTACAATAAAATTACACTAACTAGGAATATGAACAACAATAAAAATCAATATATAGTCTATATAGCCATGATTTATAATGGTTGCAGATGGTCAGATAGCAACCAATTTCTGGGCGGAGTTGGAAAATGAAATTAAGTGTATCTCAAGATAAGTTAGCACGAAGTTTAGCAGTAGTGGGAAGAGCTGTGGCAACCAGGTCAACGTTACCTATAACAACCCATGTTCTCCTCAGAGCAAGTGATTCTTTTCTAGAACTATCAGCAACAAATCTAGAAATTTCTATATCTTGTAAAATCGATGCGGAAGTGCAAGCTCAAGGGTCCATAGCTGTTCCCGCAAGGTTGCTAACAGAATTTGTGACCTCATTACAGCCCGATCTTATGTCAATGGAGTTATCGAACGCCACCAAGCAACTGGAGGTAAGTTCAGGACGAGTCACAGCTAAACTTACCGGACAAAGTGCAGATGATTTCCCTGTCACACCAGATCTAGATGACGGTATAAGTTTACAAATCCCAACCGAAAAATTACGCCTTTGCATAGAACGAGTATCCTTCGCTGCAGCTACAGATGATGCAAGACCCGTGCTAACAGGTATACACACTGCGATCAGTAACACACAAATGACCATGGCGGCAGCAGATGGGTTTAGGCTCGCAGTACAAAAAATCGATCTTAGCGAGGCCGTGGACCAAAACGTTGATCTGATAATTCCAGCAAGGTCTTTAAGGGAAGTTGAAAGGCTACTAGCCGAACAAGAAGACCCAGTTTCAATACTGATCAGCTCAGCAAAAAACCAAATCCTTTTTAGGTTGAAGGAAACAGTAATAATATCGCAATTACTTCAAGGAACCTTCCCAAATTACAATCAATTGATACCTGAAAGTCATCAAACTAAAGCTACGATAGAAGTTTCAGATTTTCTCAGAGCAACAAGAACTGCAGCGGTGTTTGCCCGTGACGGAAACGGCATTGTTAGACTCTATGTAAATCCAGGAGAAGGCGAGCAAGCGGGAACAATGAGACTCGCTGCACGATCCGATGAAGTCGGAGAGAATGAAGCATATATTGATGCAATTGTTGAAGGTGAGCAATCCCAGATAGCATTTAATAGCCGATATTTGGTAGACGTGTTAAATTCCCTCGATGGTAAAGTTACGCTTGAAACAAGTAGCCCTTCTAGCCCAGGTACTATCAAACCCGTTGAAAATGGTAATGAAGATTACCTTCACGTCGTAATGCCTATGTTTGTACAATGGTAATTGATGGTATTTATTTGGCATAAGTAAGCTTTATGAAATTCTTTTACGGCTGGTGGATAGTCCTTGCAGCAATATTGTGCCAATTTGCGTCTATGAGTGTTGGCCAAGCAGTAATTGGCGTATTTATGAACCCAGTCATCGATGATTTAGGGTGGAAAGTCTGGGAGTTTACGCTAGGCTCTTCATTAGCGGTTGGCGGGGGTGCGATTTCCGCCATGGTAGCTGGGAGAATTGTTGATTCAAAAGGCCCACGACCTTTAATATTAATCGGTTCAGTTGTTAGCGGAATTTGTCTTTTCCTTCTTTCTTTGCAATCCAATCTGTTTGTTTTCCTTGCTCTATATTCAATAGCAGGTTTAGTCGGATGGAATTTTTTCGGACCTCCTGTAATTAACGCAACTCTAAGTAAATGGTTTATTTCTCAAAGAGGCTGGGCTCTATCTTTGGGATCCATTGGAATATCTCTTGCCGGCTTGATTACGCCTTTTTTTATGACCGTTATCGTAGATTCCTTTAGTTGGCGAACCGGGTATACCACCCTCGGAATTTCTGTTGTAGTTCTTTTAATCCCAATTGCTTTTGTTATGAGACGTCGACCAGAAGATTATGGGCTGCAACCAGATGGGAAAGTATTAGCGAACGGAAGCCCCCAAGATACTAAAATTAATCAGATTGAACGGGCTTCATTGACAGTAACCGAAGCAATACGAACAAAATCGTTTTGGTCACTAGTTTTTGGATTTGGATTAATTATGGGTGCATTAATGTCTGTGCTAATCCATGCTATACCGTTCACAGTTGAATCTGGATTTTCCAGAACTATTGCTGCGGCCGCGATAACCGTAAATGGCATAGGGAACCTAAGTGGAAAGTTTTTCTGGGGGTATGCACTGCAAAGATTCGATTCTAGAAAGCTAGTCTTCTTAGCATATTTTCTATCCGCATTAGGTGTTGCATTGATGCTTAGCACGCCTAATAATCTCAATATAACAATACTATTTTCAGCATTCTTCCTGTATGGACTAGGGTTTGGGGGCACCATCCCATTAAGCCAATTTTTGTGGGCAAAATATTTTGGCAGAACACATATTGGCACAATTAACGGAGTAGCTCACCCCATGACAACGTTATCTACTGCCTTAGCCCCAGTATTAGTGGGTTATGGATATGATGTTTACCAAACCTATTTACCAGCTTTTATCCTCATAATATGCGCCTACATTCTAGGCGCATTTATAGTTTTAATCTCAAAAGAACCTGTATTAGTAGACACTTCTAAATCGAACATTTAAAGAAATCCTATGGTAAATCTAAAAATGAAGTCTTAACCGATCAAAAAAGCTCTTAGATTCATCTTTATTAATAAAATCGCTCTTACTCGGCAATGTATCATTAAGTTTTTCCAATAGCTCTTTTTGCTCTTTATTCAATTTTTTGGGAACCATTACGTCGGCTATAAGAACTAAATCTCCTTTTACCTTTTTGTTATGAATATCGGCCGTTCCTTTTCCTTTCAAGCGAAACATCTGGCCCGATTGAACTCCGGATGGTATTTTAAAACTTTCTTCTCCATCCAAAGTAGGAATATTCATTTCACCTCCGAGAGAAGCTTGCGCTAAGTTGATCGGTAACCTTAAGAAAAGATTCAGTCCTTCTCTTTGGAATACTGGACTAGGCGCTACATTAAGTTCTATATAAAGATCTCCGGGGGGGCCACTTCTTTGACCACTTTCGCCTTCCCCGTTCATTCTCACCCTATTGCCACTATCAACACCTGCGGGGACCACTACTCTAAGTTTGCGCTCTTTTTTCATTCTCCGATTCCCTCGGCACGTTGGGCAAGGTTTAGTAACTACCCTACCTTCACCATTACATTTTGAACAAGCACTAATATTCACATATTGTCCAAACAAATTCTGCTGTGTTCTTCGAACTTCGCCAGAGCCTTTGCAGCTAGAACAAATTTCTGGTTCGGTATTTGGTTCAGCGCCAGACCCCTTACAAATATCACACGACTCGTTTCGCTGGAAGCGGACATCTTTTTCAACTCCCTGCATCGCTTCATCGAAAGTAAGCTTCATTTCAATAAGTAAATCCGCGCCTCTCTCTTTGCTAGGCCTCCCTTGCCCAGTGCCGTTCGCTCCACTAAAAAAGGCATCAAAAATGTCACCGAAGCCACCGAAACCAGAAAATCCTTCGAACCCTCTCGCTCCTGTTGCTTCTCCACCTACTCCGGCATGCCCAAATCTATCATACGCAGCTCGTTTATCATTATCCCGTAAGACTTCATATGCTTCATTAATTTCTTTAAAGCGAGCATCTGCACCTTCTGATTTGTCACGATCCGGGTGATGCTCAAATGCAAGTTTTCTATAAGCTTTCTTAACCTCTTCGTCAGAGGCATTCCTGTTTATACCCAGTACGTCATAAAAATCGCGCTTTGTAGTCATATCTCTATTCTATATGCATCTTTATCATAAAGTTAAGCTTTTTTACTATTAAAAATCAATTTAATTAGGCCCTTTGGGGTTCAGCCATTCTGACAATAAATCTTGCTCTCTAAGGAGTGCATTTGCAGCAACACTAGGATCGAGCTCTCCTCTATCAACTTGATCAAGGATATGTGTTAGTTTTTGTGAAAATGATGACGAGTTTTTGATCCTAGAAAAAATCTGGCCACGTATAGTCATCTCAAGCTCTCTCCTACGCTGTTTTTCCCTAGTGGGCTCAAGATTATTAGTATCTTCCATTGTCTTTCTGTGGCCTTTAAATGCGTCAATAAGTTCTTTGACCCCAACACCTCTATGTGCCTGCGTTAATAAAACTGGTGTCTCCCACCAATCATTTTTTGATCCTAAGTGCACATTCATACTCAGATCGGATGCCATCCGTTTTGAACCAGATCTATCAGATTTATTTACGACAAAAATATCAGCGATTTCCATTAACCCAGCTTTCATCGTTTGAATTGCATCTCCAGCTTCAGGAACTAGGACTACGGCTACAGTATCTACTACGTCTTTAACATCTAGCTCGGTCTGTCCAACTCCAGCGGTTTCAAGAAGAATAACGTCAAACCCAGAAGCATCTAGTATCTTTATAGCCTTTGGCACCACCTCTGAAAGTCCACCAGGGGCTCCTCTGGTCGCCATACTCCGTATAAATACCCCTTCATCTAAATAATGGTCAGCCATCCGAACACGATCGCCAAGAATAGCTCCTCCTGTGAAAGGACTCGAAGGATCTATAACAAGTATCCCAACCTTTAAATTATCTTTCCTTAGGTGAGAAGTAATACTTTCTACTAAAGTACTCTTTCCAGCTCCAGGTGGTCCTGTTATCCCAATTTTTTTTGCTCTACCCAACCGGTCAGACGGAAGAGATTCCATAATTGCAGGTACATCATCTGAGCCTTTTTCGATTAATGTTATGAGGCGTGGGACAGCATTAGAATCACCCTCCAAAAGGCGATCAATTAATTGTTGCGTGTCTTCTAAAACCAAATAATACCCCGCAATCTCATCAGAGATATCTGTTTATACTTCTTTAAATTCTCCCTCTACAACCTCTGGTTCGCCATCATCGCCTTCAGATGGATTCGATTCCGCTCTATCTTCCGCAGTTGATTGATAAACCGCTTCACCTATAGTCTGCAATAAAGTTGATAGCTCTTGTGTCAAAGTCGATAGAGTTTCCGCAGGTATATCCGCTGCAAGACCCTCTCGAATCTCTTTGATCTTCTCTTCTATCTGAATCTTCAAATCATCACTGACGTGCTCTGCATGTTCTTCTAGAGTCTTTTCTGCTGCGAAAGAAGCTGAATCTGCCTGATTACGAACTTCGATATTTGCACGCTTTTCTGCATCCTCTGTAGCATGCATCTCAGCATCTTGCGCCATTTGCTCGATTTCTTCTGGTGTTAACCCACTTCCCGCTTGTATCACAATCTTCTGTTCTCTTGAAGTCGCCTTATCGACAGCACTTACATTTAATATTCCATTAGCATCGATATCGAAAGTCACCTCTATCTGAGGAAGTCCTCGAGGTGACGGTGCAATACCATCTAAAATGAATCTTCCTAACGATTTGTTATCTGTAGACATAGCACGCTCACCCTGTAGAACATGAATCTCAACACTGGTCTGCCCATCTGCCGCTGTAGAAAACACTTGGCTTTTTGCAGTAGGGATCGTGGTGTTTCTAGGTATGATAGAAGTAGAAACACCACCTAGCGTCTCTATACCAAGGGTCAAGGGCGTTACATCGAGCAACAATACCTCTTGTACATCACCTGTCAGTACTCCTGCTTGAATCGCAGCGCCTAGAGAAACCGCTTCATCAGGGTTCACTGTTCTATTTGGTTCTTTGCCAAATATCTCCTTAACTTTTTCTTGAATCCTCGGCATTCTGGACTGACCGCCCACTAGTATAACCTCATCAATTTTATCGCTAGTTAATCCAGCATCCTCGAGTGCTTGGAGACATGGGCCCTCCGTTCTAGCCACCAGTTGTTCTACTAACTGCTCAAGCTTAGATCTGGTTAGAGTCATTGTTAGATGTTTGGGCCCAGAAGCATCCGCAGTAACGAAGGGAAGGTTAAGTTCTGTTTGAGCCACAGTTGAAAGCTCTTGCTTCGCTCGCTCTGCAGCTTCTCTGAGGCGCTGCGCTGCCGATCGATCTTGGCCTAAATCAATACCTTCTTGCTTATTAAATTCGTCTTTCATCCAATCAACAATAACAGTGTCAAAATCATCCCCTCCCAAGTGGGTGTCACCTGCAGTAGAACGAACCTGGAAAGTACCTTCTCCTATCTCTAGAATTGAGATATCGAAAGTCCCTCCTCCTAAATCAAAAACAGCTACAACTTCATCCTTTTCTTTGTCCAATCCGTAAGCTAAGGAAGAGGCCGTCGGCTCATTAATAATCCGAAGAACATCCAAGCCTGCAATGGTACCTGCATCCTTAGTTGCTTGCCTTTGCGAATCATTAAAATATGCTGGAACTGTTACGACCGCCTGATTTACCTCTTCTCCGAGATACGCTTCAGCTTCTGATTTCAATTTCTGTAACACCATGGCAGAAATCTCTTGAGGGCTATAATCTTCCTCCCCCATATGAACTCTAACGTCACCATTTTTTGCCTTGCCTACTTTATACGGCGAAATCTCTAGATCCCCCTGTACTATCGGGTCATCAAATTTTCTGCCTATAAACCTTTTCACACTAAAAACAGTATTCTCAGGGTTAGTAACAGACTGACGCTTTGCTACTAACCCAACTAATCTTTCATTGTTTTTATTCACTGCAACTACTGAAGGTGTCAATCTATTACCTTCTGAGGTGGGAATAACTGTAGCCTCGCCGCCTTCCATGACCGCCACTACACTATTTGTTGTTCCTAAATCTATTCCAATTGCTCTCGCCATGATCCTTCTTCTCTCCCTTATTTTATTAGCTTATTCAGTTTTTTCTTCAATTTCTTCTATACTCTCTTGATCTTCTACAACATCTCCATTACCAACTTGTACCAACGCAGGTCGGAGAACCCTATCTTGAACCTGATAACCCTTTTGTATTACAGAAATAATTTCCCCTTCTTTACCTGGAGCCTGAGATATTGCCTCATGCAAATTTGGGTCGAACGTCTTACCTTCTGCTTCAATTTCTACTACACCGTTTGCATCTAAAATCCCGTACATTTTTCTGTGTATTAACGCTATACCATTTACCCAGGTTAATTGAGAAAGTTCTACAGGTAGAGCAGTAAACGCTCTCTCAAGATCATCTATAACACCGAGACAGTGCAGTAGTATTGGAGCAACGGCATATCGATTCATATCACTCCTATCCTGCTCAATACGTTTTTTATAGTTTTGATAATCTGCCTGAGCTCTCATCCAACCAGATCTATTGCTCTCAGCCTTTTCAAGCTGTTCTTCGTATGCACTTTTCCACTGCTCAGGTGTCCAATCTTCAGTGTTTATATTGTCACTATCATCGCCCATATTTATTACCTCTTAAATATTTTCATTTACAAAATTCATATCATTGAAGCTCTGCTGTTAATTCATCCAATAAATTAGCTATAAACCGCACTGCAGGTATCGCCGTGGCGTACGACATACGAGTTGGCCCAATAACAGCAACCGTTCCTCTACTTTCTGCCATATTCCCATACGAAGCTAAAACAACTCCATAAGGGTAAAGAAATTGTGCAGAATGTTCATGCCCTATGACCACTCTAAGCTCTCCAACAGACATATCATGCGGACGCAAAGCTTCTATTAAGCTTCCACCCTCTAAAGCCTCTAGCAAATCCCTAAACAATTCGCCATCTGTATAAAATTCAGGCTGGTTCAATACTTCAGTAAGGCCATAAAAAACCGGCTCTCCATCATATTGTTCTCTTGCTTGATCAAGCAAATTAATAGATGCATCTAATATTTGTCGTTCAATCTGATCTTTGGCTAACGGATATGCCGTTTGAAGTTCTATAGAAGTCAAACCTCGGTACCGTCTCGAAATCTCAGCAACAAATTTTTCTATTTCAGGCCACATTACTTCACCAGTTAAATGGACAAGCGTGCGTTGCACTCTTCCACCATCTAAAATCTGTACTAGCATGGCACGGTTATCGCTAATTCTTACTATGTCCAGATCTTTTAACCTTATATTCTGGTAGTACATGGGTGTTACAAGGGCAAGGGACGCTACATTTCTGGATAATATAGCTGCAGCTAACCTAATCCATCGGTCCTCGTCCAATTCCACTTGATGTAATTGGTGACGTATCATATCTCTCTGATTTAAAGGTAAATCAATATTATGTAAGAGGGATTCGACGTAGTAACGGTATCCTTGTTCCGTGGGCACCATGCCAGATGATGTATGAGGTCTAAAAAGAAACCCAGCATCACCCAATTCTGCCAGTTCATGGCGAACTGTGGCTGAACTTATATCTAAACCATGACCCCGCACTAGACCCCCAGAGCTAATAGGGTTTGCCAAGTCGATATAAGAATCTACTAATAATTTCAGTATTTCTTGTTGCCTTGCAGTTGGCATATGCTTTCCTTTATACCCCATTTTAGAAACTAGCAGTCCATCCTTTTGACTGCTAACAACCCGATCCTACTCCTGTTAATAAATACTGTCAAGCTATAAATCGGCCAATTTAGCAATCGGATATCGAGACTGCTAATAGTGATCTGTCTGTCCTCATACTAATCTTTGGGCTTAAAACAATCATCTAAAGCACATGGATATAAATCGTCCGAATTGACTCTAAGTGAAAGGAATTGTTAAAGTTACAATATCAAAGAATTAGAAGCGCCTAGTATGGCTTTGACCGCAAAGGGAAAAATAAGTTATGGATATAATATTTCACGGGAACTCTCATTTCACGTTGAAGGGGAAAAGTGGATCATTGGACACGAATCCTGACGATTTAGCCACCTTAAACAAATCAAACATTGTAACTCTAAGCGAAATTACCGAAGACACTGTGATTGAAGATGCATCAGAAGCTAAAACAATATATCGTCCCGGGGAGTACGAAGTCGTCAATATCATGATAAAAGGACTTCAAGCTCGATTAGACGACCCAAAAACAGGAAGCAAAAATGTCATATATTCCATAACCGTTGACGACGTAAAATTATGCCACCTAGGAAAATTAAATCGTGTACCAACACCTGCAGAAATAAATGAGCTCGGTGAAATTAATGTTCTCTTAGTCCCAGTGGGTGGGGAAGGCACACTCAGCAGTGGAGATGCTGCAAAAACAATATCAGCAATATCCCCCAAATTAGTTGTGCCCATGTCTTACACCGGAGATGATATCTCGAAAACAACAGCAATGAAGGATGAAAAAGAAATCACCATGGTGGACGTTCCCTCACTCAAAGCATTTTTAGGAGAAATGGGAGTGGACAGCGTGCCCGCGCAAAAGACGCTGACGGTAACTCCAAACAATCAGCCATTAACAACGGAAATTGTAATACTAGACATCGACTAGATTAAACCTCTAAAAACCACCAGCTCAGCAGCGTTCTGCAGCCATTTCGTATCGTTCTATAGGGTTTTATGTGGATCCGTGCAACGACACGCCGTATACAGCCCTTAGTAACGTTAAAAATCTATGACCCTATCCAAATTAAATATGGTGAATTAGGATATCGAAGCAAATACTCTTCCACAGATTATACTTAATCGACAATCCACCGTCTCCCGTACAATATCTATAAGCAAATACTTATAACTATTTTGAGTTGCCTGTATTCAGATCAAATCTATATTTCTTTTCTACCAAAGCCAAACAAAATTATTACAAACTCAACAACGTTTCCAAACAAGAAGAGAGGCCTCTCGAAAGAGGCCCCCCTTTTGAAGTTCCTTTTTATAGGAACCTTATGTTCACGCTAGGTTACGGTGCTAGTACACCATTCTTAGGCGCGTACAGTAGGTAACCTACACCCTTCTCAAGCATTGCTGCTGAACCGGTCCATGCTGCGTTAGTTGCATTCTTGAACCCAGTTGTGAAGGATCCATCAGCCCATGCGGACTCATATTGGGAAAGGCTAGCATTCCAAGTACGGATTACTGACCATCCACCTGTGCCCAGGGATGATAGGTATGTTACAGCTCGGACAGTCGTCTCAGATCCACCTGGGGTGTATCCAATGGCGTTCCATCCTTTGTATATGCCGTACTGAGGCTGGCTTCGTTGTGGATCAAACTTCTGAAGCAAAATCTTCACTGGATCGAAGCTCGTGCTCTTCACGAAGTATGATCGACCGTCAACGATGCTATCCAAAGTACCGCTCCAAGACCCTGCATCTAACGATGCGTATTCCCATGTAGATCCTTTGGCATTATAGCCCCAGACCTGGGATACGGTCGTTCCGTCGAAGACTGTTGCCAAGCTGGTATCTTGAGCTCTACCTGGGGTAGATATCAATGTCCAACCAGGGTTGGTCTTAACAGAAGTCTTAGATTGTGCAACAACCTGGAATTCTATTGCTGTGTCAGCAGCCATCTTGTTACCAGCAGCGTCCGTAAAGGTTAACGCTAACTTGTAGTATCCAAGATCTAAGCCAGAAGCAGCGTATACGTGTGCCTTATTATCTGAAGATGAAACATCTGCAGCTGTCAAAGTTACTGTATTCGTTACTTGTGCGGCCGTAGCACTGAACTTAGGAATAGTCTTAAGTGTTCCACTTGTAAATGTAGCAGTCTTCAAGGTGTCGTTAGCAGCCGTACCATAGTTATCAGGTGTAACGTCGTTTACCAAGATTGGTACGAATATTACATCAGCCTGCTCAACCTGTAATCCTGCAGATGTTGAGGAAACGTCTCGAGTACCGTCAGCAGCGAAAGTGTTTGTACTATCGCTATTAGCATAGGTAATCGTAGGTGCGTTTACATCAACGTGGAATTTCTTCTTAGCATCTGTAGCTGCGTTACTAGAAACGTCACTACCGGATGCTGTTACTGTCGCTAATCTGCTTGGAGCAGCTACGGTATAGGTAGCGGTCCATGCGTTAGTACCTGTCTTCGTAGTCGCAATCCCGGTTGTGCCTACCTTAATAGTAGGTACGTCACCCAAGAGAGCTTCGTCAGAAGTAACAGTAATGGTTATCTTGTCTTTTAGTTTACCTTTAGCGGTAGACTTCTCGTTCGTTCCGGCTGCGGTACCCGCTGCATCTGTAACAGTCAACGTCAATGTTGGCTTGTTGCCATCAGTAGCTGTCGCGTATGCACCAGTTGTCGTTGCTCCTGTCTTAGAAGCATTACCGGCAACGTCAGTTATAGAGGCTGCAACGCTAACCTTTGGCTTACCATCAGCAGCTAATGCTGCGGCAAGTTTCAAGTAAACGAGCTGCCTATTATCTGTTCCGAGGCTTCCTAGGCTACCACCGCTCAGTATCTTCGTCTTCTTAGCACTTAATACTGAATCAACTGTGGAACCTGGAACCGTAAAGTCTGCTGCTTGCAAACTTGCAGTATCCATGTTTTCACTCATGGTTACCTTAATCCAGCTGCTGGAAACAGTCTCTTCGTACTCATCAGTCTTACCTGTTGTCAGTTTAAGACCTATTCCAGTAGCAGCTGAGACTACTGTTGGTTTAACGTTATCCACCGCGAAGGTGAGGTTACCAGTAGTACTCTTGTTACCAACCTTATCTGTAGCTGTCAAAGACCAAACATGGCCTGTAGTAACAGCCAAAGCAGAAGGAACTGCAACTATCGAATACGCACCAGCTGCATCAATGACCGCTGAGAACGTCTGGTTAGCTGCGCTACCTCCAGATGGAGTTAGGCTTACCACGATTGAATTTGTCAATGTTGTAGTGTCAAACCCTGACCCAGTATCAGACACAGTTGCCTTCAACTGAGGTGTGGTCGAACTTGTAGCACTGGACTTAGCTGGTGATGCACCTGTAATTACCGGCTTAGACAAATCAACTGTTATTGTCTTAGATACGGCTGTTCCATTCGCATCTGTATAAGTCAAAGTCACTACATCAGAATCCGAAACACCGAGAGTAATGGCCGCTAATTGACCCCAAGTAACTGCCGCATTATTAGCTGCAGCCTGAGTTCCATCAGTGGCTAAACTTATGAAGGCTAGAGGGACCGCCGTATTGGTGACCCAATCTCTACCTTCGATTTGTTTACTCTCATCTACAGCAGTCGTTGCTGCGTTATCGGTAACAGCTGGATCACTAGTATTCAGCGCGCTAATAACTTCAGTCAATGTACTACCATTGGTGAATTGGTGAGATGCAGCACCTGTTGCTACTCGTCGTGTGTTAATTGACGTAAGCAAGGAACCGTCGATCAACGCTATACCTTTAGCAAGTACCAACGCTGTATCTTTCCTTACTGTTGTCGAATCTGAACCGGAATCAGGATCATCTGCCTTGACCCAGTTGGCGTAGTTAGCAACTACCCTCTGGTTCTTACCAGATGTCTTCGACGCGGCCTCACTTGTTGTGTCAGTCTCGTATAAGGTGAGTCCTATTCCTGTGGAATTAGAAGTACTTGTTGCCTTAATGGTCTGAGCAAAAGGAGAAGCCGTCGTTCCAGCTCCTTTATCTGTATCGTTAAAGACTCCATAATTGAAGTTTGCAACGATTGTTCTCGTTTCCTGAATTCTTAATCGGAACCCAGCTGATGGGTTAGCAGTAATCTCTGTAATGTCGTAAGTCAATCCTGTATTAAGGAAGATCTTACTAGTCGTCAGAGATGACGTTCCACCAGAAGCAATATTTGTGAAAGCGAGCGTCTGAGAGTCGTTCGCTGTCTGAGCAAGGGTAACTGGGTTAATAGATGTACCCTTAACAATCAATTTTGCTGCAACAGTAGATGCAGTAGCGGAGTTTGCTGCACTCGCAGCGAACGCGCCTGCCATACCGTTAACAATCGTTGCCTTTAACCGAGCAGCACCTGAGAACGCACTTTGCGTTGCAAGCGCATTACCAGTTGCCGTAGTAATGATTGAAGCAACGTCTGCACGTTCCCACTCAGCTACGGTTACGGCTCCAGCGCCTGTATCCCCAGATGGTATCGCAGCAGGCGTTGGCTGTAATGTCAACGACGCTCCTGAAGTACCAATCGCTGCTAAGTAACCTGTTCCGCTTTGAAGATCCTGAACGGATCCAACGGTACCTTGAATAACTGGTCGAACAACAGTGGCGACGGAGAATTGGTTCGTTGAACCATCACCGATACCGAGAATCATTCCTTTACCAGTCATCGCGGTTTTGCCGTTTACGGTAGACAGACTACCCGCAAGACTCTTATTCGTATTTAGATCAGTATCGGTAACTCTGAACTTGACAACGTTCGTACCGGACTGATCAGCGTTAGCGTAACCAGTAGACTTTGTAAAAGTACTGGCAGGACTAACGTAGTCCATGGTCCCTTGTGCCGCACCTGCCAAACCAGCAGGTAGGGAAGCAAGTACCAGGATCCCTGATAAAATTAGAACTAATGCTTTTCGCTTCACGATGAAGCCCCCTTTACGTGATTTTGGGCGGAAGCCCGAGATTTGTTTTCAAAGAAGAGAGACGTCAAATAGCTTTGCGTCGAACCACGATGGTTTTGCCATCGCTGTGTATCTCGCATAGGCTTCCTCCTCTAAATAGGCCTTTCTCACGAAAGAACCTTCTCTTCTTCTGCACGTTTAAAAACCGTATTGACAAGCATAGCACACCCAAACCTAGATCTGGTACCCCTAAATCTGTCATTTTTAGGAATAAAGACCGAAAATCTGAGCGAACCGTTGCTTTTCATAACGATTCTCTTGAGCAACTTTTGTTCATGAAAGTAGCCCACGAACCCGATTATGGAGATACAATAAACCCTTGTCAATAGGAAATATCGTTTTTTTTGGTAGAATCTTCAACTTATTCCTAAAATAGTCTAAAACTTAGTTTAAAAATTAATGTTTACAGTAAGGGTACTTTTTCTTAATTAAAGAATCGATTTTGTGCCCTTATTAATGAGAATCATTCAACGTGGACATAAATTCTTGGTTATTTTTGGTTTTCTGAATTCTATCCAAAATAATCTGCGTAACCTCTGAAGGATCGTTTGATCGCTCAGCCAAAAGGCCAACCATTCTTCTCATTACAACTATATCTCTGTAGGATTTTTCATCGAAAAGTCGATCATCTCTCCTGGTACTTGAGCTAGGAATGTCTATAGAGGGGTATATTCTACGCTCTGCCAGCCCTCTATCTAGGTGTACTTCCATATTACCAGTGCCCTTGAACTCTTCGTAGATGACATCATCCATTCTAGAACCGGTATCAACAAGGCATGTTGCTATTATAGTTAGAGTTCCTTCTTCTTCTGTGTTTCTGGCTGCCCCAAAGAAATTTTTGGGAGGGTACAAAGCGATGGGGTCTATTCCACCAGATAATGTTCTACCGCTTGAAGGCGTAGATAAATTATAAGCCCTTGCTAAACGCGTAATTGAATCTAATAAAATAACCACGTCTTTTCCTTCTTCAACTTGACGTTTTGCGCGGGAAAGTACGATTTCGGCAACACGGGTGTGTTCTTCCACAGGTTCGTCGAATGTGGAAGCATAAACACTAGCCCCTTTTACGGTCCTTTGCCAATCTGTAACCTCTTCGGGCCGCTCACCGATTAAAGCTGCGAAAATTTGGACATCAGGATAGTTTTCCGTGAGAGCATCAGCAATTTGGTGAAGCAATATTGTTTTGCCTGCTTTAGGTGGGGACACGATTAAACCTCTTTGCCCTTTTCCTATGGGTGCAATTAAATTCAGCAACCTAGGTGCCAAAGCCTTTGGTTCATGCTCTAAATCAAATAATTGGTCGGGGAAAAGTGCAGTTAATTTATCAAAGGCGGGTCTCATTCTAGCTAAATCAGGTTTCTTCGAGTTGACCTCTAAAACCTTCAACAACCCGTAGTATTTTTCGCCATTCTTGGGAGGGCGAATCTGGCCCGAGACATCGTCTCCAGTTCTTAAGCCAAATTTCCTGATTTGCGACTGGGAAACGTATACGTCAGTAGAGCTATGTCGCCTTTCTCCATGCCTTAAGAATCCATACCCATCATTAGCAATATCAAGCATTCCGCTTGTAATAATCTCGCCGCCACGATCGCCATGAATACTAAGCAGTTGAGTTACTAGCTCTTCTTTAGAAACAAATTCATCTTGCTGCGACGAAACATCTTCGGCCAAATTCAGAAGTTGTTCACGGCCAAGCGCCTCTAATTGAGGAATACTAATCACACGGTTCTCATCGGTAAGTGGCGGTAAGTTTTTTTTGGCCGTTTCATTCGATTCATTTTGGGAATTTTCTCCATCTGTTGAAGAAGACCCTCCTATTCTCTTTGCCCCCGGGCGCCGTCTAGTAGAAAGAGGTCTTCTTCCTGTAGGCCTGGTTCTTCGGCCATCCTTACGCGACTCACCCTTAGCGCTATCTTTACTCTTTGCTGCGGTTGCAGTCCTTTTAGTCCTCTTTTTAGGCTTCTCTGACTCCAGTGCTCCAGCAGCACTATCTTCTACAGCCTCTTCTGAAACTGCTTCTGTATTTTCATCTAACATATTTACCTCTTTCGGGGATGATTGATTGTATAAACAATAAAATTTTTAAAATAACTAATTCGAATAGACATTGTTCCTTCAGACTAATCTCTGCCTTGATTTTCTCCTCGCAATATTTTTGTTGCTGCTGCTACAAATCCCGTAAATAAAGGGTGTGGCTCAACAGGATTAGACCTGAACTCTGGATGGAATTGAGTTCCAAGCATAAATGGATGGTCTTTGATTTCACAAATTTCCACTAGGTTTAGCAACGGATAATATCCACTGGGATATAATCCAGCGTCCTCAAATTTTTCTCTATAATCGTTGTTGAATTCAAATCGATGCCTATGACGTTCGTTCACTACGCTAGATTCGTAGTATTTATGAGCTGAACTACCAGGCACTAATTCACAAGGATAATTACCAAGTCGCATAGTGCCACCTTTGGTGCTCACATTTTCCTGATCTTCCATAATATCGATGATAGGGAATGGTGATTCACTATCAAATTCTGTTGAATTAGCACCCTCGAGCCCCAATACATTTCTTGCGTACTCGATAACCATTGTCTGCATTCCTAAACACAATCCAAAGTACGGTATTCCATTCTCTCGCGAATAATTCGCAGCTTTTATCATTCCCTCAACGCCTCTTGGGCCAAACCCACCGGGAACTATGATTCCTTGGGCGTTTCCTAACAGGGCGCCGGCATCATTCTCCTCAAGATCTTCAGCGGCGACCCAATCAATATTAATATCCACACCAATATCAAGCCCGGCATGGTGTAAAGCTTCTTTTACCGATAAATAAGCATCATGTAATTCCACATATTTCCCAACTAGCGCTACTGATAAAACCGGTTTATGCACCTCAATTTTTCTTACGAGTTCTCGCCAATCTACCAAGTTTGGTGGAGTTTTATCGCCATATCCCAGGCGATCCACAATATAATTCCCTAAACCCGAGTCCTCTAAAACAAGAGGCACTCTATAAATGGAATCGACCGTGGTAAGCGGAATAACCGCTTGCGAGTCCACGTCACAAAATAGGGACAGCTTAGCCAATATCTCTTCCGAAATATCATGGTCAGCTCGAGCAACAATCACATCGGGCTGAATTCCCGAGCTACGCCCTAATTCTCTAACACTATGTTGTGTGGGTTTCGTTTTAAGCTCATTCGTTGCTTCAATGAAAGGTAGAAAGGTTACATGAACAAATAATGCGTCGTTTCTATCAACTTCATTCCTAATCTGTCTTATGGCTTCAAGAAACGGTAGCCCTTCAATATCGCCAACAGTACCACCTACCTCTACGACAACAACATCCGCATTCGAATCAACCGCTACCTCTTTGATACGTTCTTTTATCATATTAGTCACGTGAGGAACCACCTGGATCGTTCCTCCTAAATAATCACCTCTACGCTCGTTACCCAATACGGATTGATAAACATCTCCTGCAGTTACGCTAGACTCTTTGGAAAGCTCTACGCCAATAAAACGCTCGTAGTGGCCTAAATCAAGGTCAGTCTCCGCACCATCTATGGTGACAAAAACCTCGCCATGTTGATAAGGGGACATTGTTCCGGGATCAACGTTTAAATAAGGGTCTAACTTCTGAACAGAGACGGAAATGCCGCGACTCCTCAAAAGTCGCCCTATTGAGGCGGCTGTTATACCTTTGCCTACGGAACTAACCACTCCACCGGTTACAAAAATATACTTAGACATAAACTCCTAAAAAACAGCTGAGGGAATAATTTAAAATGTTTGGGCACCATATAAACTCAGATTTCCCATAAAATCACGAATACAATCAAAAGACTTGAATGGGTAATCGCACACCCGTATACGGGATACAGTTTTGTGCCATCGACTTTAGTATAGAAAGTCATTAGATAGTATGTCAAGTGAATGTATCTATTTCAACAGGCCATTATCATCAAAGCAATTTCAAAACCCAGAAAGCTATTGCCGTTCTTCCACCCTCACGATACTCTTTCTCTATCATGGATCTTTTATTCATAATGATCTCAATCACCATAGTCGCAGCGAGCGCCGCTTTAATCATAAATTGGAGATCACCCTCAACGTTGAATAAATTAGTTTCACTGATACCGGTGTTTCTACAATTCAATAATGATAATCGTGATGCCGAATCATTGAAAAGAAATTATGAAAGACAAATCTCCTCAGCAGAACGAAAAGGTGACACCGACAATGCTAAAAAGCTGAAACAGGAATATGCAGCTCACGAAAAAGCGTGGGAATCCCAATACGCACTGAGAGAAAAAACTTTCATCAATTCAGTTAATGCATCATCTATAAAACTAGAACAAAAAGAAATCACTAAAATACGAGTTCTTCTTGAGAGCTCTAGTATTTTATCAAAGATGCCAAAGAATGACTGGTTCATTAGAGGCAACGCGTACTTACTTTTAGAAGAGCCAAGTTTAGCTCTGGAAGCTTATGAAAAAAGTCTTGGAGGCAAAGACAATAACAAATATAAGTTACCAAAGTATGCAATTGCATTAGCACGGTCAGGTAATCTTGAACTTGCCCTCACTACATACGAAACTCTTATAAAAATATATCCTTCAGAGCCAGATTTCTATACTAATAAAGGGAATATCCTCGTGGATCTATCAAGAACCGAAGAAGCTTTAAATTCATATGGAAAAGCTTTATCCATAAGCGAAAATCATTTTGAAGCGCTATATAACCTTGCGAATTTAAGGTCAGATCTAGGGCAAATGGCAGAGGCTATTTCTGACTACAAAAAAGCTATAGATGTGGCTCCCAAGAATCCAGATGTACACAACGATTTAGGCAACGCATTATCTATAACTGGTCGCCCGGAGGAAGCTCTCAGCGAGTATTCAGTCGCTATAGACCTACGACCAGATTATGCTCGAGCCCATTACAACAGAGGAATAACATTAACGAGAATGGGGCAATTCGAAGATGCTATAAAAGATTTTGATCGTTGTGTAAGGCTTAGGCTAGATATACCAGAAGCGCACTATGGTAAAGGGGTTGCTTATTCCAATATAGGTGACTTAGAAAACGCATTATCAGCTTTTGAAAGAGCTATAGTACTGAGGGAGAAATTCCCTGATGCTCTTTTGGCTAAAGCAAAAACGCACGCTAAACTGGGCGAAGCCAATGAATCGCTAAATGACTTGACACAGTTTCTTAAAATCAGCACAAACGGAGTAAGCCAAATCGATAGCGAACGAGACTTTGATGCACTTAGACAAACACCCGATTATAAGAACATGCTGAAAAAATTGAAATTTGACTAATTTAGTATGATTTAATACGAGATTACTCTCTGACCTTTGATAATATATTAGCCGTTTCGATGCCACTTAATGCAGCATCATACCCTCTATTAGACCCAGAAGGGCCTGATCTTGCCATCGCTTGTTCCATATTGTCAGTAGTAAGGACTCCAAAAGCCACTGGAACACCCGTTTGCATAGGAATGTTCGCTACACCATTGGTGACACCAAGAGAGACATAATCAAAATGAGATGTCTCACCTCTCACAACGGCACCAAGTGCAATCAATAAATCAAAATTCCCCTTCTTTGCAGCTTCCATAGCGATGGTAGGGATTTCAAACGCACCAGGAACCCAATAAACGGTGATATCAGATTCCAATACTCCTTTTTCCTTAAGCCCTAATAAGGCTCCTTCCAAAAGTCGCTCAGTTATCACTTGGTTGAATCGAGCAACAATCACGCCAACGCGCAATCCATCTCCGTTTGGAACGACATTAATCTTTTTATAAGACACTCTGAACACTCTCCAAATAATTTAGTTGTCTAAAATTGATCTTACCTAAGGTAATTGGTCCAGTAAATGACCCATCTTATCTCTTTTTGTTTCAAGATATCGTCTATTAAAATCATTTGGTGAAACTACTATAGGAATCCTTTCAACTATCTCAAGTCCATAAGCATCGATGCCTACAATTTTCCTAGGATTATTTGTTAAAAGCTTCGCTTTTCTCACTCCCAAATCAACCAAAATCTGAGCCCCAACTCCATAATCGCGTAAATCTGGAGGAAACCCTATCTTCTGATTAGCTTCGACGGTATCCATACCTGTATCCTGCAAAGCATAGGCCCTAAGTTTATTATGTAGGCCAACACCTCGACCTTCTTGGCGCATGTACAAGAAAACACCTGCTCCTTCTTTAGCTATTTGCTGTAACGCTAAATCAACTTGTTCACCGCAGTCACATCGTAACGACCCAAATGCATCACCGGTTACACACTCACTGTGCACTCTAACTAGAACAGGTTCATCCTCTTTAATTTCCCCCATTACAAGAGCAATATGCTCATCGGAATCAATCGAGCTTTTATATCCATACGCCCGAAAATCACCGTGCTTTGTGGGAAGTGACGATTCTCCCGCCCGTTCCACTAAGCTCTCGTGGGTTCGCCTGTACTCAATAAGCTGAGCAATCGTAACAATCTGGATGCCCCATTTTTTAGAATACTGTTCAAGATCATCCATGCGTGCCATCGACCCATCATCATTCATGATTTCACATATCACTCCTGCTGGGTAAAGACCGCTTATTTTAGCTAAATCAACTGCTGCCTCGGTATGTCCGGCCCTCATCAGCACACCTCCCTCCCGATATCGGAGTGGGAAAACATGGCCTGGACGACCTAAATCATCTGGGCGAGTAGAAGGATCAATTAACACCTCTACAGTGACCGCTCTATCTCCAGCAGAAATACCCGTTGAGACATTCACTTTAGCATCAACGGAATCTGTGAAAGCTGTTTCTAAAGGTGTAGCATTATCGCGAACCATTAGAGGTATCCGGAGCTCCTCCAAACGTTCAGGAAGCATCGGAACACATATGAGTCCGCGAGCGTGAGTTGCCATAAAATTAATATTTTCCGGTGTTATTTTTTCTGCAGCGATGAAAAGGTCTCCCTCATTCTCACGCTCAGCATCATCAACTATAATGATGTACTCGCCTTTTTTAACTGCTTCTATTGCTTGTTCAATACTAGACAAAGACATTGAGGCCCTCCTAACTAACCGCGAATTCCTCGACAGTTTCTTTCTGGTTCAAACGCTCGGTATATTTCGCTAATATATCAACTTCTAGGTTAACTTCTTCTCCGATTTTCAATAACCCTAGATCAGTATTCTCGTATGTGAAACGGACCAGCGATACACTAAAAGCGGTTTCACTATTTTCCGTAACGGTCAGGCTCGCCCCATTAACTGCGATAAAGCCTTTTTCAACTATGTATTTCATAATGTTTTGAGGAGCCTCAAACGTAACAACTTGTGCATCACCTTGTTTTTGGATAGAGGTCACTGTTCCTGTACCATCAACATGGCCCTGAACTAAATGACCGCCTACTCGACCATTAAACAACATCGCACGTTCGAGATTAACGACTCCTTTTACTTTAGCAAGCTTCAAATTAGTTCTATCAAAAGTTTCTGGCATAACATCAAATAAGCAACCATCTTGATCAATTCTTATTACTGTTAGGCAAGCCCCACTAACGCATATGCTATCGCCCAACTTAGTACCATCAAGGACAACGTTAGCCCTCACCCCTAATTGGCCTTCGCTTATTTCAGTGATTACGCCTGTCTCTTCGACGATCCCCGTAAACATAATACCGAGCCTCCCTGGACATAACTATGGCGCCCTTTAGGGCGTATGACAAGTCAGTTATTGTTTTGTTTCATAAATATAATTGGATTTAATGTAAATTCTACTCATTATATCGGTGATCAATCCCAAGTTTTCAATCGACCCCTTACGAGTACATCATTTTCAATAGCATCCACAACAATATTATCAATGGAAAAAGCGTCTCCGATTTTTTCAATACCGATACCGGCAACCGGACTGGGTGATTCAGCTCCTCCTACGATTGACGGAGCGACGAACGCCATAACCTGATCCGGGATCTGATGATCAAATAAAGCCCCCAGAAATGTTTCTCCTGCTTCTGTCATAATCTGCAGAACACCCCTGTTCCCTAGCTCAATAAGTAATTTATCTAAGTCAACTTTCCCCGATTCATTTCCGACGACTAGCGTCGACACATTATCTCCCATACCCAAAAAATGGGCCGCAGCCTCTTCACTTCCCGTGGCTATTAAGATATCGCCAGGTTGGCTAAAAATCTTTGCTTCTTTAGGTGTTCTCCCATGGCTATCAACAACTATACGCAAAGGTTGACGAGATAACGGAATTCCTTGAGAATCCCTAGCGGTTAGTAGAGGATCATCAACTCTAATTGTACCGGGCGCAGTTATTATGGCGTCCATCTGAGATCGAATCGTGTGAACTATTGCCCTAGATCTCTCTCCAGTGACCCATTTAGAGTCCCCAGATTTCGTCGCTATTTTACCATCCAATGTCATTGCATATTTTGCCACGAGTAGTGGTTTCCCGGTCTTTATATATTTAAAATATGCTTGATAATGGTCTCGGGCTTCCTCTGATAAACTACCTATATTAGTTTCAACGCCAGCCTGTTTAAGCATGGTATTGCCTTTGCCATTCACCTGAGGATTGGGATCAGTTACAGCCATAAAAACTCGGCGTATTCCCGCTTTTATTAGAGCATCCGAGCAGGGTGGGGTTCTCCCGTAATGCGAACACGGTTCCATTGTCACATACATATTGGCGCCCTGAGCCCTGTCACCCGCCTTGGCCAAAGCAACGATTTCTGCGTGGTCGCCACCTATCTGTTGCGTAAACCCTTCTCCAACAATCTCGCCATCTTTTTCAATCACCGCTCCTACAGGAGGATTAGGGCTAGATAAGCCTAATGAAAGCTTGGCTAGTGCCAAAGCTTCCTTCATATAAATTTGAATTTCTGTTTGATCTGTCAATTCTATCCCTGAAAATCACGATAAATTCTGCTCGCCGTTGGCTCTTTCTGCCCTTGATATTTACTTCCCAAATCAGCGGAACCATAGGGCCGATCTGAAGGGGAAGATAGCTCAGTGAAGGATATCTGACCTATTTTCATACCGTAATAAAGTGTTACCGGCAAGTTATTTACATTACTAAGTTCCAGAGTAAGGTTTCCATTCCATCCGGGATCGACATAACCAGCAGTTGAATGAATCAAAAGACCTATACGTCCAAGAGAACTTTTGCCTTCCAGACGCGCAACTAAATCATCAGGAAGACCAATTGACTCTAATGTACTTCCCAAAACAAATTCACCAGGGTGCAGTATGAAAGGGGTGCCTTCTTTGATTTCCACCATTTCAGTCAAATCACTGACATCTTCATGAATATCAATAAATGGCCTTCTAGAATTCCTAAAAACTAGTATTTTTTTATCTAGATGAACATCAACACTAGCTGGCTGGATATCTGAATCTTGCAATGGCTCAATGGTAATGCGCTTCTGCTTTAAGGCAATGCGTATATCTCTATCACTTAATACCATACAACCCCCTCACAAAGTTTGTAGACCCAACTATATCATCGACAATGTGATAATCGATAGATCCTGTGCCAACATTAAGGAACGGATGGCCTCCGTTAATCAATTAAAAACCGAGCTTGCACAGACACCAATATGTCCAACGAACCAGATTCAATAGGAATAGATAACGATCTTTCCATGGAGGCCATAGCCATACCACTGTAATCCGAGTAAACGGGAGAACTAGACGATTCACTAATGAAGAACGGCTTCCCAAGATTAACTCCCGCTGCATCAGCTATTTCTTGAGCGTGATCTATTGCCTCTTTTACTGCGATAGCTCGAGCTTCCGACTTTGCCTGTTTAGCGTCTTTAAGTTCAAAATTTATTGAACTTATAGTTATAAATTCACCACCAGCAGTTATGGCATCATCAATTATCGACTCTACTTTATCTAAATCTAAGACAGTTATTACAAGATCCCAGCTTACTGCGTAGCCAATTAGTTCTCTCCCGGCAGGTTTATATTCATACCTCGGTTGAATCGACAATCTGGAAGTTTGAACATCCTTGTCAGCAATACCATTATTTTTTACTACCCGTAGAACTTTATTGCTTGAGTTTGACGCTTTACTCTTCGCTGTCGACACTTTGGTATCTATAACTTCCACACCAAGACGTATTACGGCTATATCAGGTTCAACGGTCACCGCACCTGAACCAGAAACCCATATGCCATTAGCAGCATTTTCGGAATAAGAACCAAAGCTTATTCCGCGTGTGCTTGGTGAAGCAGCATACTCTACTACTGATGTCCCGCCATCTACGGAAAGGGCGGCGCTGTTACCAACTCCCGTATTCTGATCTGCAACATCAGTTGTTTGAGAGCAAGCTGAAATTAAAACCACACTTGTAAGAATAATTAGCAATTTAAATATTCTGTTTTCCATCCGCATGACCCCCCCTCTGTTAATAATTTACACTAAGATACCCGTTACAACTATAATGGTACGATGCACCGCTACAGAGCAAGCACAACTTGAATAAATTGCGAATATAAAATCATGCTAACCCGGGATTCTAACAAAGGGCACAGACAATAATGCGATTATTTATTAAAGAGATTCTAGAAACATTAGCTATAGCAGTCGTTGCATTTATTATCATAAATACCAGTGTGCAAAATTATATGGTTGAAGGAACCAGTATGATGCCAAACATCGGTGACAACGATTACCTACTTGTAAATAAACTTTCTTATATCGAATTCAACAAATTATTAACTAAAGATGGTTTAAATCTTCTTTCAGAAGACCCAAGTAGAGCGGATATTGTAGTGTTCAAACAAAAAACTTTGAACGAGAAACATTTAATTAAAAGAGTTATTGGATTGCCAGGAGATACTGTTAGTATAAAAAATGGGAAGGTTTATGTTAACGGGCAAATATTAGAAGAAGTTTACGGTATTATTTATGACGATAGCAATTTAAACGAAATAATGGTTCAAAATGGGTACTTTTTTGTCCTAGGTGATAATCGACCAATTAGTCAGGATTCTCGGAGTTGGGGAATGGTATCAAAAGAACAAATTATAGGAAAAGCTTGGTTTAGATACTGGCCAATCTCTAATATGGGTCTCGTTAAACACCAGAAAACAGGCTACCCTTATTAATTAGTAAAACTAGGGCCGTTAGCTCAATCGGCAGAGCAGGAGGCTTTTAACCTCAAGGTTCTGGGTTCGATTCCCAGGCGGCCCACCAAAATTTACATTGGCGCAAGAATCAGAATTTTTTAATATACTCCACCGTTTTAGAGTCAAGGCCTTCTACCAGGCTACGCACTAATGAAACCGCTTGTTCAAAATCTTTGTAACTAATAACTGAATTATGGCTGTGAAGATATCGCGTCGGTATTGCTATGTTAATCGTAGGAGTCCCTTCCCGGGAGCGCTGTAAAGCAGAGCCGTCTTGTCCATACCCTGTTAATACATTAAATTGAAGAGGAATGCCCTTTTTTTGAGCAACATCTTTCACAAAATCTCTTAATTTTATATTGGGGATCATGGAACTATCATGCAAAAAGATCGTTGGCCCCATACCAATCCGTTCTTGAGATTCGTCTGTAGTTATACCTGGGAAATCACCTGCAACGCCAGCCTCCAAATTTATCCCTATATCAGGGTGTACCATATATGAGCTAGTCGTTGCTCCTCTTAGCCCAACCTCTTCCTGAACGGTCGCGACTGCGAATAGCAAATTTACCCTGTCTGACTTGGATGATTCAATTTCCTGGACGACCTTAATCATTAAAGCTAACCCTGCTCGGTCATCCCAAGCCTTTCCTAAAAGCAATTCCCCATCATTCAAAACGGAGAACGGGCTAAATGGAACTATGGGATCACCTGGAGATATTCCAAGTTCATTCTCTACATATTCTTTGGTTGGAGCCCCGACATCAATGAATAGCTCTTTTGCATCAAAAATTTTCTTCCGCTCTTCCGGAGACATAACATGCACTGTTTTGATCCCTGTCACACCAAAAACATCTTTCTTATCATTTAGGATAACCCACCTTTGATTGACAATCGCTTGGTCAAGCCAACCGCCAAGCTGCTGGAATTTTATATACCCTCCTTCTGTAACATTTTTTACCATAAGGCCAACTTCATCCATATGCGCAGATATCATTACCTTCGGAGAACCTTCAAGGCCTCCAAGATTAGCAATAACAGATCCCATTTGATCGGTTTCAACACTTCGTGCAATTGGGGTAAACTTGCTTACAACGATTTCCCTGACTCTACTTTCGTACCCAGAGGGGCCACCAACTTCAGAGAATATACGAAGCAAATCGATTGAACTATCCATAATTAATCCATCCACCAAGAGGTTTTTTTGTTGGGTAAGTTTAATCCCTAGATACCGCAGGCATAGCCATAAGTCTATTCATTTGAGCACTCTGAGGAGCTTGGGTATTTTCGTCCTCATCTAAATCAGGTATGCCAGTGGCCAAAATAGTAACTTGGCATTTGCCTTCCATGTATCGCTTTGTTGTCATACCAAAGAATATAATTGCTCTTTTATCAACATTTTTTGCTATTAGTTTACCCACCGAATTTACTTGCCCAAGAGTCATATCTGATCCACCAACTATTTGGAACAAGACACCTTTAGCTTTATTCGTCGACATATCAAGCAAAGGATTATCAACAGCCTGTTGTGCCGCTTCCATTGGACCTCCAGCTCCTTCGCCTATTCCTACAGCCATTAAAGACCGCCCTTTTATCGATAGAACAGAACGCACATCGGCAAAGTCTACATTTATTGCTGCCGGCTCATTAACCAATTGTGAAACAGCAGCTATACCTTGTGTAACCGCTTCATCAGCCCTTGCAAAAGCTTCGTCGATTGGCATTTCTTTTTTTACTAACCTTAGAAGTCTATCGTTATGAATAATGATCAAGTTATCGCATTCTGACCTTAATCTTTCCGCACCAGCGAGCGAAATTTCCATCCTTCGCTCACCTTCGAAAGCAAATGGAGTTGTTACTAAACCAATTGCTAAAGCTCCCTGTTCTTTGGCAACGCGTGCTACCACGGGAGCCGCCCCTGTACCAGTACCACCGCCCATACCAACAGTGACAAAAACTAAATCCATACCTTTTAGCGCTTTAGCCAATTCGTCCTTTGATTCCTCTGCCGCTGACTCTCCTGTTTCAGGATCGCCACCAGCGCCAAACCCGCCGGTCAGATCTGAACCTATCTGAATTCTTTTAGCTCCTTGCACATACTGTAAAGATTGAGTATCAGTATTAACACAGATAAATTCTAAATCATGGGGCCCTTGAGACATCAATCTAGCAATAGCATTAGTTCCTCCACCACCGACTCCTACAACTCCAATACGAGCATGTCCATAGTTTTTCGACAAACGATCACTCATCGCCTTATCTGACGGGCTTGTCATCTCTTTGTCTACCATAACGAAAATCCCCTTACTCTAGAGATATATTTTTAAACTCAGTCTAAAACGATTTTCAATTTTATCGGGGGTATTGTCAAGCCTAGAATGGGGAAATGGTAATACAAACCAAAAAAGCAAAACTAACCTTGGCACTTTTCGCAGTAATAAGTTCCCCGACCATTAATTTTGGTCCAAGCCACTTGGGATCCACAAATTTGACATTCTCCGCCAATAAATCTAGGCAACTTAAAATGACTCTTGGATTCTTCATTGCCAACCGGCAATACACCTTCTTGCAATAGAAGATCCAAGTCTCTAATAGCATCGCCAATAACAATAACAATACTTTCAAACAAAATTTCTATATCTGTTTTATTTAAATCTGAAGTTCTGACAAACGGGGATAACTTCGAATGTAGCAGTATCTCATCTGCGTAAATGTTACCAATTCCTGCGACTATGGCCTGATCAAGCAATAGTGTCTTGAGAAAAATATTTCTCTTTATAAAGTGTTTGGAAAATTCGTCGAACCGAAAATCCGCATGGGATTCTAATAATTCGTTTACGGGTTCCGGCCCTAGTTTGGCCAAGATTTCCTTGTTATCATCCCCAAACCAAAGTTTTCCAAATTTCCGAGGGTCACTCAATAAGAGTTTTCGTTCATCTTGTAAATCAAAAATGGTCCTGACATATGGAATACGATCATCCGCATTACCAACCACGAATAAAGATCCTGTCATCCTAAGATGAATCCCCAATATTCCCTTGTCTAAAACCAAAAAAAGCCATTTTCCCCTACGATCAATACTAGTGATAATTCCATCCTTGATGTTATCTAAAAAACGGTCGTGATCGGGTGAAATAATTGATCGAGGCCAAGTGACATCTACCGAAGTAATTCGGTTGCCAATAAGCTTTTCTTTAATCAAGTAACGCCGAAAGGCGTCTACTGTGGGTAATTCCGGCAAGACTAATAAATTCCTTTTTTATATTTTAGAATAATAATATTCATCATTAAATTATCATGCATATTACCATTAGAGCGATAATATGGATAAAATGATGTAATAGTTGATTACATGTAATCACAATTACATACTTATCGAAGAAAGGACAAACTAAGTTCATTGTCACATACAAGTCTAATTGAAAACGAGTACCAGGGTGAAAATCAAGATTTGATTAAAATGCGCCATTCAGCGGCACATATTATGGCAGAATCTGTACTGTCTTTATTCCCTGAAGCTAAATTAGGCATAGGCCCTCCCATAGAAAACGGATTCTATTATGATTTTGATATCCAACAGAGCATAACTCCGGAAGATTTAATATCTATCGAAACAAAAATGAGAGAAATTATGGAATCCCATTCCCCTTTTGAAAGAGCGGAAATTTCTCGAACAGAGGCACTGGAAAAATTTTCAGATCAACCATATAAGCTTGAGATTATAGAAAGTATATTAGATGAAAAACTTTCCACCTATAGCCACCATGGATTTACAGATCTATGCCAGGGACCGCATGTAGAATCAACAGAAAAAATAGGACATTTTAAATTAACAAGAGTTGCGGGAGCCTACTGGAAATCAGATGAGAATAACCCTCAACTACAAAGAATATACGGAGTGTTATTCGCGTCATCTGCTGACTTAGACGAACATTTGAAGCGGTTAGAAGAAGCCGAAAAATTTGACCACAGAAGAATAGGGAGAGAGTTAGATTTATTCTTTTTTGACCCAATATCCCCAGCTAGCCCGTTTTTCCTTCCAAAAGGGACTACTGTATACAATCTAATGACTGATTTTATTAGAGAATCTTACAACCATTATGGATATGAAGAGGTGATCTCGCCACAAATTTTCTCTACCGAACTTTGGAAACAATCTGGCCATTATGAAAATTATGCAACGAATATGTATTTTACTAACGTAGATGAACGAGAATTCGGTATAAAACCAATGAACTGCCCCGGACACTGCGTTATATACAAGGCACAGTTACACTCTTACAGGAATTTACCTCTGAGATACGCTGACTTTGGCCGCCTGCACCGATACGAGCGTTCAGGGGTTACACATGGCTTGACCCGGGTTCGTAGTTTCTCGCAAGATGACGCACATATCTATTGTTCCCCAGAACAAATAGAACAGGAAATTATGGGTTTGTTAGAAATGATGGGGACAACTTACGATGCTTTCGGTTTATCAAGGCCCCGGTTCACTCTATCTTTAAGGCCCGAAAAACGAGTCGGTTCAGACGAAATATGGGATAAAGCAGAAAACGCTTTAAGATCTGCTTTAATTTCGTCAGGAGAGAAATTTGAAGAAATCGAAAACGAAGGCGCCTTTTATGGACCGAAGATTGATCTTTTTACCAGAGATGCCCTTGGTCGAGACTGGCAGCTTAGCACATTCCAGCTAGACTTCAATATGCCAGAGCGGTTTGGCCTAGAATACATAGGTGAGGACGGTAACGCTCACAGGCCAGTGATGATACACAGAGCCATCTTAGGTTCCCTTGAACGTTTTCTAGGGATTCTCATTGAAAATAACGCAGGGGCATTTCCAGTGTGGTTATCCCCTATACAAGCAACAATAATCCCTATAGCCGATAGACATAATGGATACGCAGATGATCTAGTAAAGAAATTAAAGTCAGAAGGGTTAAGGGTAAACGTTGATAACCGAAGCGAAAGAATGAACGCAAAAATCCGCGAAGGCCAGTTACAAAAAATCCCTTACATGCTAATTGTTGGAGATAATGAGCAGAAAAATAATTCTGTATCTACAAGGTTACGTAGCAACGAAAATTTAGGGGAGCAATCATTAGAGGAATTCCTAAATTACTGCGCGCCAGAGATAGCCCCTCCAGTTAATTTATTGACTAGTCAATGATCTAAGCTTATGGTCTAAGTTCAATTCATTTTTAATATTCACTATGGATGGCAATGGGATAAAAGGGGGTATTAAGTTGGAAGAAAGTACTAAAAGTGCTCTTTCTCATTTGACGGTGATCGAAATTGGGGGAATGGCTGCTGCATATTCTTCAGGATTTCTCGCTGGTCTTGGCGCTAATGTCATAAAGGTGGAGCCACCCGAAGGTGACCCTAATCGTTTACTACCTCCTTTTGCGGGAGATATAAAAGATAGAGAGCGAAGTATCCCATTTCTCAATGCAAATCTCAACAAAAAAAGCATAGTATTAGACATATCTAACCAAAACCAGCAAAAAACCTTCAAAACCCTATTGGAATCGGCCGATATTTTAGTCGAGTCTACGCCGCCAGGCTATCTCGAATCTATAGGGCTGGGCCAACAAATAATCTCTGAATTGAATCCAGGTTTGGTTACCGTATCTTTGACACATTTTGGGCAATCAGGACCTTATAGCCAGTTTGCTGCAAACGATGCGGTGGTTGCAGCCATGTCGGGCGCAATGATGAGCCAAGGAGATAATACGCGACCTCCGGTAGTGTTGCCATGTCAGTTAACTTATCAAATAGCTGCGATACACGGTGCATATCTAGGTATCGCAGCAGTCAGAAAACGGAGGTCAATAGGAACAGGACAGAGGATCGATTTGTCGATGCAAGAAGCTTTAACCTATACCGGGGTTAGTGCGGTCGCAAGGTACAGCGACCGTGGCGAAATTGTGGAACGCCCAGGTCTTTCAGGCGGGAATGCTAGTATTTACGAAACACAAGACGGGGGATATGTCCAGTTAGCCATTTTCATGACAGGCCATTGGCGAAAATTAACCAGAGATTGGATGGATGATGCAGTTCTATCTGGGGAAGAATGGGATTCCTCTCAGTACAGAACCGATAACGAAGATCTCGCTCAAATTCTTATACAAGATTTTATAAAACAGTTTGATAGAGATGATTTTGTCGAACAAGCACAAACGAGGGGGATAGCGGTTTCCCCACTAAATTCTTTCGAAGATTTTGTAACTAACTCGCATATGCGTGAAAGAAGCTGGTTTAGATCAGTCACGCATCCTATTGTAGGAAAGTATGAAATACCAGGTCCGCCGGCCATCTTATCGGAAACGCCATGGGTAGAACCAAAAAGCGCACCACTGCTCGGAGAACACACCAAAGAAATAATGAATGAAATTGGGGATGGGAAACCAAAAGCAACTTTCGAGATTAAGCATACTGAAAATACGGATGCACCGCTTCTTAGTGACATTAGGGTCGCGGATATGACAAGAGCATTTGCGGGACCAATAGGAACCATGTTTCTTGGGTTTTATGGTGCTGAAGTTATAAAAGTTGAATCCAACAGTTTAGAAGCAAATAGAGATCCAAATAGATCGTTATTCCCAGATATGAATCGAGCCAAATTGAGCTGCACGCTTGACTTAAGAACCGATGAAGGTAAAGAGCTTTTTAAAAAACTTGTAGAGAAAAGCGACATTGTCGTTGACAATTTTAGTGCGACAGTGATGGAAAGGTTGGGGTTGGGATACTCCGAGTTAGCGAAAATTGTCCCGAATATTATCCAAATAGGTATGCCAGGTATGGGTAAAACTGGACCGCTAAATACATGGGTAACATACGGTAATAATCTACAATCATTTAGTGGTTTATCGATGCTTTGGGGACACGAAGATTCACCCATGCAAGCGCATGCAAAAGGAGTGCTTCCAGATTATGTTGGAGCTGGCCTTGTCGCTCTAACAGCGATTGCAGCCTTGGAATATAGAGACCTTACGGGTACTGGTCAAACTATCGAGATATGCCAAATCGATGGACAAGGAGCATTAATGGGTCCAGCGATTCTCGATTACACCATCAACAACAGGATATGGGGAAGCATTGGATTTTCCGAGGCCATATCGGAGAATTTATCTCCTTTTGGTGCCTATCAATGCAAATACGAGGATACTTGGATAGTTATAGCATGCGAAACAGAGGAGCAATGGGCCGCCCTCGCTCAAACGGTCGGAGGGGACGAACTTTCGGCAGATTCCAAATTCGATACACATACAAAACGGCAAGATCAAAGAAACGATTTAGATTCGATCATTGCAGTCTGGGCAAAATCGTTTACACCAAATCAAGCGCTAACGATATTGCAAAAAGCTGGTGTGCCTTCTGGTGTGGCTATGAACGGCGAAAATCTATATCAGGATCCCCACTTAAGGTCGCGGAACCACATAGTCGAAGTGGAGCATAAGCCATGGGGGCCGTTATCGCACCAGGGGCTCCCTGGGATTCCAGAACTTTCTAAGGCTTCGGCTGCTTTAAGAGCACCGTGGATTGGAGATGATAACGCCTACGTACTAGAAAAAGTCATCGGGCTAAGCAAAAAAGAAATCAAACACGGAGAAAAAGGCGGTTATATCAATTAAAAACGCTGTGGTTCCTGTCCGATAGCCTTGACGCAGGATAAAACAGCTGTGTATATTCTCAATCTACGGACAACCAGTAAAATATGATAGGGGTAATAAGATACCGAAAGATTATCGAGTCAACAATCGGATAATTGCGAGAGAAGTTCTCGTAGTAACCGAAGAGGGCGAAAAGCTTGGAGTAATGTCAGTTCGCGAGGCTGTCGATCTAGCCGACGAACGAGGGCTCGATTTGGTCGAAGTTGCGCCAAATTCTCAGCCACCGGTCTGTAGAGTTCTTGATTATGGAAAATTCAGATACCAACAATCAAAGAAAGAAAAGGAATTAAAAAAATCTCAGCATACACAAGCCCTAGGCGAAATTAGAATGAGGCCAAAGATCGGGCAACATGATTTTGATTTTAAAAGCAGGACAGTTCGCAAGCTAATAACCAATGGAGACAAAGTTAAAGTATCAGTCGTTTTTCGAGGACGAGAATCAACTCACCCTGAATTAGCGATTGATCTATTAAGGAAAATGTCAGAAAATGTTGAAGATATAGCAGGTATGGATACCCCGCCCCAAATAGAGGGAAGAGGTATCAGTATGGTATTAGCACCAGTAAAAACCAAAAAAAATAAAGCCGAGAAAGGCACGGAAACAAATGGCAAAGTACAAGCTGAAGACCCACAAGGGAACTCAGAAGAGAATTAACATAACCGGTTCAGGTAAATACGTTAAGCGTAAGGGGCATCAAAGCCATCTTAGACGCAAAAAACCTAAATCCACCAAACGAATGTATGGTGATGAGTTCCCGTTAAGTGAAGCAGACAAAGGAAGAATGAAGAGATTGCTCCCGTATGGTGTATAGGAGCTAAACCCGTTTTATTATTTAGGAGGTATACCAAAGTTGACGCGTATAAAAGGCGGACCAAAAACTCGCCGCAAACATAAAAAAATCATCAAGGCCATGAAAGGCCAGTGGGGCACGCGCCACAGATTACATAAAAGAGCCCAAGAAGCTCTACTTCATTCTTTTCGGTATGCATATGAGCATCGACGAGAGCGGAAGGGTGACATGAGGCGCCTTTGGATAACCAGAATAAACGCTGCCGCTAGAATAAATGGGTTGCCTTATAGCAAATTCATGAATGGGCTGAAAAACGCGGACGTTCAAATAGATAGAAAAATATTGGCGGACGTAGCGGTAAAAGATCCAGAAGCTTTTGCGAAAATCGCTGAGACAGCAAAGACAGGTCTAGAAGTATAAAGTTATCCTTAAGTCCCTTTGAGATAAAACGCCCTATTGACCAATATCATCGTAAATTTAGTTAGCGTTAGAATTCAACATTTTTGCTAGTCGGCTTTTGCGTCTAGCGGCGTTTTTCGGATGAATGGTTCCCTTTGATCCAGCGCGATCTAGCGCAATGGAAGCAAGTTTCAAATTGTCGTTGGCATCCTCCGATTTCGAGAGTATAGACTCTCTGGCAGATCTTATCGCGGTTCGAACAGTTCGAGACCTATGCCGATTGATTTCATGTCGTTTGAGTGACTGCCTGCGAGCCCTCTTTGCTGATATGCCTTTCAATGCCAATAACTCCTTCTAAACAATACTGGAGGCGACGGCGGGATTCGAACCCACGAATAGGGGATTTGCAGTCCCCCCTCTTAAGCCACTTGAGTACGTCGCCCTCTTTTATCAAGAAAGAAAGCTTACTACGACCAAGCTAAAAATACCAGCAAGATATTTCTATTGGTGCCGAGGAGGAGATTTGAACTCCTACGAGCTTTCGCCCACTGCCCCCTCAAGACAGCGTGTCTACCGATTCCACCACCTCGGCGAGTAACGCAATCTTCCTCAGGTTAATCCGGAAAAAACTATACACCATGCAGCTGAATAAACCAATAATAGAGTTCAACGATGTTATATTGAATGACTTTATAAAGTTGAAACCGGAGTTTTTTACATCATTAATCCAACAAAAAGAACAGAGTTAGCTAATAAGATGAATGTGAAAAGAAACAGAAATGCTGCAACGGCCAAAAATAAATGTTCTTTAAACAATTTCATTACTCTATCCTACCATTACCATTTCTTGAGCTTCACTGCTCAGAAAAAAAATCGATTTCTACAATGCCACTATGTGTGATATCTCCCTTTGAATTCCATGTGACAGGAGAAGCCGTGGCAAGCACCCAACTGGTCGGCTCCTCTTTTTCGGTACGCTGTTGGTGCCAATATACTAATTGATTGCTCGGAAGTTCCCATAATTTATCAGGGCGGAGTCGCATCATGACTTCTGCAATAGAAGCATGGTTGGCTGATACCGTAAAACTGAGTCCATTTTTATCTTCCTGACCAATAGTTGTAACGTCAGTTCTTGTTATCTGTAAGTCATCCAAAGGCTCGATCTTACCTTCGGAGATCAGGCGCAGATATTGATTCTCTCTTTCAGGACTTACCCAAGGCCTGTGGGTTAACCAAGAATCTCTCGCCTCTAAAGCTTTGACCCACCGATCTCCTGCTCCATTTTGTATGGCGTAATCAAGCCTCAAATAATATTCGGCAAGTGCCCAATAATCTATGGGCCTATCCAAGGCATCATTTGCGTAGGTAATTAGGTAGCTACACCATTGTGCCCATCGATACGTAGGAAGATTATTTAATGGCCCAACACTCCACCGGCTTAACCAAGAAACAACATTTCTAATAATATTGAGGTGCGCTCGATCTATACCTAATTCATGGAAATAAGATAAATTATGCCAATCAATTTGTTTATCCTTTGGATCAACCTCTTCTTTGCCGTCACCGTATTGGTTTATGTACCTATTAATTTGGCGTGTGGATTTGTTTTTCTGAATATTTGATAAGTATGTCCTTATAGACATTATTAGATCAGGTTTACTAACCGCAGAACGAACTATAAATCTAATTTGAGCTAATTCATCTTTATCTAAATATTTAGATTGATTTTCTTTCCCATCAAGAGACATTCCCTCAACCCCTTCTCAAAAAATCAGATCTTTTGAATACAGGCACCCGCTCTTATATAATTGTGAGTGTAGTATAACAACAAATCGATTAATCAAAGCAAAGGTTAAGGATATCAGTACGACATCATACTGCGGTACTTGTGGAAACGCCCTCGAACCAAACGCGAAATATTGCCCCGTTTGCGGGAACTCAACAAATTCTGGTAAAACCTTAGCTCAAGAAACAACAAGCTCACTTAACATTGACGTTATGGGGCGCCGTACTGGAGCCATGTTCATTAGGGGTTTAGTTTCTGTTGGTAATTCATCAACGTTTGGTTTGCTGGGTTTCTTTCTCTTTTTCATCGACCTTATATTAATGAGAAACGGGCAAGATTGGACAGCAAGAATTTTAGGTTTGCGAGTGGTGCGATCGAACGGTGATATCGCCGGGTTCGCGCATATGTGGACACGATTTTCAGTGAGCATCTTTAGTTATGTGCTGTTTGGCCTAGGTTTTTTCTGGGCATTCTATGATAGATATAACCAAACATTACACGACAAATTAATGGGAACTTATGTAGTTTTGGACGAGCCACGGCTTGCTGAAAGACAAAGAAGTAGCGGATCCAAGGCAATGCTTTGGAGTTACTTTTGTGTCGGACTTGTGGGGCTAATCTTGTTGCTCACTATCATGATTATTTTGTTCCTAGACGAGAATTTCGGCTAATCGCTAATTTGCAATTTCTGCTAACCAGTTCTCGCTCTTCATAGGGAGTTAATGGCAGGAGCGGAGGGATTCGAACCCCCGGCCAATGGTTTTGGAGACCACCGCTCTTCCAGGCTGAGCTACGCTCCTATCAAACAAACACTTCAACGTTTTTTAGAAATCACATTATGATCAGGGATTGCATTTACGTCAATTCATCTAGATCGCAATATGTCCAAATCAGATCGCAATATTTCTAGAGATGTGTCTTGGTTATAGTATCCCACTAGAAAGCCCTCTTGATCAATCAAATAAATGTAATCAGAGTGCGTTAATCGCCGCTCTCCCTGGGATTCCCCGTTTGAGTTCGAAGGATTAGAACTATAAGCCCCATAATCGGATTTTACTACTTTTAACTGTTCATCGGTGCCCGTCAATCCTATGATTGATTTATCAAATCTGCGTAAATATTCTTCGATTCGATCACCAGTATCCATCTCATAATCAACGCTTATAAAAATTACTGAGAGATTCTCAGAGTAACGCTCATCCTTGATTAATTGAACTAGTTTGGATAGGACTGTAGGACAAATATCAGGGCAATAGGTATACCCGAAAAACAAAATAATGTTTTCTCCCCTTTTTTCAGTAAGGCTAAAATCAGCTCCAAATTGATCGACAAGAGTAAATTCGGGAGCAAAATCAATTTGATCAGCAAAAAGGCCGCTCTCTGTCGGTTCTTCCGTTACAATTCCGTCGGCACTAGAAGAACAACCATGCAATAAAATAAACATGGAAAAAATTGTTACAAAATTACTAGTCCAAAATCGCATTTTTACCTACCAAAAAAGTCATCGAAAAACCATCGATCAAGCAAGATGATACATTAACTTCAGAGATTTGTAAGATCATCGAGATATAGATAGCTTTACAGATCAAGATTTGACCTTGACACAAACTCTCCCACCTAATAGGATTCACTTCACGTTCGCTATACGCGAACTATTCACTTTAACAATTGGATAGTGAGAGGAAGGCCAAAGGTTTTCCTTGTCAATTCATAAAAATATACGAGATTAGGCAAACTAACTTTACGGAGAGTTTGATCCTGGCTCAGGACGAACGCTGGCGGCGCGCTTCATGCATGCAAGTCGAACGAGAGACCCCGGGCTTGCCCGGGTTATCTAGTGGCGAACGGCTGAGTAACACGTGAGAAACTTGCCCTTAGGCGGGGGACAACCACGGGAAACTGTGGCTAATACCGCATAATGTCCCAATACATAAGTATTGTGACCAAAGACTTCGGTCGCCAAAGGAGAGTCTCGCGGCCTATCAGCTTGTTGGAGAGGTAAAGGCTCACCAAGGCGATGACGGGTAGCCGATCTGAGAGGATGATCGGCCAGAGGGGGACTGAGACACGGCCCCCACTCCTACGGGAGGCAGCAGCAGGGAATCTTGCGCAATGGGCGAAAGCCTGACGCAGCGACGCCGCGTG
>MDTE01019313.1_pt1 | contig 52634 bp, 41 predicted proteins | sample 811231 | NCBI WGS metagenome assembly MDTE01 (sample SAMN05326651, study PRJNA326480) | marine metagenome | isolation source: seawater | place: Indian Ocean: Red Sea | collected 2010 | reverse complement strand
ATACAATATCCTAGGATTTAGCGTACCACAAATTGCGATGATAAATGGATTAATATTAGTCATTTGGGGGTTAATAGCTTATTTCTTGCAAACTTCTGAAAATCCATCAATTACAGCAATGATACCTGCCTTTTTTGGAATTATATTATTTGTTCTTGGGTTTCTAAGTATTTGGAATGAAGAGAATAGGCACCATTACATGCATGCATCGATGGCATTGGCACTAGTCATGATTTTGGGTGGTGTGAGAGTTTTTCCTATTGATAATGAAATGTCCAATCTAGCAATTTCTTCTCATTTAATTCTGATAATATCGGGAGTTTTTTTTATTATAATAGGAATAAAATCATTCAGATTTGCTAGACTTTCAGTAGATGCAGTGTTGGATTAATGAGGTTTAAAAATGGGGATTATTGTTGGTATATCATGTCCTATAACTAATGCTAGTTATGCAAATATGGAGTCTGAATGCGCCCTATTGCCTAAGGATTATATTGACATAGTTGAAGCAGTTGGTGGGATTCCGTTAATTATCCCACCGAGTGAAAAATCTGAAGAAATTATTGAACAGATAGATGCGTTAATTATATCCGGTGGCCCGGATTTAGATCCTTCCAGCTATGGACATGAAGTGAATGGTAGTATTGACTATTCTATGGAACAAGATGATTCAGAATTCAGGATTGTAAAAGAGGCTATGAATAGAAATATTCCTATTTTAGGGATTTGTAGGGGCATGCAACTAATGAGCGTATTGCACGGCGGATATATGTATCAACATCTAGATTCCACGGATGATTTTAAGCAGCACGGAAAATATTGGGGAGAATCTTCTGAACACAAGGTTTGTGTAGAAAAAAATTCACTACTGGAGAATTTGATGGGTGAGATTATAGATGTGAATTCTTATCATCATCAAGGCGTCGCTGATGCGGGCAGTCTAAGAATAACTGGATACTCTGAACATGACAATTTGATAGAAGCAGTAGAGAATCCGAACCTGAAATTCTTCTTAGGTGTTCAATGGCATCCAGAAAGAATTGAGCATCTACCTTTATTCGCTGCACTAATAGAAGCGGCGCGAAGTTGAAATTTGTCACTCCATACCGTTAACATATGGTACTCAGAGTCTATGATACAAAAACTCGGAAAAAGAGAGTTTTCAAGTCTCTAGAATCAGGTAAAGTTGGAATGTATGTTTGTGGCATTACTCCATACTCAAAAAGTCATCTGGGACATGCAAGATGTTACTTATCATTTGATGTTGTTCATCGATGGTTGGAATACAGAGGTTATGAAGTAAACTATGTACAAAATTTTACAGATATTGATGATAAAATAATTGCAGTTTCGATCGCTGAAAATGTTGACTATACTCTTATTTCTCAAAGAAATATTGATGAATTTTTCGAAGTTATGGATAAGATGAATGTTCTCAGAGCAGATCATTACCCTAGGGTAACGCAAACTATTCCGGAAATAATCGAGATGATTTCTGAATTAGTAAAGAGGGGGAATGCATATTCTTCCAAAGATGGTGTGTATTTCGAAATAGATTCTGCTCCAGAGAAATATGGTCAATTAACAGGTCAGACACTTGAAATGGTTAGAGCTGGTGCTGGTGGAAGGGTGGTAGACACTGGTTCAGGGAAGAAGAATCATCGAGATTTCGCTCTTTGGAAATTAGCGAAATCGGGTGAGCCATATTGGGAAAGTCCGTGGGGCAAGGGTCGGCCTGGATGGCATATTGAGTGTTCAGCCATGTCTTTGAAGCACTTAGGGAATCAATTTGATATCCACGGTGGAGGGCATGACTTGAGATTTCCTCACCATGAAGCCGAGATTTTTCAATCCGAATGTTGCACTGGCGTAGAGCCTGTAGTAAATTATTGGATGCATAATGGTTTTGTGAATATTAATGGTGAAAAAATGAGTAAGAGTTTAGGTAATTTCTGGACAGTTAGAGATACATTTGAGAAATATTCTCCATTGGAATTACGATACGCTCTGTTGAGTATCCCGTACAGGAGTCCAATTGATTTGACTCCAGAGTTCTTGGAAGATGCAGCGAAACATCATCAGAAATTGATTTCGGCATATGTCGATTCTTTTTCTAATGAAATTCAAGTTGACATTGATCTGGCTAGTTGTGGAAAAAGCTTTGAAAGTGCCATGGATGATGATTTTAACTCCAGAGGTGCAATAATAGAAGTTCAAAAAGTCATTTCCAGTAATCGTGGCTTAGGAGTGGAAGATTGGTTAGAAAAATATGCAGGATGTATCCTAGGTCTTCTTCCTTCTAAGGATGAGCTTTTGGACGAGTCTAAGAGGAATAGGATGGCAAGGGAAGGTATTGCTGAGATAGTAGAAGAATTTCTCGTTGAAAGAGATAAAGCACGAAAAAATAAAGATTGGGATAGAGCTGATGACATTCGTGATGAGTTGAAAAAAATGGGAATTAGTATTGAAGATGGAGAAGATGGTACAAGTTGGAAGATTGGATGATTTGAATCTTGGAGATGGAAAATCCAAAGTGTATTATGCGTTCGGGAATATATGAATCGATTATCCTCGAATACATTTGGTTCTATTTTAATCGTAATTTCATTTTATCTTTCTGGCTGCTTGAATTTAGGTCCAATATACGAAGATCAAGAAGATCAAATTTTATGGGAAAATGAGTATTATCTAATTGAATCTCCTCTATCTCATGATGATGCACGAAATTTCACAATGTGTGATGATAATTATTGTGATAATGCAAGCTGGGCGATTTTTGGGAATGCTCATGGTGGAAACTGTTGCGAGCATTATCTCGCTGCCACTAAGGAAGGATGGATTCTAAATTTTGGCGGCGAATATCCAACCTGGTCTGAAGACAGGGGCCATACATGGAATGAATATCGGCCGAGTATTTTTTCACAAATCGGTTGTTTGGAGCCTAAGCCAACAGTACCTGGTCAAGAGGGTTTGGGAGAAGGAAGTATTGTTCAAGCTACTAATGGTGATATCATTGCAATGGGTTGGTTCCCATATCCTAGCACCAGCGGGGCTGATCAATTCTACGCATTCTTTTACAATGCCGAAGAGGGTGAATGGTCTTGGTGCTTCAATAGAACTCCGGAGCCTTTCTATGATAGATCATGGCAAGTTGAAGTTGTTGGCCCTATTACTGGTGGAATTTATGGTAGTGGCCCGTGGGCTAGTTTGGTAATCTCAAATTTTTGGCACCAAGTGCAAAATATTGGTGGTCAAATCTCTACAGACGGATTAAATTATGACTTTTTCAATTTCCCAGACAGAGATGAGAATCTAGATATTTATGAAGTAGATTTGAATCCAGAAGAGCTTGAAGTATCATGGGATTATACGAAGCCTCACAAAGAGATGCGGGCTTTTCCCGTTCCATCTGGTGGCTTGTATTTTCCCAACTATTTTATTGATGGAAGAGATGCATACCTAGACACTACACTAAATTGGTGGACAGGAACTACATCTAATGGCTCTTCGCTACCATCTGAGTATTGTTCATTTGACTCTTCAGCTACATTACATTGTGTAACGGTAGATGATGAAATTTCTGCAGGATTGAAACACATGATTTCTTTGGATGGTGGTGAAAATTGGATTATTGAATCATACAATTTTACGGAATTGTTCGGTTTAGAATCAAATTCTGAAATAGAGGAATGGGAATATCATTCAAACGGAGAACACGATTTATTTGTACTTAATGTTAGGTTTCAAAGTTCTACGGGTCCAGATGTTGATGTTGCATTTCATGTTAGAGAATATTCGGAAAGTTTGGAATTTGACTCGATAACTTATCTTGGACTTGGAGATTTGGATTCAACATCTGGGGCTGGAAATGATATCAGATTTGACTTTGCAAGTATGGGAATTTTGCCTGATGGTGGTTCTTTCATAGCTTATCACGATTCTACAGATCCGGATCCTCTTTTTGGAGTGGAATTACTAATTCCAATTTCATATAGACCTATTGCAGATAATTTTTGGTAATTAAATGAGTTCTGGATTGCATTAATTATGAAATCTAATTATTATCAATATGGAAATATACTTTAGTTCCATCAACCAAGAATGAGTCAGATGTTTCTCTAGGTTTTTCTACATTTAATGAACCATTTTCGGTTCTAGTTTCTATTTTAATGTGCTCCCAATCTACATCGAATAGCTCTAATCCTTCTATCCAAACAGATAGTGAAATTTTTGACTCAATATCTAAATCTAAATCCTTTCTTTTTGCTTGGACTCTTCTGATTATATCTCTGGCAAGTCCTTTGGAAAGTAAATCATCATCTCTCTCCATATCTAAGACCAGAGAAATATCTCCTTCTTCGAGAGTAATAGTTGATGCCGCGAAACCATCTTTTTCTACTCTTCTAATTTCTATATCACTCATTTCGATTTCATATCCGCCTATGGCTGCAATTCCTGCTTCTATTTCTAAAAGGAATGATTCGGCATCAATGGCTTCCAGTTCCGACAAAACTGTAGGTAAATCTGCTCTACATTTTGCACCGAGTGATTTTCTATTCGGAGCAATAATGATTTTTTGGAAAGAATCTAAATCTTCCTCAGTCATCAAATTTTCCACATTTAATTCGTCGGCCAAGATTTCTTTGAATTGAGTAATCTTGGGTCCACCGACAATCCATCCAGACCTGCAAGGAAGTCTTTGCCTTCTATCTTGTTCAACTCTGATTCTTCTACCAGTTTCTGCGAGATTTCTAACTAGGGACATTTCTTCTTCTAGAGAAGTATCTCTTGGTGGTAAATTTCGTTCTACTATTGAAGAGCCAGTAGGCCAATCAGCGAGGTGGACGGATATTCCTGTCAATCCTCTATGTATTTCATCAGACATAAATGGTGATACGGGCGCCATTAGTCTAGTTACAATTAGAATTACTTCATGGAGAGTGTGCTGACATGCCCTTTTATCGGTACTATCGGATTCTTCCCATAGCCTCCTTCTAGATCTCCTTACATACCAATTAGAGAGATCATTTATCACAAATTTCTCTAAGGCCCTCCCAGCTTTGTGGAAATCCCAAGATACGAAATGATTATGATATTCGTCAGCCACTTGAGTGACTTTTGAAAGAATCCACTTATCTAGTGAGGACCTAGAATTAATTTCGATAAACCCAGATTCATCTTCTGGATCAAAACCATCTAAAGCGGCATAGTCAGCGTGAAATTTATAGACATTCCAAAGAGTTAGGAACATCTTAGCGTAAGATTCTCTAACTCCATTTGGATCAAAGTTTGTAGGGGACCAGGGGGCACTTTGTGTCGTCATATACCATCTAATTGGATCCGCACCTTCTTTGTTGAAATGATCCCATGGATTAACGACATTACCCTTGGATTTACTCATTTTTTTGCCATCCTTATCTAGGATATGACCTAAGGATAAGCAGCTATTAAAGCACTGTTGATTGAAGACTGTTGTAGCAACTGCCAATAGTGAATAGAACCAACCCCTTGTCTGGTCAACCGCTTCGCATATGTAATCTACAGGAAATGAACCTGAAAATTTGTCTTCATTTTTGAATGGATAATGCCACTGTGCAAATGATGCGCAACCTGAGTCAAACCAACAATCCATTACATAAGGCTCTCTTTTCATTTTACCTGAACATCCAACTTCAGGACAATGTAATACAACATCATCTACATATGGTCTGTGTAATTCTGGAGGCATGGGGGAAGATTGGGTTTTCATTGACTTCATTTCTTCTATGCTACCAACACAATGTTCATTTCCACATTCAGAACATATCCATACCGGTAATGGGGTCCCCCAATATCTCTCTCTACTAATTGCCCAGTCTTTTATGTTTGATAACCATTCACCCATTCTTTTAGTTCCAGTCCATTCTGGCGCCCATTCAACATTAGAATTATGTTCTAAAATCTGCTCTTTAACCTCGGTCATCCTTACAAACCAGCTGTCCATTGCATAATACAGAAGTGGGTGATCGGTCCTCCAGCAATGTGGATAATCGTGAGTATAGATATGTTCCCTGTATAATTTTCCCTGTTCAGTTAACAGATTAATTATTACATCATCGCACTCTTTCACATATCTACCATCTAAATCTGCATGCACTCCATCAACAAAAGATCCATCCATCCCTACAGTATGCTGCGCGGGGAAACCTACGTCCATTCCTAGTTTGTAGTCATCTTCACCATACATCACTGCAGTGTGCACTACTCCTGTTCCGTCACTTGTGGTAACAAAATCAGCAGAAACTACTGTCCAAGCACTTTTGGAATCTGATCCATCTATAGCTCCCGGAAATAACGGTTTGTATGATTCTCCAACTAATTTTGATCCTGGAAATTCTTCAATAACTTCTACATGATGCCTCAGGACATCGTTCATTAAATCCTTAGCAAGAATGAGCTGTTCACCAATCTCGGCTCCACCCCTCCCTTCCCAAGAATCTGAAGGTAGATGGGTAATTCTTACTTTACAATATGTTACTTCTGGACCTACAGCTAAACCTACATTTCCCGGTAATGTCCAAGGAGTAGTGGTCCAGGCTAGAATTGAAGCATCTATATTTTCTAATTCAAATTTAACGTAGACTGCGGGTTCTGCTACTTCCTTGTATCCAAGGGCTACTTCATGACTCGAATAGCTTGTACCTGTTTGTGGGCAATATGGAAGGACTTTATGGCCCCTGAACAGTAAGCCCTTATCGAACATCTGTTTAAGTGACCACCAAGCTGATTCAATAAATTCATCATGTAATGTCACGTAAGGATTATCCATATCCACCCAGAAGGCCATTCTCTCAGTCATCTCTCTCCACGCCTCTTCGTAAGTCCAAACACTTTCCTTGCATTTTTTATTGAATTTTTCCATTCCAAATTTTTCTATTGCCTCATTAGACATCAGGTTGAGCTGCTTTTGAACTTCGATTTCAACTGGCAATCCATGTGTATCCCAACCAGCCTTTCTCTCGACAATGTGCCCTTCCATAGTTTTCCACCTACATACCATATCTTTGAATAGGCGTGATATAACATGATGAATGCCAGGTTTTCCATTGGCAGTAGGTGGACCTTCTAGAAATGTAAATGGAGAGTTATTTTCTCTACGAGAATCTATTGATTTTTCGAATGTCTTTTCCTCTTGCCAAAGCTCGATTAGATATGTCTCTAGTGAGACTGGGTCAAGATTTGTAGTTGACTTCGGAACGACCATGCATCCGCCGAGATTAGTAATTGTCTTGAAGGTGACCATTCAACAATATACGAAGTATAAATTACAGACATTAAAAAATCTCGACGAAGTCGCTATATTATGAGTCAAGTTAACTCAATCAATATTGAGGGGATGACTTGTGATGGCTGTTCGAATAAAGTTCAGTTTGCTATTAGAAATTTTAGTGGGATTAAAGCAGTTGAAGTTTCACATGAATTAGGAATAGCTGAATTTTCCTATAACGATGATAGTATAGGAATTCCCTCTAGAGATAAATTGGTCAATGCGATAATAGATTTGGGGTATAAAGTTGAAGGAGTTTCGGTCAAATTTAACTGGAGAGATAAGAGTGTTTGGAGGCAATCTGCGCATAATACAAAATGGTGTCTTATGGGTTGCTCTATTGGGGAATTTGGAACTCTAGCATATTATTCTATTTCCGGAATTACTGCGGGCTTAGAGTTATACTCAAGGATATGGTATTTCTATGCTATATTACCATTGATTAACGGCTTGATTACATCAATAATGCTTGAAACTGCAATATTGATTAGGGGTCAGATGGATTTCAGGAATGCACTTTCAACGGCACTAGGGATGTCTTTCATATCTATGTTGATGATGGAAATAGCTATGGAAATAACTGATTTACTATTTACTAAAGGTGAGCTTGGATTGATGCCTATTGCTATTCCATTTATGTTAATTGTAGGATTTCTTACTCCCTGGCCTTACAATTATTGGAGACTCAAGAAATATGGGGGAGCTTGTCACTAGGATTGATTTTAATGGGTAAAAAAATTAGCCTAATAGATAGAATAGTTAAGTGGATTTCTGATTATGCAATTGAGAATAGTATCTCTTCTCTAGTTATTGGGGTTTCAGGAGGTATTGATTCGGCTGTGACATCAACATTGTGCGCTAAAACTGGAATCAATACCATAGTTCTAAACATGCCAATTCACCAAGCTGAATCACAAAGAAATCTTTCTAAAATGCATATTGATTGGTTAATCTCTAATTTTGATAATGTGATTGGGAAGGAATTTGATCTGACTCAAACTTTTGATACATTTATTGATACGGACCTTGGGGGCGAAAAAATTACCAATCTTGCTAGAGCAAATTCTAGGGCGAGGATTAGAATGGCCGCATTATATGCTATTTCGGCTTCAAATAATGGTATTGTAGTAGGTACTGGGAATAAGGTTGAAGATTTTGGGGTTGGATTCTATACAAAGTACGGAGACGGCGGAGTAGATATTTCTCCAATAGCGGATTTGTACAAGACTGAAATATATTTGATTTCCGAATCGCTTGGAATTATTGAAGAAATTAGGGATGCTCCGCCTACTGATGGACTATGGGATGATGGTAGAACTGATGAGGATCAAATTGGTGCCAGTTATGAAGAGTTAGAGTGGGCCATGGAACAACCTGAGAGTATTTCAGAGGATTTAAACGATAGACAAAAAGAAGTAATGAAGATATATCTTAAATTTAGAAATTCTAATCTTCATAAAATGGAAGAAATTCCAGTTTTCGATGCGGAATTAATTGATTAACGGGGTATTGACATGGAAGATGAAGGTGGGGAAATTTCTCGAATATATGTGAGGAAGAATAGAGAATCATATAGTGGAATGATGTTAGATTCTATATTCGGTATCTTGAGGAAAGCAATAGTTGTCATTGTGATATTGGGGATTTCAGGGATGATTTATCAGCTATTTTGACTATTATTTTCTTCTATCCTCTACCTTTTTCTTGTATTCTGCATTTGAGTCTTCTTCTGTCCATCCACCAAGGAATAATCCACCACCTTTGTGAACCCCGCCTCTTAAATTTCCCTTTCTAGACTTACCCGTCATTTGTCTTTTCCTTGTTTTAAGGTGTCTTCCAAATGATTTGGCAAGACCATCTGAACCTCTTTCGGATTGTGCTAAGGAGTAAGCTCGCCACTCAGCTTGTGGTCCGGATGCTACCTTGGGCCCTTTCTTTTTTGTATTATCGTCATCTAAACTTGACCCTATTATGAGTCCTAATAGTAAAAAAATCGGAGAAATACATAGTGTTACATATCCACTCAGTAAATATTCTATTATTTTCTCTGAAATGGATTTTTGAGTTTCAATATTTTGTTCTTCTTTTACCAAGCGGACAAAAGAATTGGATTCTAATGAATAATTGCCGTCGCTGCAGATTGGAGAAGGAGGAGTGGATGAGTTAAAGCAAATATCTCCAGAATAAACAAGTGCGAAATCGGATAGATCTTGACGAGTATTATTAACGTCGCATGTAGGTCGGAAAATGTTCTCTTTATCATCTAATTCTGCTGGTTTTTCGGAGCCTTGAATCCAGATAAAAACCTCTAGTTCCTCACATGAATCCCATTTAGAGTTATTATCGCTATCGATATAATTTCCGAGTACATACAATCTCCATCCAATAATATTTTCATCATTTTCTGAATTAAATGTAATATTACCATTTTGTCCTGAGAAATCAAAAATTGGATCCTCTTCGACCATAGATTGTTCTGAATCTCCTACGGAAATTTCGAGATCAAATAAAATAACTGCAACACTTCCGAAAAGTAATATTATTCCAAAAACTATCATTAATCTTCCAGCTGGATGCATACAATTCTAACTATGCGAAGGCGTCCAGATTCAAGTGTATTACTCTAATTTTAATTATAATTCCTATAGATGTATAGTGTAATCAGAATGAGAATTATAAACCGATTTCGCGTTTTCTTTTTCCTCTTCTTCGGGACTCTACCTGAGATTAATATTCTAAAAAAAGTCAAAATATATATCATTCCCACAGAAATAAGTAAAATAAGTACATCTGAACCCGATTTCCATTTTATTCCTAAAAAAGATATGTATGTAAAATCGGGTGATGTATTATTTAATCCTGAAAAGAAGATGACTAAAAACGTGACACCGGATAGTTGAGAAATTAAAAATAGTTTAGATCCTGCAAATTTTTTTGTAGTAGAATAATTCGTCTTAAACTTATTATTTTGAGTGTTAGATTTTTTACTACTGAATAATTTTGATGGTAATTCGGAGTCATCGCGATCTACTTTGTAAGATGAATCATCCCTATTGGACCATCGAGACCTTGGCCTAATTCCAACCATGATTGTGGAAATTATTTATTCCATATAGAGTATGTTATCGGGAAACCTACACAAGCTAGTTCTCACTCGTCAGGATATGGACTTGGTTGGGATGCTAGAGAGTTTTTCATTAGGGATGTGTGGAATTGCAATGATACTCTGGATGTCAATTGGGACTCTTTCAAAAACAACACAAAATGAAATTCTGACACAGAGAATTATTGCATTCATCTGCATATCTTCATCTTTTCTTCTATTTGTTGTTCATTATTCTGGTGGCGAGCTATGGGGATCAAGAAATATTGCTAGGCCCTTTGCAGTAATTTCCATAATAGTGGCCATAGCTTCTATTATGAATATTAAGGGAACTGAAATCCAAAAGGGATCATATCCAAAACTAAAGAAAAAGTAGTAGAATCGATACAGTCATTCTGAATTTAGCTTGTCATCAATAAATGCACGCATATATGCAGGTAACTCCCCATTAACGAATACTACATCCTCAACTTCATCTAATTTCATAAGTGAATAGTAGATTTGCATTGCGGTCATTGGAGTTGCACTGCAGCCTGTGCAGCCACCCTCTAATGAAATCATAATTACACCATCAGTAGTATCAACTACATTTACAACACCATCGTGTGCATCGAGGACTGCCTGAACTGGACCTACAGAATCCAAAATTAACTGCTTGTCTACCATGTGTGGATAACGGTATGGGGAGTGCCTTTCAAAGTCTTGCCCCTCGAGATAACTAAAGCGTGGAATTAGAGTGTAAATTTCTACTTACTGTATGAAATTTGGTACAATGAGAAACTCTGCGGTGCATGACCGTAGGGAATTTAGATTTGCATCTTCTACAAAAATCGTGGATTTGAATTAAATAGGGAACTTAGGTCGCCGAAGCAGTTTGGTGACAAGATGATAGATGAAATACCGCTTTTGGCAGCTGGAACCGCAGTAATTGGTCTCGCAATTGCAGCGTTTCTGTACTCTCAAATAGAGAAAATAAAGATAGAAAATACTACAGTAGCAGATATAACACAGCAAATTAGAGAAGGTGCAATGGCATTTTTGTTTGCTGAGTACAGATATCTGGCTATTTTTATAGTGATAGTTGCAGGATTATTATTTATTAATCCAGATACTAGTATTGAAACTGTTGGAGCATTTCTAGCAGGAGCAGCAGCTTCAGTTATGGCTGGATTTATTGGAATGAGAGCTGCTACATCCGCGAATGGAAGAACAGCAATGGCGGCTTCAGATGGAGGGCAGGCGTCAGCTCTTGAGGTATCATACAATGGTGGAGCTGTGATGGGTCTATCAGTGGGTGGACTTGGACTTTTAGGGATTTCAATAATGTCGCTTTGGCTGGGAACAGGAGATGAGGTTCAGAATATAGCAGGATTTGGAATGGGTGCATCATCAATTGCATTATTTGCTAGAGTCGGTGGTGGAATTTATACTAAGGCTGCGGATGTTGGAGCGGATTTAGTAGGAAAAGTTGAGGCGGGAATTCCAGAAGATGACCCAAGAAATCCTGGAGTTATTGCCGATAACGTTGGCGATAATGTAGGAGATGTTGCAGGAATGGGTGCTGACATATTCGAGTCATTTGTTGGTTCAATAATAGCTGCAATGGTAATTGCACAAGCTTCTTCAGATATGTCATCTCACTATATAATTCTTCCAATTTTCTTGGGTCTAGTGGGCTATGGTGCATCTATAATTGGAGTATTTAGCATGAATTTACTAAAATCTGGCGATCCTGCTGCCGCATTGAGAAATACGACATTTATTGCCGCGGGATTGTTTTGGTTAGTAGGTTGGCTAGGAATTGATATTCTCGGATTAGAAACCGGGACTGAGCCAATGATTGCAGTAATAGTGGGTTCATTAGTTGGAATCTTAATTGGTCTAGTTACAGAATATTATACTGGAATTGAAGATGTTTTTGGAATTAAACCCAAAGCAATACCGCATATAGGAAAAATGAGTCAGACGGGCCCAGCCACCAATGCAATTGCTGGACTTTCTGTTGGCATGATGTCTACATTTTTACCAATTATTCTCATTGCAGGTGGAATCTTTGCAGCCAACCATATCATGACTTTGCCGGATAACTCAACATCGACTCATGGATTGTATGGAATCGCAATGGCTGCAATGGGCATGCTAGCTACTGTAGGAGTAACTATGACAGTAGACGCATATGGTCCAGTAGCTGATAATGCTGGTGGTATTTCGGAGATGAGTGAGTTAGGGCCTGAAGTAAGAGAAATTACAGATGGATTGGATAGTATAGGAAATACAACAGCTGCTATTGGTAAAGGATTTGCAATTGGGAGTGCTGCCCTAACTGCTTTGGCATTATTTGCAGCTTACGCAACTGCAGCTGGATTGCAAGCAAATCAACTAACACTTACTGATCCGTTAGTCGTTGTGGGATTGTTGATAGGTGGAGCTTTGCCTTTTGTAGTTGCAGCAATGACAATGACATCCGTAGGAAAGGCAGCAAGTGAAATGGTCGAAGAAATTAGAAGGCAATTTAGAGAGATTGATGGATTATTGGAAGGTCGAGAAGGTGTCAAACCTGATTCGAAGACATGCGTCGATATATCTACTCAAGCTGCACTGAAAGAAATGGTAGCTCCGGGACTTACTGCAGTATTCGCACCAGTAGTTGTTGGTTTTATTCTTGGTTCTGCAGCCCTTGGAGGATTACTTGCGGGATCATTGGTTACTGGAGTTCTAATGGCCTTATTCATGGCTAATGCTGGCGGTGCTTGGGATAATGCAAAGAAAGCAATTGAGCAGGGACATATTGATGGTTCACAAAAAGGCGATTCTTCTCATGATGCAGCGGTGATTGGAGATACTATTGGAGATCCATTTAAAGATACAAGTGGACCTTCATTGAATATTTTAATTAAACTGATGTCAATTGTTGCAGTAGTGATAGCACCTGGACTGACTTTGACTGGATTGATTTAGGCGAACGATTATGCGTCAATCTCTTGACTAAGGGTCGACACGGTCAATCATGCAGTTAAACAATGGAGTCATTTTTACGGTTCTAATTTTGTTATCATCAATTAGTGGTTGCTTGGGCTCTGATGATGATAAAGGTGAGGGCGATAATGACTTAGAAGTTCCAACTTGGAATGTTGGAGATTGGTGGCTTTATACATTCTCGACGCCCGATTACAGTGATGATACTGCTCGTCTGGTAGTAGCAAGCGATGAAGAGGAGGATGGAACAGCATATATGTTGGCCATATCTAGCCTTACTGAAGCTAAACGTCATTCAGTATTGAATCATAATCCGTTCCTTGGAAGAATGACTCATACTAATTTGAGTACATTCGAAAATGGCATTCCACAAAATGTTTTGTCATTCCCCTTTACAAAATCAAATTCTTGGACTTTTTCACTTTTTACTAAGCAATGGTCTGCAAATGTAATAGGCATTGAGGGCGGGGCAGCTACTGTCTCGGCTAGTTCTACTGATGGGTCAAAAATTGATTATGAATTTGATATAAGCCTGAAATTCTTCAGATCATTTATTTGGAAAAATAAAGATGGTGTTGACCAACTAAGAATGCAATTGGCCGATTATGGTACAAATCACACTGGAGAAGTTTTCTTTGTTAGAGGAGGTGATTTATACAATGGTTCATGGGTAGAATCGGGCATAGATTTCGAGATTAGAGACTCTTTCTTCGTAGAAAATCATCCTAATGATGGTGAATGGAATGAAATGGTTTACTTTTATGATGTAGAATGTGGAAGTGGCTCCTCATCAATTACATTGACTTTGCGGGATCATCTCTCGAGTTCGGTTATCACAAAGATTTGGGGACCAGGGGCAAGTGAAAAGGGTGTAATTGGCTCAATTGAATATCCAACTGAAGAGTATACTTTGACAGCGACTTTTACTGGTAATTCTAATTTAAGAATAATTATTGCTGGAGCGATTACATATTCTTGGTCACTCTAAAGATAATCCAATAAATTATCGGATCCTCCAACGAAAACTGGATTTCTACCTCTCAAATCGAATATCATTGGTACGGTCCTGTGACCAGTTTCTTTCACAATTTTTGAACGTAAATCTCCCTCATAATCAAGATTGACGACCTCAAAAGTGAGATTATTATTTTTTAGTGTCCTCTCGGCTAAATCACAATAAGGACAAATCGTTTGGGAGAATACGATAAATTCTGAGTCTATTTTATTAAATAATTCATGTAGTTGGAGCAGTTACTCCACCTCCCTCGTCCCTAAAGATTGGTGTTTCTCCCAAATCACCATCTTGTTCAAAATTCTGAATCTTACCTTCTAACTCTCTATCTGTCTGATCTACATCAATAAAAACCAATAAAATAACTGAAATTAGTGTGAAAGCTCCGCCAATATACATACAGGTTACGAAATCGAAAATTTCTATCATATAATCTGTAAATTTATACCCGATGACAGCAGATAAATTGAGCATTGACATGTACGCAGTAAATTGTGACCCTCCTGCTTTACTGTAAGTTAATCTCATTGCTACAGCAATCATATTGATAATTGCAAATCCTACAATAAACCCTCTGATAACCAAAAAGAAAATCATTACATATTTATTCATCCAGTAATTACTAAGTAAACCAATTCCTGCATTAGCTAGAGCTAGAAGAGTGAATCCCAACATTGCAAGTTCTCTGGTGCCATAGATATCGCCCATGAATCCACCAACCAGTTGACCAATCATCACTGCAAACACAACTAGTATTCCCATAATGAAATTGTATTCTGACTGAGTCCATCCCGAATCTTCGATAAATATCTCAATAATTATTGGATCAATAAAGTACCAAAATTCTCCTAAAAGGCAGATGAATATGAAAATAAATGGTGATTTTATGGAGAATGCCGTAATTATATTTTTTACCTTATCGAGAAAATTTTCATTATCTGAATCAAGACTAGATTGTGTTTTTTGGATATTTTTAATTTCGACTTTTTCATTCCATGGAAATAGTTTATCTCCTGGATTTTCTCTTAGAAATAGTGGCATCAACATTATTAGAAATAATAATGGCAATTGAATAGCTATTACAGTCTTAATTCCGAAGGGAACAACCAGTAAGCCTAATATCCCACCTCCAGCAATTATCCCAAACCTCTTGGATGCAAACATGAATCCATTAGCGGTCCCTACTTCTTCGGGTTGAAGGATATCTACTGCTAGAGCGTCGACACTAACATCTTGTAGTGAAGCAAATAAATTATGAATAAATAAAACAGTAGTTACTAAGGAAAGAGATTCATTAAAATCTGGTATGAATAGTAAGAAGCCTAATGTGATTATCATCCCTGTCTGGGCGAAAAGTACCCAAGGCCTCCTCCTACCGTAGCTTGGAATTTGAATTACATCTATCATTGGGCCCCAAATAAATTTGAAAGTCCAGGGAAGAGCTACCAGTGCAAACAAAGCAGCAACATCATCGGCGCTTGAACCGTTATCTACTAAGAAAGCGGCAAATGCTACGGAAGTAAACCCCCATGGCAGTCCTTGAGCGGTGTAAAGTATTGATAATGAAACATATCTTCTAATTCTACTGTCAGATAAATTTGAACCTGCCTTCCATTCTTCCTTAGCATTAATGAAGTATTCTGGCATTCTTGTGACGGGATCATATATTTTTGATTGAATTATTGCATTTATTCTGCTGTAGGAACTCAAGGATTTATCGGCGGCTTGTCCTTTTGATGCTGGGAAGAAGTTCTCATTCCAGTTTTCTCTGATCATTACAGAAACTAAAATTGCGATCACTAGAAAAAATGGAATAAAGAAGACTGTAGAACTTAATGCTATAACTTCAGAATTTGATGAATTTTGTTCAAAGTTGTTTATTATTGGAAATTCAGCTTTTACTTCTAGATTTTCTTGATTATTTGAAAAATACATTCTGAAATTTCCTGTACAATCTGAACCGGGAATAGGAATTGGGGAATTACATTGAATATTATTGACTGGAGGTGCGGAATATTCGATTTTAAAGGTTGGTTCTTCGGAGCTTTTATTCCATATGGAAATTGATTCATTTACTTCAATATTCCAAATGAGACTGAAATCCTGGCCATTATTTACATTGTTTACTGATTCGGTATACTGAGAAATTTGGGTATCGCCTTTTAGAAGTGATATTGTGAGATCTTTGCATTCATTTCCTCCATTACAGTTTCCTGAATCAATTTGAAATGACATTTGGATTTGAATAGATTTAGGCCCTAAACTATCAGAAATACTGTCTAAGTACAGATTTTCTAAAAATTCGCCTTGAAAATTGCATGTCAATTCCACGCTTACTATCTGACCTTCGGGAAATTCAATCTCACCATAACCATCGCTTGATGATCCAGTAGATTCGTTCTCATCGAAATGATTCCAACATTCTTCTAATTGTTCATCGCCCCAAAAAAACATATTGTTATTCGAAAGACTTGGTTGTGTATTATCTTCACTTTGAGCTAATGTATTCGTGACACCTAAACAAAATACCAACATAATACTGAAAAATATGTAATGGGGCATTCTACGGCTAAACACGGACTAACGGAATGAGCGTAGGGTTTGAGTCTTATCTATTGATTATTCAATTATCTGTAATAATTCCTGCATGGTCATAATCCCAGTCAATAATTTTCCAACCGTTATTATTAATATGGGAAACTACATCATTTCTACGGTTTGGTGCACATAATAGAGCTGAACATCCACCTCCTCCCGCACCTAAAGCTTTCCATGCTACAACCTTATTACTCTCAACCAAATTATCGATTACTGATTTGAATGGCCCTTGAATATCACTACTAATTTCATCCACCCCTCTGCTAACTTCTCTTAATGATTTGACAATTAGGTCCCTCCTGTCGGCTTGTAACCCATTAGCCATCAATTTAGTCGCAGACCTAATTTTGGAAAGTCCATTAATAACCTGTTCATCTCCATTGGCATATCTTTTCCAGACTACTTCCTGTAATTTTCCTGAATCTCGAGTAGTTCCTGAGAATGCCAATATCATGTGTTTTCTTAGCCAATTCAGTGATGATTTCATTGGCTCAAATGGCAATATTTCTACGGATTTGCCGATGAAGAGAAGGTGCTGAAATCCGCCATGCGCGGAAGCCCAATGGTCTTGCTTTCCACAAATATTGCCACTTTTCAACTCATCTTCAAATGCTTTTTGAGCAATGTTATGAGAATCTAAATTAGGAAATTTCATAGCATTTATAGCGACATTCATTGCACTGCTAGTACCTAATCCTGCCCCTCTTGGAACATCAAATTTTATTTCAATATCGTCTAAATTATTTTCATCTATTCTGGAAACAGTTACTCTCTTATCTATAGTGAAATTTACTACTTCTCCGCCATAATCATAGGGATAAGGTCCAACATCGGTCCAGCCGCCTGCGAGATCAATTCGAACGGGAGCTGAAATCGACCTCATATTGAACAAGTATCCGAGAGGGCTTTAGACATCATTTTTTCTAGTACCGAAAAACATGGATATCAATGACCCCTCCGCGAGGCATGCATCCTAACTTGGAGAGGGCAATTAATGCTTTCAAAATGGGAAATCCAGTAATGATTTTTGATTCCGATTTTAGAGAATGTGAAACCGATTTATTATGGCCTGCTAGTGTAACAAATCCCGAGATAATAAGGAAATTAAGAAAAGACTGTGGAGGATTATTATTCTTGGCTATTGGTGATGAAATTGGAGATTTATTTGGGCTTCCTTGGTTACAAGACATTCATACTCATCCAACATTGATTTCAGAAAATCCTGTGTTGAAAAATTTAGTCACTAACGACTTACAATACGATTCGCGTTCAGCATTTACTCTATCTATGAATCACAGAAAAACCTACACTGGGATTACGGACAGGGATCGTGCATTGACCACTAGGAGATTTGGCGAGTTGGCTTCTGAAATGTTATCATCTGGTGTTTCTAAAGAAGTTGCTAGAGCGCGTCTAGGTTCTGAATTTAGAACCCCGGGCCATATCCCAGTTTGTAGAGAAACGCCAGGGGGCCTTTCGTCTAGGCAGGGACATACTGAATTGGCTGTCGCAATTGCTAGGCTTGCCGGTCTTTTGCCTTGTACAATAGGTGCTGAGATGTTGGAACCTGAAGGAGATAATGCTCTTTCAGTAGATAGTGCGAAAGAATATTCTAGAATAAATGATATTCCAATGATAACCGGTGAAGATATAATGGAATTCTTAGAGTAATAATGATTGGGGAGTTGGAAATGACCAAAGTAATGGCAGTAGGTGTATTTGATCTCCTACATGCTGGGCATTTGCACTATGTTGAGCAAGCTAAATCTCTTGGTGATGAATTAATTGTCGTTGTAGCCCATGATGATACAGTTAGAAAGCAAAAACATGAGCCCATTACTGGTCATGAATTACGCTGTAGGATGGTTAAAGGGTTAAAGCCAGTAGATTCTGCAATAGTTGGAAATCCACCATCCACTCCAATTTTCAAGATTCTGGAAAAAATAAAACCAGATATTATTGCCTTAGGGTACGATCAAAAACACTCTATTGATTCTGTTAGATCCGGTCTTGATAAACATGGTTTCAAATCTGTGAGAATAATCAGAGTTGATGGCTTATCCGATGATTTGGATGGTACTAGAAAGATTATCTCAAAAATTCTTGATTTGTGGCCTAATAATGAAGGTGGACCTTACGAGGAAGATTAGATGTTTACCGGAATAGTCGCAGGAACTGCTGAGATAATAAAAATTAATGAAAATAATGGATTGAGAAGTTTTTCCATCGATTTACAGGCATTTTTAGGAGATTTGGTAATTGGTGCTAGTGTTTCAATAGACGGAGTTTGTCTGACAGTAGTTTCTATCAATGGAAGTATAGTAGATTTTGATGTGATCGGTGAAACTTTGCAGAGAACAACCATGAGTATGAAAAAGGAAGGAGATATCGTGAATATTGAAAGATCGTTAAAATTTGGAGATGAATTGGGTGGGCATATTTTATCGGGGCATGTAATGACTAAAGCCCGTATACTCGAAATTGTGAATAAGGGAGAGGGAATAGATATAATTATTGAAAATGTGGAAGATGTTGTACCTTACATTATGGAGAAGGGATATATCGCTGTAGATGGAATATCTTTGACCGTTGGCACGGTTACAACTGATTCATTTTATTTACATATTATTCCAGAGACATTGCGAATTACTACCATTGGTCAAAAAAGAGTAGGGGAATTCGTAAATCTCGAAATTGACTCTCAGACTCAAACCATAGTTCAGACAATAATGAGGAGGGAAAAATAGTATGAAAATAGTGATTATTTGTGGAGAATTCCATAAAGATGAAGCAAATAAAATGATACATTATGCGATTGATGAGGCAAAAATTAGAAAATGTGAGATTGTGAATATTATCAAAATTCCGGGTTCTATGGAAGCTCCATTAGCTCTTGAAAGAGCATTGAAAAAAGACTCGATTGATGGAGCAGTTGTTCTTGGAATTATAGAAAAAGGGGAGACAAAACACGGGCAAGTAATTGGACAAGCAGTTACAAATTCCATTATAGATTTACAAATTAAACATAACAAGCCAATAGGTCTCGGTATCATTGGCCCGGGAGCAAAAGCTGAACATATAGATTCCAGACTTGAGTCGCACGCAAGATCTGCGGTAAATGCTGTACATACAATGAAGGAATAATCCTAAAACTACTATTTATCGCCAGGTAAGCGCATTTCTGGTAGTTCAGTTGAAATTGCCTCATCCATCTGTTCTACGGTAATTATGGGTGTTAATTTTCCTTGAAAACCACCCCAAGCACCGATTGCTAAAGAAAATTTAATTGCCATTGATTCTGATGGAATATCTAGAATCATTAGGAAATCTTTCTCACCATAACACCAGTAGTATGCTTCCAAAGTTCCACCCATGGAATTAGCTATTTTTTTAGCTTCTTCATGTCTTGCTGTTCCACTTTCACTTAGTAATCCTGCAGCTCCTTCCGCAGTGTAGTTTCCTGAATACAAAAATTTAGGCATGAAATCTCGAGATTTGGAATGATATATTATTATTTTGTAATTTTACATGAGTGCATATGATAATTTCTGTGAATATTCAAGTGATAGTTAGTGTTCGAAGTTATATGAGTGCGGGCGTGAAGAGAGTAATCATAGTAGGCTCGGGACCTGCTGGATATACTGCAGGCCTTTATACTGCTAGAGCATTGCTAGAACCCCTGATGTTTGCTGGTTATATGTCGGGTGGGCAATTAATGTTGACATCGGATGTTGAGAATTTCCCAGGATATCCTAACGGCGTAGAAGGGCCCTCAATGATGTTAGAAATGAGGGAGCAAGCAGAAAAATTTGGACTAGAAGTTCAGGATAAAAATGTGGAGCGTGTTGATCTTACTGAAAGGCCATTTCGTTTATGGGTTGAGGATATAGAATACCAAGCTGAATCTCTTATTATTTGCACTGGAGCTGAAGCAATTTGGTTGGGGGCGGAAGGAGAAGATGAACAAAGGGGCAGAGGTATTTCCACGTGTGCGACTTGTGATGGGGCCTTTTTCAAAGATGAAGAGATAATAGTTGTCGGAGGGGGTGATTCGGCTATGGAAGAAGCCATTTTTCTTACCAGATTTGCCAGTAAAGTTACTATTATTCATAGAAGGGACGTTTTCAAGTCTTCAAAAGTAATGTTTGATAGGGCTTTAAACAATCCAAAAATTGAAATTAGAAAATTTAGAACAATTAAGAAATGGCTATCTGATGAAAATGGATTAACTGGAGCTTTACTTGAAGATCCTAGAAATGGCGAAATAGAAGAAATTATGTGCAGTGGTGCATTTATTGCTATTGGGCATAAACCGATAACCAAATTTTTGGATGGTCAGTTAGCTACTGACGATGAAGGATATATTATTAATGTCGAAAATACCATGACCAGCGTTCCAGGAGTTTTTGCTGCTGGTGATGTAGTCGATAAGAGATATCGGCAAGCAATCACTGCTGCTGGAATGGGTTGCCAATCTGCAATCGATGCGGAAAGATGGTTGGAAAATCAAGATTAGCATGGGCCGTTCTGAATTTTATATTGCTGGAAGAGGTAAGACAAAAGTAAAATTACCAAGATCTTTAATAGCTAACTTACTTTTTTCTACCCATATTTTAATTTTGATTTATATCGCCTTTGGTTGGATTAGTTCTGTTAAGTGGGTATTATGGGGGCATATTTTTCTTTATTCGGGAATTGAATTATTATGGAAAATATCTGGCTCTTGTTTCTTGACGGATTGGGAGAGAAAGATTAGAGGAATTACTGAACCTACTTCAGACACACTTTTTATGGTTAGAATAATTAGATATTTCACTAGGATTGAAGTTTCTCCGGAAAAATCAATTTTTTTCGTGAAAATTTGGGGCAGAATTGCTTGTTTAATTTCTATAATTAAACTGTTAATTGATTATAATTTGAATTAAATGACCGAAGAGCAAATGTGTATAGGCGATGTAGCATAAACATGGATGTACCACTTGATGGCAATGAGATTACTAGATATTCCAGACATTTGAATCTTCCACAAGTTGGGTTAGAGGGGCAACTGAAGTTGAAAGATGCTTCAATAGTTGTAGTTGGGGCAGGTGGTCTTGGCTCACCAGTACTTCTTTATTTGGCAGCAGTTGGAGTGGGTAGAATTGGAATTATAGATAATGATGTGGTTGAATTATCAAATCTACAAAGACAAATAATCCATAGTAATTCAAGAATTGGTGAATCTAAAGCAGAATCTGCCGCATCAAGAATTTCTGATTTAAATCCCAGAATTGAAGTTATACCTATGAATATTAGACTAAATAATGAAAATGCTTTGGAGATATTGAGAGAATTTGATGTAGTGATTGATGGAACTGATAATTTTGAAACAAGATATATTATCGGGGACATCTGTGAAGAATTAGGAATTCCTTGGATTTTCGGAAGTATTCATAGATTTGATGGGCAGGTTTCTACTTTTAATTACAAAAATGGGCCAAATTATCGGGATTTATTTCCCTCTCCTCCGCCTCTTGAACTAGCTCCAAATTGTGAAGAGGCCGGAGTTTTAGGGGTTTTACCTGGAATGATTGGGGCAATACAGGCTACAGAATCGATTAAGATTATACTGGAGATTGGAGAGGTACTAAGAGGTAAATTACTAACATTAGATGCTTTGACTATGGAAATGAGAATATTGAAATTCTCCGCGAATTCTAATAGACCTAATGTTGGCCAAGATGAAAATAGGGTAGTATTTGATATGTTAGAAATTAGTCCAGTTGAGTATCAAAATAAAAAAAATAATGGTTGGGATACATTTCTTCTTGATGTGAGGAGAGCTGATGAGGAAGAAATTACAAGAATTAGTGGTACTGATCTTAGAATAGAACATTTATTGATACCAGACAGAGTTTCAGAACTCCCTAAAGATAAGGATATTGTAGTATATTGCAGAAGTGGATTCAGATCCGCTGCAGTAACTCGATTTCTTTCTGAACTAGGCATTTTTTCTGGAAATATCTACAATCTCCGTGGCGGAATTCATGAATGGTCAGATACTGTAGATAATAATATTATTAAATATTAGTGGTATCATTGACTGTAGTTAACCGTTTTAATGTGGTTTTATATCAAAATTTTATAAAAAAATAAAAATATTTAGTAAATTGTGGTGAACTTTATAGCTAGTTAACGAATATTTGTTGTACTAGTTATTCTTCGCATAGGTATGTCGCGGTTAAGGCAGGGCATTTGGAAGTGTCCGGATTGCTCTAAGCATCAAACTTGGAAAACCAAAAGAGATGGAGTGAATAAATTAGATAGAAAATGCATTGGTTGTGGTAAAAGAGCCAGATTTACCATTGAAAGATCTTCATCCGGTCAAGGCAGGTCTAGATCTGTTGAGATATGGGAAAGATCGATATTGTATGACTTCGAGGACTTAGATCATGAAGTGAATCTAAGAGATGATATGGATGGAAAAGGAGATAATTTAGCATTTCAACCTGAGTTATCTACAGAAATAGGGGAAAATCAGTCTGATTTACCTCCTATTAGGGGAGTATCTTGGGATCCAGAAAGGGCTTTAGAATTCCAAAAATTGGTTGACTCTGAAGAAATCAAAAGGCGGTTTATGACTTTCGTAGCTGAGAGGCATGATGGTTATCTCGGAGTAGTTGCTGATTGTTGGATTAAAGCAGAATTTCCTGATAAATTAAATGGGGAAGCATTTCATGAATATACAAAAATACTATTGGATGAGATTTTTAATAATCTCTCAAATAGGACACTTGAGCCTAAATTATCGGAATTGAGAGATATAGAAATTATCCCCATGAGATTGGGGACTTCCTTCCTTTCTAGAAGATTAGCAAGATTAATCACAGATCTAAAGCTCTGCTTGAGGAGAATAGGATACTTGTACACAATTACTACACAACATAGAATTGATTGGCAACGTTGGATGATTAGGACTAGATTATTGGATGAGGAATTAAAGTCAATTTTCTCTGAGGGTTTGAAGACTCATGATGGACAAGATTTTGGCGGTAAAGGATTCAGATCTACATGGCAGGAAGCTATAGTTGCTTGTGCATCTCCTCTGACAAAGGCAATTAATCTGCCAGAAGATCAATTCGACAAAGCGGATATTGTCGCTCCGATGATTAGAGATGTTGGGCTTGCATTAGCAATGGGACAGACTCCCTTGGAGATAATGCTAGCTCAAGTCGGTAAGGCAGAGTCATACATGGATGGTGGAAATCCCAATAGTGGAGGTAGGGACTTGCATATAGGAAACTGGGAAAAGGGTATTCTTCCACCTACTGCCCCATTGCCCATAGCTAGTGCTACAACAACAGGAATAGCACTATCAGCAAAAAAAATGAATATTCCAAGATTTCATTTTGCTCCAGTTGGAGAAGGGTGTAGTAGTAGTGGAGAATTCTGGGAAGCAATAAACTTCGCTGGGGTAAGAGGTTTGCCAATCTGCTATATGATACAGAACAACCAAATTGCACTTGATACGTTTGCTTCAAAGCAATCGGGGGCTGAAACCTTCGGTGACAAGGGATATGCTGTAGGGATTCCATCATGGACAATTGATGGATCAGATCCGGATCAATTCTTCGCATCAATTTCTGTAGCAAGAGAATTTGCTACTATGGGTGGTGGGCCAACGCTAATACATGTGGAAACTATGAGGGGTTGTGGTCATGCTCACCATCATGATGATTTGTACTTAGGCTCAATAAGTGGAAATCCTCCTGGATATGTTGATCGTAAATTGATTGAATATTGGGCCAATAAAGATCCTTTATCAAATCATGCAGAAAAAATGATTCATCTTGGTATCGATGAGAAGATACTCTCCAATATTCAGAGTGAAGAAGAGCAGTTAGTGAAGAAATGCAGAAAAGAATTGGAAGAAATTAGTTGGCCAGAAGGAAACTCGGTAAAAATCGGAATTACCTCAATTAGCGATGCATTTAGTCATTCTGAGCAGTTTTCTAGGATTGAAAATACATCAGAAATTGTAAAATCACCCTTGAATATAGGGGAAATGGGGATAGAATTTTCCAATGTCGCAAATTCTTGGACATATAGTAGGTCAATTCAAAATGCTATGGTAAAAATCGCCGAAATTTTTGGTGATAAATCGATTTTTATGGGCGAAGATATGGAAATCGCTGGAGCATTTGGAATGAATTTACCTTTGAGAGCTAAAGGTCATCAAGAAAAATTACTTGATATGCCTCTTTCTGAATCAATCATTATTCATTCTGCTACTGGGGCAGCTCTTGGGGGCATGAGACCTATTGCGGAGATTCAATTTGGCGGTTTTGCAGCCCTAGCTATGAATCCCCTGATAAATAATGCAGCTCAATTAAGATGGAGGTGGGGGGCTGAAGTTCCAATGACAATCAGAATCCCTTTAGGTGCAAAAACAAGGAGTGGGCCCTATCACGCTAATATGATTGAATCGTGGTTTGCCAACGATCCTGGATTAGTAATAGTCTTTCCAAGTAATCCTCAGGATGCATATGATCTATTGATTGAAAGTCATAATCTCCCAGATCCTGTTATTTATCTTGAACATATAGGACTTTATGGTTTGAGGGGAGGAATGACTGGTTGGGGAGATAATATTAATCAACTTGTTAAACCAAATGATGTAATGGAAAGAATCGAAAATAATGAAAGTACAATCGGGAAGGGTAAGTTAATTCGGGGAGGAAGGGATATTACGATCGTAACCTGGGGTGCAATGGTTCATGTAGCTATAAAAACCGCAAAAATCGCTTCTGAGAGAGGAATAGAGGTTGAGATAATAGACTTGAGAACTTTATTGCCATTTGATTCGAAGATATGTGTGGAATCGGTCAATAGAACTGGTAAATTGCTAGTTCTACAAGAAGCTCAATGGACTGGTGGTTTTGGTCACACAATTAGTAGTAGGATTATTGAAGAGTCGTTTTGGAATTTGGAATATCCTCCTGTAGTAATTGGAGCACTTGATACTCCTGTTCCTTTTTCTCCAACTCTAGAGGATTTTACTATTCCTTCTGCAGATATTGTTCTTAGACACATTGAAAGGGCGTGTTCAGAAAAAAATTAGCATTATTGTAATACAATACAGTCATTAGTGAATGTTAATGGGGAGCAAATGTGTCTGATGTGATAATGGATATTATCGGCATTCTAGTCGGTTTTATTCTCCTAATGAGCGGTGGAGAATCATTGGTACAAGGGGCAATAAGAATTTCTGATCAGCTTAAAGTTCCAAAATTATTAGTTGGTTTCACTGTTGTTGCTATTGGAACCTCACTTCCTGAACTAGCAGTGGCACTAGAAGCAGTCAGACAAGAAGCCGCAGAAATCGCAATTGGTAGTGTAATAGGTTCCAATGTTGCAAATGTAATGCTTGTTTTGGGTGCTGCTGCTATTATGGGTTCCTTTGATCGCCCTGAAGATGGAGTAAAACGAGATGCTTTGGCTGTAATAATCGCCACTGTAATTTTCTTGGTTTTTGTGTTCATGGGAGAGGTTTCAATGATTGGTGGAATATTTATGTTAACGATTTTAATATTATACATTGCATACTCCTATTATATTGGCATGAAACATGGAGATAGTGGAGATTTAGAAGATTCATGGTTGCCTGATAATATGTATTTGGCAATTCTGGCATGTTTTTTGGGTGGAGTTATGATTTGGTTCGGTGCGACAATATTAGTTTCGGGTGCCACAGGTTTGGCAGAAAAATTTGGAATTTCTGAAGCAATTATTGGGCTAACTATTGTTGCCTTGGGCACATCTCTTCCAGAATTAGCAGTAACAGTAGTAGCTGGATTAAGGGGTCAAGGCGGAGTTGCTATTGGGAATATTCTTGGATCTAATCTAATGAATATATTAGGAATAATTGGTACTTCTGCTATTGTATCTGGGGGGATGATTGTGGGAAGTCAATTTTCTGAATTCTATGGAATTTGGATGGTTCTTATCACATCTGGATTTGTAGCATTTCTGATTTTTAGAGAAATTAATATATCAAAAAATCTAGGGTTCTTTATGATTTCAACTTATATTTCATACATGGCATACTTGGCATACTTAGGCGTTGTATAGAGTAACTTGAGGAATTAATTTGGAACAAAAGATTTGTTGTGTGATTCTTGCAGCTGGAAGTAGTAAAAGAATGGGAGAAGAAAAGGCCTTAGTTAGACTAAATGGGGAATCATTAATTTCATGGATTTCGAAGAGATTGGTGAAAATAGGGCTTAATCCAGTAATTGTAACAAAAAAAGAGATTTTTGATTCTGTTAAGAGTGATGTTTATCCAAACAAGGTAATACTTAATCGATCTCCTGAATTAGGCAGAACTGGATCAATTAAGGTTGGAATAAATTATCTAGATGAACATTGTAGTGGAGATTACAGGTTGATTATAGTGCCTGTTGATAGACCGGGATTCTCGGATGAGACACTTCTTACTCTGACTTACTTACATGAAACTAGTTGCCCTCAAAAAAATAATATCGGCGGCCATCCAATTATCCTATCTCCCTCTGACGTTGATATTGTGAGGAATTCAGATTCTGCTAAATCATTAAGAGATTTAGTAGATACTAAGAGATTTGAGGTTAGAGATGAAAATATTCATTTGAATTTAGATACAAAGAAGGATTTGGAAGAATTTAGGAAGATTTTTACTGGCATAGGATAAAAAAATTGAATTGTAGTACTTGTTCGGGGCATTATGGAAATACTAGATTATCTAGCGGATGCTGATCCAGTAATTCAAGCATTTTTTGCGGGGTTATTCACTTGGGGGATGACTGCAGCGGGAGCAGGTCTTGTATTTTTCTTTAAAGAAATTAATCGTGGAGTTCTCGATGGGATGTTGGGTTTTGCTGCTGGAGTAATGATTGCAGCTAGTTGTTTTGGATTATTAGGTCCAGCCATTGACCAAACTAACGGAGAAGGTTTTTGGAAAGTTTTTCCAGCTGCAGTGGGTTTTATTCTTGGTGGGGTATGTATGAGGCTAATTGACTATTATTTACCACATCTTCATCCGGGTGCACCTCCAGAAGAGACAGAAGGAGTAAAGACGAATTGGCATAGGAGTATGTTACTAGTTTCGGCGATCACTTTACACAACATTCCTGAAGGTCTTGCTGTAGGAGTAGCTTTTGGTGCTGCAGCTACTGGAGATAGTATGGGTGCTGCTATAGCACTAATGATTGGAATAGGAATACAGAATTTCCCTGAAGGTGCTGCAGTTTCTGTTCCATTGAGAAGGGAAGGTTTGAGTAGGAAGGAGAGTTTTTTATGGGGCCAATTGTCTGCCCTAGTTGAGCCAATATCTGCAGTTCTAGGTGCTGCTGTGATTGTATATATGAATCCTATTCTACCTTATGCTCTTGCATTTGCAGCCGGAGCAATGATTTTCGTAGTTGTGGAAGAACTGATTCCTGAATCCCATAGGGGAAAGAATGGAGATATTGCAACTATGGGAGTAATGATTGGATTTACGATAATGATGATTTTGGATGTTTGGCTTGGATAATACAAAATGACATAGTTGGTAATGGGAGCGGAAACTGTGACTCGTACAACGCTGGACTGGGTTTTAAAAGAATTAGATGAAGGGTCTGTAGTTGCTTTAGCTACCGTAATAGAAGCCAGTGGAAGTGTTCCTGGAAAGCCTGGAGCTAAGTTGGCGATTTCATCGAGTGGAGAGAGACATGGTACCGTAGGTGGAGCAGGTTTGGAAAGGAAGGTAGAGTCATCACTAGAAGAACTTCTATCGCAGAAAAATTTCTCTAAGAAGGGTAAGATTGAGGTATTTATGCTGCATAAGGATGGTAGAGGATTAGAAGTTACTAAATTGGATAGTTTATGTGGTGGAAAGGTCACCATATCTATGGAAGTGATGCTGCCAATGCCACATTTACTGATTGTTGGAGGTGGTCACGTAGGACTGAGTATAGCAAATTGTTGTAAATCTCTAGGATGGAAGTATAGTGTTCTTGATGTAAGGAGTGAATATTCGGATGTAGAACGATTTCAAAATGCTTCTGAACTCCACACATCAACAGTAAAAGATTTCCTTAAATTACAATATAAAGATAGTTTAGAAAGATTTTCTGATATACTATTATTGGGTCATGATTGGAAAATTGATCAAGAAATGCTAATTGGAATTTTACGGGAATATGAAGGAGTTGCGCGACCAAGAATTGGAGCAATAGGTTCCAAAACAAAATGGTCCGCATTTAAGTCCGCAGCTATAGAAGAAGGAATTTTGGAAGATAGATTAGATAATGTTAGATGCCCGATTGGAATTGATATTGGTGCTGATTCTCCGGAAGAAATTGCAATCGCAGTTTGTGCAGAAATAATAAAATTTGAAAAAAATAAAAAATCTCAATAGAAAAAAATATCTTTAGAGATAGGTGGCTAACCTAATACTCATAGGATGATTCCCCCTGTGAGTAGCATGGTCGAGTTCCGATTACCTATGTTACCACAACCGGGAGAAGTGGTTTGGTCGGTAAAGATCAATGGAATAGATGTAAAACTAAATATAGAAAGTAATGCCATTTTATTGGATGTTTTACGGGATCAAGCTGGAAGTCTTGGTACAAAAAGGGGATGCGATATGGGTACATGTGGTTGTTGTTCAGTACTTGTTGATGGTGAGCCAAGATTATCTTGTCTTACTTTAGCTGCTGAACTTAATGGTCATGAAATTACAACGGTAGAAGGTCTAGCTAATGGGCATCATCTTCACCCCATACAAAAAACATTTACAGAGTTTGGTGGTAGTCAGTGTGGTTTTTGTACACCTGGTTTCTTAGTGGTTTCTTCCGCCTTATTATCCGAGAATAATGATCCTACAGACGAAGAAATTAAGACGGCAATTGAGGGAAATCTTTGCAGATGCACAGGATTCCAACAAATAGTCGATTCTATTCGAGCAGCATCTGATATCATAAAAGAAAATAATTCCATTGAAGATTCGACTTCTGCAAAAAGTAATCCTCATCCAGGATTCATGGAGGGGGGCTGAAATGTCCAAAGATAAAGATAGCAAGGAAATTCAAGGTTACAGGCAACAGCCTGGTAAGTTACCATTCTCTAAGCCTGGCTCTGGTGGGAAGAATTCATTTTCAAAACCGATAGATTTGGAAAATATTCCTGTTTCTCAGAATGGCCGTAAAGACCAGCCATGGGGACCACACCGTCATGATTCATTGATTAGCGGACAGGTGATAGGGCGACCAACAGCTTTGGTAGATAGTGCTTGGAAAGTTACTGGTCAAGCACAATATGGGGACGACATAAGACTCCCCAATGAATTGATTGGAAGAATTGTAAGATCGCCATATCATTATGCTAAAATATTATCAATCGATTGTTCAGATGCATTAAATCTTCCTGGTGTAGTTGCAGTTGCTACGGGAATTGATGCTAAGAACAAATTCGGCGTATTGCCAGTTACAAAGGATGAGCATGCGATGGCAGTTGACAAAGTCCGCCATGCAGGTGACTTAATTGCATGCATAGCAGCAGAGAATGAAAACATTGCTAGAGAGGCTGAAAGATTAATTAAGATTGAGTATGAAATACTAGAATCGATCCATGACATTGAAGATGGATTGGAAGATAGTGAGTATCCTATTCATGATAGGGGGCAATATCATATTGGTAATTCAAACATTCAGAAAAGAGTATTTCAAGAATTTGGAGACATATCCTCATTAGAAAAAAATACAGTAGCTAGTCACCGATCAAATTGGACATTTGCTGGAGTGAATCATGGTTTTACTGAGCCTCATGCAGTGGTAGCTAATTGGAGTCCAGATGGTAGATTGACATTGTACACGCCCCAGCAAGTACCTCACTACGTCCATAGATCTTTAGCTGACGTGTTAGAAATTCCTATGCATCAGATTAATGTCCACAGGACATTCGTAGGTGGGGGTTTTGGAGGAAAATCGGATCCATTTCCTCATGAGATGTGTGCCGCTATTCTTGCTAGAAAATCTGGAAGACCGGTTAGGATAACTTTTGATAGAGAAGAGGTTTTTTGGGTTAACAGAGGTAGGCATCCATCGAAAATAGAAATGAATTTGCATGCGGATTCAGAGGGGAGAATTTGTGGAATTGAAACAGATGCTCTGATAGATGGTGGAGGTTTTGCTTCGTTTGGTCATGTAACTACCTATTACAATGGAGTATTACATACTGCTCCATACGAGATAGGTTCATTTCATTATACTGGAGCCCGAGTTTGGACAAATAAACCAGCTAGTGGTGCTATGCGAGGACATGGTGCAGTTAACTCAAGGTGTGCAGTAGAAGTCGGATTGGATGATTTAGCAGAAAAACTAGAAGTTGATCCAATAACGCTTAGACTGGCGAATTTACTCCCACCTCATTCGGCCACCATTACTGGTTTTAGAGTAACCAGTATTGGCATGAGAGAATGTTTGGAAAGAGTAAAGAAAGAAAGTGGTTGGTCTGAAAAATTTAGAAAAATGCCCCTAGGAAAGGGAATAGGAGTAGGATGTGGTTTCTTCATTTCGGGAAGTGGACTTCCCATACATTGGGATCCAAATAAATTTCCTCATGCAACAGTTCATTTGAAAATTGACATGGATGGTGGTGTGACAATACATACCGGTGCAGCGGAAATTGGACAGGGTTCAGACACAGTAGTTTCGCAATCAGTTGCTGAAGTACTTGGACTTCCTCTAGATATGATTAGAATTAGATCAAGGGAGTCTGATACCTCTCCTGTTGATTTGGGATCATATTCATCCAGAGTTACATTCATGAATGCGAATGCAGCGATTTCTGCTGCTATGAAAATTCGCGATGAGTTGATTAAAGCAGCCTCTGATATAACTGGAGCATCATTAAACAGTCTGATAGTCGGAGATAGGCGAATATTTGATAAAAATGACCCGGCAATCGGGGTTTCTTATCTAGAAGCATTACATAAATCTCAAGAAGAAAAGGGGGCACTAATTTCATCTGGAGCTTATAGGACGCCCCCTATGGGAAAAACGCACAAAGGGGCAGCCGCAGGTCTAGCTCCTGCATATTCATTCTCAGCTTATGTTGCTGAAGTTTCTGTAGATATTGAAACTGGTAAAACTACTGTCGATAAGGTGTGGGCAGCGCATGATTGTGGAAAGGCTTTGAATCCATTAGCCGTTAAAGGGCAAATAATAGGTTCATGTCACATGGGGCTTGGACAAGTTCTGTCTGAAGAGATGCGATATGGAAGATCGGGACATCTTATGAATCCAGATTTTCTAGATTATAAGATACCAAGCATACATGAAATGCCGGAAGTAATTCCAATAATTGTTGAGTCGAACGACCCTGAGGGGCCATTTGGGGCCAAGGAAGCTGGGGAAGGACCATTACTTCCAATACTTCCAGCAGTTTGTAATGCCGTTTACGATGCGATAGGAGTCAGAACCGAAGAATTGCCTATAACATCTGAAAAAGTTTTCAAATTGGTAGAAAAAAAATGTAGACTGCAAGGGATTTCAAACCCCTTAGATTTGAAATCCCCAAGATTAGAATTTTCAGATCTCCAAAATACCTTGGATAAGAGAGCTCAATTGCACTCTAAAAGAGACATTGAGCGGAGATTGAATTCCAACCGTGAGGAATATTATAATGGAGCTATTTTTGGACTTGAGCCGACAAAATCTCCAGAAGAGATTGATGACAACTGGTCTGTTAGAGTCATCCCGGAAGAAAATTATCTTCTATCACCTAGATTGGCTGGAAGTGCTTGGAAACATATCGAAAGAAGGAATATGGGTGATTAAATGAAGATGCCACCATTTGAATTATACACTCCTGATTCAATTGAGCAAGCTTTAGAAATTTCAGGAAACCTATCAAGAGAAAATAAAGAATTTGATTGGATAGCAGGAGGTACCGACTTGTTACCAAACTATAAATGGCATATCAATTCCAAAAATTATGTAATCTCATTATCTTCCATTGACGAATTAAGAAAATTAAATAATGTCCATATTGGGGCCACTGTAAGTATTTATGATTTAGCAAATTCCCCTACTACGCATCCAGTTCTAGCGAAAGCGGCAAACTCAATTGCGAGTGTAATGATAAGAAGGTCTGGTACGGTGGGTGGCAATATATGCTTAGATACACGATGTTACTGGTTAAACCAGTCTGAAACATGGAGAGAGTCGATAGATTGGTGTCATAAATGTGATTGTGGTACAGGAGCTGATTGTAGAGTAATACCTAATCAGAATACTCTATGTGTTGCTACTTACCAAGCCGATTTAGCCCCAGTTCTTATGTGCCTAGGAGCTGAAATTCACCTACTCAGTCATAAAGGAAAAAGATCAATGAAACTGGAAGATTTTTTTGAGTTGGATGGGATAAAAAGAAATGTTTTATTTCCTGGTGAATTTATTACTCATGTGAGTATACCAAATGACTCTGCCGAATGGATTGGGGACTATCAGAAGCTAAGACAAAGAGATTCATGGGATTTCCCAGAAGCGGGAGTAGCGGTTCTTTGGAAAACTAACCCTGATAATACGATTAAAGATTTGAGGATTGCCACTACTGGTTTAGAATCGATTCCGGCTATTCACCACAAGGAAGTGGGAGAGGCACTTACATCTTGGAAGGGGGAAGATTCAGTGGATGATCTAGCTGATTCAATAAGAAAAGCAGTGAAGCCTGTACAAAATACTTGGTTTTCTCCTAATTATAGAAAAAAGATGGTCAAGGTATTAACAAAGAGGGCGTTTGGTAACCTACTGGTGGAGTGATGGGGAAATTGTCATTCAGAACTTTTGTGGCGTCAATTATTATTATTTCATTTGGAGTAAATTTTGTTTCGGCTCAGGAATTATGTCAGTGCTCAATGGAAATAATATATCCAGGAGATGATGATGAGTTGTTTGAGGTATCAGATGAAGGTAGCGTGAATGTAGAATTTTATTTCGATAATTCTGGATTAATCGATTTACAAGTAGAATTCGAATATGATATTCCCTTTGATGCGGATTATGATGGCCCTGAAACAGCTACAATCTCCGGAAATAGCAATGATTCTTTCCAAATCAAGATATCTGGAATTGATGTTGGAAGTATTTTAGGTGGATCTAGTGAGAGTTTCTCCATAGAAGCTGAAATAGTTGGAAGACAGGGAGTACCGGATCTCACTTCATTGGTCGGAATAGCGGAAACAAAGAATGCATCCAGTGGTTTAAAAATACCAGAAATATACAATTTAGAGGTAGAAATATCTGATCCATTCGGGCCAATAAATTCTGGTTCTAGTACTAATTTGATCGTTACAGTAACAAATTCGGGAAATATTGCAGATGGAATTGAAGACTTGGAAATTACTGATGATTGTCCACTGATGACAACGGAAGAATTACTGCCTGATTCATTTGCATCTTCAATGCAACCAGAATTTCTTTCTAGTGGCATTAGTTCTGACTCACAGGAACTGGAAATAACCGTCTCAGAAAGTCATCCAAAAAGAAATTGCGACATAGAGATTATGATAACTTCGAAAGCTTCTGCGGCTAAAGGAAATACAGTTATTTCGAGGGATGAGGTTAGAATCTCAGTAGAACCTGGATTGAAGGATGAAGGGGGTAGTGGAAGCTCGGATAATGGGGATGGTGACATAGTAGTTGAAGAAGTAGTAACTACTAGTTTACCTGGACCAAATATAATTTTGATAGTATTGTCAGTCTTAGCGGCCTCATTAATCCATAAACGATTACAAGAAAATTAAAAAAAATTTGAGATAATATAGTAATTTTCGGGCAACAATCATCAGGAACATATAACTGTGAATCATCGGTCGCAGCCACGCTATTGATGGGTTTAATTCATCAAATCTTATTTTGGGTGAAAATATGGCTGAGGCAAAAGAGGTTGAGAAGCGTTTTAATAGGGCAGTAATGGTTTCCTTGACTGTTACTTCTATTTTATTACTAATTTTACCTATGTTTTTTGTTGTTGGAAAATCTACAACTTTTTCAGCTTATGAAGAAGAAGAAATTTGGCAAGTATCAGATATGAGAGAAAGCTTATCCGGAGATTGTGAAGGTCAATCAAACTCGGACTGTGAATATTACTTTGTAGCAAATACAATGTCTACGCCAATGTTGGTTAACGACTGGAAAGACCCACATAGGACTCTTTTAGCCATTATTGGTCCGGAAAAACCGATAGATGAAACTGAAGCTCAAGAGATTTATAAATTTGTTACCGAAATGGGTGGAAAAGTTATTGTAGCATCTGATAATACTAATGCAAATCTTCTTGCCAAGAAATTTGGGGTTACTTTTTTTGACAAACCTCTTTTAGATGAAAAACAGCACTGGGTTGTTAACCGTGGGAATTCGGTCGATATTTCTTGGTTGAATGTTTGGAGTGCAACTTCAGTAGGACAAGATACTGAGAAGATGTCGACCGCAGCACTAATGCAGGGTTGTTCAGATTTTCAAATTCAGAATTACAATCCGGTAGACTGCCGGATGCCAGTAATGTACAGGTCTCCAACGGGATTGAAATTTGAAAATTTAGAAGACGATTTAACCAACAGGGAAGTCATGACACTAGGAGCTGCTTCTGAATCTGCTTTTATTGACATAGAAGGAGATAATGATCCAACTAATCTCAATAATCCTGCTCCAGGAGATCTAAAGTTGATGATGAGATTTGACTACCCAGGAATTAAAGCATTTGATCAAATATCAGACGATGTTCAGACAGCATTTTCCAATGATTATGGAGAGCTTGAAGTCACTGGAAGTATTGTTTTTGTGTCGGATGAAGAGGTATTTTCAAATTTCCTATGGAATTTAGACTCGGCAGAGGAACAAGGGCTCACTAAGGACTGTAGATCGATAGGAGAATATACACTCAATAATTGTTGGACTAAAGAAATCCTAAGTAACAATGAATGGGGAGGAAATGAACGTTTTTTTAGAGTTCTAATTCATGATATGATGGAATTTGATAATCTTAATTTATCTGCACAGATTAGACAGGGTACTTTTGCAGGAGATAGGTCAAATTTCCAAGTAGTTTTTGATGAAAGTAGACATGTAACGGGAGTAATATCTGCTCCATTTGTAGAAACAATGGGAACTGTAGTTCTTTTGACTTCTAATGATTTTTTGAAGTGGCTGGTGGTTCTGAATGTGGGACTTTTGTTACTTGTAGCTATGATGATAGTTCCTGAAAAAGAAAATTGGCGACATGTTTTTGATTTGACTAAATTTAATCGAAGACCGAATAAAATGGAGCCTGAGAGCTATAGGCAAAGGGTTCAACAAGCTCTTTTTTCCAAAATTAGAATACAGAATGATTTGACAAGGGATCAGATGGCAATGATGCCACCACCAGAGATTCAAGCATTGATTGGAGATCCGAGGCTTGTGGAATTGGCTTATAGCCAAAGCCGCACGTACTCGCCACAAGAGTTACGCCAGCTGATGCAAGCAATACGAAGATGGGGAAAAAATAATTGAATAAAGGAGATAAAAAAATGAATGCAACAACACCAGCAGATGGAGCACAGGCTAAGTCGTCTAGTGCTAGTGATAATGCACTAGCCAAAAAGGCAGAAGCAGCCAGAGGAAATAGTAAGACGAATGAAGTTCTGACAGCAACAGGAGCTATGGGGAAGGCCATTAGTTCTGAAGTTCAGAAAGTGATAATTGGGAAATCTCATGTTATTGATAATGTAATGGTAGATATATTATCTAATGGTAATCTTCTCTTCGAAGATTTTCCGGGTTTAGCAAAAACTCTGATGACTAATACATTTGCGGATGCTTTGGGGTGTGATTTCAAAAGAGTGCAGTTCACTCCAGATTTATTACCAGCGGATATCACTGGGACAAATATTTACGATGCCAAGAAAGGTGAATTCTCGTTTAAGCCCGGACCGATTTTCTGTAACTTACTACTATCTGATGAAATAAATAGAGCCCCACCAAAAACTCAAGCAGCCCTTCTTGAAGCAATGCAGGAGAAGCAAGTAACTATTGGTGTTGTAACTCATAAGCTGCCTTCGCCATTCTTGACAATGGCAACTCAAAATCCAGTTGAGCAAGAAGGAACTTATCCCCTTCCAGAGGCCCAATTAGACAGATTCATGATGAAGATGATGGTTGGGTATCCCGATAGAGCAGATGAGGATGAAATTCTACAAAGAAGGATTGCTAGAAAGAAAGACGATGTGGATGTAAATACAATTACTGAACCAAATATAGTTGTTAAAATGCAAGAATCTTGTGAAGATGTCTACGTAGACCCTGCAATAAGGATGTATATGGTTGAGATAGTAGCTAGGACCCGAGAAGATCCTCGAGTTCTAGTGGGATCATCACCTAGGGGCTCTCAGGCGCTGCTGAAGACTAGTAGAGCTGCTGCTGCAATGAGGGGTAGAGATTTTGTTACTCCGGACGATGTTAAGTCGATCGCGGAATTAGCAGTAGCACATAGACTGATTTTAAAACCTGAGCATCAAATTAAAGGACTAGAGACTGGAAAGGTAATTCAGGAAATTTTGAGACAAGTTCCAGTACCAACTGTCTGAGGTTTTAGGAGTATGCAGAAATGGCTTGGAGTCGTAAATCAGCGATGTTCGCTTCGCTGTCTATTGCGATGTACTTGCTTGGTTTAGTACTTAGAAATCAGCAGCTAGTAACTGTGGCAGTTGTCCTACTCTCTTTCTTGACTTGGGCGGCACTTAGGACAGCTCATGGAGATGTTTCTTCCTCGGGCAGGAGAATTGAAGATAATCAATTAGATGAAGGTGTACAGTTACAAAATATCGTAGCAATGAGGAAGGTTTCTACATCTAGAGTTTTTGAAGATGGGGAAATTGATGTAGTTGTTAGATTACAAAATAGATCAAATATTGCTAAAGTAATAGAAGTTAGAGATAGAGTTCCAGAAGTAATGAGGATAAAGAAGGGTGCAAATTATGTTCTAATGGAAATTGGTCCACAAAGAGAAACTGAAATTTCTTATACTATTGAAGCTCCATTGAGGGGATTTTACACTATAGGTCCAGTATGTATTAGGGTTCAAGATGAATTCGGACTATTTCATAATGAAAAAGAAATTCAGCTATACGATGACTATCTAGTATTCCCAAAAATGGAAGACATTAAGGATGCAATGATAAAAAGTAGAGTTCCGAAGATTTTTACTGGTGCCGTAGCTATCAGAAATCCTGGAGAAGGTTCTAACTTTTTCAACCTAAGAGAATACCTTCCAGGAGATCCGATGAGAAAAGTAAATTGGAAAGCAACTGCAAGACAAGATGGTAAGATGATGGTGAATGAATTCGAAAGGGATGCAGTTAGTGACGTTGTCTTGATTGTTGACAGTAGAGAGGTCAGTGAGACGGGACCTGTAAGTAGGAACTCCTTAGTTTTCAGTACTAGGGCTGCAGCCAGTCTATCTCAGTATTTTCTTTCTAGGAGAGATTCTGTGGGCTTAGTTGTATACGGGGATGAAATAGTATCTGTTGATCGAGACACGGGTAAAAAACAACTTTACATTCTTTTGACCAAACTAGCAGGAGCTATGGCTAAGGGAAATACTCCATTGAAGATTGTAACAAACAGAATTATGCCTCACATTAATAGAGGTAGTCCAATAATAATAATGTCACCTCTAGAGGATGATCCGACAATCGTAGATGCAGTGAGAGATTTACGTTCAAGAAGTTTTGAGGTAACAATACTCTCCCCTAGCAGCTTAGAGTTTGAATTTGATGCTAGAAGACTTGACAGAACTGGATATGAGGTACTAAAAACTGAAAGAGATATTATGATTTCTGAACTTAGGGGGTTGGGAGCAAATGTAATGGATTGGGAGCCTGATATGCTCTTAACTACTGCACTGGCAGGGGCAAGAGGTTTTTGAGGTTATAATATGGTCGAAAAGAAAGGTCCTGTAGATACTTCCCACCTTTATGAAGGAAAGGTAGTTAGATCGTCTGCGCCCAGTAGAAAAAGGGCTGCAGGAAATATAAAGAGAGATACTGAAATACCAATGGATGCAGTGCCTGAAGTATTTGTTCCAAGTTGGATTGAAACCATTTTTGGTGGCCCAATAGTAACAAAAACTGAATTTCTTCCACCGGATAGAATGGTAACTTCACTTCAGATAAGAGCTTCTATATCTCTTTTGATTCTATGCTTTCTGACCTTCATGATAACCCCGGTCTCGGGAACAGTTTGGTTTTCATTATCCAATATTTTGGGCATTACCTTCTTGGGTACAATTTTTCATTTGGGACTTATTATGATCGGTTTAGTGGGCGGTTTCTATGGATTATTTCAGCGTGATCAGCGAGCATTGCTAGCATCATATGTAGCATTGATGATTGTAACTATAAGATTTGCAGGCAGTAAGGTAGAATTCGGACTTAGTTTTATGCCTGAAGGTGAGTTCTCCCAGAAGCTTCTACTTATTCTCTATGCGATTATTCTAGTTATGTATATCGAAGTTTCCAGTGGAATTATTCGATTTTCAATGTTAGATACATCAATAAGAAAGGGGGAGGTATACGTAATGAATGTTAACAAAATTACTAACCGATATGGTAGAGCATTGACAGTTACCCCCGTGGTTGCAGGATTAGTTGCAAGTTTGACACTATTCATCAATCTAATTGTTCCATTTTTTGTGGGCATATTTGACCCAGTTTCTGCCAATAGATTGAGAGAAAGTGTTGAATTGACTAGTGTTTATGGAGTTGCTCTTGGAACAATGCTTGTCTTTATTGTAATTGCAGCGATGTTTGCAATTAACCTACCTTTGAGAATACAACAGTATATGGAAAGTAGAAATTAATTAGATTTCTAAATCTACTATTACAGGAGCATGGTCTGAGACGATTAGTCCACCTTCTCTCATAACTTCTGCCGAAACTAATGATTTTCTTGCTGCTTGGTTTGCGAGAATATAATCAATTCTCCATCCTCTGTCTCTTTCTCGAGCATTTCGGAAATTCGACCACCAAGTATACGGTCCTTTCATTTCTCCCAAATGATTTCTAAGTAAGTCAAACCAACCTGAATCTAACATTCTAGTGAACCATTCTCTTTCATGCAAAAGGAATCCTGAAGTATTCTTATTTCCCACGGGATCCCAAATATCATTCTCAGTATGAGCAATATTAAGATCGCCGCATAACAAGGTTGGTTCTCCCGAGTCTAGATACTTTTTAGACCAAGACATCAAATCTTCTAACCATTGATCCTTGTAATTTTGCCTATCTAATCTTGAAGAGCCATTTGGAAGATAAATATTTATGCAAGTCAAATTATTATGTTTTGTTACCAAAACTCTACCTTCTGGATCTCTAACTTCATCTAGTTGTGTATCAATTCCTCTCTCAATCTCTATCATTCCTATACGAGAGCAAGACATGACTCCCGAATATCCCTTTTTCTGTGCTGGATGCCAAATTAACTCATATCCTTCTGGTTCTTTCCAATCTTTGGGCATCTGCTCTGGTAAAGCTCTTACTTCTTGAAATAACATAATATCTGCATCAATTCTCTCTATGAAATCCTCAAGACCTTTGCGAACTGCAGCTCTAATTCCATTTAAATTCCAAGTTACAACCCTCATAATATCACTGTGAAAAATCTTTGATTTTCTCTACCAAATCCATTTTTGAAATTCGCCACATTCCATAAGGTGTTAGAATTACAGAAATTAAAGTGACCGTACTAATTAGAACTAGGGTCACAGATAAATTCAAACTAACTGTAATATAGAACGACCATGTAAGGAATGAAGATAATAGAAGTTGAGTTCCGGCTATAGTGAAAATGCAAGCGCTAATTCCCCCTATTATTCCTATCACTAGGTGTTCACCCAGCATCATTGAGCCGATCCTCTTTATCGGTGCTCCAAGAACTCTAAGGGTCGCGATCTCTGAGTCTCTTTCTGATAGATTCATTAGAAGAGTATTGAATAATACCACCACTGCGATAATTAGACCTAATGCTAGAATTGATCCAAATATCGCTTGTTGTTGCTCCAGTATCGACTCAAAGCTACTAATTGCATCTTGTTTTTGGGAAATTCCAATTGATAATTGGGCGAGTTGATTATCCATTTCCCCTCCTTCCGGTAGATCTATCAGAACGGAAGTGGCCTCTATTCCAATTATTGGGGATAAGTCTTGACGATGAAAATATATAGTTCGTGTGATTTCACCTTGGGTTATACCTGAAATTTCAATTTCTTTTGAAATTGATCCAAACATTATTTTTTGAGTTTCTCCTATATTCCAATCCAAAAAGAATTGCGTCCCCTCATCTATCAGGACTTGAGTTATTTCTGAATTTTTACTTGGAATATTGCCTTCTTTCAAATTTACTCCATACATTGAGTTAGTTTCTGTAGAAATTTCATCTAAACCAACAGTTGATATAAAACGAGAGTCACCTGTTATTGTTGCGGGGAATTGTAACATTAACTCGTAGTTAGCTCCATTTTCATTAGCCCAATCTATTACGTCTTGTTCTTCTGATGGTGCAATATTAGCATTTATATCCCAATTCTGCCTATCTCTAACATTTCCTACTATAGATTCTTCCATTGATTCCATCATCACCATAATAGATCCAAAAATCAACATTGAAAGTCCTACCGCGAAAAATGTGAAGAGTAGCCTCACAGGTTTTCTTATACTTGATCTGATTGTAAGCCCAACTGTTGAAGGGAACATGGAAGTGAATTTCTGAATTCTTCTTGAAGAAAGTCTAACCTCATGCTGACCACGGAGTATCTCCAACGGCTGAATCTTTGATGATTGAATCGCCGGTGAAATTCCGGAAAAGAGAACTACCAAAATTGCTGTTGCAGAAATCTGAAAAACTATCGAGTTGATGTTTGCAGGTTCCAAAATAGGTATTCCTAGAATGCCTTCATAGATATCAAGCATCGCTGGACCACCTAAGGTTAGGCCGAAAATAGAACCAAAAATACATCCAGTTACTCCTATGAATAAAGGCATTAGAATATACCCCGGGATTATCACTCTGCGGGGAATTCCTAAAGTCCTAAGTATTGCAATCTCCCTTGCTTGAGATTGAACTAGTCTTTGTAGGCTAAGGAAGATAGTTATGCCTGCTACTATAGCTATCATAGCAGTAACGGGTACATATGTTTGCATTGCACTCTCTGCATCAAGTCTTAACAGTTCCACTGAGGATATTTTTGATCTACTATATGCACTAGAAGGATTATCATCTTCATCACCTAAAAGAGAATTAATCTTTTCTAATAGTGAAGAAAGTTGTTGACCTTCGATTTCTTCCGTAGATTCTAAGTCATAATCAGGAGTTCCTTGGATATCAATAAGGAGTAAGTTTGCTACGCCAGAATCTAGATTAGCTAATTTTTCCAATCCTTCTGATGTTAAATAACCAGTCGCTAATGTTCCTGGTTCAGCTGGAAATAATGATCCTTCCTCGGCGAAATAAAGATGATTTGAATGGAAACCAATTCCTACAACATCGAAATCGATGCTGCCGGATCCGGACCCGATAGTAATTGAATCGCCAATAGAAATGCTCATTCCAGTAGCGACTCTAGAGTCTACAACAATCTCGTTATCATTAATGGCCTCTACTCCAGATGCCAATGGATGATTTGGAATCCAGACCCTATCTATATTTCCTTCATCAATTCCATGCCAAATAGAAGGAATGATGATATCATTTCCTTCTGAATCTTTATGAAACATTATTCCTTCTCTCTTTAATCTGGGTTCACATTCTTTGAATTCTAAATCTGATTGGTCTAAAAATAATTGATTTATTTTCTGACATAGGATTGCTGATTCTTCCTCGCTCCATACTCCACTCGGATTTTCTATCCATATATCAGGTAAATTTAGTCCATTTTCAGTATCTGCATATATGTCATCATACATCTGTGAAGCTGTATGAGCATAAGATGCGAAAGCTACTCCAGCGAACACTCCTACGGTAACTAGTAAAGTTACTGCGATTAGTCTAATTCTAGTTCTCATTAGACTGCGAGTTAATCTCTTAGTTAGAAGTATTAACAAATATTCTCACTCCACATTTGTATCGGAAATAACTTTTCCACTATCAATTCTAATTACTCTAGTGGCATATTCTATTAGGGATTCATCGTGAGTGACGAAAATGCACGTTATATCTTCTGCCTCACACGCTTCTACTAGAACTTTCATTACCATTGATGAAGTTGTAGAATCGAGATTTCCAGTCAGTTCATCGCCGAGTAATAATCTAGGTTTTTTTGCTAGACTTCTAGCAATTGCTACTCTTTGTTGCTGACCGCCGCTGATTTCTGCTGGAAATCTGTCGGCTTCTGCTTCAAGGCCCACAAGTTTCAATAAATTTTTAGCTCTATTTTCGTCTCTTTCATCTGCTAATTCTTGGATAAGAAGTATATTTTCCAATACGGTTAAGTCTTGAAGTAGGTTAAAAAATTGAAACACATATCCAATATTTTCCCTTCTGAATGATGTCATTGATTCCGAATTATCTTTTGGTACTGTTTTTCCTGAGAAATTGTATTCTCCACTTGTTGGTGAATCTAGTGCAGAGAGACAATTCAGGAGAGTTGACTTTCCAGAACCTGATGGTCCTAATAATATCACTCTTTCTCCAGCATTTATCTCTATATTTACTCCATCTAGGGCCTTAACTACTCCAGAAGGCATTTCATAATATCTCTCTATGTTTTTCAACTCTACTAATGAGTTCACCATACAATGCCGAACTTGTGAGATTTTATTGACCTTTGCTATGCTTCAGAAGCCCCAGAAAAAAATGCCATTGAATCACGAAATAGTTCTTCCCTTCTTCTTTGTCTATTATTTCTGATATGAATCCATGTAAATGCTATAACTAATAGAATTAAAAAGGGGAAAAATGCTTCTGCATGGTATCTCTCCATGAATTCAATAATTCCTCTGGCAGTATATGCCCAAGTTATAGAAGCTATTGACCCACCTATCAAACATGCAATTAGCACTCTTTCAAACTTCATCCTAGAAACTAACCCTAGCATAGCTCCAACTAATACCCCACTGGCCATAAATGGTATCCAGACAAAAACAATTAATCCCCAGAATCCGTACTTATCGATTCTTGATCTATTTTTTTGGGCCACGAACTCTACAGTCGAGAGAATATCGCCCATGAATGGATTTTGTAGAAGTGCTCCAGAAATCCCTCCTCTCTTAGCTACCATTGCTTCGCCACTAAGTTCTTCAGAACCTTGTTCCACCCTTCCTGCTACTGCTCTGTCTGCTAATGTTGAGCGTTCATTACGAGCACTGACCACTAAAGTTCTTTTTCCAATATATTCAGATAGTTCTGATTTTAATTGTTCCCTTAAATCGCCTTGAAGATTCTTATATGTTGGTTTGAATAGGAAATATGCGAATCGTGAGACGGGCCTGTATATTACTCTAACAAATACTGACTCTTCATCTGCCATTATTGCAGATCCATAGTCTGCAACATCATGTTTCTTGAACCATCTTCTCATACTTTCTCCAAATGCAACTTCTAATTTTCCGAAATTACTCATACTACTAAAGAAATCCTGATAATCCTCTAAAATCTTCAGTTTAGTATAATCAATTTGATCTAATGAAGTGGGTTCAATAAATTCTGTTCTATCGCGATTTTTATTATGTTCTTTATCGATTCTATTAGTTTTCAGTTGAAGTGGCCTCATTTCTCCAAATATAGCAAATTCTGATAAAATTTCTTTTATTATTCTGGCTTTTACATCTACTGGAGTTGCAATCGTTCTCCTAGTAATTTGATATGGTAAAAATACATCTATAGAAATAGCCCGATCTTGAACCTTCATTGTGTCATAATCGGGCCTAATTTGTAATCTCTGGCTTGCTTTAATGATAGTCTTATGAATCAATCTATGCATTTGTTCTGATGTTAGTACATCATCTGTCTCCCGGTGATATAGTCTATGCATTAGTGGATATTGTACGCACAAGAAAAATACTGACATTCCCATTGAGACTAGTGCCATAAACCAAGGAGGGACTTGCGCACTTCCGCCTGTTAACATTGCAGTCTCTCTTCCACCTACCCACTCAGCTCCCATCAAGACCCATCCCCATGCACCTAATTGCTGAAATGTCCAACAAGCTCGAGATTCTTCATCTATTTTTTCCATAGTTTTGTAAGTTTCTTTAGCCCCCCATAGAGAGGATTTTTCCTTCAATTCTACATTAATTATTATGGATTTAGAATGGAAAATCGTCGCAGGATCGGAATTTAACTTACTAAGACTTTCATTGAATGTTAGATTAGAATAATCCGAATTATCATCTGACCAGACATGGAGTTCAATTGAAACATCATATTCTCCCTGACCGAGAATTTCATCATCTATAGATAAAGATAAATCTCCCTTACCACTTATAATTTCTATCAATTCAGTTTCATTGGAGAATTTCACCATAAGTATTGAAGAATTTTCGGGGGCATTTTGACTACTGACATGTAAATTATAATCTTCATCAATCCAATTCTGAAACCATATTTGTTCAGACTTATCCACGCATTCATTTGGATCTAAAATAGTTCCCGAAGTTGCCTTATCAATATTTATTGAATCGCCCATCAAGATTCCTGATGATGCAATTAAGATTGTTCCAAAAAATACCACTCCTGCTGTTAAGCCAAATACTAGAGTATAATCATCAATTGTTCTAGGTAAAATCGTATTTACTAAAAATCTTTTATCGGGATTTGTCCTTCTTTCGCGTATTCTAGATAATTCTGAATCAATACTATCCTGTTCAATGTTGGAAGCTAATTTCTTCAAGTCTTCCAGATTGACTTCTCCGTCTTCATTGACATCAAGAATTTCTGCGATTCCAGTATTGGTATCGTCAGATGGCATAGTTTAATGAGGGAACGAGTCGCGTATATTTGTTGCTCAGAAATGCTAAAAAAAAATGAAAAAATGATATATAAATTACAAATCTTTTTTTGACGTATAGTGGTAATTTTAATGTCCTCCTACGTAGTAGGAGAAGTATGTCCAGTGTTAACCGGGTGTCGACCCCCCTCGCCCTACTTCTCATAACATTGATGATTTCAGCCCCATTATCCGGCTGTACTGGAAATATGGTTGATGATGAATTTGAAATTTCTTCTGAGCAAAATGAAGAATCTGAAAAAATTCAGACAACAGATGAAAACGAAAATACTGTAGATGAATATTATGATAAATCCGAAAGTGAAATCGGTAAACAATTAGTTGAAGATGGGAAGCAATCGGAAATTGGAATTCCTGATTTAGAAAATCCAATTCACGGATGGGAAGACTCAAGCAATATAGGTGAGGCACTTTTACGGAATAGGAAAGCATCATATATACCGACACAGGATTGGGAAGTTAGGACTGGAGAAGAACTAATTCAGGGATGGAATGTTCTGGCTCATAGCTACCCCTTACCTACTGAATGGATGAGTGATCTAGCTGAAATTGGAGTAGAATGTGTAAGTTTCTTCTACCCGCAGGGATTGCACTGTAATGTACCTAATATAGCTCCTAACATACTTTTGGAATATGGCGTAATTGGGGCTTTCAAATTAGACTCTACTGATAAATTTGATTTAGAAACTGTCGCAATAATGAAGGGTGAAAAACAAGCTAGTGCCATTAAGAACGGTGATCTATATGTTGTAAATATCGTTTTTTCGGGATCATTTGATGCGCATTTATCCAGTCTAGAAAATGACCTTTTTCAAAATATAGAGTTTTTTTCAGGGCGTTTTGCCACAGTTGAAACCGATATTTTTGGCTTTGAATGGTTATCCAATCAGGATTATATCGAATGGATGGATTTGGAGCTTCCCATTACTCTCGAAAATGATGTAGGCGCGGATATCGTAAATGCAGATTGGGTCAGGGATTCTGCAAATATGGGTGGTCCTTTGAACACTCTAACGGGTTCTGGTGTCATAGTTGGAGTAATGGATTCAGGACTTGATAATGCAGTTGTTTGTAGTGATTTAGCTGATTGTAATACAAAGAATTCAGGAATAATGTCTGATTTCCAGGGACGGATTGTGGGAGTTGAGAATTTTGTACAGTGCGGAAATTCAGATGGCCCTGAAGATCCTGATGGGCATGGAACACACGTTGCAGGCACTGTTCTTGCGGATGGTTCGAGTAGCACAGGTAGTGCAGAATATTCCGGAATTGCACCAGAAGCTATGATTTATATGCAGTCAGTTCACTCTGTATGTGGCTCCAATCCTGATGATGAATTGGCAACACCTTCTGACTTTTCAACTATTTTTCAACCAGCTTATGATGCTGGGGCAAGGGTCCATACAAATTCATGGGGTGCTAATTATCAAAATAATGGATACCATACCTACGCACTGAGAATTGATACGCAGGCTCACAACCTAGATGACCTTACCATTCTTTACGCAATGGGTAATGATGGGTTGGATTCCAACGCAGATGGAGAAGTAGATACTGGATATATGAATACACATGCGACTGCAAAGAACATCATTTCTGTAGGTGGCTCTGAAAATTATAGAGAAGGTTCCAATATCATAACTTGGGATGATTTTAAATTTAAAAGTGGAGCATTAAAATTTACTGAACCACCTATTTACGGTGACAGTGTGGTTGATGATATTGACGGAGTAATGGCTATTTCCAATAGGGGACCTACTTCCGATGGGAGATTAAAGCCAGATATATTGGCACCGGGATCTTTTATTGCATCAACTCTTTCATCTGAAGCTAGCTGTGACTGGGGAGTTCCTCAGAATCCTTCTTACTGTTACATGACGGGAACTTCGATGGCAACACCAATGGTTGCTGGTGGTGCAGCACTGATTCTGGAATATTTGAATAATCAAGGGATTGCGAATCCAGCTTCTGCATTAGTGAAAGCAATGTTAATCGCTGGTGCCCATGACATGGAAGGACAATATTCATCCGGCGGCTCAGATAGTGAAAATTCTGCTGCTGAATCTGCACCAAACGTCCATGAAGGTTGGGGTAGAATGGACCTGCAGGGTTCCATTCAGACTGGATTTACTGAAGGAATTAATATTTCAACATATGAAAGTCACTCACTAAAAATGGAAGTTCCTGTGGGAATTTCTGATTTCAGAATAGTACTTTCATGGAATGATCCACCTAATACGCCTTCTGCACAAAAACAGCTAGTTAATGATTTGGATATTGCTTTAAGGGACCCTACTGGTGTATGGTATGACTATGATAATGATGATGTAAACAATTTAGTGGGAATATCTGTATCAGCACCTGATCCAGGTGATTGGGAAGTTATAATTAATGGGACTAATGTGCCTAATGGGCCTCAAGAATATTATTTGGCTTCAAGTAATGGATTGGCGATAGGAGATTCGAGAAATCCTGTTTCTGGAATTTTAAATTCTGCTGGATTCCAATCTGGATCACTTTTTACTGAAACCACCTTATCAGCAGGAGAGAATCATTTTTGTGCTATTTTCGATGATTCTTCACTGCATTGTAGGGGAGATAATAGCTATGGTCAGCTTGGAGATGGCACTAGCACTAATAGACTTACAATGACCGAAGTAGCCCTAGATAATGGTAGAACAGCAGTTTCTGTCAGCTCCGGCAACCATCATACTTGCGCGATTTTGGATGATGCTAGTCTTCATTGCTGGGGGCGTAATAACAAAGGTCAACTTGGTTTTGCTGGAAGTTCATCTTCTACCATGCCTACTGAAGTCAATTTTGGTTCATTGTATCCAGTCCAGATTTCATCCGGGAAGAGTCATAATTGTGTAATTTTAAACGATGCAAGCCTACAGTGTTGGGGAGATAATAGTAATGGTCAGCTTGGAGATGGTGGTATTGTGGATAGATACACACCCGCTACAGTGAATTTTGGAAGTAAAAATGTACTAGCTGTTTCTGCTGGTTCTAATCATACTTGTGCATTACTTGATGACCAGAGTTTGGAATGTTGGGGGAGTAATGAATTTGGTCAGCTTGGTGATGGAACGACTGATGATGAGTATTTTCCTTCAACCGTCGTATTGGGCGGTTCATCAGTTGCGGTTTCCTCTGGGGATGGACATACATGTTCACTACTTTCTGATAAAACTCTGAAATGCTGGGGAGATAATAGCTATGGTCAGCTTGGAGATGGAACTCAGGTATCAAAATGGTCGCCAGAAGTAATCGAGTCAGATGTCGTCAATATTGATTCGGGGAATAATCACAACTGTTTGATTGATATTAATCAAGTTCTGAAATGTTGGGGAAAAAATAACATGGGACAAGTTGGAGATGGAACTACTAGCATGGCATTTTCTCCTACTGAGATAAGTCTAGGTCCAGTAATTAATCCATTGTCAGTTACATCTGGTAGCACAATTTCTTGTGCGGTAACTAGTAATGATTTACTGAAATGTTGGGGTGAAATTGGTGAAAATTCTGTACCTGTATCATCTCCAATAACTGTGGATTTACCAAGATGGACATATATAAATTCGGCTGAGAGAGATCTAGATGGAGATGATGAATTGAACATCTTTGATACTCATGGAGCTGGAGATTCTGATGGAGATGGGTTTGCTGGTGGTGATGACTATGACGATAATAATCCAACTAAGGCAAAATTTTGTCCAGTTCCTACATATGGAAGGTATGTTTGCCTACCAGCAACTAAGGGTTTCTATGTGGATACTCCGGGAACTTCAGTCAAGAGTCCAGCCAGAGTTGGTCATTATGTAGCAAATGATGGAGCATCTAGTGATTCTCCGTGTCCACCAGGGACATATCAATCTCTCACTGGACAGACATCTTGCGATGATGCAAGAGCAGGATATTATGTTGAAAATCCTCAGTCGGAATTTGATACTCCTTGTCCTGGCGGGACATTCAATACTGAAACGGGATCAACATCAGTATCTGATTGTAGAGGATCTGATCCTGGATATAACGTTCCAATTCTTACTGAAATAACACTGGGCTCATTCCATTCATGTTCCATATTAGATGATGGTTCAGTAAGTTGCTGGGGGAGTAATGAATTTGGGCAGCTTGGAGATGGGACCCGAGAATCTAAACATATTCCTACTAAGGTTCTACTTCCACAAGGAAAAAGAGTGGATGGGTTAAGTTCAGGATCTTACCATAATTGTGCAATTATTGATGATGATACTTTTAGATGTTGGGGGAGTAATGAATTTGGGCAGCTTGGTGATGGAACTAGTATTGAAAGAACAAGTCCAGTTATAGTTTCCTTAGGAGGGGGAAAGACAGCAACCAGCGTGTCATCTGGTGAAGGTCACACATGTTCAATTTTGAATGATAAAACAATCAAATGTTGGGGCGATAATAGTAATGGTCAGCTTGGAGATGGGACAAGAACGGGCAGTCACAGTCCAATTGCAGTTAATCTGGGTGGTAGTGATTTGGCTATTTCTATCTCCTCTGGATCATACCATACTTGTGCATTAACTACAACTAGGGATGTTAAGTGTTGGGGAGATAATTATCACGGACAGTTAGGATTAGGAGATAATGTAGATAGATTGGTTCCTAATCTAGTAACCTTACCTGCTGATACTGATGTAATATCGATTTCTTCTGGTTCATTTCATACTTGTGCTGTGTTGAATAATGGTGAAGTATATTGCTGGGGCTTTAATGCATATGGTCAGCTTGGAGATTCTTCAACAAACAATAGTAATATCCCTGTAAAATCTAGATTACTAGAAAATCAAATTTCAACACAAGTTTCATCCGGTGTTTTTCATACCTGTTCATTACTTGATGGGGGAGAAATTGCTTGTTGGGGAGATAATACGGTTGGACAACTGGGGGATGGGACCTCTACTTCCTCGACTATACCAATTATTGCTGACTTACCTGTAGATAGTGCTGCATTATCAATATCCGTAGGGCAAAGACATTCATGTTCCATATTAGATGATGCTACACTTTATTGCTGGGGCTATAATGAATTCGGGCAGCTTGGTGATGGAACGACTGATAATAGTGATTCTCCAAAAAATATAGACTTAATGCATGGTTCAGCTGCCCAAATTCAATGCTCTCCAGGAACTTATCAGCCAGATTCTTCTCAGACATCTTGCATCCTTGCTGATAGAGGTTATAGTGCCCCATCAGGTGGAGCTTTAGATCAAATAGGATGTACTAGAGGATATTATTCAAGTCTAAGAGGGCAGGCAACATGTTCTGAGGCTTCTATTGGCTACTATGTTGACGAATTACTTGCAACCTCTCAAACGGCTTGTCCTTCCAATACTTCTACCATAAATCGAGCAAGTGGAAATATAGATTTCTGTATTGAAGATTTTGATGGTGATCTTATTCCAGATGTTTCAGATTTGGATGACGATAACGATGGAGTAAGTGACAGATTTGATTTATGGCCATTAGATCCTGAGTTAGCATTAGATGCGGATGGAGATGCTATTGCAGACAGTGTTGATGTTGATGATGATAATGATGGAGTTAATGATACTGAAGATTTGTTTCCAAATAATCAAAATGAATGGGCAGATGAAGATAATGATGGCATAGGAGATAATTCGGATGATGACGATGATAACGATGGAAGAGTTGACTCCTTCGATAAGTTCCCAAATAATCCTTTAGAATGGTCAGATTTTGATGATGATGGCATAGGGGATAATGAAGATGATAATGACGATAATGATCAATTCTTAGATTCTGTAGATGCCTTTCCCAATGATGCGACAGAATGGTTGGATACAGATTCTGACTCTATTGGAAATAATGCAGATGATGATGATGATGGAGATGGTTTCACTGATGATATAGATGTATTCCCTTTGCTATCCACTGAATGGCTGGATACAGATGGAGATAGTTTTGGTGATAATATAGACATGTTTGATGAGGGCGGTTTAGTAATTGATGGAATCACTTATAGATTGGCCGAAAACGATGTTAATTGGTGGATTGACTCTGATGGTGATGAAATTGGAGATATTAGTCAAATAGATTTAGAAAAAGGAATAATTGTTGGAGACCAATGTCCAGACATTCCTGGAATTAATTATACTGAACCCCAATTAAATCATGGAATTGTCGCAAAGGGTTGGTTACTAGGATGCCCGAAGGAAATCGAAGAAATCGAAGAAATCGAAGAGGAAGTCGAAGAGTCGGGGCTTGAAGCAGCATTAATCAAAGATACAGATGGAGATGGTCAACCTGATGCTTATGACCTTGATGATGATGGTGATGGAATTACAGACTGTGTCATTACTGACAGAGATTGCATTCCCGATGATAAATATCCTTTAGACGCTACGAGGCCATTCGATAACAATTCATGGTCTATGATTTTAGTTAGCTTTGGATTTATTTCATTGGTGATTTATCGACTGGTGGGATGGCAACGTAGAAAAATTGCTAAACTTAAATCTAAAAGAATTAGGCTAGATTAAATGGTGCAGGGGACAGGATTTGAACCTGCGAAGCACTACGCACTGGGACCTAAACCCAGCCCCTTT
>MDTE01177818.1_pt1 | contig 52692 bp, 56 predicted proteins | sample 811231 | NCBI WGS metagenome assembly MDTE01 (sample SAMN05326651, study PRJNA326480) | marine metagenome | isolation source: seawater | place: Indian Ocean: Red Sea | collected 2010 | reverse complement strand
TTGGTCGGGACGGCAGGATTCGAACCTGCGACCCCCACACCCCCAGTGTGATGCGCTACCAGACTGCGCTACGTCCCGACCGAACGGCCGGACTATAGAGAGTTCCGTCCCGGGATTGAAGCCCGGCAATACTGGTGACGACTCTCAGGAATCGAGAAGCTTTCGAAGTGCCTCGAGTTCGCCCAGAATCGCCTCCAATTCCTTGCGTTGTTCCGCCGTTATACCCGCAGGCTGGCCCGGCGACGACGCGACGGTCTGGGGAGCCAGATCGGGGGTATCGTAAGTATCCATCGGCTTCGGGCCGCCCTCGCGCAGGAGTTTTTGGACGCCCTTGATAGTGTAGCCGTCGTCATAGAGCAGGCCGCGAATGGACCGGAGCAGATCGACATCCTCGGGCCGATAATAGCGTCGCCCGCCGCCGCGCTTCATAGGCCGCACCTGGGAGAATTTCGTCTCCCAGAAGCGCAGGACATGCTGCGGAACCTCAAGATCGTTCGCGACCTCGCTGATGGTGCGAAAGGCCGCCGCGGACTTACCGCCACGGCGCGCAGACAAGTTTCCAACGTCGGGCATCCGTCTAACTTAGTAGGAGGGATCGGTTTCCGGAAGCGCGCCCGGCGCAGAGAAGCTCGGCGCACCAACCGGTTCGGTTGCGGCGCCCGAATCTTCGTTGATCCGCTTCTTAAGAACATGGCTGGGACGGAACACTAGGACTCGGCGCGGCAGAATAGGTACTTCCTCACCCGTCTTTGGGTTGCGCCCCATCCGCTGCCCCTTCTGGCGCACCTGGAAGCTACCGAAGGACGAAAGCTTGACCATCTCGCCGCGGATCAGCGCTTCCGACATCTCGGCCAGGACCGATTCCACAAGGTCGGCGGATTCGTTTCGAGAGAGCCCCACCTCCTGGTAAACGGCTTCCGTCAACTGGGCACGTGTAATGGTATTACTCACCGCCTGCTCCCCACCTTTTTTGTGGGCTGAACGGTAGCGCGGCAGGAGAAATGCGTCAATATCAGAGGATTGTTCTAGTTGGTTAATCTAAAAAATTGATTCTTGGCGAAACCGGCAGGCTACCAGCGGACGATCCCCGAGCCCCAGGTCAGCCCGCCACCCATCGCCTCAAGGAGGACCAGATTGCCCTCCTGGATGCGCTTATCATCGACCGCAACAGACAGCGCGAGCGGAATGGAGGCGGCAGAGGTATTGGCGTGCTGGTCGATGGTGACTACCACCCGCTCGCCGTTGATGCCGAGCTTGCGTGCGGTGCCGTCGATGATACGCCGGTTGGCCTGGTGTGGCACGAACCAGTCAATCTCCTCGGCGCCGAGCCCGGTGGCCTCGAGTGCCTCGACCATCGCCGATGACATCTTGGTCACCGCATGCTTAAAGACCTCGCGGCCTTCCATGCGCAGATGGCCCACCTGGCCAGTCGATGAGGGACCACCATCCACATACAGCAGGTCGTGCAGGCGACCATCGGAGTGCAGATGCGTTGACAGGACGCCGCGATCGTCGCTCGAGCCTTCGCCCTCGCCCGCCTTGAGCACCAGCGCCCCCGCGCCGTCGCCAAACAAGACGCAGGTTGTGCGATCGTCCCAGTCGAGAATCTTCGAGAAGGTCTCGGCACCGACCACCAGCGCGGTGTCGGCCTGACCAGCCTTGATAAAATTGTCGGCCGTGGCGAGCGCAAACACGAAGCCCGAACACACGGCCTGCACGTCGAAGCCCATGCTGCCGTTGGTACAGCCTAGCTTCGACTGGACAACCGTGGCGGTCGCGGGGAATGTCTCGTCCGGCGTCGAGGTCGCGACGACGATAATGCCGATATCGTCGGGCTCCATGCCGGCCGCCGCGAGCGCGCGCCGGCTGGCCGCAGCGGCTAAGTCAGATGTCATCTCGCCGTCGGCGACAATGTGGCGCTGATGAATGCCGCTGCGTTCGCGGATCCACTCGTCCGACGTATCGATCTGCTCGGCGAGCTCGGCATTAGACACAACGCGCTCGGGCAGATAAGAGCCGATGCCCGCGACGATCGATCGGCGGACCATCAGGACGCGGCCGCGGCTTGGGGACGCAGGGAGTCGGGATCCAGCCGCTCCACCGTCGTTTTCAGAGAGGCGTTGCCGCCATACTTAACCATATCGATCGACACTCCAATGGCGGTTGCAAATCCGACCGCGTCCGTCCCGCCATGGCTTTTGACGCACACACCGTCAAGGCCGAGGAACATGGCACCATTGTATCGGCGAGGGTCACTGCGGTTACGCAGCTTGTCGAACGAACGCTTAGCGAAGATATATCCGATCTTGGCCCAAAAGGAATTGCGAAAGGTCTCGCGCACAAAGGCGTTTATGAGCTTTGCCGTGCCCTCAGCAGTTTTCAGTGCGACGTTGCCGGTGAACCCATCGGTAACGACGACGTCGACCGCGCCTGCCGGGATATCGTCGCCCTCGACGAAGCCGACAAATTCGCCCGGCAGGTCGAGTTCACGAAGCATCTCGGCCGCATTCTTAAGCGCGTCTTTGCCCTTGGTCTCTTCCGCGCCGACATTTAGCAGGCCGATGGTCGGCTGCTCGATGCCAAGGACCGTGCGCGCAAAAACCTCTCCCATGATCGAGAACTCGACCAAGTTGCGTTCGTCGCAGCGGATATTAGCGCCGAGGTCTAGCATCACCGTCTCGCCTCTCTGAGTGGGAAAGAAGGAGGCAATCGCCGGCCGGTCGATTCCGGGAAGCCGCTTGAGCACCAGCATCGCCATGGCGAGGAGCGCGCCCGTATTACCCGCCGACACGACGGCGTTGGCATCGCCGGCCTTGACTGCGGCGATCGCGCGCCACATCGAGGTTTTCTGGCCGCCGCGCACAACTTGGGACGGCTTAGCGTCTGCCGCGACTCCCTCGGACGCGTGGCGGATCTCTACGAACTTCGCTAAGCCGCGCTGCTTCGCAACGCGTGCAGTGAGGTCCTTCTCGTCACCGAAAAGCAAAAACCGGACGTCGGGATGCCGACGCCGGGCGATGTTGGCGCCCGCAACCACGATGTTCGGCGCGTCATCGCCGCCCATGGCGTCTAGGGCGATTGTGATCTGATCGCTCAACGGGTCCGCTCTCCAGCCGGACGCGGAGTCCGGGATTGGCCTCTAGATCTTCTCCTTGACCTCGATGACCTGGCGGCCCTTGTAGTAACCTGTCTTCATGTCAACGTGATGGGGACGATGGAACTCGCCCGTGGTCTCATCTTCGACATAGGCCTGCTGCTTCAATGAGTCGTGCGAGCGGCGCATGTTGCGCCGCGACTTGGAGACTTTCTTCTTGGGTACAGCCATCTGAGTCCCTTTCGCGGGAAGATATGAATTTCGAGAGCGCGCCAAAAGGCGGCTGCTAATTATCCAAAAATGCACCGCCGGGCAAGCGAATCGCAAGCTTTCTGAACGAAAACATTGATGAAATGAACCTATTTTTCCGCATCGTCCCGCAAGCCAGCGAGCGCGGCGAAGGGCCCGGTGGGCCTCCCGGTCTCGTCGTCAAACTCCTCGAACTCCGCGCCAGCCGCGCGCGGATAAGGATTCAGGGCGAGCGCGAGATTCTGGACGATGACATCGCCGACCTCGATCCGGTCCTCGATGATGGGCTCCACGGGGTCCTCATAGTCCCCCTCTTCCTCATCGTCACGCCCGGAAAATCGCTGAAAAATCTGCGTGTCCACATGTTGCGCGACCGGGTCCAAGGTCACGACACAGGCCTGCACCACATCCGCCACGATCCGGCCCACCATGTTCACGTCGCCGGTCAGGTCCCGGAGGAGCTGAAGTTCCGCCGTCAGTCCTTCGACTAAGAGAATCCCAAGCCGTTCGCCGATCGCCCTGCATTCGGCCGGGTCCGCCGTAACCGTACTGATTTCGTGCTCGCCAGCGGACAGCTCTGCGATCACGACGTGGCGCAGAAACTCCCGATCGGACGTCACGGTCATGCGAGACCCTCCGAAACGGTCCCAATCGACGCAGGATCGGGGAAAAGCGACCGTGCCTGCCAGAGATCATCGGGATCACAAGCTTCAACCGCATCACGGGTATGGCGGATGTAGGCAATCATCGCCGCGACCTCGGCGTCGGTTGGCTCCGCGCTGGCATAAAGGTTGCGGCGCAGCGCAGCTGTCATCTCCGCATCGCCGCCGGCCAGCCCGCGCTCATAAGCCGAGATACGGCCATGCAGATTGCGGGCGAGTTTCTTGATCCGCTTGCCGATCCCCATGTCGCCTATCCCGACCTCGCGCAGCGCGATGTCGAAATCGTCGAAGATCTGATCGTGCAGGGTCTGTGCAATCCGGGGACCCTGCCCGCCGGCCTGCTTGAGACGTCCGAGCAGCAGATAGGCGTGCAGACAGACCATCTCGTAACGGCCCAGCATGGTGTCGGGGACACCGTATTCGGCGTAGAAGATCGGCCGGCGCGCCTGTGCGATGAGGATATCGAGCAAACGCGCGGCGAGCGCGCGGCGTTGTTTGCGTTCTCGAATCCAGTTCAGCATGTCAGTTTGATACCTGCGACGGGCCCGCCAGCGGGCCGGTTGACAGGGCGAAACGGCGGGTGCCATCGTCCTGCTGGATCTGCACCACACCAACGCGAACCGCCATACGGTCTGCCCGATGAAACTGTTTGTCCGACATGGTCGAATCCTCGTCTTACTCGCAGCGCTCAGTGCCTGTGCGCCAATCGTCAATGTCCGCGGCCAGGAACCAGATCCCGACGCGGTCGCCGCGATCGAGCCGGGGCAGACCAGCCGCCGCGAGGTCCGTCACGCGCTGGGCAGTCCCTCGACCGAAGGCGTGTTCCGTACAAAAGTCTGGTACTACATGTCGGAGCGGACGGAAACCGTCGCGTTCCTCGAACCCAAGCTTCTCGAGCGAAAGATCATAGCGATCACCTTCGACGAGCAGAACATCGTCGAGGATGTATTCACCTACACCGAGAATGACCGCCGCGAGGTCGACCTGGTCAGCCGTGTCACCCCCACAGCCGGCAACGAGCTAACACTGATTCAGCAACTATTCGGCAATATCGGCCGTTTCGCGGGGAGCGGCCAGTAGGCATCCTGACGCGCGCCATGAAAAACCCCCGGGGGCAGCTCCCGAGGGTTTTTCTTTAGTCTTAATTTACGCCTAGACGCTCGCTAATACCGCCAGCACTAGGAGCGCCACGATGTTCGTGATCTTGATCATCGGGTTCACAGCGGGTCCTGCCGTGTCCTTGTAGGGATCGCCAACCGTGTCACCGGTCACCGCCGCATGGTGTGCGTCGGAGCCCTTGCCGCCATGGTTGCCATCCTCAATGTACTTCTTGGCGTTATCCCACGCGCCGCCCCCGGCGGTCATGGAGATCGCGACAAACAGACCTGTCACAATCACGCCCAGCAGCATCGCCCCAAGGGACGAAAAGGCCGCGGACTTTCCGGCGATCAGCAGAATGATGATGAACAGTATAATCGGCGACAACACCGGCAGCATCGAGGGGATTATCATCTCCTTGATAGCCGCGCGGGTCAGCATGTCCACGCACTTGCCGTATTCTGGCTTGCCCGAGCCCTCCATGATGCCCGGGATCTCCTTGAACTGACGTCGGACCTCGACAACGACCGAGCCGGCTGCGCGTCCGACCGCTGTCATGCCCATGGCGCCGAACAAAAACGGCAGCATGCCGCCCACGAACAGGCCCACGACCACATAGGGGTTGGTCAGGGAGAAATTAAGATCGACACCCGCAAAATACGGATACTTGTCCGGCGTTTCGATGAAGAAGTTCAGATCGGACGTGTAGGCTGCGAATAACACCAGCGCACCTAGGCCAGCCGAACCGATGGCATAGCCCTTGGTCACCGCCTTGGTTGTATTGCCGACCGCGTCGAGCGCGTCGGTGGTCTTGCGCACGTCGTCATCCAGCTCGGCCATTTCGGCGATGCCGCCGGCATTGTCCGTGACCGGTCCGTAGGCATCGAGCGCGACGACCATGCCCGCAAGCGCCAGCATCGCCGTCACCGCGATGGCGATGCCCAGCAGGCCCGCCAGCAGGAAGGAGATGATGATCGCCGCACAGATGATCAGCGCAGGGATGGCCGTGGCTTCCATCGAGATGGCCAGCCCCTGGATCACGTTCGTACCGTGACCTGTTGTTGAGGCCTGTGCCACCGAGCGCACCGGACGATACTCGGTGCCAGTATAGTACTCAGTCACCCAGATCAGGAGGCCGGTGACAACCAGACCGACGACAGCGCATAGGAACACGTCCATGCCCGAGAAAGTCTGGTCACCCACCGTGAAGGCCGCGTCGAAACCGATGACCCATGACGTCACGCCGGCAACGCCGACCAGCGAGAGGATCGCCGAGGTGATGAAGCCCTTGTAGAGCGCGCCCATGATGTTCTGGCTCGCGCCCAAACGGACGAAGAAGGTGCCGATGATCGAGGCGATGATGCAAACGCCGCCGATGGCCAGCGGGTAGACAATCATCTGGTTCAGCAAGGCGTTGCCGGCCAGCAGGATCGAGGTCAACACCATGGTCGCGACCACCGTGACCGCATAGGTCTCGAACAGATCAGCCGCCATGCCCGCGCAGTCGCCCACATTATCGCCGACATTGTCCGCAATCACAGCCGGGTTGCGGGGGTCATCCTCGGGAATGCCCGCTTCGACCTTGCCGACCAAGTCGGCGCCGACGTCCGCACCCTTGGTAAAGATACCACCGCCGAGACGCGCGAAGATCGAGATTAGCGAGGCACCGAAGCCCAACGCCACCAGCGCATCGATAAGCTGACGCTCCGAGGCGCTACCCTGCTGCTGCAGCCAGACCATGAAACCGAAGTAACCGGCGACCGCGAGCAGCGCCAGGCCAGCGACCAGCATGCCGGTCACGGCGCCCGCGCGGAACGCGATCGACAGGCCCTCCGCCATCGAGCTACGTGCAGCCTCGGTGGTGCGCACATTAGCCCGTACCGAGATATTCATGCCGATATAGCCCGTCGCACCCGACAGAACCGCGCCGATGATAAAACCGAGCGCAACCGTCCAACCGAGGAGAAAGAACAGAATCACCGCAATGACGATGCCGACGATGCCGATGGCACGATACTGGCGGTTGAGATAAGCCGCCGCGCCTTCCTGGACGGCATTAGAGATTTCCTGCATGCGCTCGGTGCCGGCGCTGGCCGACAGGACCGCGCGTGAGGCCCAGATTCCGTAAAGCACGGCCAAACCGCCACATGCGATGGCGAACCAGACGATGGGAGCCATTGTGAATATCCTTTGGTTTCTTGGTTGTTGGGCCGCAAGGGCGGAGCAGCGAATGCCGCAAAGCAGGGCCGAATCACCCGGGCCCATAAAAGCGGCGGGAACATGCCAAAAAGGCAGCGGCATGGCAACCGCACGAACATATTAAGAATTAAGCCGGCCGAGTCGTATGAGGCTCAACGAGGTGCCGATCAGGCCGGAGCCACCGCAAGCCGTGAGCGCAGCCAGAAAACGGCGATTACGACCGCAACCAGCAAGGGCGCCGAGGCCATGTTGACCGCGAAGAAGCCGAGTTTCTGGTAGACCACGCCGGCCGCCAGCGAACACACTGCGACCGTGCCGAAGACGAACAGATCGTTGATGCCCTGCACCTTGGCCTTCTCCGCCGACGTGTAGGTACTTAACAGCAGGGTCGTCCCGGCGGTGAACATGAAGTTCCAGCCAAGACCGACCAACGCCATGCCGATCCGCAAGTGCATCAGCGAGTCACCGCTGAAGTTGACCGCAAGGCAGACGACCGAGATCACGGCGCCCGCGAGGATAATGTTGAGGTCACCGTACTTCTTAATCAGCCAGCCGGTGAAGAAACCGGGCGCGAACATGCCCAGAACATGCCACATAATGACATTGTTGATGTCCAGCTGACCGAACGGATGGGTCGGATGCAGATGCATGAAGATTGGCGTCGACAGCATCACGAAGTTCATCACGCCGTAGCCGATCATCGCGCTCATCAGCGCCACGATAAAAGTGGGCTGGGCAGCGATCTCGCGCATCGGCCGGGTCGGGCCGCTAAGCTCCTGCTCGGTGGGCGGCGGGATATCGGTAAACAGAAGCAGAACTACCATCAACCCCTGCATGACCAGGATTATCACGAAAACGCCGCCATAGAGGATTGGCTGGATGATGTCGTAACCGATTGAGGAGAGCGTCGGTCCGACCAAACCGGCGAACACGCCGCCCGCGAGAACGAGGCTCACCGCCCTAGCCTTGAAGCTGTCGTCAGCGGCATCAACCGCAGCGAAACGGAATTGCTGGTTGGCACCGGCCGAGGTACCGAACAGTGCCGAACCGACGCAAAAAAGGAAGAAGCTCTGGACGAACAGCGCGTAGATTATGAGCCCGGCGCCAACGCAGCCGATGACTAGGAAACTGATGAAGCCGCCGGCACGTCCGATCTTCTTCATCAACAGCGCCGCGGGCACGGTCGACGACGTCATGGCGATGAACTGGCAGGTGATCGGCACCGTCGCCCAGCCGGCATCCGGCGCGATGGTGGCGCCAATGATCGAGGAGACGGAGAAGATCAGGACCATCTGGGTCTGGCCAAAAGCCTGACACATGGACAAAAGTGTAACGTTACGGATGCTGCGCTGATTCATCATGGCGCGAACATCCTGCATGGCCCGCTAAAACACAAGTCGAAGCTGTGAATAGCAGCCCTGCGCTAGTCGCCCCTCTACAGCTGGTCCTTCGGTAACAAATTCTCGACCTAAAGATCGACAACTACATCTGCCCCCAGTTCGCGGGCCGGCTTGGAGCGTCTTCCGTGAAACCTCGGGGGCATGGCTCAAATCGTGGACCCGTCCTCAGCCCGCGCCGCCTTTCCAGAAGTGACTGTATCCGCCATTACCCAACTCGACTGCATCCCCATTCGCATCGCGCACGATCACCGTAGATCCCCCCGGAACCGGCGGGATCAAACGCCCGACGCGGGTTATCCGAACCGCGGTCTTCGCGGCGATTAAAGAGACCGTGTCCCGCGCGGCGAACGGGGCGCTGAAAACAATTTCATAGTCATCACCGCCGGTCAAAAGCCAAGTCTGTAATAGTTGATTGTCCGTTACCACGCGTTCGGCGGCATCCGATAGCGGCACCAAGTCCTGTATGATTTCAGCGGCGAGCCCCGACGCCGCACAGATATGTGCGAGATCAGCAACGAGCCCGTCCGAAACATCTGCCGCGGCTGAGGCAACGCCGACCAGTGAGGAGCCAACGCCGACGCGCGGGTCGGGCCCGAAAAAGCGGGCCGCGAGTGCCGCTGCATCGGAAGGGTCTTCCGCATGGAGGCAGCCCGTGGCCACGGCCAGGCCGAGCGCCGCATCACCGATGCATCCGGTCACGTAGATGTCGTCCCCGACGGCGCCACCGGACCTCGTTATTATTTTATTTTCTGTAACTTGCCCGAAAATATTTACAGTTATTGTCAACGGACCGGGGGTCCGGGTTGTATCGCCGCCGACTAGGAAAATGCCGAACGCATCCTGTTCCGCCGCCAGCGCTCCTGCGAAGGCCGACAACCAGTCCTCGTTGGTGTCGTCCGGCAGCATCAATGCGAGGGTATAGGCACGCGGGCGCGCCCCCTTCGCCGCGATATCCGACAGGTTCACGCGCAGGGCGCGACGGGCGATGTCATCGGGGCATGTGGTATCCGGAAAATGAACGCCGGCGACGATAGAATCGGCAGAGATTACAAACTCCATGCCCGGTTCAGGCCGCAGGACCGCGGCGTCGTCCCGCAGCGCCATTGCGCCGGGTTCGCCTTCGCTGAGCGGCGCGAAGTGGCGCCGGATCAGTTCGAACTCATCGATGCGCTGCGCCATTCTCGGTTCCGCCCCCGACGGGGTTGTAAGACGCCTCGTCTGGCGATGCGTCGAGAGCGGGCGCCGTATCGTCACGCACAACGCGGGCCAGCCGGTCCAGTACCGCATTGACGAGGCCTGGCTCTTTGCCCTCGAAGAAGGCGTCGGTCAGCCGGACATACTCGCTGATGACCACCCGCGTCGGGATATCATCGCGCGAGCGCAATTCGTAGGCACCGGCGCCGAGGATAGCCCGCAAAAGCGGCTCGAGACGTTCCATCGTGTTGCGGCCGTCAAGGCATCCATCGAGCGCCACAACCAGATCGCCATGATCTCGGTCGACACCGCGCACCAGGTCCGCGAACAAAACCTGGTCCGCGTCCAGCGGCACCGAATCCTCATCGCCATCGCCGACGCACGGCGGCTCGGTGCGGTGTTGAATAAACTCCAGCACGGTCTCATCGGCCGCCGCCCCCCGGATCTCCATTTGGTAAAGTGCCTGCACTGCGAGCAGCCGGGCCGCGGCGCGTGCGGACGCGCCAAGCCTGCGTGCCGCCGGGGTGGTTTCTACAGAGCCCACGGACATTAGCGGGGAAACAGTTGTAGGGAGCTCTTGAACCCGATCATGCGCAGGCAAGCATTGGCCGCATCGGCCCCCTTGTTGCCCCGGTCTACCGCAGCGCGAGCCATCGCCTGTTCGCGATTCTCCGTGGTCAGGACGCCGAAGCCCAGCGCCAAGCAGTTACCAATTGCCAAATCCTGAAGGCCGCGCGCCGTCTCCTGGCATACATAGTCGTAGTGGGTGGTCTCGCCGCGAATGACGCAACCGAGCGCAATATACCCGTCGAACCGCTGCCGCCCGCCAGAAAATTCCGACGAACGCATGGCCATCGCAATGGCAGCTGGAATCTCAAAGGCGCCCGGGATCTCGTAAACCTCGTAAGAAGCGCCGGCCGTATCGAGCACCGTGAGCGCACCCTTCAGCAATTCTTCCGCAATCTCTTCATAGTATTTCGACACCGCAACCATGATGTGGGCTTCATCGGCCATCAAATGCTCCTCACTCGCCAGTCGCGGCATTTTCCAGAGGCACGGGACGCGTCTCAATCAAACGCAGGCCGAAGCCCTCGAGCCCGACGATCGAGCGCTGTGAATTCGATAACAGGATGATGTCGCGCACCCCGAGATCGACAAGAATCTGAGCGCCTACGCCATAGTTGCGCAACTCGTTTATCGGCTTGGTCGGCGCACTTGAGAATTGCCGGATACGATCGGATAGGGACGTCGGCGAGGTATCTCGGATCAGGACGATGACACCGCAGCCGGCCTCGCTGATCAGCTCCATCGACCGCTGGAGTATGCCAGAGTCCGGAGCATCGAGGCTACCCATCGCATCGGCTCCAATGGAGAAGGAATGCATGCGTACCAGCACCGGCTTGTCGGGATCGATATCGCCCTTCACGATCGCCAGATGCTCGGCATACTCTACCGTGTTGCGGTAGACCCGCCACTTATAACTGCCCCCGAAGCGCGAATGGAAGTCATGCTCCATTAGCTGTTCGACGATACGGTCGTGGCGGCGCCGGTAGGCAATCAGGTCTGCGATCGCGCCGATCTTGAGACCGTGATACTGGGCGAAACCGATGAGATCCGGCAGCCGGGACATGGTGCCGTCATCATTCATGATCTCGCAAATCACCGCTGATGGGTTGAGGCCCGCTAGGCGCGCAATGTCGACGCCCGCCTCGGTATGCCCGGCCCGCACGAGCACGCCGCCGTCGCGCGCCGCCAGCGGAAACACATGGCCCGGCGTGATAATGTCCGCTTCGGTCGAAAGCGGGTCGATAGCCACCGTGATGGTGCGCGCGCGATCGGGCGCGGAAATGCCTGTAGTGACGCCTTCCGCCGCCTCAATCGATACCGTAAAATTCGTCGCAAGGCGCTGGCCATGGCTCTGCGGCATCATGGGCAGGCCCAGCTGCTGAGTGCGCTCGCGGGTAAGCGACAAGCAGATCAGGCCCCGGCCGTGGGTAGCCATGAAGTTGATTGCATCGGGCGTCGCCATCTGCGCCGGGATCACGAGATCACCCTCGTTCTCGCGATCTTCATCGTCGATGAGGATGAACATCTTGCCGTTGCGGGCATCCTCGATGATGTCCTCGATCGGCGAAAGAATCTGCCCGTCGTCCAAGGCGCGTTGCACCTCTTGCGGAGACACGCTGCGCAAGTCGTCGATTTTATCTGCCACAACTATTCCCGTTCCAAAAGGCGCGCGACGTAGCGCGCAATCACATCCACTTCGATATTCACGCCCGCGCCGACAAGCAAGTCGGCAAGCGAAGTGTTCTCCCAAGTATGGGGGATGATGTTGACGCCGAAGACCGCATCATCCACCTCGTTCACAGTGAGCGATACCCCGTCCACCGTAACTGAGCCCTTCGACGCAATATAGTGCTTGAGCGCCGCAGGCACCTCGATGGCGACGCGATGATTGTCACCTTGGCGTTGCAGGCGGGTCACGCTGCCCACGCCGTCGACATGACCGAGCACCAAATGTCCGCCCAGCTCATCCGCCGCGCGCAGAGCGCGCTCGAGATTGATTCGCGTGCCGACATCCCAATCTCCGCTCGTGGTCTTGTCATCCGTCTCGCCCGAAACATCGGCGGCAAAACTGGATGGCCCCTTCTCCACAACAGTCAGGCAGGCACCATTACACGCGATCGAGGCGCCGAGATCGATGCCCGCAGTCTCGTACGCGGTCGCGATCGTCAGACGACGCCCGACGGCCAACCGTTCCACGCCGGTGATCCGGCCCACATCCGTTATGATTCCCGTAAACATCGCGCTTGGTTAAGGCACGCGGGCGAAAATTTCCAGCGTATCCTTACCCACCGGCGTCCGGGAGAGTGGCTTGAAGTTCGGCATATCGGCCATATCCCCGACGCCGAGATCTCCGAATGGCGGCAGTCCGTCGCCGCCAATAAGCGATGGCGCCCGGTACCAGAGTAGCCGGTCAACTAGGTTTGCGCGCAGGAGCCCCGTCGCCAGGCGCGCGCCGCCCTCGACCATGAGACGCGTCACGCCGAGTGCACCCAGCGCCTGCAGGGCCGCCGCCGGCACCGGCTGGCCATCCGCGACCTCCTCGATCGGCACGACCATCAAACCCGCCCCCTCGAGCGCCCGACGCCGCCCCTTGTTGATCCGGTGCGCCGACAATATCCAAGTCTGAATATCGCCGGCCGTCTGAACCAGCTTCGAATTCATGGGCAGGTGCAACTGGGAATCGAAAATCACGCGCACCGGCGAGCGATCCGCCATTCCCGGCAGCCGGCATGTGAGGTTTGGATCGTCGGACTGCGCCGTCCCGATACCGACGGCGATAGCATCATGCCGGGCGCGCAGGAGATGGGCGTGACGGCGCGCAGCCGGCCCGGTGATCCACTGCGAATCGCCAGTGCGCGTCGCGATCCGGCCGTCCGAGGTCGTCGCGGTCTTGAGGGAGACCATTGGACGCCCTGCCGTCACCCGCGTGAAGAAGCCGATATTGATGTCTTCGCCCTGTACCCGGCAGACATCCGTTTCAACACGGATCCCGGCATCGCGCAGGCGGGCAATGCCGCGCCCAGCGACCCGCCTGTCCGGGTCACCGCAGGCCACCACCACTCGCCCGATCTGGGCGGCGATGAGTGCGTCCGCGCATGGCGGCGTGCGGCCCAGATGGCTACACGGCTCTAACGTTACATAGGCCGTTGCGCCGACAAGTGCCTCGGCGCCGAAGCGCGCTCGCGCGTCGTCAAGGGCGACCGTCTCGGCATGCGGCCGGCCGCCGCGTTGGGTTCGGCCGCGCCCGAGCACGCGCGGCAAGGGATCGGCGGATACGATGACGCAACCCACCGCGGGGTTCGGCGAGACTTCGCCGAGGCCACGCCGCGCAAGGCGCAGCGCCGTTTCCATGAAATCCTGATCTGTTTGCATGCGGCCAGCGTCGGGGAAATACCGCCTGCAATCAATCGTTTTCGATCAGTTCGCCGTCGGCCGCCAGTCGCTCGTTGCCGATGAAATCCTCGAAGTCGCGGACCTCGCGGAAATTCCTGTAGACCGATGCGAAGCGGACATAGGCGATGGAATCGAGATTAGCGAGCGCATCCATGACCGTCTCGCCGATGGCATCGGAGGAAATATCTGTCTCACCAGAGGACTCGAGACGGCGCACGATGCCGCTGATCACCCGCTCGACCCGCTCGGCATCCACCGGCCGCTTGCGCAACGAGATGCGCATAGACGCCTCGAGCTTGTCGCGGTCGAATGGCACCCGCTGGCCATTCTTCTTGATAACCGTGAGGTCGCGTAGTTGTACGCGCTCAAAAGTAGTCCAGCGTGCCCCGCAGTCCGGGCAGGCACGCCGGCGGCGGATCGCCGTGTTGTCCTCGGTCGGACGCGAATCCTTCACATGCGTGTCAGAGTGACCACAGAACGGGCAGCGCATTGATTTTCCCCTCGCCTCTTAATCTTCTTTTTGCGCGTTCGGCCCGATCAACCTGTCATGTAGATCGGGAACCGAGCGCACAACTCTTCTACCCGGCGGCTGACTGATTCCTCGACCTGCGCATCTCCATAAGGATTGCCACTCAGGCTGTCGAGGACCTCAACGATGAGCTCGCCTACCAGCTGGAACTCCGCTGGACCAAAGCCGCGCGTTGTTCCCGCCGGGGTCCCGAGCCGGATACCGGAAGTGACCATGGGCTTCTCGGGGTCGAAGGGAATACCGTTCTTGTTGCAGGTCAGGCTCGCGCGTTCGAGCGCAACCTCGGTGACGTTGCCTGTTAGAGACTTGGGCCGCAGATCGACCAGCATCAGATGCGTGTCCGTACCGCCTGATACGATGTCGAGTCCGCCCTCGACCAATGTCGCCGCCAGCGCGCGTGCGTTTTCCACCACGCGGTGGGCATAGGCATTGAATTCGGGCTGCAGCGCCTCGCCGAACGCCACCGCCTTAGCCGCGATGACATGCATAAGCGGCCCGCCCTGCAGGCCCGGGAAGACGGCGGAGTTAATCTTCTTACCGAGATCCTCGTCGTCGGCGAGGATCATGCCGCCACGCGGGCCACGCAGGGTTTTGTGAGTCGTCGTTGTAACCACATGGGCGTGCGGGAACGGGCTCGGATACGCACCACCGGCAACGAGCCCCGCGAAATGCGCCATGTCGACCAATAGATATGCGTCGACCTCGTCCGCGATCTCGCGGAAGCGTGCGAAATCGATGATCCGCGGATAGGCCGACCCGCCGGCGACGATAAGCGCCGGCTTGTGCTCGCGCGCAAGTGCGGCGACCTCGTCCATGTCGATCAGCGCATCGTCGCGGCGCACGCCGAACTGGACGGCGTTGAACCACTTGCCCGAGAGGTTCGGCGCGGCACCATGGGTCAGGTGCCCACCCGCCGCCAGCGACATGCCGAGCACCGTATCGCCCGGCTTGCACAGGGCGAGAAAGACGGCCTGGTTGGCCTGAGCCCCGGAATGGGGCTGAACGTTGGCGAAGGTACAGCCGAACAGACGCTTCGCGCGGTCGATGGCCAGCTCCTCGGCCACGTCCACGAACTCGCAGCCGCCATAATAGCGCCGCCCTGGATAACCTTCGGCATACTTGTTGGTCAGGACCGAGCCCATCGCCTCGATGACCGCGCGGGAGACGATGTTCTCCGAGGCGATCAGTTCGACCTGCGACTGCTGGCGTCCGAGTTCGCGCTGCATAGCGCCGAACACGTCCGGATCGGTCGCGGCCAACCCCTGATCGATAAATCCGTTGGTCTCATTCCTGGCCTTAGCGGCCCCGCCCGTCATCGACATCCCTGTTCCTCTAATCACTCGTCAGTTAGTCTAAAGAACTTCTCCCGCCGGGCGCACCGACAGGCCATCGCTAACCGAGCTTGCGGACGCGGCGATCGTGCCGTTCGCCACCCGGAAAAGCCGTATCCAGAAATATACGCAGGCAGTCATGCGCCACCTCCGGGCCGAGCAGCCGGGCACCCAGCGCCAGTACGTTAGCGTCATTGTGTTCGCGTGCAAGCCGCGCGGAGGTGGCGTCATGACAAAGGGCCGCACGCACACCCGCAATTCGATTGGCCGCGATCGAAATGCCGATGCCCGTACCGCAGATGATCACCCCGCGCGCGGCGTCGCCGCAGGCCACGGCCTCTCCGACGGCGCGTCCAAAATCGGGGTAATCGACGGACGCGTCACTGTCGGTGCCGAGATCGATAACATCCAGGCCGCATGCCTCGAGTTCCTCTTTCAGAACCTCCTTGAGGGCATATCCTGCGTGGTCGGCGGCGATCGCGATCGTGCCTTCGCTCATAAATGAAATCCGTTAAAGCATCGCTGGAGTTGTGACATCAAACCGAGCCCGAATTACCACATCTCGTAATTGGCTACCAGCGATACACAAGCTGTCGCGTTGAAATGGTGTGGACAAGGCACGCGTGTTTCTTGATGCGGCGCAGCAAAGCTGATGAAATGAAGCGCCAGTCAAGAGGATGTTTTTATGAACTCTGCTTTCCGCCGCTAAGACCGTCACAAGACCAGTTCCCACCATTCATTTCGATATTTCCGAAAACTACTGATGATTATTTCAGAGACGTATTGACTGCCCTGCACACGCATGCGATCAAAATTCCCTTGTGCACTCACAGCCGCTCGGCACTGGGGGACAGAAATGACAGACGGCAATCCGGAAAACCCGAATCGTGGTGAATTGCTTCGCATGACGACCCAGGTCGTGTCCGCCTACGTTGGCAATAACCCGGTGGCGGAAAGCCAGATCTCGGATGTCATCCAGTCCGTCTATGGCAGCCTCGAGGGACTGGGCAGCGGTGCCCTAGGTTTGCAGACTAAGCTGAGGCCTTCGGTCCCGGTGAAACGTTCGATCACTCCGGACCACATCATCTGTCTTGAAGATGGTAAGAAGCTCAAGATGCTGAAACGCTATCTGCGAACCACCTACAACCTCACTCCTGAAGAGTATCGCGCGAAATGGGGTTTGCCGGCCGACTATCCGATGGTCGCTCCCAATTATGCGAAGCAGCGCTCGGCATTCGCCAAGGAAATCGGCCTAGGCAAGCGCAAGCGCTAGCCCACACCCGCCAAATCTCAAGCTTATGTACACCACCGGCACACCGCATAGGTAGTGCCGACGCAAACCGGAGTATTCGATATGAGTATCGCATCCGAAACGTTCGACACCGCGACCACGCCTTCGGGCTCGTCGGAGACTTTGCGCTTTCAGTGGGACGACCCACTTCTGCTGGACGACGCGCTGAACGAAGACGAGAGGATGGTGCGCGACATGGCCCGGGCCTATTGCCAGGACAAGCTGATTCCTCGCGTTCTCGAAGCGAACCGCAACGAGACGTTCGACCGCGATATTATGAGCGAATTTGGTGAACTAGGGATGCTCGGCTCGACGCTGCCGGAAGATTATGGCTGCGCGGGCGTAAACCATGTCTGCTACGGGCTAATCGCTCGCGAGGTTGAGCGGGTCGATTCGGGCTATCGCTCGGCCCTGTCGGTGCAGTCGTCGCTGGTGATGTGGCCGATTTATACCTACGGATCGGAGCAGCAGCGCCGGAAGTATCTGTCGAAACTTGCGTCGGGCGAATGGGTCGGCGCCTTCGGCCTGACGGAGCCCGACCATGGTTCGGATCCGGGCGGAATGGTGACCCGGGCAAAGTCAGTGGACGGGGGCTATTTGGTATCCGGTGCGAAGATGTGGATCTCCAACGCGCCTATCGCCGACGTGTTCGTGGTCTGGGCAAAGGACGACGAAGGCGTGATCCGCGGCTTCATCCTCGAGCGCGGCATGGAGGGCCTCGCAACGCCGAAGATCGAGGGCAAGTTCTCCTTGCGAGCGTCCGCCACAGGTGAGGTCGTTATGGACGAGGTGTTCGTGCCGGAGGAAAACCGGCTACCCAATGCGCGCGGCCTAGGTGGCCCGTTCGGCTGCTTGAACAAGGCGCGTTACGGAATCTCTTGGGGAGCCATGGGCGCCGCGGAGGCCTGCTGGCACGCCGCGCGCGACTACACCCTCGAGCGCAAACAGTTCGGCCGGCCGCTGGCCGCCAACCAGCTGATCCAGAAAAAGCTGGCGGACATGCAAACCGAGATCACGCTGGGCCTGCATGGCAGCCTACGTCTCGGCAGGCTGATCGACGCGGACCGGTCAACGCCGGAGATGATTTCGCTGATGAAACGCAACAATGCCGGCAAGGCCCTCGACATCGCACGGGTGGCGCGCGACATGCATGGCGGCAACGGCATCTCGGACGAGTATCATGTCATCCGGCACGTCATGAACCTCGAGTCCGTGAACACCTACGAGGGCACTCACGATATCCATGCGCTGGTCCTCGGCCGCGCTCAGACCGGACTTCAGGCGTTTACAGCGGTCTGACGCAGGGCCACCCGGTCAGCAGGATTTCGTATTGGTTTCCGGCAAGAAGTTCACGCAGAACCTAGTCGCGTCTTCACAGCTGAGCTCGGCCTGCTTGAGGCCACACATCATATTGCCGCCATCTGTTTCGCCCTCGAAATGACCGCAAGTCTGGCAGATGCCCAAATCCTGTCCGCCACAGCGTGTCTGCATGTCGGCGCATAGCCGGTTCAACCCGTCGGACATGGTTTCCACGATCTCCGCCGGCAGGTTCGCGATTGCCCGATCGAGGCAGTTGAGCGGATCCTCCGCGAGCAGGCCTGTCCCCAGCTCGGTCAGCTCGATATGACGCACCCGGCGATCCTCGGGGTCGGGCACCCGTCTGAGGTAGCCCTTCTTCTCGAGCGCGTTCAGCGTCTGGCTGGCCGTCCCCTTGGTCGTGCCGAGGAACGCCGCGAGTGCGCCAGGAGTCCGGGAGAAGCGATTCGCCTGTCCGATAAACCGCAAACAGTCCCACTGGGCGGGGTTTAAGCCATGACAATATTGTAACCCACGGGACATCCTGCCGATACGATCCAGGAGCCGCAAAAGGTCTTCCTTATTAACAATATCAGTCACTTGCGAGTGAGCATTGTCTTGTTCTTGCAGATCGCAAATCGTTCATTTTTTCTTACCATCTTATAACAACAAGATACTATCGACTCGATATTACCTTGCAATAACGACCGCCGATGCGTATATTCTTTTTGTATCGACCCGAAATAAACAACTCGATCATTCATTCGGGATATAGCTCCCTACCTGTTTTGTCAAAGGACTGAAATATCATGGCCGCATTCGCATCACAGGCAATCGAACGGGGAAACCGCCACTACGCCAGCACCGTGATGAAAGCGCCGGTTCTCGAAAAGGAGCATGAGTTCGATCTCGCCCGCCGCTGGCGCGAAGACCGGGACGAGGCCGCGTTGCACGAGTTGATTGAGGCCTATGCCCGCTTCGTTTTGCGTATGGCGTGGAAGTTCAAGGGCTATGGCCTTCCGGTCGGCGACCTCATCCAAGAGGGCAATATCGGTCTGATGGAGGCCGCCCAGCGTTTCGATCCGTCGCATGATGCACGCTTCTCCACCTATGCATCTTGGTGGATCATGGCCGCGATCCAAGACCATATCCTGCGTAACACCTCTATCGTGCGCGTCGCCACGACGCCGGCCCAGCGGCGCCTTTTCTTTAACCTGCGCAAGGTCCGTGCCCAGCTGGCGACGGGGCCCGATGGGACGCTCACTGACGCGGATCGTGAACGGGTAGCTGACCGACTGCAGGTCAAACCGGGCGACGTCATGCGGATGGAGGCGCATCTGGGCGGCCCGGACAACTCGCTGAATGCCAGCTTCGGCGAGGAGTACGATTTCGAGTTTCAGGATCTGCTCGAAGACGAAGCGCCTAACCCCGAAGACATCACTGCTTGGCAGCATGATGGCGAGGTCCGCAGGGCTTGGCTGGAGGATGCGCTGCGAACACTCGACAACCGCGAGCGCCAGATCATCGTCCGCCGTTTCCTGACCGAGGAAAAGAACACGCTGGCGGAGATCGGCGAGAGCTTTGGCGTCAGCAAGGAACGCATCCGCCAGATCGAGGCGAAGGCCTTGAACAAGCTGAAGAAAGTCCTAAGCGAACATGGCGAGGACGCGACCGCGCTCTTGTCGAACGATCTGCATGCCTAATCGTCAAGGCCCGGCCGGGCTGAAGATGACCCATGAAAAAAGCGGCTTTCCATGGTTACCGCCTTCGTAGTTACACGAAGGCGTAAGTAGCACTAGGGCACGATCTCGAACCGGCAGAACTCCGCAACGCGCGGCCGGAATCCCAGGTGCTGGAGCCAGAAATGCTCCACATCGCACAGGCACTCATTCGCCGCCGCGAGATTGCCCTCATCAGAGGAGTAGTAGCCGCCGGTGGGACTTGGTCCACTGGGCCGTTGCGGCTATGTTTCCGGCCGTTCAGTTGACATCTCAGGAGCGGTCATGGCCCGCAGCCCCTCGACACCGGTTGGTGTCTTCCCGCAAACCCGCATGCGCCGGAACCGGCGCTGGGACTGGTCGCGCCGAATGGTACGGGAGAACATCCTCTCGCCGGATGATTTCATCTGGCCGGTCTTCGTGTGTGACGGGACGGACCGGACGGAAAAGATTCCCACGATGCCGGGCGTGACCCGCTATTCGGTCGACCGGCTCGCTGCCGCTGTTGGAGAGGCCAAGACGCTGGGCATCCCGTCGGTGGCGCTGTTTCCCGCAACGCCCCCCGAACGCAAAACGCCCGACGGGTGCGAGGCTTGGAACGCCGACAATCTTGTCTGTCAGGCGATCCGAGTAATTAAGGACGCCCATCCCGACATGGGGGTCATGTGCGATGTCGCCCTCGACCCTTTCAATTCTGACGGTCACGATGGGATCGTGCGCGACGGGCATGTCGTGAACGACGAGACCATCGAGGCACTATGCCGTCAGGCGCTGGTCCAGGTCGAGGCAGGTTGCGACATCATCGCGCCGTCAGACATGATGGATGGTCGGATCGGCCGGCTGCGCCGCGCGCTCGATCAGAGCGGGTATGACCATGTGCTACTCATGTCTTATGCGGCGAAATTCTCATCCGGTTTTTACGGACCGTTCCGCGATGCCATCGACAGTTCCGGCTTCCTGAAGGGCGAGACCAAGGACACTTACCAGATGGACCCGGCCAACAGTGACGAGGCCATGCGCGAGGTAGCGCTGGACATAGCCGAGGGAGCGGACATGTTCATGGTCAAGCCGGGCCTGCCCTATCTCGACATCATCCAGCGAGTGAAGGAACAATTCGGGGTTCCGACCTTCGCCTACAATGTCAGCGGCGAGTATGCAATGCTTCGATTCGCGGCCGAAAACGGCGCAATTGACTATCGGAAGGTCATGATGGAAACCCTGATGGCGTTTAAGCGGGCCGGTTGCAATGGCGTCCTTACCTATTTCGCAATCGATGCGGCGCGGCTCCTGAATGGCGAGTAATGACGTCGTGGCGACGCCGCCCGAACCACTAACCGTTCGTTACAATAGAAAGGTTCATACCCTGCGCCTGCTCGCGATCGTGGCGCTCTGCGGCATGTGCCTAATCATCCCGTTTGCCGCAGAGGGGCCGCGCGAACAATCTTGGCTCTTCGCCTGCGTGCTGATGGCGGCAGCGTTTGCGTGGGCGATCGTTACCACCTTCCGGATCAACGACCGCAGCCCACAGGTCCAAGTGGACACAAATGGCCTGTTCGTGCGCGAGTGGCACTGCGGGACCATTCCTTGGGACAACATCCGGTTCATCGGGCATTCGAGCCAGGTACGACGTGGCATCATCGCGTCCATCACCCGCACACGCCGGAAGCCGTATCTGCTGTTCCAGCTTGCGGAATTGCCGGAGGTGCGCCCTCAGACGGCGCCACCGCTTTCCTGGTTCCAGTTCCTACGCGCTGAGTTTGCTATCCAGGAGCCTATCTTGCAGCAATACGGGCTCGACACCTCCGTCAACGAGATACTTGCGGCTATTCAGGCACAACTCGATCACTGGCAAGAGGGAAAACCGTCCGAGGATGAAACGGACGCGTCCAGCCATCCTTCCTAAAACACACGTTTTCTATGTAAATCTTTTATTTCACGTTTCTCTCTTGTCATTCCGCCGACGCGAACTACCTAATGGTTAGGCTTCCGGAAATAGACCGCAGTAATACCGCTGCCGGCAAACTTCTGCAGGAGAGACGAACATGACCCTCCAGATCGGCAACACCGCGCCCGACTTCGAGGCCCAGACCACCGAAGGCATGATCACTTTCCACGAATGGCTGGGCGACAGCTGGGGCGTCTTGTTCTCGCACCCGAAAGACTTCACGCCGGTCTGCACGACCGAACTCGGTTATATGGCTAAACTCAAGCCCGAGTTCGATAATCGTAACGTCAAGATCATCGGTCTAAGTGTCGACCCGGTCGACGAACACGAGAAATGGGTCAGTGACATCGAGGAGACGCAGGGTACCAAGGTCACCTACCCGCTGATCGGCGACAGCGAACTCACCGTGGCCAAGCTCTATGGAATGCTACCGGCGAGCGAGGACGGCACGTCAGAGGACCGCACCGCCGCAACCAACGCGACCGTGCGCAACGTCTACATCATCGGCCCCGACAAGCAGGTGAAGCTGATGATCTCCTACCCAATGAGCACGGGCCGCAACTTCGACGAGATCCTGCGGGTCATCGATTCCCTGCAGCTCACGGCCAACCACAAGGTGGCGACGCCGGTGAACTGGAAGGACGGCGAGGATGTCATCATCCTGCCGGCCGTCTCCGACGACGACGCAAAGGCGGCGTTCCCTTACGGTTGGAAGGCGCCGCGCCCGTATCTGCGGATCGTGCCGCAGCCGAAGTAACGCAAACCAACGCAAGCAATCGGAGGGGCGCGCCTTCGCAGGCGCGCCCTTTCTCGTTCGCGACAAGACCCGTCGTCAGGCCCCGAAGAACCGCAGCATGACACGGTCGTATCAGCGACCGGACCGGCCGTGAAACCCGATATGCCCGCCGCCGGACGCCAGCACGATGGCAAAGTTGTCCAGCGCGGATGGGGCAAAACGGCGATAGATCTCTGCCGGAATCCACGAACCGTCTTCGGCGCGGATCAGCAGCGTCGGCACCCTGATCTCATCGAGACGCGGCCCGGTGGCGTTCCGGGCGTAGTAATCCTCGGCGCCGGCGAACCCGGTGACCGGCGCATCGGCGGCACCCCACTCACATAGTTGAGCTGTGAGAATCCCTTGAGTTTCAAACCGCCGAAAAACCGTGACCACATCACATCATGCCTCTAACGTCTGCCAAGATCCGCGCGCGAAACTAGCGCAGGCCGACAACGCCACTAAGCACCACAAAGCTTCGCAGGGTTTGCCATGAGCACCATCCAGATCAATGCATCCAAACCCGAAGACAAGGCCGCAGATGTGCTGGTTAATGCCATCGCGGAAATCGGACGGGAGCGCAACTGGTCGTGGCTGCGCTGGTTCACGGCCGAGGACAACTATCGCAGCTACGGTTTCTATGACCAGGTCGCGCACGCAACGCCGCGTAAGACCTACCCGGTCGACATCTAGGCCGACCATGCGGCTGATCCGAGCCTTCGCCGCGCTGCTGGCGGCCGTCAGCGCGATCCCCGCGGGGCTCATCTTCCTCGCGGCGGTAATCGTCGTGGGCATCTTCCTGACCGCAGAGACCGATCTGGGCGGCACCGTACGCCTCTCGGGGCTCGACGGCCCGGTCTCGGTGATCCGCGACCCGAACGCGGTCCCGCACATCTTCGCCAAGAGCCGTCGCGATGCGTATCGGGCGCTCGGATACGTTCACGCCCATGACCGTTTCTTCCAGATGGAGTTCATGCGTCGGACTGCGTCGGGCCGCCTGGCCGAGGTGATCGGCGCGCCCGGACTGCGCACGGACCGGTTCATGCGAACCCTCGGCGTGTACCGGCTGGCCGAGGCCTCGGTCGAACAGCTCTCGCCCGAGGCGCGTGCGGTGATCGACGCCTATGTCGACGGCGTCAACGACTGGATGAACAAACCCGAGCGCAAGCGGCCACCCGAGATGATTGTCCTCGGCCTTCCGTTCGAACCCTGGCGCGCGGCCGACAGCGCGGCCTGGGTTAGGCTGATGTCGCTGCTCCTGTCGGGCGACTTCCAGACTGAGCTGCTCCGAGCCGACCTGCGCCATGTACTTTCGCCCGATCAGCTAAACGACCTCTGGCCCGATGAACCATTGGACGCGCCGACCGCGCAAGCGGGACGCTTCGGAGCCTTCTCGTATCTCGCCGCCGCGATCCCAAACCTATTTCCCACAGGCAGCGCCTCGAACGAGTGGGTCGTCTCGGGCGATCGCAGCGCATCGGGCAAGCCACTTCTCGCCAACGACCCGCATCTGGGCTTTACTGCACCGGGTATGTGGCATCTGGCGAGGATCGAGACACCGGACTTCAAGGCATCAGGCGGCGCGCTACCCGGCCAGCCATTCTTTATTATTGGCCAGAACGGCAACCTGTCATGGGGCCTGACCACGACACATGCCGACACCCAGGACCTGTTCATCGAACGGATCGACCCGGACGACCCCGGCCGGTATCTCGTGCCCGGCGGCAGCGCCGCCTTCGCCACGCGGACGGAAGATATTCGAGTCCGCTTCGGCGGCAGTCCTGAAACCCTCACAATCCGTGCGACAAGGCACGGGCCTGTGCTTTCGGACATCATGCCGAATACCGCACGCACCGCCGCGCCGGACACCGTCGTTGCGTTGGCCTTCACCGCACTGCGCGAAGACGACCGGACGGCCGATGCCGTCTACGGAATTAACAGCGCGACGACGGTCGAGGAGTTCCGAGCCGCCCTGCGTGATTTCCATGCACCTATGCAGAACGTGGTCTACGCCCACCAGAGCGGAAGCTTCGGCTTCGCAACCCTTGGCCGGCTACCCATCCGGCCGCGCGGTGCAGGCCTCCGTCCGGTTCCCGGCTGGACCGGCGAGTATGACTGGCGGGGTTTCGTTCCGTTTGACGATCTTCCGCAACGCGACGACCCCGCAAGCGGCATCATCGTCAACGCGAACAACCGGGTCGCGACGAAGAGCTATCCCCATGTGATCAGCAACGACTGGCCCGAGGGTTTCCGAGCCGAGCGGATTCAGAATCTGCTGGCTGCTCAGGAGCAGCACACGCCCGAGAGTTTCGCCGCGATCCAAACCGACATCCGCTCGCTCGGTGCGCGCGAATTGACGGACGCGATGCTCGCGGCGCTGCCGGACGACCGACGGCGGGACGAGATCCCGTCCCTGATGGCGGCCTGGGACGGCATGATGGACGCTGCCCGCCCAGAACCGCTGATCTATGCCGCATGGTCGGAGACGCTGCGCGAACGATTGCTGGATGACGAACTGGGCCTGTTCGCGGACCGTTATCACGGCGTGAGGCCGCGCGTGATCATACGCATGCTGACCGACCGGGCCGGCTGGTGTAACGACACGCGGACGGACGCCACCGAGATGTGCGCGGAAATCGTCGACGCGTCGCTCGATGACGCGCTTGCCGGCCTCCGTCGCGATCACGGACGGGATACAACCAAATGGCGCTGGGGCAATGCCCATCGCGCCGCGTTCGCGCACCCCCTCCTCCGCTTCGCGGGACCCCTGGGGCGCATTCTCGCACCGACGGTCGCAACCGGCGGCGGCGATCACACCGTCAATCGCGGTACCTTCTGGAACGCCGGCGGCAACCGCTTCCCGCATGTGCACGGCGCAGGCCTGCGCGCCATCTTCGACATGGTCGACCCCGCGAGTGCGCGCTATATGATCGCGCCCGGCATGTCCGGCCAGGTCGTCTCAGCGCATTATGGCGACCTCGCAACCCGTTGGAGCGACGGTGACTACATCGTTCTAAACAGAGGCGCCGACGAACTTCGCACCACCGCCATCGCCGAACTCACGCTACAGCCATGACCGTCACCATCGCCAACATCGAGGACGCTGCCGAAACCATCGCCGCGCCGACACAGACCCCCTGTTGCCGACCGATATCGAGAGCGAACAGAACTGCCGAATGAGCATCGTCCTTCTGCGCGAGAACGTGATGCCGATCGAGAGCAACGAGCAGAATTTCAGCGACAGTACGCCCCAGACTGGGCCGCGACCGAATGATTTCGTAGCGAGCGAACCGGACACTAACCCGGCGCGGCGGACCGCCGCCGAGGACAGAGAGACGTGCGGCTGACGCCCGGTTCATGCGCTTTACGCGAACCGGGCGAGATCGCTAGTATTTGGACGATTTTTGTCGAGCCTGCGCCCGGATCCCTGCATGACCACCCAAGCGCCCAAACGACCGCTCGTCTTCTACCGAACGGGCCCGATGCCATGCCCCTATCTGGACGGCCGGGTCGAGCGCAACCTGTTTACGGAATTGCGCGGGGGGCAGGCGCAGAACCAGCATGATCAGCTGGCGTTGGCCGGTTTCCGCCGCTCCCATCACATGGTCTACCGGCCGGCCTGCCCCGGCTGCAACGGCTGCGTCCCCATCCGTATTCCAGTTGCGGCGTTTGGTCCCAGCCGGTCCCAGCAAAGGGTCTGGAACCGGAATGCCGATCTACGCGTCAACTGCGGCGGTGCCATCGCCAACTATGAGCAATACAACCTGTTCTTCCGCTACCAGCGAGCGCGCCACGCAGGTAGTGAGATGGCGGCGATGTCGTTTTCGGATTTCCGGGCCATGATCGAGGAGTCGATGGTCGAAACCGAGCTGATGAGCCTCCGCCACCCGGACGGCACCCTCCTCGGCGCCTGCTTGATAGACGTGCTGTCGACTGGGCTGTCCGCGGTCTACAGCTACTTCGAACCTGCTGCCGACCGACGCAGCTTGGGCACTTACAGCGTCCTGCGGCTGGTTCAGGAGGCGCGCGCACGCGCGCTGGACCATGTGTATCTCGGCTACTGGATCGAGGACTGCGCCAAGATGACCTACAAGAGCCGCTTCCGGTCGATCCAGCATCTGAGCTCAAACGGCTGGACGGACGCCTCCTTGCCGGGCAAAGGGACGCCAGTCGACGAGCCCACGATCGCGTAATCATCATACTTTTGGATGGGGTTGGTCCCGTTGCACCCCCAAACCCGCTAGCATAAGCTTTGACCGATCGTTTGCGGTCGACCAACGGTCGGCGAATTCGGAACTTCTTCGACTCCCAGTGCGTCGCGTTCACAGTCGGTGAAGTAATCACAAACGCGTATCTTAGGGAGCAATTCATGGAACGACGTAAATTTATGAAAGCCGCCGGCCTGGCCGGCGTCACGGGCGCGGCTGCCGCGGCTTCCGCCTTCCCGAAACCCGCCGTTGCGCAGGAGCGAATTGAGTTTGCAATGGTATCAACTTGGCCGCGCGACTTCCCCGGCCTCGGCACCGGTGCTCAGCGCCTAGCCGAGCGGATTGCAACCATGAGTGAAGGCCGCATAAAGATGCAGTATTTCTCGGCCGGTGAGCGCGTCGGGGCGTTCGACAGCTTTGACGAAGTCGCATCGGGCAACGCGCAGGGCTATCACGCCGCGGACTATTACTGGAAAGGTAAGCATCCAGGCTGGGCCTTCTTCACGGCCGTCCCGTTCGGCTTGACCTACACCGAGATGAATGGCTGGATCCGCTTTGGCGGTGGCCAGGAATTGTGGGATGAACTCGCTGGCGAATTCGGCCTCAAAGGCCTGATGGCGGGCAACACAGGCGTCCAGATGGGTGGCTGGTTTCGCAAGGAAATTAACTCAGCCGACGACCTTAAGGGTCTCAAGATGCGTATCCCAGGCCTCGGCGGGGACGTCATGGCCAAGCTGGGTGCCTCGCCGGTCTCGCTCCCGGGCGGCCAGATCTACGAGAATCTGGTCTCGGGTGCGATCGACGCTACCGAGTGGGTTGGCCCTTGGAACGACGGCTTCATGAAGTTCTACGAAGCCGCCAAGTTCTATTATTATCCGGGCATGCATGAGCCGGGTTCGATGCTCGCCCTCGGCCTCAATGCCTCCTTCTGGGGCAAACTGTCGAAGTCAGACAAAGCAATCATAGAGGCGGCTGCGGCATCCGAGAACGATTGGATGATGTCCGAGTACAACGCTAAGTCCGGTGCCGCTCTTAAGGACCTTATCGCAAACCAGGGTGTCCAGCTGCGCCAGTTCTCGGACGACACCTATGACAGCTTTGGCGAGGCCGCCGAGGAGGTCTTCGATGAGGTGCAGGCGCACAGCCCGCTGGCGAAGAAAATCTATGACAGCTTCGTGCAGGCGCGCACCGACATTGGTGCCTGGACCAACATTTCAGACCAGGCATACGTTGAGCAGCGCAACCGCGTCCTCGGCCTGTAGCCGCGACGACGTATCGAAACATGGGGCGGAGCCTTCGGGCTCCGCCCTCCATGTTCGGTCGGCCTCATAGGCCTGAACGCATGCGTCACGGCGGAGCACCGGGCGCTTCAGGACAGCGAGCACCGCGGATCCCATGACGGATACAACGACAGCGTCACCCGTTACGGATTCGAGCCTCGCACCGCTCGCGTTGCGTTCCTTCGCGCTGTCAATGGTCGCGGTTGCTTTCCTATATGTCCTAAACAACTACCTCATCTTCTGGCGTGACTGGCCGGGCCTTTCGAACCTGTTCGCCCATCTGGGCTGGTTAGGCTTCGACCCGTTACAGAAACCGCTAACCGGCGGACTGGTGACGCTCGGCTGGATTCAGCTGGCAAGCTATCTGGCGGTGATTCTCGGCGTCATCGCCTTCGTACGTGCGACGCCCCATCGGCTGATACACGAGGAGGCTGCCCGACTGGGCGCAATTGCCGCCTATATCGTGCGCGCGGCCTTCTGGGCCATTTTCATCGTCGGCATCGGCGACGCCGTCATTTCGTTCCTGCGCGTCGAGGGCTTTCTCGGCGCAATCGTCGGCGCAGAACTCGAGAAGCAGTTGGGCATTTCGCGGGTCAGAGGTACCTATGTGCACCTGCCGTTAATCGGCATCGCCTGCATCATCGCCTACTTCTCACGGAAACTCGGCTTCACCTGGCTGGCGCTGCTTGTGGTGGTGGCCGAGCTGCAGATCGTCATCGCCCGTTTCGTCTTTTCCTATGAACAGGCCTTCATGGGCGACCTCGTGCGCTTCTGGTACGCGGGTCTGTTCCTGTTCGCCAGCGCCTACGCGCTGATCGAGGAAGGCCATGTGCGCGTCGACGTCATCTATGCAGGCTTCAGTGAGCGTGGCAAGGCGTGGACGAACGTCCTCGGCTGCTTGCTGCTGGGCGCCCCACTCTGCTGGATAATCATTTCGCTCGGCATGTGGTCAAAGGCCGCCGTCATCAACGGCCCGATCTTGTCGTTCGAGGTGACCCAGGCCGGCTTCGGCATGTTCGTCAAATATCTCATGGCCGGCTTCCTAGCGGTGTTCTCCCTATCGATGTTGACCCAGTTCATGAACTATTTCCTCGCCAACGCTGCCGAGCTGCGCGAGGAGCCCGGCCGGCCCGAAAGGCCCCGCGGCCTCGAAGATTAGCGCGCGGAGCCAGCGGCGATGGAAATACTCTTCGTAGTGGTGCTGATCCTGATAATGGCGGCCGCACTCGGTATGGGATTCCCCGTCGCCTTCGCGCTGCCCGGTGCCGCGATCCTGACCATCGGTCTCGCCGCGCTGACGGGCACGGTCTTCACCGGCGATTCAGGCGCGTATTTCGCACAGGACGGACCCATCCAGTGGCTCACCGCCGGTGTCACCAATTTCAGAGGGGTCTACTGGGAAGTCGAACGCGACACGCTGATCGCGGTTCCGCTCTTCGTGTTCATGGGTATCATGCTCCAGCGATCGAAGATCGCCGAAGACCTACTGGTCACGATGGCCCAGCTCTTCGGCCCGGTACCGGGCGGCCTCGGCATCTCGGTCGTCTTAGTCGGCGCGCTGCTCGCCGCCACCACCGGCATTGTCGGCGCGACGGTCGTCGCCATGGGCCTGATCTCACTGCCGGCGATGCTGCGCAACAACTATTCCAAGCCACTCGCGACGGGCACGATCGCAGCCTCGGGCACGCTGGGGCAGATCATCCCGCCCTCGATAGTGCTGATCATCCTGGCTGACCAGTTGTCGAACGCGACTGACCAGGCCAGCACGGCACGCAAGCTCGAGTACAAATTCGGCACGGGCGAAGTCACCATGCCGAGCGAGTTCGACATCACATCGACTAGCGCCGGGGACATGTTCCTGGGGGCCCTTCTGCCGGGTCTCGTTCTGGTCGGCCTCTATGCCCTCTACATCCTCGTATTCGCACTGCTGCGGAAGAACGCGGCGCCGCCCGTTCCCTATGAGGGCCGCTACGACCTCCGCTTCGCCGGCCGCGTCCTGCTGGCCCTGGTCCCGCCGCTGACCCTGATCTTCGCGGTGCTGGGCTCGATCATCATGGGCATCGCCACCGTAAACCAGGCCGGTGCCATCGGCGCGGTGGGCGCGATGATCATGGCAGGCTACCGGCTTAAGGACGGGCAACGGGGCGCCTTCTATCCGGCCATCCTCGCAATCGTATCGATCGCGGCCATTCTCGTTCTCGGCGACCTGTTCGACCTGAACATAAAGTCCATCGACAATGGCAATGATGCGCTCGGCGTCGCGCTGGCCGTCATTGCCGTCATCGGCCTGCTGGTGGCCGTTATCTGGAGCGCCTGGCGCGCGTTCAAGATCGAGGACACACTGCGCGGCGTCATGATCGAGACGGCGAAGACCACCTCCATGGTCTTCATCATCCTACTCGGTGCGGCGATGCTTACCGCCGCCTTCCGCGCATTCGGCGGCGAGGAGCTGGTACGCGAATTCCTGGGCGGCCTGCCCGGCGGCTTCTGGGCCCAGTTCGTAGTCGTGATGGCCGTTATCTTCGTCCTCGGCTTCTTCCTCGACTTCATCGAAATCGCCGTCGTGGTGGTCCCGATCATCGCACCGATCCTGCTCGCCGACCCGGCCGCGAACATCTCGGCCGTATGGCTGGGCGTGATGATCGGCGTCAACATGCAGACGTCATTCCTGACGCCCCCCTTTGGCTTCGCGCTGTTCTATTTGCGCGGTGTCGCCCCGCCGGAAGTCAAAACCACCGACATGTACAAGGGTGTGACGGTCTTTATCGGCCTGCAGCTCCTCGGGCTTGCGATCGTCGGCTTCTTCCCGGGCCTGGTGAATTTCCTGCCCAACAAGTCGTTCCTCACCGCCGAGACGGCGCCGCCGCCGCAAAACCCGAGATTGCAGGAGTGTATCGAGGAGCATCTGTTCACCTTCTACGACAAGAACGGCAACCGGATTCAGGCCGCCATCGACGATGCGCAGAAGCTCGACGTGTCGGTCCTGCCCGATACTCAGGCGAAGGCCTTGCGCGCAGGCCTGGACAAGGCCAGCAGCGTATTCGCGCTAGTCGATGCCGTCCGCACCGCGGACGCCGAAGTGGACCGTATCACGCCCAGCTACGAGCCGCTCCACCGCGCGGTCCGCCGACTCGAATCCGACGCACGAAAGATTGACGAGGAGATCGAGGAAATCGAGCAGGAGATGTTCCAGCTCAAGCGTGACGAGGACAACGAAGGTCTGCGCGAGACGGAACGCGAGATCGAGAAGCTACGCGCACATCAGGCGGATCTGCGCGCGCAGATCCCGGCCGAGTGGCAGGATGCCCGCAAGCAGTTCGTGCATCTCAACGCCGCGGAACGCAAGGCACGCCTCACCTACCGCCGAACGGTCGACGAGTCCTACGGGCCGGTCCGAGATCTTCAGGCGATCCTTGCCGACACGGATGCGCTCGCGGCGATCGGAGCACCGCTGGCTGCACTCCACGATGTCGTGCGCACGGCGAGCCCGGAAGATGCATCGGCCGCGATCCGTGCCTTCTCGAGAGAGCAGCTCTCCGGCCTCAATCAGGTCAACGGCATCCGCGGCCCGCTATCCAAGGCGCGGCGCGCCCTCTCGCCACGGCGGCTGAACCGGGACAAGGCCAATGCAGAAGTCGCGAACGCTATCGCGGCCCATGCCGCCGAAATCGAATGGCGCACCCGGGCGGATGCCGCGCTCTCGGCCGGTCTGCTGACCTATGACCAGGCTATCCGGAACTCCATCGGCCTCCGGCTTCAGGAGCGCATCCCCAGCGAATTCACGAGCGATATCGCACGCTGTCTCGCCGTGCACAGAGACATCTCGCTGAACTTCTAGAAACGCAACGATCACGCAAAAAAACGGCCGCCGCTCGTCCGGAGCAGGCAGCCGTCTTGTCTTGGTCAGTAATGGCGCCTATTCGGTTCGATTCCGGATCGCAAACTTCCAGACGATCGGCAGGACCGCCGCCGCCAGGGCAATCTTGACGAACGCGCCGACGATGAACGGGGTCAGGCCATTCGCCAACGCCGCGTGGAAGTCACCCAAGAAGGCCGAAAGCCAAGCGACACCAAGCACGAAAATAATTGCCGTGCCACCCAGCATCGCGACGAATGTCAGGGGGACACTCCGGTCCCAGCCCTTCTCGCCCAACCAGCCGACGAATATCGCGGCAACAAGGAAGCCGATCAGGTATCCCGTGGTCGGGCCGGCGAAGTAGGCGATGCCACCACCACTAGCGAACACGGGAAGCCCAACAGCGCCCTCCGCGAGATAGAGTAGAATGGTCGTGCCCGCGAGGCGATAGCCATAAGCCATACCTATAACGAGAACGGCGAAGGTCTGCATCGTCATCGGCACCGGCCACATGGGGACTTGGGTGTGCGCCGACAGAGCCATGAGGATGCTGCCCAATACCGCGAACAGGGCCAAGCGTAACAATCCACCCGACTGCCGCGGCCAGATAGCGTCGATCAGTGTGGGCGCTGTGCCTACCATTATCTGCATCAATTCTCTCCCGTGCGTCAGAAAGGATACCTTTGACTGTTACCAGCTTCGCGCGCGAGTGCCAACTTGGGGTGTGCTAACCGATGCCTTAAGAAAAACGCGGTGCCGATGGGAAGCCGCGCGGCACCTTACGCCCCGCCTGCGCGCGCTTTCCAATCCATTCCTTAAGTTCACCCGCCGCGAAGGTCCGGTGCCGGTCGCCGGTGCGTGTGGTCAACCCCTCGGCCATGGCGAAGGTCGCGACATCGGCCAGACTGTCGCCAGAATAGCTCTGCAGCTTGACCCCGCGCCCGCGAGACATCTCGGGCAGCTCGGACAGCGGGAAGACGATCATCTTTCGCTTCTTGCCTAGCACCGCAATGTGGTCGCCAACCGCAGGGGCACAGGCCGTCGCCTCCACGTCGCCCTTCACGTTCAGCACCTGTTTGCCGCCCTTCGTCTGGGCGATGACTTCGTCCTCGGGCACGACGAAGCCACGCCCATCGCTGGATGCGACGACCAGCTTGTCACCCGGCTTATAAACTTTTAGCGCGACGATATCGGTGTCGTTGCCGAGATCGAACATCAACCGGAGCGGCTCGCCATGGCCGCGGCCGCCGGGCAGCTTGTCCACGCCAATGGTGTAGAAACGGCCGTTGGTCCCGAACACCAAAAGCTTGTCCGTAGTCTCGGCTGGCAGCACGAACTTGCCGCGGTCGCCTTCCTTAAATTTGAGCTCCTTGGGATCGACCCCCTGTCCCTTGATGGTGCGCGCCCAACCCTTCTCGGAGCATACGATCGTTACGGCTTCACGCTCGATCATTGCCTCCACGGGTACAGCCACCGGATCGGGCGCGTCGGCGATCTCCGTGCGCCGTCGGCCGAGCTCGGTCTTCGGGCCAAATGCCTTCTTCAGATCCGAGATCTCCCCGGCAAGGCACTTTGTTCGCATGGCCTTGTCGCGTAGCAATGCCTTAAGTGTCTTCTGCTCGCCCTCAAGCCCCTCGATCTCCTCGCGGATCGCAATCTCCTCGAGCCGGCGCAGCGAGCGCAGGCGCATGTTCAGGATCGCATCCACCTGAGCGTCGGTCAGCTTCCAGCGTTTCTTCATCACCGCGCGCGGATCGTCTTCCTCGCGGATGACGGCGATCACCTCGTCAAGGTTGAGGAAAACCACCATGTAGCCCTGCAACACATCGAGGCGGTCGGCGATCTTCTCGAGGCGAAACTTCGTCCGGCGCACTAGTACATCGTGGCGATGACTCAGGTAGGCCTGAAGCACCTCACGCAGATCCATGACCCTCGGTACGGTCTCGGCGTCGAGCACGTTCATGTTCAGCCCGATCCGCGATTCCATGTCAGTGTTTCGGAACAGGCTCTCCATGAGCAGTTCGGCGGTGACGTTCCGGCTCTTGGGTTCGAGCACCAGACGAATATCGTCGGCGGACTCATCCCGGATATCACCCAGCAGCGGCAGCTTCCGCGCATGCATTAACTCTGCGATCCGCTCGACAAGGCGCGACTTATGCACCTGGTAAGGAATCTCTGTTACCACCACCTGATACTGGCCGCGGCCAAGGGATTCCTTCTCCCAGCGCGCACGAATGCGAAAGCTGCCCCGGCCGCTGGCATAGGCCTCGACCACCGTCGCGCGATTCTCGACCAGCACGCCGCCGGTCGGGAAGTCGGGTCCCGGTATAAGCGCCACCAGCTTCGCGATCGTCGCCTTCGGCGTCTTCAGGAGATGTGTTAGAGCATCGCAGATCTCACCGACATTGTGCGGCGGAATGCTCGTGGCCATACCCACTGCGATGCCCGTCGCACCGTTCGCGAGCAGATTGGGAAAATTCGCGGGCAGGACGACCGGCTCGTCACCCTCGCCGTCATAGGTGTCGCGGAAATCAACCGCTTCCTCGTCGATCCCCTCCAGAAGAGCCTTTGCAATCTCGGTCATCCGCGCCTCGGTGTAGCGCATGGCCGCCGCATTATCGCCGTCGATGTTACCGAAATTGCCCTGGCCGTCGACCAGCGGGTAGCGCACGGCGAATTCCTGAGCGAGCCGCACCATCGCGTCATAGATGGCCTGATCGCCATGGGGGTGATACTTACCCATGACATCACCGACGACGCGAGCGCATTTCTTGTAGCCTTGGTCGGGGTCGAGGCGCAGCTGGCGCATCGCGTGGAGCAGCCGCCGGTGGACTGGTTTCAGTCCGTCGCGCACATCAGGCAGCGAGCGCGCCATGATCGTCGAGAGCGCATAGCTCAGATACCGTTCGCTCAGCGCGTCCTTAAATGCCTCCTGGCGAATTTCGCCACCGATGACCGTCATTCCGAAGCTCCGTCAAACACAACACGCCCTTTTAAGGCCCGCGCGTGAGTCACCTCAACAATCGAGCGCATCTTTCTCCGTTGTGCCGGAATCGCGGCCCAGCAGGGCCTCGAGCCGGGTTCGCGCGGGCGGTAGGGGCCGGCCCAGCGGGTCGAACGCGTGGCGCGCCAGGAAGTGCCCTGTGAGGCAGAGGCCCGCAGCGAAGTCGCCCGCGTGGGCTCCATCGCCCCGCCCGTCCGGCTTTAGAAAGCGCGGTAGGACTAGCATCCGTTCCGCATAGGGCGCGCCCGCCTCGCGCGAGACCGCGCGCCCGGTGCGCGGGCTGACATAGACGAGCTCGGTCGTGACCCCGGTGGCAGCACACGTCCGCAGATCGAGGCCGAAGCCCAGTTCACGCAACAATCCCATCTCCCACTGGATGTAGACGGCCGGCCATATCCCCGCGTCGCCGTCGCTTAGGGCGTCAAACAGTGCGCCCGTCGCTTCGAACAGGCCGGGATGCGGCTCGCGCTCGGGAATCACGGCCTGAATCACCGCACACGCCGCCGACAGGGCCGCTAGACGGGCGGGGTCGTCCATGATCTGGGCGGCATAGTGGCGCGACGGCTCGATCGTGAAACGTCCCAGATGCTCGATCAGGCGTGCACGCCAGACCGCCTGGACCAGGTTGCCGGGTTCGACCGTGGCCCGCTTGCTGCGCGACGCGCCGCCATGCACCAAGCCGGCATGACGCCCGTGTGCGCGGGTCAGGAGCTGAACAACCGCCCCCCCCTCGCCATGGGGCCGAGCGGCCAGCACATAACCCGCATCGCGCCACTCCATGTCAGTCGGCCCGTCGCACAGCTTCGCTAAGCATCAAAGCGCAGGCCCCAGTCTCGGAAGTGTCCCGGATCATCGGCCCAGTTCTCGCGCACGCGCACGCGCACGAAAAGGTGTACGGGTCGGTCGAGAATCTCCGCTAACTCCTGCTGCGCCTCGGCCCGGATGCGCTTGATCATCTGGCCACCCTTGCCCAGCACAATCCCCTTCTGGGTTTTACGCGCCACGGTTAGATTCTGCTCGATCCGCACGCTCCCATTGTCGAACTCCTCCCAGCTCTCGGTCTCGACCAACAGGGAATAGGGAAGTTCTTGGTGCAGCTTGATATAGGCCTTCTCGCGCGTGACCTCGGCGGCAAAAAGGCGCTGAGGCAGGTCCGAGATCTCGTCATCGCGAAACAGCCAGGGGCCGGCAGGCATCAGGCCCATAAACCAGTACTCGAGATCTTTGACGCCGCTACCATTCAGCGCGGAAATCATGAATGTACGATCAAAGGACGCCACCTCGTTCAGGGTGTGCGAGAGGGTCAGTAACACCTCGCGCCTGAGGCCGTCGACCTTGTTCAGAACCAGCGCCGTTGGGTTCCGGTGCATCTCCAGCCCAGCAATTATGCGTTCAACATCACCGTCGATACCGCGCTTCGCATCAACTATCACGGCGATGACATCGGCGTCCGCTGCCCCACCCCAGGCCGCATCCACCATGGCCCGGTCAAGCCGCCGCTTCGGCGCAAAGATGCCGGGTGTATCGGTGTAAATGACCTGGACCCGGTCCTGAATTGCAATACCGCGCACCCGGGTCCGCGTCGTCTGCACCTTCGGGCTGACGATCGTGACCTTCGCCCCCACGAGGCGATTGACCAAGGTCGATTTCCCAGCGTTCGGCGCGCCGAGTACCGACACGATCCCGCATCGCATCGCCGCGGTATCTTCGCCCAGCTCAGCCATCATGTTCGAGTCCGAGAGTCTCGAGCATTAACGCCGCAGCCGCGCGTTCCGCACCGCGTTTGCTTGTTCCCGTTGCGCGCACTGGTTCCTCGCGATAGACGCGGACCTCGACAGTGAAGGACGGCGCGTGATCCGGCCCCTCCCGGCCTACATCATGATAGCTCGGCAGGCCACGTGCCTCCGCCTGTGCCCATTCCTGAAGGGCCGTCTTCGGATCGCGCGGCGGCTTAGAGGCCGTTTCGATGAGCGGTCTCCATACACGTCTGACGAATGCTTCCGCGGCCGCAAATCCACCGTCTCGATAAATGGCGGCAATCAGCGCCTCGACCACGTCCGCGACGATCGCCTCGTTGGTGACGCCCGGCGCCGCGCGGATGTGGCGAGCGAGCCCGAGCCGGGCCCCGATCCGCGCTAGCGAACCGGCGTTGACCAGTGCCGCAAAGCGGCGGCCGATTTCGCCCTCGTTCTCGTCGGGGAACCGGTCAAGAAGCATCCGGGCGGCCACGAGCCCGAGCACCCGATCGCCCAAGAATTCAAGCCGCTCATACGAGAACCCGGAATCACAGCTGGCGTGGGTCAGGGCCAGTTCGAGTAACGGGCGGTCCTCGAACCTATGGTCGAGGGCCGCTTCGAGCGCATCGAGGTCGGACCCGCCGGCCATCAGTTGATAGAATCGAAGATACGATTGAACCGGGTCGCCGATACCCAACGCCAAGGCTGCAACCAGCCGGCCGTACCATCGGTGGAATAAAACAGGATTTCCGCCCGACCGATCAGATTCTCGGCCGGCACGAAACCCCAGCCGCGGCTGTCGTTGCTGTCGTCACGATTGTCGCCCATCGCGAAGTAATTGTTCGCCGGCACAACGAACTCAGGCGTATTGTCGGCAGGACCGCGATCCCCAAAGCTCTCTCGGATGACATAGGTGCGGCCGTTAGGCAGCGTTTCCTCATACTGCGGTGCCCGGCGCACCTGGCCGCGTTGGTTGCGGGACAGATGGTCCTCGATGCGCCGGCGCGGCACAGCCTCGCCGTTGATATGTAGCCGGCCGGCCACCATCTGGACCCGATCACCCGGCATGCCTACGATGCGCTTGATGAAATCCTCCCGGTTCGTGGGCGGATAGCGGAACACCGCGACATCGCCGCGGTCCGGCGCACCCCCGAAGATGCGGCCGTTGAAGAAGCCAATTCCCAGCGGCATCGAATAGCGGCTGTAGCCGTAGGAGAACTTGGACACAAACAGATAGTCGCCAATCCGCAGCGTCGGAATCATTGAGCCGGACGGGATATTGAACGGCTGAAACGCAAAGGTGCGTACCACGCCTGCGATCAACAGCGCGTAGATGATCGTACGCACCGTTTCCATGGTGGTGCCGGGTTTCCTGTTTCGCTCTTTCGCCATGCTTACCCGCTTGGATACCGTGATTCGCTGAAGATACGTGCCGAATAGCCGCCCGATGGGACGCAGTGGGGCGGTTTCTAGCCCCCTCTCGGCGATTTCACCAGCCAAGATTGCGGTCGCCGAGGGCGACCAAGCTTATCAGTCGCCCGCATAGGGTATCGCCGAGATGATAACGATCGCCTGCGCCAGCGGCGGTTCGTCGGTCAGCGACAGCTCGATCAGTGCCTTCATGCCAGGCGGCGTGATCTCCGCTAGCCGCGCTGCAGCACCGTTGGTCAGCGCCATCGTCGGCTTACCGGACGGCAGATTCACCACGCCCATGTCGCGCCAGAACACGCCCCTGCGGAAGCCGGTCCCGAGCGCCTTTGAACAGGCCTCCTTCGCCGCATATCGTTTGGCATAGCTGTCCGCGCGGGTCGAACGCCGGTCCGACTTTGCGCGCTCCACATCCGTGAAGCAGCGCTGCACAAAGCGGTCCCCGAAGCGTTCGAGGGTCCGCTCGATACGCGTGATGTCGATCAGGTCACTGCCTAGGCCAATAATCATCGGATACATGGATGTGACCGCCGCGGACAACGGCGTATCCTCCGCGCTCATGCGCTCGCCTCGCCCTGGGCCTCGGATCGCGCGGTGTCCATCAGCGAGCGCATGCGCTTGATTGAGCTGTCGAGCCCGCCGAATATCGCCTCGCCAATCAAGAAATGGCCGATATTCAGCTCGACGATCTCAGGGATCGCAGCGATCGGTCCAACCGTGTCGAATGTGATTCCGTGGCCGGCATGGATTTGCAAGCCAAGGTCCGTCCCATAGGCCGCTGCATCGACGATGCGTTCGAGCTGGTCGGCGGCCAGCATTGCGTCACCGCCGATCAGCGCATCGCAATAGGAGCCAACGTGAATCTCGACCGCTGGCGCGCCTATCGAATGCGAGGCATCCATCTGGTGACGGTCCGGCTCGATGAACATGGAGACAATCGCCTTATTGCCCGTGAGGCTGTCGACGAAACGCTTGAGATGGTTGTGCCCGGATGCGACATCGAGACCGCCTTCAGTGGTCCTTTCCTCGCGCCGTTCGGGCACTAAGCAGACTGCGTGCGGCGCATGGCGCAATGCGATATCGAGCATCTCGTCGGTCGCCGCCATCTCGAGGGTCAGCGGGATGTCGATTGTATCCATCAAGCGGGCAAGATCGTCATCGGAGATATGCCGCCGATCCTCGCGCAAATGTGCAACAATGCTGTCGGCACCGGTTGCCGCCGCCGCGCGCGCCGCACGCACGGGGTCGGGATGGCCGCCACCGCGCGCGTTCCGAATGGTCGCGACATGATCAACGTTGACGCCGAGGCGTAGTTCAGAAGCCATTGGAGTGTCTCGTTCTTTTTGGGCTCGCCGGTAGAATTGGCATTCCGGCGTGCGAGGTCAAGCAGCGTCGGCTGCGCTGCTCCTAACTGCGGGCACGCTCGACCGTGCTGACCGCACGCCGGCCGCGCAAGCTAGTGACGATGTTGCTCAGATGCTTCGCGTCCTCGACCTCGATGTCGACGACCATGTCGAAGAAGTCCGCAGTCCGGTTGGTGAATTTGAGGTTCGAGATGTTACCGCGCGCCCCGGCGATCGTCTCGGCCATCTCGGCAAGGCTACCGGGCTCGTTCATCAGCGTAATATTCAGCCGGCTCACCTGGGCGCCGATACCGTCCCGCTCCCTGTCCCAGGCCACGTCGATCCAGCGCTCCGGACTGCCCGAGAAGGCCTCGAGAGTGAGGCAGTCGATCGTGTGTACAGTCGCCCCCTTGCCGGTGGTCATGATGCCGACGATCCGGTCGCCGGGCAGCGGGTAGCAGCACTTGGCCATATGTACCGCAATGCCCGGGGTCAGACCGCTGATCGGTACCGCATGCTCCCCCTGTGCGGGCGTCGAACGGCGCCGGCGCAACGAGAAGATGGAGCCTCCCTTCTTCTCGCCATCCCCGTCGGCACGGTTAGGAAAGATCGAACGCACGACATCGCTTCCCGTGTAGACCCCCTGCCCGACCATCGCAAAGAGGTCATCATGAGAGTCGGCATGAAACTCGCGCAGGGCCGTTTCGAGATTGATGTCGGCCAGCGTCTCTCCGAACCGGCCGAACGCCTTCTCGACGATCCCGCGTCCGAGGTCGACATACTGACGCATCTGCACCTCACGTAGGACCCGGCGAATGCGAGCGCGGGCCTTGCCGGTCATAACCAACTTCTCCCACTCGGGCGACGGGGTCTGGTTCTTGGAGGTCAGAATTTCCACCTGATCGCCATTCTGAAGCACCGTCCGCAGGGGCAGGTTACGGCCATTGATCTTTGCGCCGACGGCCCGGTCTCCAATCTCGGTGTGAATCGCATAGGCGAAGTCGATCGGCGTCGCGCCGCGCGGCAGCGAGAAGACGTCGCCCCGCGGCGAGAAGCAGAAGACCTGATCGGAGAACATCTCAAGGCGCGTATGGGCGAGGAAATCCTCCGGCGCAGACGCATTCTCGAGAATCTCGAGGAGCTCCTGCAGCCAGCGATATTGGTGGCTCTCCGCCTTCGTCGCAATAGTCCCCGGGCCCGATCCCACGTCTTTGTAGATCCAGTGGGCAGCAACACCGCGTTCGGCCACATGATGCATCTCGGGGGTACGTATCTGGATTTCGATCCGTTGATCAGCCAGCCCAAGAACGCTCGTGTGCAGCGACCGGTAGCCGTTCGGCCTGGGGGTCGAGATGTAGTCCTTGAAGCGGCCGGGCACTACCCGGTAGCGGCTGTGCACCACGCCTAGAGCAGCATAGCACTGCGGCACGGTCGGCACGATGACCCGGAAGGCTATGATGTCGGACAACTGCTCGATCGATGTCTGCTGGCGCTGCATCTTCCGCCAGATCGAATAAGGCGATTTCTCACGCCCCGCCACGTCCGCCTCGATCCCCGCGTCCGCCAGAACATCGCGCAATACGGCCACAACACTCTCGACGACGTCCTCTCCCTCGGCGCGCAGGAAACCGAGCCGGCGCGAGATCGACGCCCGCGCCTCGCTGTTGATCTCGCGAAACGCACGGTCCTCAAGCTCGTCCTTGATCTCGTGCATGCCGATCCGCTCGGCAAGCGGCGCATAGATATCCATCGTCTCGCGAGCGATCCGCTGCCTGCGTTCCTCGCTGCCGACATGCTCGAGGGTGCGCATGTTGTGGAGGCGGTCGGCGAGCTTGACTAGCAACACCCTGATATCTCGGCTCATGGCTAACAGAAGTTTTCGGAAATTTTCCGCCTGTTTGGCCCGGTCGGACTGGAGCTCGAGCTGGGTGAGCTTGGTGACGCCCTCGACCAGCTGCGCCACCTCCTCGCCGAACAGCTCGGCGATCTCCTCGCTGGTTGCGTCAGTGTCCTCGATCGTGTCATGCAGCAGCGCCGTGATGATCGATGCCGTATCGAGGTGATAGTTGGTCAGAATTCCCGCCACCTCGAGCGGATGGCTGAAGTAGGGCTCCCCCGAAGCGCGCGTCTGAGAGCAATGCGCGTCCATCGAAAAGTCGTAGGCGCGCATAAGCGCGTCCGCATCCGCGCTCGGATCATAGGCTCGCACCCGATCCACCAGTTCGACTTGCTGCATCATCAGCCGATCATAACCCCGCCCGGGGTCTGACGAAAAAGCCCGGATGCACTATTGTGCGCCCGGGCCTTGTTCACATGCGTACCTGCCGCGCGGGCCGGCGTAGAGCGCCTGACTAATCTTAGAGTCAGCTGGCGTTCTCCTGACTTCCTTCCACCGCATCGTCGAAGCGCATCTGCGGCATCTCGGGCTCCGCGCCCGGCTCGAGGTCAGCCTCTGGGGCATCCTGAGTAACGCCCGCGATGTTGGATTCGGATTCAAGCAGCTCGATTACCTCGCCCTCTTCCGGCAGGTCGTACTCGACATGCTTCTGCTGGCTCACAATCAGCGCTTCTTGGAGGTTCTCAAGTTCGACCGTCTCGTCCGCAATCTCGCGAAGCGCGATCACCGGGTTCTTGTCATTGTCGCGCTCAACCGTGATCGGCGCACCGGCGGAAACCTCCCGGGCGCGCTGAGAGGCAAGCATGACCAAGTCGAACCGGTTCGAAACCCTCTCGATGCAATCTTCAACTGTGACGCGGGCCATTCGAATATCCTCTATGAAATTCCGCCTTTTATAGGGACAAAATGCCGAAAAGCCAACAGTTTGGATGCCGAACCAACGACTTTCGCGCGCCCTAGACGTCGAGCGGGTGCAAATCCGCCCGGTCGTCGGCCTGCGTGAAAAGCGACGCCGCCGTCTCGCCGCCAACCGGATGTCGCCAATCGGGGGCCAAGTCTAGCAGCGGCCTAAGGACGAAGGCTCGCTCCGCCATGCGCGGATGCGGCAAGATCGGCCAATCCGCAGAGACCCGACCGTGATAATCGAGCAGATCCAAGTCGATTATCCGCGCCGCGTTGCGCTCGGCGCGAGTCCGCCCAAGGCACGCCTCGACCGAATGCAGCATTTCCAAGAGCGGCCCGGGCGCCAGCTCGGTTTCCAGCGCCGCGACGGCATTCACGTAATCAGGCTGATCGGACGCCGCAACGGGCGCACTGCGATACCAGCCGGACAGGGCCGCAACCCTCGCTCCACCACGCCCGATCTTTTCAAGCGCTGACAGGAGGGTCTCGCGAGGCGGCACGCCGTCGCGCCCCGGCAGGTTGGCGCCGAGCCCGATCAAAATCATGGCGCGCACCCGTGCCGCTCGCGGCAGCTACCGTCTGGACAGCCCGCCTGATGCGAGCTAATTAGGCGGCCATTGAAGCCACCGATATTCATGTTCGCGAGCGGGCCCATCGGCTTCTCGATTTGCGCAACGCGTTCAGGGATTTGAGACAAGGATTAAAGGACATGCTGAGTTCCGAGGAAAAGACCGTTGTATTCATCGACGGTGCCAACCTATATGCCATCGCCCGCGGGCTAGAATTCGACATCGACTACAAGAAACTGCTGGCACTGTTCCGCGAGCAGTCGAACCTCATCCGGGCCTACTACTACACGGTCCTGATCGAGGATCAGGAATACTCGCCGATCCGGCCTCTCGTCGACTGGCTGGACTATAACGGTTACACACTGATCACCAAGCCCGCGAAGGACTTTACCGATTCCCACGGCCGCCGCCGTATCCGCAACTCCATCGATGTTGACCTAGCGGTAGACATGCTCGAGATCGCCGAACGGGTAGAACATGTGGTGCTGTTTTCAGGCGACGGCGGCTACCGACGACTAGTCGAGGCGGTCCAGCGCCGGGGCGCACGGGTTACCGTGATCAGCACAACCGCAGGGAACGCCTCCTCGGTCGCCGACGAGCTGCGGCGCCAGGCGGACATGTTCGTCGACTTGCGCGATCTGCGAAGTGAGGTCACGCGCGAACGCGCGAGCCGGTCGGCGCGCGACGAAGATTACGACGATGATTATGACTATGACGGCCCGGAGGACGAGTTCGATGACGATTACGAGGACGACGATTACGAGGACGACGATCGGGCCACCGGAACCGGCGACTGAACGCCATGGATGCCCCCGCGCAGGACTGCCCGCTATGCCCGCGCTTGGTCGACTTTCGAGCCTACAATCAGACGAAGTTTCCCGACTTTCATAACGGGCCGGTTCCGAGCTTCGGCGGCACCGACGCCCGCCTGCTCGTGGTCGGTCTCGCGCCCGGCCTTAAGGGGGCGAACCGCACCGCCCGTCCCTTCACAGGCGATTATGCTGGCGATCTCCTCTACCCGACCCTGCGGAAGTTCGGCTTCGCCCATGGCACCTACGACGCAAGGCCAGATGACGGGGTCACGCTCGACGACTGCCGGATCACGAACGCGGTGCGCTGCGTACCGCCCCAGAACAAGCCGGTGGGCGCCGAGGTTAAGGCCTGCCAGCCGTTCCTAGTGTCCGAGCTGGATGCGATGACCGAGCTGCGGGTTGTGCTGGCCCTCGGCGGGCTCGCCCACAATGCGACCCTGACGACCCTCGGCTATAGGCAATCGGCATTCAAGTTCGGCCACGGCGCGCAACACGACATCGCCGTCGGCGGCAGGCCGGTGTTGCTTGTCAACAGATATCACTGCTCGCGGTACAACACGAACACCGGTCGGCTGACGACCGGCATGTTCGAGGACGTGTTCACCGCGATCCAGACGCATCTTGGCAGCCGCTCCTGACCCGGCCCTCGATCCGAAACACCGATACGGCAGATACCGCGAATCTGCCGGCGCCGAGCGGGCCCTCCCCGAAGACCACATCTTCGCCCAGCGAGAGCAATTGTCCCAGCGCGCCGAATAATAAAAATTTTTTCATATAAAACGATTTCAAGGCTGCGTCATTTCCTATGCCGCTGAAAGTCCCGAAGGCCCGTACCTCATTCTTGTGGCGTTCCTTCTCTACCAGCTGTCGATACTTCCGAACGCGGTCAACAACGCCATTGCCCGGGACTATAACGAGCGGTTCGGCCTCCGAGTTCCCGAATGGCGGATGCTGGCAGCGCTCGGCCGGTTCGGCCCCAATAGCGCCAACGGCGTATGCGATCAAACCGCCATGGACAAGGTAACGGTGAGCCAAGCCATGAACCAGCTGTCCAAAAAGGTGCTGATCGAACGTAAGGCCTCTGAAATTCAAGCGAAATCCTCAGCGACCTCGCGGACACCCGAATTGCCCTGAATCGTGCCCTGTGTTAACCCGCATCACTGGGCCATGGTGATCGGATGAAGTGAGTGACAGAGCGCGGTTCCATATGGGTCTTGAACGGGCCGAACCTGAACCTTCTTGGCGAGCGCGAGCCCGGTATATATGGCGGGGACTCGCTGGCTGATATAGAGGTCCGTTGTGCTGAGGCGGCCCAGACGACAGGCTTCGCACTCGACTTTCGACAATCGAATCATGAGGGCGAGCTGGTGGCTTGGATCCAGGAGGCACGCTCCAGCGCGACCGGACTGGCCATCAACGCAGGTGCCTACACCCACACGTCGGTCGCAGTTCATGACGCTCTACGGCTGCTCGACATCCCCATCGTCGAAGTCCACCTATCAAACATCTTCGCGCGCGAGGAGTTTCGGCATAAGTCATATATCAGCGCGGCCGCGACGGGTGTCGTATGCGGCTTCGGCTCCCATAGCTATGTGCTGGCTATATACGCGCTCGCGGCGCGAATGGATCTGTAGCAAATGAGTGATTCCTTTGACATCGACCCAGCCCTCATCCGCAAGCTTGCCGGCCTGTTGAACGAAACAGGGCTGGCCGAGATTGAGTATGAGGACAACGGCAAGCGCATCCGCGTGGCCATACCCGATGCGGGCACCGTCGCGACGAGCCCGGTGCCGGCGGCGACCGCCGCACCCGCTGCCCCGGAGGCCCCGGCTGCATCGGGTGGCGGCGATATCGCGGCGCATCTGGACGCGGTCACGTCCCCAATGGTGGGGACGATCTACTTGGCTCAGGCGCCCGAGGACCCACCCTACGTGAAGGCCGGCGACACAGTCAGCGAGGGGCAAACCCTAATGCTGATAGAGGCAATGAAGACCTTTAACGAGGTCAAGGCGCCGCGTGCGGGGAAGGTAAAGAGCATCATGGTGGCGAGCGGCCAGCCGGTCGAATTTGGCGAAGTCCTCGCCGTTCTCGAATAATCCCGGCCGGCACCCAGATGTTCAACAAGGTCCTGATCGCCAACCGCGGCGAAATCGCGCTGCGCATCCACCGCGCCTGCAAGGAGATGGGCATCTCGACGGTGGCTGTGCATTCGACGGCGGATTCGGATGCCATGCATGTGCGCCTCGCCGATGAAAGCGTGTGCATTGGCCCTCCATCGGCTACCGACAGCTATCTGAACATCCCGGCCATCCTGTCGGCCGCAACGGTAACCGATGCGGATGCGATCCATCCGGGCTACGGCTTCTTGTCGGAGAATGCGAACTTCGCTCGGATCGTCGAGGAGCATGGCATCACCTTCATCGGGCCCAGCGCAGACCTGATAGCAACTATGGGCGACAAGGTCGCGGCGAAGGACGCCATGAAGAAGGCCGGCGTGCCGGTGGTCCCGGGATCCGGTGGCGCTGTACGCACGTCGGCGGACGCTCGCGCAATCGCCGACGATATCGGCTATCCGGTCATCGTCAAAGCCGCGTCGGGCGGCGGCGGACGCGGCATGAAGGTGGTCGAGTGCGCCGAGGATATCGAGTCCGCCTTCACCCTCGCGGGGACGGAGGCCAAGGCAAATTTCGGAGACGACACGGTCTATATCGAGAAATTCTTGGGTAGGCCCCGCCATGTCGAAGTTCAGGTGATCGCCGACGGCAAGGGAAACGCGGTCCACCTATTCGAGCGCGACTGCTCGCTGCAGCGCAAGCACCAGAAGGTCCTCGAGGAAGCCCCCTGCCCGATCCTCGACGAGGCGACGCGCGAGCGGATAGGCAAGGTCTGCGCCGACGCGGCCGCACGCATCGGCTACCGCAGCGCCGGGACCTTCGAGTTCCTTTACGAGGATGGCGAGTTCTATTTCATCGAGATGAACACGCGCGTCCAGGTCGAGCACCCGATCACCGAGATGATCTGCGACATCGATATTGTCTCGGAGATGATCCGGATCGCCGCGGACGAGGAAATGAGCCTGCGCCAAGAGGACATCGAGATTTCCGGCCACGCCTTCGAGTGTCGTATCAATGCCGAAGACTCGTGGACGTTTACCCCGTCCCCGGGCCGGGTCGAGGAATTCCACGCGCCGGGCGGCCTGGGCGTCCGGGTCGATTCAGCTTTATACGCGGGCTATAGCATCCCGCCCTATTACGACAGTCTGGTCGCCAAACTAATCGTGCACGGCCGCGACCGCGACGAAGCGTTGATGCGCCTGCGTCGGGCGCTGGGCGAGATAGTAGTGTCGGGCGTGTCCACAACGATCCCGCTTCACCAGAAACTCGCCGACGCGCCCGACTTCATCGCCAGCGAGTTCGACATCCACTGGCTCGAAAGTTTTGTCGCGACGGACTAGGCTTGCGCGATGTCCGGACTGACACCGCAGATTCTCCTAGACGCCTATGCCAGCGGAATATTCCCCATGGCCGAGACCCGACACGACAACGATCTCTACTGGATCGATCCCGACATTCGCGGCGTGCTGCCGCTGGAGGCGTTCCACATTCCGCGCCGCCTGCGCAAGACCATCCGCGCCTACCCCTTTGAGATACGGTGCAACAGCGATTTTCATGGCACGGTGCGCGGCTGTGCCGAGCCACAGGGGAACCGCCCCGAAACCTGGATCAACGACGAAATCGAACAGCTCTACGCAAGACTGTTCGATATGGGGTTCGCGCACTCGGTCGAATGCTGGGATAATGGTGAGTTGATGGGCGGGCTGTATGGCGTGAGCCTCGGCGGGGCGTTCTTCGGCGAAAGCATGTTCTCGCGCGCGCGCGATGCAAGCAAGGTCGCGCTTTGCCACCTAGCGGCCCGGCTGCGGAAAGGCGGCTTCGTCCTGCTGGACAGCCAGTTCGTCACCGACCATCTGCGCCAGTTCGGTGCTGCCGAGATCGGGCGAACAAACTACAGGAAGAAGCTTGCCGCTGCGCTCAAGGTCAATGCAGAGTTTCAGCCGGAACTGTCGGACTCGGAGTTCGAAGCCTTCATACAGTCGACGACCCAAACGTCGTAGACCGGGTGTTCAAGCGCCGAGACCGCGGGGCTCGATGCGAACATCCAGCCCGTGAAGACATCGCGCGGCCGCAAGGTCTCGAAGGTCTCGTTGATCTCCAAGAACGCCGTGCTCTCGGGTGCCTCGGTGGGCGGCGCCTTGTGGCAGGCCCGTGCCTGAATTACCAGCGACCCGAAGCGGACCGGCACATCGAAGGGTGCCTCGAAGGTCGAAATACGTGCCGTCACCTTGTCGAGACCCTGGAGAACGGCCCCGACAGAGCCCGACCCCTGCTGACCGCCGGGCGTTTCATCCCGAGCCTGCGCAGCCCCGGCCAGCAACAACCCGGCCGCAAGCATGATTGCCCGGAGGACCCGTCCCCGATACATTAGGCTACCACGCGCGGGAAATACGGGATCAATTCGACCCGGTCGCCAGAAAAATTATTTCAGACACGGCATCCTCGAGCGCCTGAAAGTCGCGGGTCTGGACGATCTCGCCGTCCATCGCGAGGGTCTCGCGCGCCTTGCCGGGAAACAGGCGCAGATACTTGCCGCCCAAAAGCCCCTCGGCGGTCACGCCCGCCTCGGTATCTAAGGGCAGCGCGATGTCGCCGCGTACCGTGAACGTGACCACAGCCTCGAATGTCTGGTCGTCGAGTTTACGGTCGATGACAGTGCCGACCTTGACGCCGGAGATCCGAACATCGCTACCGCGGTCAAGCCCGCCGACCTTGAGGAACCGCGCGGTCAGCTGGTAGCCGTCATCGTTGCGGAGGTCGATCGACTGCGCGCCATAGAAGACAAAGCCGAGCGCTATAACCAGCACGACGGCACCCATTATAGTCTCAACCGCACCCCGTTTCATTTCCTGACATCCTCTTCCTGTAAAGCCTTCGCCCGGCTGATTATCAACTCGAGCAGGTCATCCAGTACGATCGCGTCCTCAGTGAAGGCGATCCGACCACCATCACCGATCATCTGGTCACCACCGCCAATATCGAGCCGCACCAGCTTACTGCCGAAAATGCCATCGGTGACGATCGCCGCCGAGGCGTCGGTGTCGAGTTGAATAGTTGAGTCGATCCGCAGGACAGCGTGGACACGGAACCGATCGGTGAGATCAAGGGCGGCCACCTCCCCGACCTGAATACCCGCCGCATGCACGGGGCTGCCGACCCGCAGCCCGTCGGTCCGGCCGAAAACGGCACTCAGGTCGATGGTTCGGCTGCCGCTGACGCGGGCGGGACCGAAGACCAGCGCGAGGAGCACGAAAACGCCCGCGGTCACCGCGAGGCCGGTCAGCACGTTCCGAATTTCCCGCTGTGACGACTTTTTCATCCTAACGCGCTCACCAAAATAACCCGTTGACGAAAGAAAACTCCGCCGTCCGAAGTCTATTGCGGGCTCCAGGGTTGGTAGTCGCCGGTCCCGCGCCGGCGCTCGCCGTCACGTAACACGCTGCCAGGCGGGTGATACGCCGCGCGCGTTCCCGTCAGGTTTGGCACATGCTCCTGCTGCCAGTCGTAACGGTGATCCTCATCAAGGGGCGATTCCGTCATGTGATGCAACCAGCTGTGCCATTCGGGCGGCACCTTGCTGGCCTCCGGACGGCCCTTGTACACGACCCAGCGACGCTCCCGGTTGTGGCGATTGCGCCCCCGCCCGCGATAATAGCGGTTGCCATACTTGTCGGCCCCGACAAGTACGCCCGAGATCATGGTCTTGAGCAGCGTTCCCAACGTAGCCATCGTGTGTCCGAACCCCATTTTGCGGCGGTGTTTCGCGGGACTATGGCACCCACCTCCTAGTTTGGCCAGAGCCATGATGTCACGTCCTCATATCCATGCGGCTGTCCGCTGAGGCACAGTATATTGGTGATACTTGGCGTGCCGGTCCAAAATGTGGTTGCGGCGCAAATATCTTGTGGTTTACCGTCCAAAATTACCGAGATTTGGTGTTCTTTGTCATGAAAACGCCACGGACTCGGCGGGGACCGCCTTCGGCGAACGTTGCAATTGAGAGCGGCCACCTTGGCTTAGTTTTACTTAACGGCGCTTAAACTGCGCCGACCATGGGGGGTTTTATGCGGATCCAGCGCCGCTTCACGAATGAGGGTGAGAGTCCTTACGCCGCGATTGAGTTTCGCAGCACGTCCAGCGAGATCCGGAACCCGGACGGTTCCGTCGTGTTCGCTGCCGATGACATCCAAGTCCCCGCGGCTTGGACCCAGGTCGCGTGCGATATTCTGGCACAGAAATATTTCCGCAAAGCCGGCGTGCCGTTACGGCTGAAGCCCGTCAAGGAAGAAGACGTGCCGGAGTTCCTTTGGCGCCATACAGCCGATGAAGCCAAGCTGAAAAACCTAAGCAAAGACAGGCGCTATGGCGGAGAGACCAACGCGCGCCAAGTCTTCGACCGGCTGGCCGGCACTTGGGCCTACTGGGGCTGGAAGGGCGGATATTTCGATAGCGCCGAGGACGCCAGCGCATACTATGACGAGATGCGATACATGCTCGCGGCACAGATCGCGGCACCGAACAGCCCACAATGGTTCAACACCGGGCTGCACTGGGCCTATGGCATCGATGGCCCGGGCCAAGGCCACCACTATGTGGACTACCAGACCGGACGGCTAACCAAGTCCAAGAGCTCCTACCAGCACCCCCAGCCCCATGCCTGCTTCATCCAGTCCGTGTCGGACGACCTGGTCAACGACGGCGGCATCATGGACCTGTGGGTCCGCGAAGCGCGGCTATTCAAATACGGATCGGGCACGGGTTCGAACTTCTCCCGCATCCGCGGCGAGAACGAGGCCCTTTCGGGTGGCGGCAAGTCGTCCGGCCTGATGAGCTTCCTGAAGATCGGCGACCGGGCGGCGGGCGCGATCAAATCCGGCGGCACCACCCGGCGCGCAGCTAAGATGGTCGTGGTCGACGTCGATCACCCCGACATCGAGGCCTATATCGACTGGAAGGTCACCGAGGAACAGAAGGTGGCAGCACTAGTCACCGGCTCTATCACCTGCCAGCAGCATCTGACGGCCATCATGGACGCCTGCCATAACGGCAATGCGCCCGACGGCGACGAACGCTTCGTGCCGGCCGAGAATCCGGCGCTCAAGAAGGCTATCCGTGCGGCGCGCCGCGCCATGGTGCCCGAAAATTACGCCCAGCGGGTGATCCAGTTCGCCCGCCAAGGCTTCAAGGAAATCGAGTTCCAGACCTACGACACGGACTGGGACTCCGAGGCCTATCTGACCGTCTCAGGCCAGAATTCCAACAACTCGGTCCGGGTCAACGACGAATTCCTGAAGGCAGTCGAGGGCGGCGGGACCTGGGACCTGCGACGGCGCACCGACGGCGAGGTTGCGAAGTCGGTCGACGCGGGCGAGTTGTGGGACAAGATATCGCAAGCCGCCTGGTCGTGCGCAGACCCCGGCATCCAATATGACACCACCATAAACGACTGGCACACATGCCCGGAATCGGGGCGCATCAACGCGTCCAATCCCTGCTCTGAGTACATGTTCCTCGACGATACTGCCTGCAACCTCGCCTCACTGAACCTGATGACGTTCCGCGACACGGACGGCGCGTTCGACGTGGCCGGCTTCGAACATGCGGTCCGCCTGTGGACGATCACTCTCGAAATCTCCGTCCTGATGGCCCAGTTCCCGTCCAAGGAAATCGCTCAACTGAGCTACGAGTACCGCACGCTGGGCCTAGGCTTCGCCAATATCGGCGGACTGCTCATGGCCTCGTCTCTGCCCTATGACAGCGACGAAGGCCGGGCCCTGTGCGCGTCCATCAGCGCACTCATGACCGGCGTCTGCTATGCAACCTCGGCCGAGATGGCCGAGGAGTTGGGTGCCTTCCCCGGCTATAAGAAGAACGCGAAGCACATGCTGCGGGTGATCCGCAATCATCGCCGCGCGGCCCACGGCAAGACCTCCGGCTACGAGAACCTGTCGACCGATCCGGTCGCCCTCGACCACGCGAATTGCCCGGAGCCGGCTATCGCCGAGGCCGCAAAGTGCGCTTGGGACCTAGCCCTCAAGCTAGGTGAGACGCATGGTTATCGCAATGCCCAAACGACGGTGATCGCGCCCACGGGCACGATAGGCTTGGTCATGGACTGCGACACCACTGGCATCGAGCCGGACTTCGCGCTGGTGAAGTTCAAGAAGCTGGCGGGCGGCGGCTACTTCAAGATCATCAACCGGATGGTCCCCGAGGCGCTACATAATCTTGGCTACACTCCGAAGCAGATCGACGAGATGTCGAGCTACGCCGTGGGACACGGCTCGCTGGCCGACGCGCCGGGAATCAACCACGCAACACTGGCCGAAAAGGGCTTCGGCGACGAACAGATCGCCGCGGTCGAGGAAGGGCTCGGCACCGCGTTCGACATCCGCTTCGCGTTCAATAAGTGGACGCTCGGCGAGGCATTCTGCACCGAGACCCTCGGGATCGACGCGGGCCAGCTCGAAGACATGTCATTCGACATGCTCTCCGCGCTCGGCTTTGACGAGAAACAGATCGCTGCCGCGAACAACCATGCCTGCGGCACCATGACCCTCGAGGGCACGCCGCATCTGAAAGACGAGCATCTGCCAGTCTTCGACTGTGCCAATCCCTGCGGCAAGCTCGGCAAGCGCTTCCTGTCTGTCGAGAGCCACATCCGGATGATGGCCGCAGCGCAGCCCTTTATCACCGGGGCGATCTCTAAGACTGTCAATATGCCAAGTACGGCTAACATCGCCGACTGCTCAGATGCCTACATGCTGTCCTGGCGCCTCGGCCTAAAGGCCAATGCACTCT
>MDTE01081149.1_pt1 | contig 52695 bp, 48 predicted proteins | sample 811231 | NCBI WGS metagenome assembly MDTE01 (sample SAMN05326651, study PRJNA326480) | marine metagenome | isolation source: seawater | place: Indian Ocean: Red Sea | collected 2010 | reverse complement strand
TCGCTATGCTTGCAGAACAGGCAGGTGGTCGTTCAAGCACCGGATACGGGGATGTGTTAGAAATCGTCCCTGACTCGCTGCATCAACGGGTACCCCTCTACGTGGGGAACAGTGAGTTAGTTGATCTAGCAGAAGACTTCTTAAGAGATAGAGATTAGAGGATCCGCAGCACCATAATTTGTTCGTAAGAGTCTTAGAATCTAAGTTAGTGGAAAGACTCAGCAGTTAGTTGGCCCTTGCTCGGATACAAATCCCTTATCCACGTCTACTAATGGGGCTGGGTAATCGCCCGAGAAACATGCTGTGCAGTACGGTCCTGTTTCCGAGACTGCTTCTAACATGCCCTCCAGTGATAAATAGCCTAACGAGTCCACACCGAGCTTTTCCTCGATCTCCTTTACGGATAGTGCTGAGCCGATCAACTCTCCCTTAGTGGGCATGTCGATACCATAGAAACAAGGCCACCTTACCGGAGGACTCCCGATCCGAAAATGCACTTCAGCTGCACCAGATTTGCGGAGCATACGCACGAGGCTACGGCTGGTTGTGCCGCGCACTAGGGAATCATCTACTACCACGACCTTTTTCCCTTCCACTACTTCGCGTACAGGATTGTATTTCATCCGTGCCCCAAAATCCCGATCCTTCTGGGATGGGTTGATGAATGTCCTCCCTATGTAATGGTTCCGGAGCATCCCCAGCTCAAAAGGGATTCCACTGCATTCCGCAAAGCCTAAGGCTGCTGAGTTCGCGCTATCTGGTACAGCGATTACCGAGTCAGCTTGAACAGGGTGTTCCTTCGCGAGGCGGCGTCCAAATGCACGTCGCGCGCGATCGACACTAATACCTGATATTCGAGAGTCCGGCCTAGCGAAGTAGACTAGTTCGAAAACACAAGGAGCGGGTTGGTCAGCAGAGGGTAGGGACCGAAGCCTTTCAACTGTTCCATCAACGATCTTAATGACCTCACCGGGTTCGACATCGCGTACAAAGTCAGCCCCTAGGATATCCAGGGCACAGGTCTCGCTTGCAACAATGTGGCCCTCTCCCTTTTGTCCAAGTACAAGAGGGCGAAATCCGCGCGGATCACGTGCCGCATAGATCACGTTATCGATCGCCAGGACTATTGAGTATGCACCCTCAAGGTGAGTCAGAGCATCATCGACTTGAGCATCAATCGAATCATGTCTGGACTTAGCAATCAAATGGATGAGAGTCTCTGAGTCCGACGTGGTTCTGAAGATCGCGCCTTCGTCAACGAGACGTTTCCGTAAGTCAAAGTGGTTAGTAAGGTTACCGTTGTGGGCTAGAGCGATATCGCCGCGTGAATATCTAGCGATAATTGGCTGGACGTTGTCTAGATTATTCTCACCTGCTGTTGAGTACCGGACATGTCCGACGGCTGTGCGACCGAGGAGCTTGCGAAGTGACCACTTATCAAATACGTCGCCAACGAGCCCAGCACCCTTGAGGACGTGCGGGCCATCTTCGTCAAAAGTAAAAATGCCTGCTGCTTCCTGCCCCCTATGCTGAAGTGCATACAGACTCAGGAATGCGCTTTCAGCAGCAGAGTCCAGCCCGCTTACACCAACAACTCCACACTCCTCTCGTGGTCGGTCGTCCATCTGCAAAGACGCGCGCTCCATCGAGACAGTGGGTGTGAACGGTTCCGGAAGCTCAGAGGGTTGTTTCACCTTACTCCTTCGAAGATACCGGAGTGTTCATTATTGCAGGGAGCGCTCCAAAATATGCCTGATGTAGGCTCGTAAGATCAGTTTCGATTTGTCCGGATACCGCAGCCACAGAAAATGGTTTCCCCCTGCCTCCGACAGTCCCAATTTTTCTTGCTGGTACTCCATAGTCCATAGCAATTCGGATCACATTTTCGGTCCGATCTGGAGCACATGAAACTACTATTCTACCTTGGGATTCAGCGAAGAGAGTTTCTACTGGAGTAAGTGCGTCATCAAGCACTACATTAACTCCGAAAGGTGCTTCGCCATCACCCAGCGCGCACTCAGCGAGGGTGCATGCTAGTCCACCATCTGAACAGTCGTGTGCCGATCGTAATTCCTTCTCCTGGATCAGAGTCAGAACTGCTCTTTGGAGTTGTCGTTCATGTGTGAGATCGACCCTCGGAGGGAATCCTGCTACGAGTCCAGCCGTCACATAGAGATATTCTGCTCCCCCTATTTCAGCTGTGTTCTCACCAAGAAGAACAATGTCGTCACCCTCAGACTGGAATGACTGGGGTGAAATATGTGATACGTTTTCAATTATCCCCACCATGCCGATCACGGGTGTGGGGTAGATCGCCTGTCCATCCGTCTCATTGTAAAAAGACACGTTTCCACCGGTGACTGGGGTCTCGAAGGCTTTACATGCATCAGCCATTCCCAGGACCGCCTCTCGGAATTGATAGTATATGTGTTGCTTCAGAGGGTTACCGAAATTGAGGTTGTTAGTAATTGCGGTAGGCATGGCTCCCGAGCAAACTAAATTTCGAGCTGCTTCTGCTACGGCAATCATTGCACCCTGTCTGGGATCAAGATATACAAAGCGTCCATTGCAATCGGTTGTTGCTGCGATCGCTCTCTCCGTTCCGCGAATACGTATTACCCCTGAATCTCCCCCAGGACGAACCGCAGTCGATGTCCTGACAGTTGTATCATACTGGTGATATATCCAACGCTTTGAAGCGACGTTCGGAGATCCGAGAAGAAGCAGAAACGCCTTTGTGAGGTCACCTTCCGGAATAAGATGTTCGGCCAGATCCATCTCTCGGAGTTCCCGCACCTCATCGTCCTCGATGCCCTCACGCTCGTATGTGGGACATCCATCTGTGAGGGGAAGGGCCGGCATATCCGCGACGACTGCTCCATCTTCTAGAACCCGGAATCTACCATCTGCGGTGACTTCTCCGATCTCTTCAGCCTCGAGTTCCCACTTCTCCAGAATCCGGTGGACTTCATCTTCGTGGCCCCTGGTGGCGACTACCAGCATCCGCTCCTGTGATTCTGATAACAGGATTTCGTATGGTGTCATATCTGGTTCTCGCACTGGAACTCGTGCCACATCGATCTCGACACCGTTTCCAGCTCGCCCCGCCATCTCAGATGCGGAAGATGTAATACCCGCAGCACCCATATCTTGGATACCCGTGATCGAGCCGCTGGAGATCAATTCTAGGCTGGCCTCAAGGAGTAGTTTTTCGGTAAACGGGTCACCCACTTGAACTTGTGGTCGCGACGCTTCCTCGGACTCTTCACTTAGTTCTTCACTAGCAAACGTTGCTCCGTGGATGCCGTCTCGGCCAGTACGGGCACCAACCGCCATTAATGTATTCCCCACGCCCGAAGCCGATGCTGTAATCAAATCCTCCTTCTTCATCAAACCTAAGCACATGGCGTTCACGATTGGGTTTCCTTCGTAGCCTCGGTCAAACGCTACCTCTCCGCCAATATTTGGAACGCCAATGCAGTTGCCATAGTCACCGACCCCACTAACAACTCCACCGAATAAGTATCGGACCCTTGCACTATCCAGATCCCCAAAGCGAAGTGAGTCCAAAATAGCGATGGGACGCGCTCCCATCGTAAAAACATCACGTAGGATACCTCCCACACCAGTAGCCGCTCCCTGATAGGGTTCAACTGCCGATGGGTGGTTGTGCGACTCTATCTTGAATGCCAGTGCGTAGCCATCTCCTATGTCAATCACACCGGCGTTCTCTCCTGGACCTTGAATAACCCAAGGTGCTTCGGTTGGAAGTAACTGCAGGAGTCGTTTGGAGTTTTTGTAGCCGCAGTGCTCCGACCACATTGCACTAAATACACCTAATTCAGTAAACGTTGGAATACGGCCCATAATTCTACAAATGCGCTCATACTCACTGTCGGAAAGACCGTGATCAGCTACGAGCTCTGAAGTGATTTCGGGATCACCGGTGCGCGGAGGCACTAAAGGTATTGTTGCGGATGCACTTTCGCCGGCACTCATGGGATTAAGGCCTCTCGTTTCAGCATTTGGATTTCGTTGTTATAGCACAACGGTGGATAGGTTGGTAGCCAGTGACAGAAAAACACCCACTCCGTCAGTAGATCCAAGGATTTCTTCCATCGCACGCTCGGGATGAGGCATCATACCCAAGACATTTCCTGACTTATTAGTCAATCCAGCGATGCTATTCTTGGAGCCATTAGGGTTCGCCTCATCACTCAATTCACCATCCGAACTCGCGTACCTGAAAACGACTCTCTTCTCAGCTTCGAGTTCCTCTAAAAGTTGGTCATCTGCTTCGTAGTTTCCTTCACCGTGTGCTATTGGCATACGGAGGGTTTGTCCTTTCTGATACTTGCTCGTAAACGGGGTGTCAGTCTGTTCGACGCGCAGGTGGATGTCTTTGCTCTCAAAACGGAGTGAGTCATTCCGGACTAGAGCTCCGGGTAGGAGTCCGGCTTCACAAAGAATCTGGAAACCGTTGCAGATACCCAGAACAGGCCCGCCTTTCTCCGCGAATCCAACGATGTCCTCCATAACAGGACTAATCCGGGCTATCGCGCCTGCTCGCAGGTAATCACCGTAAGAAAACCCTCCTGGAAGCATAAGTGCATCATATCCATCAAGGTTCTTCTGACGGTGCCAGATGAATTCTACCTTCGCACCGATTTGCTGAGCAGCTTTATAAAGATCGTAATCACAGTTTGAACCCGGGAATGTGACGACACCGACTCTCATGCTGTGATTCTCTCAGTATTTTCCACAATCGACACCTCGAAATCTTCTGTCACAGGGTTAGCCAGAATTTTCCGGCACATTGCTTGGGCGGTCTCAAGTGCGGTGTCACTATCTTCAGCTTCTAGATCAATGTAGATCGCCTTACCAACACGGACATTTTGGGTATCACTCCACCCAAGTGATCGAAGCGCATGATGGATAGCTTTGCCTTGTGGATCCAAGAGTCCCGGACGGGGCTTTACAAGGATCTCCATACGAAAATGGTTCAAGCGGGGTCCTCCCGGGCAGAGTCTTCATTTAATGGCTGAGGGTCAGTGGGTCCGCGTGGTCCGAGATGCCTATAGTCGACCACTCTAATTTCTGGATCCCCATTCACTTCATCTTCATCTTCATCAAGAAGTATGTCACCTCTGGGGATTCCCTCTATTCGCCCACTTAGAATAGACCTTAGGAGTCCCCAGATGATGTAAAGCAATAAGGCAGTGAAGAAGTAGTATCTCGGCTGGAATACTGCTGCTAAAAGACATGTGCTGACGAATATCGAATTCAAAATCCCCCGGGGTGTGCTGAAGCCGATCTTAGGCAGCTTGTCATAGGGGACGGAACTGACCATAAGTATGCTGAGAATAACTGTTCCTACCGGAGCGATCTGTTCCCACGGGTACGCACTCAAGTACTCAGCGAAGATAGGTGTTTGACTGAACGGATAATATGCCGCGAGGGTCATACCCGCAGCCGGTGCCGGGAGCCCGTGAAAGTACTTCTTGAGCTCACCACCTTCCTCGAGATTAAACCGAGCAAGTCGAACTACTGTCGCGGTTACAAAAACGAAAGAAAGTGTCCAACTCCACTGGGCATCAGCAAAGAAGAGCTCAAACATTATGAAGGACGGTGCTACGCCGAATGAAATTGCGTCCACCAGAGAGTCTAACTCCGCACCGAACCGCGTTCCGGTGCGTGTGAACCGAGCAATTTTTCCGTCGAGAGTATCAAGTATTCCCGCATAGATGATAAACCACCCAGCAGAAATGAGGTCTCCTCGAGCAACAGAAACCATCGAGTAGAGTCCGAAGAAGAGGTTGCCTAGGGTGAAGGCCGAGGGAAGGATTATAATCCCTTTTCGCAGCCTTTCTCGTCCAGGCTTCCAAGCCTTTTTCATCCGACAGCCTCTACTGGATGTCGAGCTAGAACTGAAGAGCCCACTCGAGCCCGGTCCCCCACAGAGCATATTATCTCCCAATCAAGTGGGAGAAATAGGTCGACGCGAGAGCCAAACCGGATAAGTCCGATTTTTTGGCCACGCTCCAAACGGTCTCCTTCTGACGGGTATGTTATGATGCGCCTAGCTACTAGGCCCGCTATCTGACGGACTAGAACATTACCCATCTCTGTTGTGATCCCAACTGAGGCTTGTTCGTTCTCCTCTGACGCTTTATCTGCCCAGGCCACCCTATACGCACCCGGACGGTACTCACGGTGGTTAACTACTCCCTCCACAGGAGCTCGCTGAATATGAACGTCAAATATGCTTAGGAAGATGGAGATTTTCCTTGCTTGCCCCACAAATGAAGGTTCTCCAACCTCAGATATATCAATCACCCGGCCCTCAGCGGGGGCGAGTACCAATCCAGCTCCAGTAGGATGGAGGCGTTTCGGATCCCTGAAAAACCAGAGGTTAAAAATGGTGAAGACCGTGAAGAGTGCCGCTATGACTAGGGTCACCCCTCCACCAAAGCCTGTGATAGCAGTAATCCAGGTAGCCATCGCTATCAACGCCAGACCAACTATGAAAGGGTAACCTTCAGGGGCTAGCCTCACCGGGGTTCACTGAAATGAGGTGGCTGAAAATTGGCCAATGGAATGCCGGTGAGTCTTTGGAAAATATCTTGATAGCGAGCAGCGGCTGCCTGAACTACTTCATCTGGAAGATCGGGTGGTGGTGGTGATTTGTCCCAGTCTGAAAGTGCAGCAAGCCAGTCCCGAATTGGTTGCTTATCGAGGGAGGGTTGGCCACGACCAATTTCATAGCTTTCCTTAGGCCAAAACCTTGAGGAATCTGGTGTAAGTACCTCGTCGATCAAAAGTAGTTTGCCAGAGTGATCTATTCCGAATTCAAACTTAGTGTCTGCCAAGATGATACCGGCGCCTTCAGCTACTTGTCTTCCGAACTGATAAGTCTCAAGCGAAAGCTCACGCAGCCGACTAGACAAATCAGGGCCTAGAAGGTCAACCACCTGACCATAGGTGATGTTTTCGTCATGTTCGCCTTGTTCTGCCTTTGTTGACGGTGAAAAAATAGCGGGCTCAAGCTGTTCGCTTTCTCTTAGTCCAGTGGGTAGAGGCTCATTAGCCAAAGTGCCATTGTTCCGGTACTCCTTCCATGCTGAACCAGTGATATACCCTCTGATAATGCACTCGACGAGGACTGGTTTTGTGCGGGTGACCAGCATCGACCTCTTCTCCCACATGGGACGAGTCGCAGCGAGATCGGGATGGCGTGTCACAATTGCATCAGGGTCAACCGCAATCAAGTGATGCTCTAAATGGTCTTCAAGTTGCTTGAGCCACCATGCTGTAATCTGAGTTAATACCTCTCCTTTGTTAGGAATAGGTTGGGGTAGGACTACGTCGAAGGCACTCACGCGGTCGCTGGCTACCATCAATAGGGTTTTATCATCTACTTCGTAGACATCACGGACTTTTCCACGATGAATTAATGGCAGATCCAGTTGCGATTCTAGAATGGGCGAGTCGTTAAACATGTAATTCGGTTGATTGCAGTTCTTCGGCGTTCTTACCAAGTCGTTTCAGCATGGGTGTCACCTGTTCGAGGAGAAATTGTGCTACCTGTTCGGGAGCTCGACCAACGAAGCGGTTCGGATTAACTAGGTCCTCCAACTCTTCCGCATTGATATCAAAGGCTTTGTCCTCCGCGATACGTTGGATAAGATCGGATTCACTACTACCTCCCTTTAACCTTGTGGCTGCAGCGATCGAGTGTTTACGAATGCGTTCGTGCAGGTCTTGCCGATCCCCACCACGTGCTGTTGCGTGCATCAAGATCGTTTCTGTCGCCATGAAGGGAAGGTGTTCTGCGAGATTTTTTTCGACCACTGCTGGATTGACGATCAATCCTTTCGCCACGTTCTCAGCAAGGACTAAGCACCCATCAAGTGCTAGGAAGGCATCCGGTATTGAAACGCGTCGGTTGGCTGAATCATCAAGTGTACGCTCAAGCCACTGGGTAGCAGCGGTAAAGGCGGGATCCTGCGCTAGTACAATCACATGACGGGCAAGTGCACAGATTCTCTCTGCCCTCATCGGATTCCGTTTATAAGGCATGGCAGATGAGCCAATTTGTTCGGATTCAAATGGTTCTTCCACCTCCCTTAGGTGAGCCAGAATCCTCCAGTCATGACCAACCTTCGACAATGAAGCGGCGATTCCAGCCAAAGTGCTTTGAACAGCGAAGTCCACTTTCCGAGGGTAAGTTTGACCACTCAGCGAGTAGCTGTTTTCGAAGCCCATACGCAGCCCAACTGCCGAGTCTAACGCATCAACTTTACCGTGATCCCCATCGAACAGCTCTAGAAAGGAAGCCTGTGTACCCGTCGTTCCCCGAATACCCCTGAATCGGAGCGATGAGATTCGGTATTCAAGCTCTTCGAGATCTAGCAGTAAATCTTGGGCCCAGAGAGTTGCTCTTTTACCAACTGTTGTGGGTTGAGCGGGCTGGAAGTGTGTGTAGGCCAGAGTGGGAAGGGAGGCATATTCTTCAGCGAAAACTGCAAGTGCCGATATGCATCTTACCACCCGCTTCAAAGTCAGTGTCAGTGCTTCCCGGTGGAGAATTAGGTCTGTATTGTCACCGATGAAAGCACTCGTAGCTCCTAGGTGAATCACAGCTTTGGCTGAGGGTGCAGCATCTCCAAAGAGGTGCACATGTGCCATGACGTCGTGACGGAACCGGCGCTCATAATCAGCTGCTGATTCTAGGTTGATCTTATCCAGTGTCTCGCGCATCTGGCTCAGCGCCTCTTCGGGAATCTCCAGGCCCAACTCAGCCTGTGATTCTGCGAGTGCCAACCAAAGTCGACGCCAAGTACCGAACTTTCTCATTGGCGAGAAAATTTCTTGCATCTGTTTGGAAGCGTATCGGTCCGCAAGGGGGTGTATATAACGGTCCATACTATTCAAGCTTATCGTCTCCAGTAGAACTGACGCATGTTGTAGCCTCGATTACGCTCAAAATGCAACGTGATTCTCCCACTCCCTCCCAAAGAATCGAATATAGAGGCAACCTGATCCGCACTTGCGACGACAATCTGATCAATACCGATGATTACGTCGCCGACCATAATACCAAGTTGACGCGATAATTGGTCGGAGACTTCCGTCACTAATGCCCCTTGTTCACTACTAATGTCCTGCTCCCCTCTGATCTCAGGGGTGACCGTCACGAGTTCGAGATCCCGCAATACTGTAACACGTTCAGCAGTGATCGATGGAAACTGCTCAGCTTCCAAAAAGATCGATTGAGATCGTCCGTCCACTAGAATTTCTAGGCGATCCCCAGAACGGAGCTCTAACAGAGCTCCTTCGAAGTCCAGTGGGCCTGTAAGTGCTCGACCATTGACTCTAAGAAGTCGATCTCCGGGCTCCAGTGTAGCTCTATCACCGGGGGATCCTGGGGCAACCCTCGAAATGCGGACTCCTCGTGTACGACCCCAGGCATCGGCCTCCACCGGTTCTACCTCGAGCCCCACCCAGGCTCGTTGAACCTCTCCTAGGCTCAGTAAGTCGTCAGTGATCTTCAATGCTCGATCAATTGGAATCGCAAAGCCTAAACCCTCGCTGCCACCGCTGCGAGATATAATTGAGGTATTGATTCCGATGACTTCACCGACTGCATTAACCAGTGGCCCACCTGAGTTACCGGGATTAATAGAGGCGTCTGTCTGAATCATGCCAAGGTAGAATCCTTCACTATTTTCTGATTCTCCATATGTAGACGGCACGATATTGCGGTTTACCGCGGAAATCACCCCAGCAGTGACTGTTGGTTCAGTGTCTGCAGCCTGTATCCCGAGTGGATTTCCAATCGCGAGAGCCCATTCCCCAATCATGAGTCCCTCAACGGTCCCTATTGGAGCAACCGGTAGATCTTTTCCTTCTATAACTAGCACTGCGATATCAGCGAGTGGGTCAGTACCGATCAATTCGGCGTCAAAATCGCCTCCGCCTGGAAGGGTCACCCGAATCTGTTCAGCATCTGCGATTACATGGTCATTAGTTATCACAATACCATCACTGCGCACGATCACACCCGACCCAAAGCCTGCGCTTCTCCTTTGAGGTGGCATGAAGAAACTCTCCCACATCGATGTGGTTCTTGTCCTTCCGGTGCGAATCACGCTAATACTCACGACAGCCGGAGCGACACGGTTCGCGGCTTGAACGATCGCTGTATTCCGACTTTGGGAGAGTTGGTCTGTACTGAACTCAGCGTGCTCTTCGTTTGGCTCACTGACGACTTCTAATTGGGTAGGTACTGAGGTCAGTTCAGTAACTATCGGTAAAGTGTCCAACCCAACATAAGGCACTTCATCGCCATCATTTTTGGGAGCACACGCGATCAGGAGTAGAACGGGTACCCACTGAATACTGAATCCTCTTACTGACCAACCCCTTACGATTTTCACGCCTCCACGTCCTCCCTGTACCGAATCCAATCCGGAGTTAACCTCCACACTTAGAGTTCAACTCCCAATGTGTCCCAGTCTGCCAGAAAAGCTTCTAACCCACTGTCTGTCAGAGGATGCTTGGCCAACTGCCACAAGACTTTTGGCGGAATTGTGCAGCAATCAGCACCAAGCATCATCGATTCTACAACATGGAGAGGGTGCCTGATGGAAGCTGAGAGAATCTCCGTAGAATAACCGTAGCGGTCATAGACCTGACGGATTTGATGGATGATCTGCATGCCTTCCCCAGAGATATCGTCAATTCGACCGACAAATGGAGATATGTAGGTCGCACCTGCCTTGGCGGCTAATAACGCCTGTGAGACAGAGAAACATAGCGTAACATTCACGGGAATCCCGCTGTCGACGAGTTCACGACAAGCCTTCAGTCCGTCCTCAGTGAGTGGGACCTTCACCACGGCATTTTCATGAATTTCGGCAAGCTTTCTGCCTTCTTCAACCATTTTCGTACGCTCAATCGCAACGACTTCTAGGCTGATAGGTCCATCCACAATCTCGCAGATCTCAAGATAAATCTCCTTCGGATCCCGGCTCCCAGCGACCTTAGAGATAAGGGAAGGATTTGTCGTGATTCCATCGATAAGCCCGGCATCTGATGCCCGGCGGATTTCTCCGATATCAGCAGTGTCCAAGAAAATTTTCATACGTTAGCTATGCTCTTTGAGGAGGCTGAGGGAGGAATTTGGGAAAATTCAATATGCTCGGGGTACTGCACATTTACCAAGAACAATCCTTGTGGTGGTGCGGGTGCTGATGTGGTAAGGTCTGGCTCAGCAGAGAGAAGTCTTCGGAGGTCATTCTTTTGCCGTTTTACTCGAGCGATATCAACCATGGTTCCGACCAAGTACCTTACCATGTGATGAAGATAGCGGTTGGCGGTTATTTCAAAGCAGAAACCAAGGTCCGAATGACTCCACTGAGCCTGAGATATGCTGCAGAGATAACCCCGCTCAGGTTGCCCTGACTTCGCGAATGCTTTGAAAGAGTGTTCCCCCACAAGTTCGCTTGCTCCGAATTTTAGGAGTTCATAGTCAAGTTGACCTTCAAGTGTCCAACAGGTTCGTGCATGAAACGGAGAACGTGCTTTCGGTTCAGTCCCGACCTGGTACTGATAGGTTCGGGCTATCGCACCGTACCTAGGATGGAAGTCCGGATGAGCAATACTTGAAGACTGAATCCAGATCTCTGGTGGCAGGATAGCATTAAGCGATCTACGAAGGCTTTCAGGAGTCCATGAACTAGGCATGTCTGCGCAAGCGACTTGTCCGGTTGCATGCACTCCAGCATCAGTGCGGCCGGATCCCATGACAGAAATCGGCTTGTCAGCAAGGGTGCTCAGCGCTGATATGAGTTCCCCTTGAATAGTTCTACGGTCTGGTTGATACTGCCAGCCGTGGAACGCGGATCCGTCGTAATGGACGGTGAGACGTAGTCGTACATCTTGCGGGGATTCCACCGCAGGAAGGTAGATCCGAAGGGGTTGATGTCAAGCTTCTCCCAAGCCCATCGGATTAGCTCAAAGACGCTATGATGCTTAGGATTTTTAATACGATTTATAGTATCTGAACTTAGGAGAACTAGCGTGTCCGAAAAGGATGTGGATCTCCGATTGGTAGATCTTATAGGCAAGGTTGTTGAGGGGATACGCCTAACTGCGACAGAGTCTGAAGCGGCATTTGATCGATTTATGGATGGATCCGCCTCAGAGATTGAGATGGCAGGTCTCTTGGCGGCATTAAGGACAAAAGGCGCTAAGCATACGGAGATTGCTGGTGGTGTACGCGCGCTTCGTAAAGCCATGGTGCCTGTATTTTCATCAGAACCTCAAAGATTAGTTGATACGGCAGGTACGGGTGGAGGAGAGGTAACTACGTTTAATATCTCTACAGCAGCTGCATTAGTTGCCGCAGGGGCAGGTGTTCCAATCGCAAAGCATGGCAATCGATCATTTACTTCCCGAAGTGGAAGCGCTGATGTTCTCGAAGCACTCGGAGTGGACATCGATCTCACACCTGAAAGGATGGGGGAAATCCTCGAAGAGGTGGGAATCGTCTTTATGTTTGCCCCGCTCTTGCATCCTGCGATGCGTCACGTTGCACCGGTCCGTCGAGCACTAGGAATCACCACCATCATGAACGTCCTCGGACCTCTCACCAATCCAGCGGGAGCTCTCCGGCAGGTCATGGGCGTTTCTGACCCGCGCATACGTGGTCTCGTGGCTAGAGGACTGCAAGAAATTGGACATTTACGAGCTTTCGTCGTGCATGGTGATCCAGGCATGGACGAAATCAGTCCATCAGGTGTTACGCATATTTCGGAGTTGTCAGATTCTGGAATACTTGAATACCATGTGACACCAGAGCAACTGGGACTCGAACCGGCTGCTCTCGAGTCTCTTGCTGGTGGTGAGCCCGAGCATAACGCTCTGGTTATCCAGCAGGTTCTAGAGGGACAAGAGGGTGGGGCGCGAACGGCTGTTGTGGTCAATGCAGCAGCAGCGATCGCGGTGGCTGATCAATCAACTTCACTGCAAGAAGGCGTCAGGCTTGCTGAATCTAGTATCGATTCTGGTGCCGCTTCTGATGCACTAGAACGCCTAAGGATGGCGAGTAATCAGCGATGAGGGTTGGAAGTCAGCTCAAAAGGGTGCCTTCAATACTTACGGATGACGCCGACTACCACTCCTTGAACCTGAACTTCATCTGCATCCACCATGATTGAGCCCATCGTTTGATTCGCTGGCTGCAGCCGGATCTGGTTCCCATCCTCCCGGTATAGCTTCTTTACCGTAGCAGATTCACCCGACACAAGAGCTACGACCATTTGTCCATCCTCAGCGCTCTGCTGAGCTTGCACGACTATATAGTCTCCATCCCGAATTTGCTCCTCAATCATCGAGTTGCCCTCAACCCGGAGCACATAGTTGTCTTTTCTTTGCCGGACCATATCCGGTGGCACGGTAAGGGTTTCATTATCCGCTATGGCTTCGATCGGGAGTCCGGCCGCGACTGCACCGAGGAGGGGAAGCTCAACCGAGGGTCCTCCGTGATTCTGGTTTAAGAGTTCGACTGAACGACTCTCATTATAGGACTTCCTTATGTAGCCTTTGCGCTCCAGATTGCTAAGATGCTCGTGAACTGTTGCGAGCGAAGAATACCCGAAGGATTGTGCGATCTCCTCAAAGCTTGGTGCATAGCCTCTGTCACCAATGAAGTCCCCGATATAGTCGAGGATTTCTTTCTGACGTTTCGTCAGGGGCATGGTTCGTACCCTCCACAAGGTCAATAACCCGAATAAGTACCGAAGTAAGGATACCCGAACGTTGCCCGAAACGCAATGTACTGACTCGCTTCCCGGCATCCTAGCGGAGATCGTGGAAAAGAAGCGCGGAGAAGTCTCCGCACTTAGACCTCAGGCCAATCGGCTTGAGGCAGCGGTGAGTAATTCCCCAGTTGTCCGAGACTTTCTGAGCGGAATTATATCCAGTAAACACGTGTCCCTTATTGCTGAATGCAAAAGGCGTTCTCCTGGTGCTGGATTGATTCGGCCGAACCTCGAATTGGATACTGTCTCGCGATCGTATGAGGAGGGAGGGGCCGCTGCTTTGAGTGTTCTCACCGATGCTCCTTATTTCGGTGGCTCTCTTGAAGATTTACGAGTTGTGCGAGAAACAACCGGCATACCTATCCTGCGGAAGGATTTCACACTTGATCCTTTGCAAATTTTGGAGGCTCGAGTCGCTGGAGCAGATGCTGTTCTACTCATAGTTCGTATTTTGGACGATGAGCTTCTTCAGAGATTGATCGCAGAAGCTGAAGCACTTGGCATGGCAGCTCTCGTTGAAGTTCATGATGAGTTAGAGCTAAAGCGGGCTTTAGAGGTGGGGGCGGGGATCATTGGGATAAACAATCGAGACCTTGCGACCTTTACGACTGACTTGGATACGACAATTCGGTTACTGGAGGGAGTGCCAGAGGATATCTTCGTCGTATCGGAAAGCGGAATCCGCGTTCCAGAAGACGTAACTAGACTTGGTAGTGCGGGCGTCGATGCAGTGCTGGTCGGAGAATCACTACTTAGAGCTTCTGATTCTGGAGCTGCTGCACAGGAGTTAGCACGGGTTCCAAAGGCCGAGCGATCCCGTGGCTGATCGACCGCTCGTCAAGATCTGCGGTTTGCAGCGGAGAGAAGATGTTTTACTTGCTGACGAACTTGGAGCAGACTTTCTCGGGTTCATTCTCTCCGCAGGATTCTCCCGGACGTTGCCGCTGCGCAAAGCCCGATCCCTGGTCGAAAATATACAGTCCTCAAAGGTTGCCGTTCTTGTAGATGAGAATCCAGCGTATTCGGTAACCGCTGCTAAAGAGATTAGGGCAGCTATTTTACAGCTTCATGGTGACGAGTCCCCCGCAGTAATCAAGGAACTGCGTAACCGGGGAGATTGGCTCATTTGGAAGGTGATTCGAGCGAAGTCTATGGATGACATCCACCGTATCGTGGATGCTTGTGGTAACTTGGTGGATGGATTCTTGGTTGAAGGCTGGAAAAAAGGGGTTATTGGCGGAGGGGGTGCTAAGCTGGACCTTGATCCAAGGGGCATCCATGAGCTTCTACCTGCTGAGACTCAATTCATTCTTGCAGGAGGACTTACGCACGAAAACGTGGCAGAGGCGGCAGCTAGTTTTCAACCAGATATATTGGATGTTTCATCAGGTGTCGAGTCACTGCAGGGTCGCAAGGATCCTGAGCTGATGCAGCACTTTATTGAGATGGCTAGAGTGATTCAGAAACAGGAACCACGAGTGACTTCTCCCTCACCCCTTGGAGACATTCTAGGTGAGCACTGAAACATCTACTCCAATGAATCGATTCGGCCCCTTTGGGGGCCGATATGTTCCGGAAACTCTAATAGGAGCTCTAGATGAACTTAGTAGCGCTTACGATGAGGCTGCCTCAGACCAGAGTTTCTCTTCTGAGGTGGACTCCCTGCTCAGGGATTTCGGAGGTCGTCCAACCGCCCTTTACCATGCTGAGCGCCTAGGGGAGGCCGCGGGACACCCCTCAGTCTATTTAAAAAGGGAAGACCTCAACCACACGGGTGCTCACAAGATAAACAACACGATCGGTCAGGCGTTGCTAGCTATTAGAATGGGCAAGCGCCGTATCATTGCCGAGACCGGTGCTGGACAGCATGGGGTTGCAACTGCGACTGCGTGTGCCTTATTCGATTTGGAATGTGTCGTGTACATGGGTGAGGAGGATGTTGAGCGTCAGGCCCTAAACGTTTATCGCATGAAGCTTCTGGGAGCTGAAGTCAGAGTTGTGGGTTCAGGCACACGCACACTCAAGGATGCGACTAATGAGGCGATTCGTGATTGGGTAACAAACGTAGAGACGACCCACTACATCATAGGATCAGTTGTGGGTCCAGACCCGTTTCCTCGAATGGTACGAGATTTTCAGGCAGTTATTGGGCGAGAGACACGAGAACAGATTCTTGAAATTACCGGTAGACTTCCGTCTGCTGTTTTCGCATGTGTGGGAGGAGGTTCGAACGCCATAGGGATATTTGACTCATTCCTTTCGGACAAAGAGGTCCGATTGATTGGTGTAGAAGCTGCCGGGACTGGTATCGAAATGGGTCAACATGCTGCATCTCTTGCGGTAGGTAAGCCGGGTGTTCTCCACGGCTCATTGAGTTATCTGCTACAAGACGAAGATGGGCAGGTGTCACCAGCACACTCGGTTTCCGCGGGGCTCGACTACCCAGGGGTTGGCCCAGAACACTCTTACCTGAAGGATATAGCTCGCGCAGAATATACTGCGGTTACAGATCAAGACGCCCTCGACGCATTTCACCGACTTGCTGAACTAGAAGGAATTATTCCAGCATTGGAATCTGCTCATGCCATTGCTTATGTCCTTGAAGTTGCCGCTAAATACCGGGACGATGGTCCTGTCATAGTTTGTCTCTCTGGAAGGGGAGATAAGGATGTGTCACATGTCGCCCAGATTGAGGGCGATGAGCTTCTTGTCTGATGAATTCTGCGGGTACAGATACGTGGAAAACAGATGAGGGACACCTTAGTTGAGCTATAACAGGGCCTGCTAACTATGGATGATAATGTCTTGATTTCGAAGACTTTTAAGTTACTAGGATCAGAGGGAAGAACTGCACTAATACCATATTTAACTGCCGGTTATCCTAATCGAGATGCGACCGTTCCGATGCTTGAACGGTTTAAGGATGTTGGTGCGGACATTATCGAATTAGGTATACCCTTTTCTGACCCGCTAGCAGACGGTCCTACGGTCCAACGTTCATCGTTCAGGGCACTAGAAAATGGAACTACAGTTGCCTCGGTCCTAGATGACCTCCGGACATTTCGTGATGGGAATGACATCCCGATCGTGCTCTTCAGCTATCTGAATCCGATTCTGGCTTATGGGTTGGAGGCATTTCTCTCTGATGCAGCTGCGGCTGGTGCAGACGGTATTCTTCTAACGGACCTGCCAACTGGTGCTGATCCCGCAGTAGAGGAGGTAATTTCAGAATCACCGCTTGCACTAATTCGGCTCATCGCTCCTACAACCCCATTTGAACGAGTCCCTAAAGTGACTCGTGGGGGATCAGGCTTCGTTTACTACATCTCCCGAACTGGAGTGACAGGAGCACGTGTGAAGCTGCGAGAGTCACTCGCAGAAGAATTGGGCCAGATTCGCTCCGTTGTCTCATTACCAGTGGCGGTCGGATTCGGAATCTCAACACCCGAGCAGGCAGCCTCAGTTGCTGGAGTAGCAGATGGTGTCGTCGTGGGTAGTGCCCTGATCGAAGCTCTAGACAACGGCGGGATTGATGAAGGCGCTGATTTTCTCCAGAGCATCCGGATAGGAATGGACAGAGGCTGACTTCCCAAAATAATCTTCGCAGAGGTAGAGGTACGAAGTTGCTTACTAAATAATCCTTCCTTCAGTGTATTCGAATTTCTTTAGTAGACTGACCTTCGCCATATTTATCTGTGAGAAAAATACTGCACCCGATCATAGAGGCTGCCGTTGACGGGCAGTTGCCAGATTGGAGCACCGTGAGTTCGAGACGCTATGATCACATGGTGCGAGTCTCATCGCTACTAGGTAATTGGGCGGAATCTCTTCATCTCTCACAGGTTGAGACAGCTTGCTGGCGAGCCAGTGGATACCTCCACGATGCACTGCGTGAAGACGATCCCGAAATTCTTCGGGCCAAGGTTCCTTCTAGGTTCAGAAACTGGTTACCCGACATGCTTCATGGTCCCGCGGTCACAGAGAAACTGCGCTCGGAAGGGGTTTTAGATGATGAATTACTCTCAGCGATTGCTTATCACAGCGTGGGTCATAAGTGCCTGAATAGACTTGGCCGGGCATTGTATAGTGCGGATTTCCTGGAACCTGGGCGGAAATTTAGGGTGAAGTGGTGTGAAAGCTTGCGAGCACGCATGCCTGGGGAACTTAATGAAGTCACTACGGAAATTGTTGCTGACAGGATCTCTTATACTATTAAGCATGGTTTGGAGCTTTATTATGAGAGCGTCGGTTTCTGGAATGCCCTGGTGAACAGTCGTTGAAGCTACTTATTCGGCTACTGTTGGTGGGCGTCTCACTGTTCATAGCACTAACAGCGGTAGCGATACTGCTCGGCCTGCCAGAACAGTCAGCTCCACTGGCTGAAGCGACCGCCGCCAACCAGCCCATAGTGGATGGTCGAGTAACGGTGGAGGTTCTCAATGCTGGTGGTGTTTCAGGGGTGGCCCGAGCGGCTACTGTAGCGCTTCGTTCAGCCGGTTTTGATGTGGTCTCTTTTGGAAATGCAAGTTCTTTTGACCAAGTGGAATCAGTAGTTGTAGATAGGATCGGAGATCCTAATCATGCGCTTTCAGTTGCATCAGTACTTGGAATTCGTAACGTCCGCAGCGAGCCAGATTCCAATTTGTATCTTGATATCTCAGTGCTACTTGGTAGCCAATGGTTACTGCCCGCAGACAGCACACAATCTGAGGAAACCAACACGGTGTGGTGGGACCCCTGGAGCTGGCTGCAACGCTAGAACACTATTAGGGCTTCATAGGTATATCAGATCGATGTTTTTGTTATTTCTAAGAACAAAGAAAGAGGGTACTAGTGACAGACTCTGAGAGGCAGCCTAATGCGGTAATTGAATGGGTCAAATCCATTCTTATCGCGCTAGTACTTTTCTTTTTCCTCAGGTCCTTTCTGTTGCAAACTTTCGTTATCACATCCGGGTCGATGGAAGAGACTTTACTAGTAGGAGACATGTTAGTTGCCAACAGAGCTGCCATCGGCTCCAGGATACCATTCACTGATATCCGCATCCCGGGGTACTCGTCCCCTAAGAGGGGCGACGTAATAGTGTTTGATCCACCGCATGAAACAGAGATCAAACTGGTGAAGCGTCTAATCGGGATGCCTGGTGACACACTAGAGATGCAAGATCAGGTGTTATTTCTGAACGGAGAACGTTTAGATGAGCCCTATGTGAAGCACACAAACCGTCAGGATGAGGTAGGGATGCCTCCCTGGATGGAGTGGCAACCAGACTACCTATTAGCTGGAGTAGATCGGTCGAGTTATGCCCCTACCAGAGATAACTGGGGGCCCATAGTAGTTCCTGAGGACCGCTACTTCATGTTGGGTGACAATCGTGAAACGAGCCTCGATTCACGGTATTGGGGGTTGTTAGAGGGTTGGAGGCTCGAAGGTAGGGTGGTCTTCACATACTTCTCTTACAACAGGGATTCTTTCCGACCATTTCCTTGGCTACGAGAGATCAGGTGGGATCGTATTGCTCGTGGGATCGACTAGAAAAGAAAGGTTTTTTAGCCTGTTCTAGTACACTCAATCTTTCTGTTTTCTGGGCTTCTCCAGTTGAGCCAGTGTATGGGCTTTCAATTGTCCGCACGCAGCATCAATATCACGTCCTCGAGTCTCACGTATAGCTGCAGGAACCCCCTGTTCGTTAAGGATTTTAGCAAATTTCTTGATTCTGTGATTCTTGGATGGCTCCCAGTTTTGGTATGGGATTGGATTAAAGGGTATCAGGTTAACGTAGGCATCAACGCTCCGTGCTAGTTCCACCAGCGGGGCTATCAGCTCAAGGGCATCATTCACCCCGCGGATCATTGTGTATTCAAAAGTGATTCGTTTTCCACCTGACTGGTTAAAATGTTTGAGCGCAGAAAGAACTTCTGGAAGAGGGTGTCGTTTCTCCAAGGGAATAAGACCTAAACGTAGTTCGCTTAACGGCGCATGAAGCGAGAGGGCTAGACGAAATTGTTCGGGGCGTTCTGCAAGTTCTAGAATGCCGGGGACAACCCCAACTGTCGAAACAGTAATCCTACGCGCACCGACAGCGTATCCTTGGTTTAAGATTGAAAGAGAGTCATGGAGAGCCTTCCGGTTTGAGAGAGGCTCGCCCATACCCATGTATACTATGTTTGAGATCGTGGCTTCCAGATGATCTTCGGCCCATCTCCTGGAAGCCGTATACTGAGATACAATTTCTGCAGTCGTGAGTTGGCGCTGGAAGCCACCCCATCCCGTGGCACAAAACGTACAACCCATAGCACATCCCGCTTGTGAAGATATACATAGGGTAAGGCGTTTTTTGGAAGGGATAAGAACTGACTCGATAAACTCTCCATCTGAGAGGGACCAAAGATGCTTAACGGTACCATCTTGGCTGAGTTCGACACGAGCTTTTTCGAGTCTAGTAAGAGTGAAGGAGTCCTTTAATGCGTCCCGCTCCTTCAGGGGAAGGTCTGTCATCTCATCGATTGAACCCGAGAGGTCTTCATATAACCATCGTCGAACTTGGCCGGTTCGGTAGATGGGTTGGTTTCGTTTTCGAAAATGTGTTTCGAGGGCCAGAGCTAAGTCTTCAGGCGGCAAGGAGAGGAGATCAGTTCTCGAGCGTTTAGACATGATTGCGTTGTGGGTGGAGAAGCCTGTTGTTTCTTGAATCGCTCTGCAGGCAAGCTTAACTTAGCCGCCCACGATAACCTGCTGAAGACGAGACAGATTCCAACCCGATTGACCCGTCAGCTGATCTCCTGGGCCCCCGCCATCGGGTGGGCAACCGTGCTATTTCTACTGAGTTCATTGTCAGATTTGGACTTGTCCACATTTTCTTTCTCCTTCCCGTTCGATGATAAGGTCATGCATCTGGCGCTATATTCTGTGCTAGGAGCAACCCTGCAGTTCGGTCGGTTGAATAGCCGCAGTGGTATGGCGCACTGGACTCTGATCGCCATCGGAATCATTTATGGAGTGAGCGATGAGTGGCACCAGTCTTTCGTACCAGGTAGAAACCCGTCCATTTCTGACTTGTTGGCTGATGCGATGGGAGTGCTTATGGGGTACGCTTTTACGTACTGGTTGCTCTCAAAGCGTGATGTAGGGGTATTAGGGTACCGTAAACGGTGACTAAATAACGGCTGATTATGTCAGAAACATCGATTGAGCGAACCCGACTTCGTTCCCGAATGGTAGGTCGTCTTAGAGCCAGCCATGAGGGGTGTGAAGTAACCTTAGCAGGTTGGGTTCACCGACGAAGAGACTTAGGTGGATTGCTCTTCGTTGACCTTAGAGACAGAAGTGGACTGGTACAAGTTTCCTTCGGGCCTGATTGGACCGAGAAAGCTTCTCTCGAGTGTGCACATGGATTGGGTCATGAGGATGTGATCCAGGTTAAGGGAGATGTTGTCCTAAGACCTCAGGGGGCACATAACCCAGATATGGGAACTGGAGAGATAGAGATCCATGCGAAATCCGTGGAATTGTTTTCGAACGCACAAACTCCAGTGATACCAGTTTATAGAGGCCCGGAAGATGAACTTCCCACAGAGGAACTCCGGCTGAAGCACAGAGTGCTCGATTTAAGGCGTTTTGAAATCCAGGACGCCCTCGTTATGCGGCATGAACTAGTTCTTGCTACTCGGAATTACTTAGATGCATGCGGCTTTATGGAGGTTGAGACTCCAATCCTTACCAAGGCGACCCCAGAAGGAGCTCGCGACTATTTAGTGCCTAGTCGCGTGCATCATGGGGAGTTCTATGCCCTACCACAGAGCCCCCAGATTTATAAACAAATACTGATGGTTTCGGGTTTTGACCGTTACTTCCAGATTGCTCGCTGTTTCCGTGACGAGGATCTGCGTTCAGATCGCCAACCTGAGTTCACACAAATAGATGTCGAGGCTTCATTCATTGAACCTGAAGATATCTTCTTTTGGATTGAGGGACTGATGGTATGCTTGGCGAACACTGCTGGTATAGATATCTCACAGCCTTTTCCCAGACTCACTTGGGCAGAAGCGATGGAGCGGTATGGCTCAGACCGTCCAGACCTGAGGTACCAGCTAGAGATCACTGATTGGACCCAGGCTACATCCAGTTTAGGGTTCAATATGATAGACTCTGCAGTTGATGGGGGTGCTAGAGTTCGTGGACTGCGCCTCGCAGGAGGTGCCAAACTATCTAGACGGCAGATCGCTGATATAGAGTCTAAGGCAAAGGAGGCTGGTGCACCGGGATTATTGTGGGCCAAGCAAGCAGACGGTGAAGCATCAGGACCACTTGGAAAGTTCTTAGCTCCTGAAAACTCATTAGCTATGGGGTTATCGCCTGGAGATATCGCATTCGTAGCGTTTGGCCCTGACTCACTGACTTCTCCGGTTCTTGACGCAGTTCGTTCCGAATCCATAAAAGTGCTTGAGCTAACTCCCCAACAAGAACATTCTTGGCTTTGGGTAACTGATTTCCCGGTATTCGATCTGAGCGATGGTGACATTACACCAAGCCATCATCCCTTCGTTATGCCCCACCCTGATGATCTTGAACTGCTCGAATCAGATCCGTCTTCCGTCCGAGGTACTGCCTACGATCTCGTTTATAACGGGAATGAATTGGGATCGGGAAGCATCAGGGTCCATCAATCAGAACTTCAGCAGAGAATTCTCCGAGCCTTAGGCTTAGGCGATGATGAAATAGAGCAGAAGTTTGGCTTTCTCCTCAGAGCCCTGTCGGCCGGGGCCCCACCTCACGGGGGAATCGCTCTTGGTATGGACCGGATTATCCAAAGATTCTCAGGATCTGAGAGCCTTAGGGACGTCATAGCGTTTCCCAAGACCACAGCAGCCCGAGCCTTATATGAAGAAGCGCCTGCTTCGGTGGGCAACGAAGAGCTTTTAGAACTCGGCCTAACGACCCTAAAGAGTTCGGAAGGGTAGTGTTAGGAGGAACATTTTCGGCCTTCCACGTTCAGGAGAAAAATTGGCGAACGGCGAAATAATCGCGGAACACAGATTAGACGCTCAGGGCGCTGATCCTCTGATGTTGACTGGCGTTAATGATCAAAATATTCAGGAGCTACGAAGCCTATTCGGAATCCGGGTTGTAATACGGGGAGATGAATTGATTCTTTCAGGTTCCCAGTCCGCTATTGAATATGCGATACCCGTAGTGCAGCACATAATCGAGCTGTCCAAGCTTCGTGAGCCCTTTGATGTGAATGACATAGCACGTTTTGCTGACGGGGTAACCATCGGTGGAGAGGATGGTATCGGGTCCGTAGAAGATATGATAAGGATCGCGTTACCTGGGTCCCGACGGGTTATCTCTCCTAAGTCTGTAGGACAGCGGGTTTACATTGAAGCGATTACCAGAAATGACATTGTTATTGGTATAGGACCTGCGGGTACTGGTAAGACTTATCTAGCAGTCGCCTGCGCTGTAGATGCTCTTTACAAGAAACGGGTTCGTCGGATTATCCTGGCTCGTCCAGCCGTGGAAGCGGGAGAGAACCTTGGATTCCTCCCGGGTGACCTACAGGAGAAGGTCGATCCGTACCTCCGGCCACTCTATGATGCTCTTGAAGATATGATGCCTAGTGACCGCATGAGGCGGGCCCTTGCTGACTCCACAATAGAAATCGCACCTCTGGCCTACATGCGCGGCCGAACACTTTCTGATGCATTTGTGATCTTGGATGAAGCTCAAAATGCTACGACTGCGCAAATGAAGATGTTCCTCACACGCTTAGGGCTAAACTCCCAAGTCGTTATCACTGGCGATAAGACCCAGATTGATCTGCCGAGGAGAGATTATTCAGGCCTGCTTGAAGTTGAACGCATTCTCTCTGATATAGATGGAATCTCTGTCGTCTACATGGATTCTAAGGATGTGATACGTCATCGGTTGGTCAAAGACATTATCAAGGCTTATGCCGAATCTCCTCGGGAGATAAAAGGGTCCAACAAGTGAGCCAGCTAAACGAGACCAGCAACATGTTCCTCAGCCTTTCAGGTGAACCAGGAGAGTCGGGAGGGCGGAGACTCCTTCATCATGGCTCCAGGGTTCTTTTGCTGATTATGCTTGCAAGTCTGGTGACCGCACTATTCCCGCCATCAGCGGGAAATGATTCGCTTCCTTTTGAAGATTGGAGTGTGGCTCCTGCTGATGTGATCGCAGAAGTCGCTTTTAGTGTGGGAAAATCTGCTTCTGAGCTTGATGATGAAAGACAACTTGCTAGGGAAGTGGTGCCTCCCACATTCGATGTAGAACCTAATGCTGGTGATACTATGGTGGCCCGGCTCGATCGCTTCTTTAGCGGATTGGATTCTGCAGCAGCGGTAAGCGATCGAGTCCGATTTGAAGAATCCCTCCGGGCTAGCAGCATTATCGCGACGCCTGCACAAGTCGATTACATAATGGTTGATTCAGCGCGGGCCGTATTTCGCTACTCTGCGACTCGTGCGGTCCGTGAGATCATGGAAGATGGCGTTGTCGAAGCTGCTCGAGTAGCCGACCTCAGCACAACCCGAATTACGATTCGCGATAACGATTTAGTTGAGCGAACTGCTCAAATATCAGAAGTACTTACTACGAGTGACTTCTTGAATGAAGCAGCATTGCTACTTCCATCAGGAACACCTCCATCTATATCTGATTTGTTGAATCTAGTTCTGATCCGGCACATCGAATACAGTTACGTCCTGAATGTTGTGGCGACTGAGATGGACCGGGATGCTGCTGCTAGATCAGTTGAGACAATCAAGCAAGAGTTTCTTGAAGGTCAGTCGATAGTCAGGCAGGGGGATCCTGTTGGACCGGAGGTGCTCGAGCACCTCCGCAGTCATGAAGACGAGCGTCGCAATCGGGGTCTTGTACAAAACGAAGAGTTAGCCGTTGGGGCGTTTTTGGGTTCGGGCTTAATCAACTTAATGCTGTTCGGTCTTTTTGGTCTTCTGCTCTTCTTCAGTCGCCCTAAACTGTATGCCACATTCCATTGGATGCTGCTGATTTCTTTGCTTGTTGCTGCCTATTTTTCAGCAGCTTTAGCCATTAGCGAGGCCGGGCTCTCTGACGCGTTGCTTCCTATTGCGTTCATAGCTTTACCTGTTGCGATTCTTTGGGACACCCAGATATCGCTTTTTCTTGTGCTTGTCATCGCAGCGATAACTGGCAGGCTGACCCCCTTTGCTTCCTATGGGACGTTTCTTCTGATAGCGGCCGGAGGTTCGGCGGCAGCACTTAGCGTTAGGGTACTGAGACGACGCTCCGACTGGTGGGTCTCGATTGCAATCATCACTTCGGTGACCGGGCTGATGCTCCTAAGCCTCGGATTAGCAACATCCCGAGCTATGCCTGAAGTGGCTCTTGATGCTGCTTTAGCGGGAAGCAACGCGGCAGTATCGGCTTTACTTGCAATGGGCTGTCTCTTCGTTTTTGAGTGGTTCACAGGGATCACTACAGATCACACACTTCTCGAGTGGGCAGATCCCACTCGTCCTTTGCTCAGGAGGTTATCGTCTGAGGCACCAGGTACATATGCTCACACGGTCAACGTTGCAAATCTGTCGGAAGGTGCAGCAACTGCTATTGGAGCGAACGGGCTCCTAAGTCGAGTGGGTGCCTACTACCATGACGTAGGAAAGATGCTCAAGCCCCACTACTTCGTAGAAAATCAACCAGAAGGACGCAATCCACACGATAAACTCAAAGCAACTACATCGGCTGATATTGTACGCGAGCATGTTACTGAGGGTCTAGAGTTAGCCCACGAGGCTAAGGTTCCACCTCTGATCTCGCAGTTTATTCTTGAACACCATGGTACTCAGCGGATTGGTTTCTTTTTTGAAAAGGCGCTTGAGGAGATGGGTGGGGAGGTCGATTCTAAGAGGTTCTCATATCCTGGCCCAAAGCCTCAATCAAAGGAAACGGCGATTGTAATGCTTGCAGATTCATGCGAATCTGCGACGCGTGCTCTGCAAGAACCTACTGGGTCCCGGCTGCAAGATTTGATCGATACAGTTGTAGACGGAAAGATTGCGGACGGCCAGCTTGAAGAAGCCCCACTCACATTGCGAGAGATAACTGATGTAAAGGCTGAGTTCGTAAAGATCCTGTCTGGCGTTATGCATCGCCGAATCGAATACCCAACGACAAAACATCTTACGGATACTATAGACGCTGAGGATGATTCATCCACTCTAGATAAGCCTGCTGAAAGAAAGGATTTGGCAGAAGGCTTGTCTAGCTGATACTGAGCCCATCCTCCTTGGATATCCAAGTCAATCTTGGTCATTACCAGACCATTCAATGCTCGCTGTTGAAGCAAGCGATACACCAGACTCTAATTGAAGAGGGTCGGACTGGTGAGTTTTCGATAACCCTGCTTGGTGATCAGGAGATGGAGAAGTTGAATACTCGCTATCTAGGGCGAAATATTACAACGGATGTACTCGCATTTTCTATGGGTACGGATGAGTTAGCGCTTGGGGATGTGTATGTGTGCGTGGACCAGGCGAGCCGTCAGGCTAAGGAGCATGAAATACCGCTCGACGAAGAGCTTGTAAGATTAGTGGTCCACGGTGCACTGCATGTGCTGGGACATGATCATCCAGAAAATTTAGACCGTTTCACAAGTCCTATGTTTAAGCTACAGGAACGGCTCGTTCGTCAGGTATTCAACCACTCAGATTAGCTTTGTAACTCGCGCCTTGCGAGGGTCAGCTGCCTCAGGGATTTTCCAGCGCCTTGGATGGACTTTAGAGCGCCAGAGTAGCCCGCACCAAGGTTGTGAACCCAGCCCCACAAACTCCAAGATCCACAGATGAAGAAGTCACCACACCAGACCCAGAATCTTCGGATGAAAATCGAGGAACTAGCAGCGTCCGGTAAATTGCGGTCTATCTTGGATCAGGCTGTAGAACTGCATCCATCCGATCTTGCTGACCTCATAGAATCACTGGATCAGCATTATCGGGTGGAGATCTTGTGCATGCTCCCGACAATACTGGCATCTGAAACCCTCTCAGAAATGGATGAGAGTGAGGGGCGTGCTGAACTATTGATGGCACTTCCAGCTGAGAAGGTCGCTGAATTCCTTAAGGAACTGGCGGATGACGATGCAACGGATCTTATAGGTGAGCTGGGACCTAACGACCAAAGGACGGTCTTAGCTGCACTCCCGGTAGACGAAGCCGGAGATATTAAGCGTCTACTAAGCTACGATGAAGAAACAGCCGGCGGGCTCATGACGACTGAACTCGTTGAAGTAGAGGGTTCGTTACAGGCAGATGAGGCGATTCTTCAGGTTCGCGTGCAGGGCAGGGACGTAGAAGATTTTTACACAGTTTTTGTGATTGATCAGAAGCGTCGGCTTCTGGGTACGATGAGGTTAGATGACCTCGTAGTCGCGGACCCGACAGCTAGCATTAAAAGACTAGTAGAAGAGCCTACTGTGACGGTATCGCCTGATGTGGATCAAGAAGAGGTTGCTAGACTTCTTGGTCGCTACAATTTAGCAGCAATACCAGTGGTGACAGATGAGGGTGTGCTTCTTGGCCGGATCACGTTCGATGATGTTATCGACGTAATCGAATCAGAACTGACCGAGGATATTTTGATGCTAGCAGGTGTCCCAGACGAGGATGAACTGAGACATAACTGGATAGAGTCTGTGACTACTAGGCTTCCTTGGTTGATACTGAATCTTGCTACAGCAGCGATAGCCGCATCCGTCATCCTTGTATTCAAGGATTTGATAGAAAAGGAACTGACTCTCGCCTTCATAGCACCAATTATAGCTGCAATGGGTGGCAGCTCGGGTACACAATCACTTGCTGTGACCATCCGCCGTATCACGGTTCAGGGATCTGGATCGGCCAGGGGGTTTGTCGCTAAGGAGATCTTGGTAGGCTTGGTTAACGGAGCAGTCCTAGGGAGTGGAGTGGCTCTGCTTGCGTTCCTGATTGATGGAAACGTGATGCTTGGGGTGGTTGTTCTACTTGCAATGTGGGGGAATCAAATCGTTGCCGGTTTCGCAGGAGCGTTTATCCCCACTACGCTAGATCGTACTGGAATCGATCCGTCTATCGCCTCTTCAGTGTTCGTACATACACTTACCGATCTCTTAGGATTCTTTCTATTACTTTGGCTAGCCTCCCATCTTCTGCTGTAATGTTGCTTGGCCGACCCGGACAGAGCGGACGGTGTGAAGCATCTGTTCCGGATGGCCGCCAGTGGCTTTTTTCATTCTAAGGCTGGGTTCTGTTAGAGCCGAATTAACACCAAAAGGGGTATCCCTGAACTAATGAAGACGAGACGGATTCGGTGACCGGCCCCCTTGAATCTGCGCTTGCAGAGTTGCTTGAGCGCTTCCATGACGGACAACCTGTTGCTTTAGGGCGGGCGATTTCACTTGTAGAAAATGAACGTCCGGGTTTTCAGGACTTTCTTCACGAAGTATTGCGAGTCGGCCCCAGGGCAGCACGCATAGGCTTCACCGGACCGCCAGGCGCTGGAAAATCGAGCCTGCTCTCCATGGTAGCGACGAACTGTCGAACTCAAGACGAACAGCTTGGGGTCGTTGCTGTTGATCCGACTTCTTCGTATTCGGGCGGTGCGCTCCTTGGAGATCGAATCAGAATGAGTGACCTAGCGACTGATCCAGGGATCTTCATCCGATCTATGGCTACCAGAGGTTCACTTGGAGGTCTCGCCACGACGACAAAAGAGGTCTTAGATCTCATGGATGCGTTCGGTTTCGATCGAGTGTTAATCGAGACCGTCGGAGTAGGCCAGACAGAGCTTGAGATCACTGCAGCTGCCGACACTGTGATCGTCGTGCTAGTGCCTGAATCCGGGGACGCCATTCAGACGATGAAAGCCGGGCTCATGGAGATCGCTGATATTTTCGTCGTGAACAAGGCGGACCGTCCCGGTGCAGACCGGCTTGTTAAAGATCTTCGTCAGGGACTACACTTGAGGGCGGCTACAGCGATTGAAAGTGCGCCCGCTCACCACGGTCTTGATCTAGCTCGGATCATGAGGAAGGAATCTTGTGAGGAGCCAAGAGGTCCAGGTTGGTCGCCGCCGGTACTCTCAACGGTAGCTCAAAGTGGAGAAGGTGTTGAAGATCTGATGGATACCATTAAGGCACATCGTTTCTGGCTTGAAGAGTCCGGTGAACTCGAAGAGCGGAGGCGAGGTCGCAGAAAAGTCCGCATCCAAGATGTTGTGGATCGTGAACTACGCCGAACGGCATGGCGTTCTGATACAGTGCTTGCTGAATTGGACCAAGGTTTGGAGCGAATTCAAAAGAGGAAAGACACCCCCTACTCGGTTGCTTGGGATATCCTGGACCGACTCTTACGTTGACCCTTCGTAAGTTCTTTAGGCATGTTTTCCTTAGTGCCTTACCCGCTGACGTACGGGATACTAGAGTTGACGAACAAGAGGTGAATCATGTCTTCGATTGAGGAAAGTACTTCAACTTCGTCACACCTTCTGGCTTTATTGAAAGAGCAGGAGGATGAGCTCTCTGAATTGAAAGAACGCCTTAGCCGTTGGGAGCAGAGCTGCGCTGACGCTTCAGAGCGAGAAATTCTTTTTTCAACAGTCTCCGGTCGTGAAATAAAGCCGCTATATACTTTGCTCGATCGAACTTCCTCTCAGTATCAGGATGCTCTCGGGCTCCCAGGGGAATACCCGTTCACGCGTGGGCCCTACAGCACGATGTACCGCACTCGCCTTTGGACCATGAGACAATTTGCTGGATTCGGGACGGCTGAGGAGACGAATGAGCGCTATAAGTACCTCTTGAGGCAAGGGCAGACCGGACTTTCTGTGGCCTTCGATTTCCCCACCCTTATGGGATTCGATTCTGATCACCCTCGCTCACTTGGAGAAGTTGGCGTGTGCGGAGTGGCGATCTCATCACTTCATGACATGGAGCGACTCTTCGATGGGATTGCTCTAGACGAAGTCTCAGTGTCGATGACGATCAACGGCCCTGCGATCATACTGTTCTGTTTCTATGTGGTGGCTGCCGAGAAGCAGGGGATTTCTCCAGGAGTACTTCGTGGTACGGTGCAGAACGACATTCTCAAAGAGTACCAAGCTCAGCACGCGTGGGTATTTCCACCGAACCCAGCTTTACGGTGCATAGTAGACATGTTCGAGTGGTGTAGCGAAAACGCTCCTAAATACAACCCGATTTCGATTTCAGGCTATCATATCCGGGAGGCCGGAGCGACCGCAGCCCAGGAGTTGGCGTTTACGCTCGGGAACGGCTTTGAGTATGTCGAAAGAGCGATCGCACGAGGGTTGGATGTGGATGCGTTCGCGCCACGCTTGTCTTTCTTTCTTGATGTGCACAATGATTTTTTTGAGGAGATTGCAAAATTCCGAGCAGCGAGAAGAATCTGGTCTCGTATAATGCGAGAGAAGTACCATGCTAAGAATCCTGAGTCGTGGCGTCTTCGAACACATGCACAGACTTCTGGTGTTACGCTGACGGCTCAACAGCCAGAGAACAACATTGTCCGGGTTGCATACCAGGCGATGGCTGCTGCGCTTGGTGGCACGCAATCATTGCACACAAATTCTATGGACGAGACGCATGCCTTGCCTACGGAAAAGGCAGTTCGAGTTGCACTTAGAACACAGCAGGTCCTGGCGTTTGAATCGGGTGTGCCCAACACGATTGACCCACTAGCTGGATCGTACTTTATAGAAGCCTTGACCGACGAATTAGAGCGAGATGCCCTTGAGATATTCGACGAGATTGATCGTTTCGGTGGGGTGGTTCCAGCGATAGAAGAAGGCTGGTTCCAAAGGGAAATTGCGATGTCGGCTATGCTTCAGCAGCGAGAAGTCGAGGCGGGTGACCGAGTAGTAGTGGGCGTGAACCACTTCACCGAGGGTTCGGAGGAAGTTGAGATTGATACCCTTCGTATAGATCCGGAGATCGAAAAAAATCAAGTGGCTCGAATGGCAGAACTTAGAGAGCGCCGGGACCCTGAAGCCGTAGAACGCACGTTAAGGGAGCTTCGTGAATCAAGCCGCACTGGAGAGAACCTCGTCCCTCGAATCTTGGAGTGTGCGAGGGCGTATTGCACTCTCTACGAGATCCGGAGGGCTATGGAAGATGTATTTGGTTCCTACAAGGAGCCTGTCTTCTTTTGATGCAAAGTATAGATCAACAAATCAGGGTACTCGTTGCCAAACCTGGGCTCGATGGACATGATCGAGGTGCAAAAGTGATCGCGAGTGCTCTTCGAGACGCCGGATTTGAGGTGATCTACACAGGTCTTCATCAGAGTCCTGAGATGATCGTGAATGCAGCGATACAGGAAGACGTCCATGTGGTTGCGATGTCAATCCTCTCCGGAGCCCATATGACGCTTTTCCCAAAGGTCAGGGAACTCCTGGACGGAGCTGGCGCAAACCATATTCTGCTTACCGGTGGTGGAATTATCCCGGTCGAAGACATAGAAGATCTTGAGAGTCGCGGTATCGGAAGGCTATTTGGCCCAGGGACCCCGACCACTGAAGTCATCGATTACATTCAAGACTGGTTCGAGGATCAGGAAACGTCTTGAAACGGACTAAACCCTCCCGGTGACTTCAGAAGCACCCCGTAAACCTTCCGGTCGGATGGCTGAGCTATCTCTCGAAATCCGAGAGCTTAGAGAGCGACTGTATGATGGGGGTGGAAGTGAACCTATAGAACAGCAGCATGCTCAGGGGAAACTCACTGCCCGTGAGAGGTTGCGTCTCCTCTTTGATGAGGACCAGCCAACAGTAGAACTGGGGTTGCTAATCGCTCATGATCTTTATGACGGTCAGGCACCTGGAGCTGGGGTTGTCACTACTTTGGGTTCTGTCTCGGGGAGGGATGTGATCGTTGTGGCCAATGATGCAACGGTCAGAGCGGGGGCGTGGTGGCCTGAGACCATCACCAAGATTCTCAGGGCACAGGAAGTCGCGATGAGATGTTGCATCCCGATCATCTATCTGATTGACTCAGCAGGAGTGAATCTCCCCTACCGGAGTGGAGTTTTCCCAGGCCAGTACGGCGCCGCTCGCATCTTCTACTACAATGCAGTAATGCGCCGCTATCTCAGGATACCACAGTTGGCGGCTGTCATGGGACCTTGCCTCGCCGCCGGTGCGTACCTTCCTGCACTATCGGATGTCATTCTAATGGTTGAGGGCACCTCATTTATGGGGTTTGGGGATCCAGATCTAGCAAAAAAGATTACCGGTGAGATACTGGACACAGAAGAGTTAGGGGGTGCGAGGGCCCACACCGAAGTCAGTGCTGTGGCGCATTACGTAACAGAGAGTGATGAAGCGTGTTTGGAGCGCCTAAGGACATTAATTGGTGAGCTTCCTGCTCAGGAATCTCCCCCATCCCGAACTGCTACACCTCCCCAGAGACTTTCATACGAACTCTACGACTTGATACCTGATGACCACCGGCAGCCCTATGACATGCAATCGATCCTTGAGTGCATTCTAGATGGGGAACCATTGCAGGAGTTTCAGCCTGACCATGCCCAAGAGATCATATGCGGAACTGGCTCACTTGCCGGGTACCCGGTAGGAGTAATTGCTAACGCTCGCGGCACATTCAAGAGTTCGGATGGAGACTCTATTCGTTTTGGTGGCGTCATTTATGCAGCTAGTGCCCGTAAAGTGGCGTATTTCGTCGAAACCATGAATCGACAAGGAACACCGATCTTGTTTTTGCAGGATGTTTCGGGCTTCATGGTTGGGGCTGAAGCCGAGCATTCGGGAATTATTCGAGCAAGTGCCGAACTTTTAGAGGCAATGGCTACGGCGAAGGTCCCCAAGATCGTGCTGACTCTGAACCACGCCTCGGGAGCGGGATACTATGCCATGGGAGGTCAGGGATTCGATCCAGATTTCATTTTGTCACTACCTACTGGTCGTATGGGAGTTATGGAAGCCGAAAGTGCGATGACGGCGATTTTTGACTCTCAACTTCAGGAAATCAAAGAGAAGGGGTTGGATCCTGGACCTGAATTGACCACTGAAATGGACCGGATTCGCGCTGAATACGAAGGGGAATTGGACGCGCGTTTTGCGGCGGCCCGAGGGTTCGTTGACGGCATCCTCTTACCCGAAGAATTACGTGAAACCTTGGGTATTCTTCTCAAGGCTTCGATGAATAATCCTGGTCCTCATATAGGACCATTCCAACTGCAATAGGAGACGGACCTGCACCTCTTGTCAGACCCCTCGGTAAGATCTCGTCAGTTTCTAGAGTGGAGAATCCGAATCTTCATTGCTGGTGCCTTTATCGCATTGGTAGGGATCTATTTTGATGAGCAGTGGATTACGGGATTAGCGATTGTAGTTCTGATCACAGGATTTTTCATACGATTTATACCCTCTACTTACTTAAGAAAACCAGATCCGGAGTCTTCGGATGACAGCGCTATCGAATCCGAAAAGCTTACCTGACCCGATGGGAGCCAGAATACAGTGGCAGGATATGGCGGTTAGCAAAAAATAAGCCCGGGATAAGTTCCTAATGCGGAATGTTATCAATTCTGCGTTAGTTTATATGGGAAGAATTTTCGATATCATGATAAGTTTGGCTATCGGGCTTTTCGCTAACTTGATTAAAAGCAACTGATAATTGTTTCACCTCATGCAATTGATAGAGAGGATGAGACAACAGAAATAAATTTTGAAGTAAAAACTTAGAGTCGACCTGTTGCGGTAGAGCTAGAGTATTGAATGGGTGATTGCCACTCTTGAATACCGACTTATATCGCGCCCGGTGTTCCGGATACTGGCCGGTGGCCTGATTCGTTGTCCACAGATTTGGGCAGGGGGTTTGGGACGCGCCCGGTGCCGGTTCGGGTGAGGCAGGGGTGACTGAACACTGGAGAGAATATTGAGGAGAGAAATCCTCGTGAGTGCGATGCCCAAAGAGTCTTGGGTCGCACTACTTGAAGACGACAATCTCGTAGAGGTTATGCTGGAACGCCCCGACCAAGACAGGATCATTGGGGGCATATTCTTGGGACGTGTGGACGCTGTGCTTCCTGGTATTCAGGCGGCATTTGTTGATATAGGTACCGGGAAATCTGGCTTCTTGCACGTTTCTGACCTGATACGTGATGAAGATTCCGAACAAGAGAACGGACGGCGTGATCGTAGGAGGCGTTCTCGGGCGAGAAAATATCCGCCAATCCAGGATCATATCCAAAAGGGTCAAACCCTCCTGGTCCAGGTAACGAAAGAGGCTATCAGCTCAAAGGGTCCAAGGGTCACAGCCCAAATTTCTCTTCCAGGGCGCTTTCTGGTTTACATGCCACATTCGAGCAATGTTGGCGTAAGCCGTCGTATTGAAGACAGAGCCCAGCGCACAAAGCTGCGCCGAATGGCGAAGAAGATACTCCCAAGTGACAGCGGTGGAATCATTATCAGGACTGTCAGTGAAGAGGTGACTGAAAAAAAAATAGAGCATGAATTCAAACATCTTCGCGAGAGCTGGAATAAGGTTCTAGCGGGTTCGAAGTCCCAGGAAGCTCCAGCTCTAGTGCATCCCGGTGCGCAACTGATTGGTGGTGTGATCCGGGATCTATTTAGCGATAAATTTGACGCTGTGAGAATCGATTCTAAGGCTATCTATAATGAGGTCTTGGAGTATGTGAGGAGTGTAGATCCAGAACTCTCTGATCGGGTGCACTTACACAAAGAACAGGAACCCCTTTTTGACAAGTATGGGGTTGGAGAAGAAATCCAAAGGGCTTTTGAGAGGAAGGTCACCCTTAAATCGGGTGGACACATCGTCATTGAGCCAACGGAGGCTCTTGTATCGATCGACGTCAATACCGGTCGATTTACGGGGAAGGGAAAAAAAAGAGATCCTGCGAAAACAATCTTGCAGACCAACCTTGGTGCAGCACGAGAGATAGCAAAACAGCTGCGCTTGCGAGATATAGGTGGAATCATCGTTGCAGATTTCATTGACATGGAATCACAGGCTCATCGCGATAAGGTTCTTCATGAGCTCAAGACTCACCTTGGCCGTGATCGCGCTCGGACTAAAGCATTTGAAGTATCAAGTCTTGGGCTGATCGAAATGACACGACAGCGTGTGCGGCCGTCACTTTTCAACTCATTAACATCAGTCTGTACATCATGTCGAGGCGTCGGGCGTGTCTATACGCCGGCGACGGTATTACGCCAGATTGAACGGAGCCTCCGGAGAGCAGCATCCACTAAAGAAGAAAAGAGGATCGTCGTGCGTTTACACCCGGAAGTTGCTCTAAGGGTCATTGAGGAGGAGCCTGGTCTACTGAAGAGACTTCGTAGCCGTACTCGTCTGGACCTGAGTCTCCGTGATGATCCACTTATCGGGTTAGATGAATTTAGGCTTCTGTCAGGGCCTTCTGAGACTGATGTCACTGGTAAGTACGCAGTAGCCTAGCTCTTTACCGTTGTACCTTGACCAATATTCCGGACCTGTCGATAGTTACGGGCTCTAAATTGAAGGCCATTTAGTAAGACTTCGGGAAGCCTATATGTACGCGGTGTTCCAGACTGGTGGAAAACACTTTCGAGCTGAGCCTGGTGCTTTGCTCCGTATTCCCTCGCTTGACGTCGAGCCTGGGGACTCGGTGATATTTGATCATGTGCTATTGGCTGCAGACGGTGCCGAAGATGTAAGAGTTGGCACGCCTATCGTTGATGGAGCCTCGGTCAAGGCCGAGGTTATTAGACATGGCCGAAGTAAGAAACTGATCGTCTTTAAGCGGAAACGGAGGAAGGGTCACCGGAAAAAGCAGGGTCATCGTCAAGGTTTCACGGAAATCAGGGTCGACGAGATCGTCGCTTGAGCTGGTAGCTCAACTCAGTTTGACGGACGGATAATCATATGGCACATAAGAAGGCTGGGGGATCTAGTAGAAACGGTCGGGACAGCAACCCGAGCCACCTAGGTATAAAAAGGTTTGGGGGAGAGCCGGTGCGTGCTGGAGGAATCCTAGTGCGTCAACGTGGAACCCGCTTCCATCCGGGTCGCAACGTCCTTCGTGGCAACGATGACACGCTCTTTTCGCAAGTTGATGGCGTTGTGAAATTTGAGCGTATTCGCGCTCGCAGCGTCATTTCTGTCTACCCATCCGAGTAATCTTCTAACAGGTCATCTGGACGCGAGCAGATTACTGCTCCGGCCAGGCCTTTTTCTTCTTTCCGCTTTCAGGTGCTTTGAATCCCTGCCTGCTCTGAATGAACTCTACGTCTGGGACCCAAGATTTATGCTAGTTGGTCTAAAACGTGCAGTTAGTTAGTTGGAGGTTGAGTATGTCCAAGAAAACAAAGACAGCACAGCATCGTTTGATTCGATCGTGGTATCTGATGCCCTCGGCAGTTATTCCGCTCGTAGTTTTAGTGGGAATTACCCCTGTTCAGGAAACCGCTAAGACCTATCCAGCTGTGGTTGAGGTCCTGCAGCCTGAACTTCCACTACACATTAATGAGGATGTCGAGCGGTGGATTGAGTTATTTCAAACGGTACTCAAGTCGGACTTTGAGACATTCTTGAGTCGGCAGGGCGCTTATGGTGGCTTGGTGCAGGATGCCCTGCGCGCTAAGGGTATGCCAGAGGACCTCTTATATCTGGCTATGATGGAATCTGGTCTCAAGCCTCGCGCTGTATCTAACGTTTCCGCAGTTGGCCTGTGGCAGTTTATGAGCCCGACGGCACTCCAGTATGGGTTGCGAGTTGACAGTTATGTAGATGAGCGGCGTGACCCTATCGGTTCAACTGAAGCTGCGTTGGATTATTTAAACTGGTTACACGAACGTTTCGGCTCTTGGTATCTGGCCGCTGCAGCTTACAACGCGGGCCCAGGAAGGGTTGAGCGAGTATTGAGGAGATATGCTGACGGGAAAGTAGGAGACGAGAACCTATTCTGGGAAATCGTTGACCACTTGCCCAAAGAGACCAGGGAGTACGTTCCCAGACTCATTGCGGCAACGATATTGGCCAAGGATGCATCTGCTTACGGCTTCGTGGTCACTTCGATTGAGCGATACGATTATGATCTAGTTTTCGTGCCGAGTGGAACGTCGCTTCTGCGTGTAGCATCTGCACTAGAAGTCGATGCAGGGATTCTCAGAAACTTGAACCCACACCTAGTGCGAGGTGTTACTCCTCCAGCAGAAGTTTATGGAGTTAGAGTACCCATTGGCAGCTCACAGAAAGTCGTTGCCTCACTAGCGACAGGTCCGGATATCCGGAGGGCCGACGACTAACCTCTCTTTTCTTGCTGTTCTGTTATCTGCCGGACTCTTTATCTAGAGAAAGCTTTGGAGATGGGTTTCTTCATCAAGAGAAAAATCCCTCGAGATGCTTCTCGTTCTGGATTGGAGTCATGAGGCTTACAGAGATCAAGACAGGTATATGCACAATCAAACCCAGGACACCTTCATGCATGTCGAACGGCCTAAGATCCGGGTTGAAATAAAAGAAGACTGAAGTGGCAGTGCCCGCCAACAATCCTGCTAAGACACCAGTTGTGGTCGCTCGTCTCCAGTACATCGCAGATATGACGGGTGGAGCGAGCTGTGAGATGACTCCGTAGGCGGTTGCCAGCAGTAGAACAAGTGAGCTCTCAGCATCTTGGGCAAAATAATAGGCCGTCGTACCCGTCAGGAGGACCAATATGCGCATGAGAAGGCGCCGTTGACGGTCATCTAGTTTGACGAACTGAGTTACGCCGTCTTCGACAACGACCGAGGCCGAGGCGTGAAGAAGAGCATCTCCAGTAGACATAGACGCTGACAGAGCACCTGCACAGAATAGACCTACGACCAGAGCAGGCAGACCCGTCTCCAGTATCATGTATGGCAATATGAAGTCCGCGGATGAGGGTCCACCGCTGAAGAGTATGCCTGAGAAGCCAATTAAGAAGACGGGGATAAGAAAAAGCTGAAACGTTGGAAAGAGAATTACCGTGCGTCGCATTGTGTCATCATCTTTAGCAGTGAATGCCTTCATAAAGAGATGCGGCCACATCATTAGCCCTACGGCACTAACAATGATGAAGGTTGAGTAGGCTCCCCAACTCCAGGGTTCTCCGGTCGCAGTGAGGCCAGGCGGGACGAGCATCTCCGGTCGGACGTCCATGATCTGCTCAAACATCGGTGTAACGCCACCATAGAGTCGATATGGAAGGTACAAACCTAGTGACCATGCAATGATCACCATGAATACCCCCTGGAACGTATTGGTCCAGCCTACCGCCATTGCTCCTGATGCCAATACGTAAAGGATCACGATCCCGTATGCGACTAGAGAACCAAGCCAGATGGGAACATTTCCATCTGTCACTGCTTCGATCACGATCCCAGCTCCACGGATCTGGAGGGTAATGTATGGAACAAATGCGATCAGGCTTAAGCCAGCGATAAGTGCAGAAAGCGTCCGTGACGGGAACCTTCCCACTACCAGTTGAGCTTGCGTCACATATCCAAATTTACGCCCCAGCGCTGCTGCCCTCGGTCCGACCCAATAGAACGGCGCCATCCCCAGTGCACCGTAGGCGAGGATATAGAATGCGGCTGCTCCTCGCGAGTACGCCCAACCAGGTCCACCCAAGAAGGCGAACGCACTGAAGACTGAGGCACCTGTGACGAAGTACATAACGAGTAGGCCAAAACTCCGATCCGCAGCCACATAGCCCGTAACACTGTCTGATGATTTTCGTCCCGCCAGGAGGCCGATGCTGAGCGTTAGCGCGAGGTACGCTCCTATGATGATTGAAACGACGACCCACTGCTGCATTAAGAATCCTCTCCATCACGGTATCGGCGCTCAACTCGGTCAAGCCCGTAAAGGACCAAAACGCTACCCGCAATCCAGCCTGCAATCCACGCCATCGAAAAGGGTAGCCCAAGAACGAGTGGCTCGACTCGTGCAAACGGTTTTAGACCAGGCCACGTAACAAAGAATAGTGCTAAGGCAAGGTAGATAGATGTAAGGATTCGGGCGGTTCGTAGACTCATTAGATATCTAACGTCCTTTGAATTCTGGCTTGCGTTTCTCAACAAAAGCCAGGACACCTTCTCTGCCATCCTCTGACTTGAATGCATCGATGAAACGGTTTTTTTCGTACTCGAGTCCTTCTGCTAGAGGCATTTCGAATGCGACCCGGATCGCATCCTTTGCCAAACGAAGAGCTACAGGGCTCCACCGGGTCATCTTGGTTGCCAATTCAAGTGCTTTTTCCAGGTGCTGGCCTTCTTCAACGAGTACATCGATTAAGCCTATATGATGAGCGTCTTCAGCTTCGACGAAGTCTCCGGTCAAGGACATGATGGTCGTCCATCCGCGTCCTACGAGTCGTGCGAGACGTTGAGTGCCTCCACCACCCGGAATCAAACCAATCCGGATCTCAGCCTGACTCATCCTTGCAGTTTGATCGGCCACACGAACATCGCATGCCAGTGCCAGTTCACATCCTCCACCGATACAGAATCCATGAATCGCAGCGATTATTGGCTTCTTGAAATCAGCTACACCCTCGTAAATCCGTCGCCCAAACACGGCTTCCCGTTGCTGTTCTGGCGAACGGGCGGCGAATTCGCTGATGTCAGCTCCGGCTACGAATGCTTTATCTCCAGCACCATGTATAACAACTGCTCGAACTTCGTCATCTCTCTCGAGTTCATCGAGCTTGCTTAGCAGGGCATCTCTAAGCTCAGCATTCAGGGCATTTAGTTTTTCAGGTCGGTTCAATGTGATGATCGCAACGTGCCCGTTACGGTCATGTAATAATACCGGCACATCGCTCATGATTTACTCCTAACGTCCTTTGAATTCTGGCTTGCGTTTTTCGACATAGGCATCAAGCCCTTCTTTCGCATCCAAGCTCGCAAAGAGTTGAGCCTGTAGTTCTCGTTCCAATGTGAGGGCAAGCTCAAAGGGGATTTCCGAGCCTGTTTGGGCTGAGCGTTTAATTAAACCAACCGCCTTATTTGCCTTGCCCGGTGTGGTGAAATTGGCCGCATAGGCCAAAACAGCCGCGAGAAAGGCGTCATCTTCTTCATGGTCATAAATCTCGTTGACTATTCCCAGTTCAAGCGCCCTATCGAATCCGAAAGTAGAGCCCTCTGTCATCAGCTGAATTGCTTTGGGTTTCCCAACCAGTCGGACCAAGCGTTGTGTACCACCGGTTCCCGGAAGAACCCCCAGCGTTACCTCCGGTAGGCCGACTTTCCCAGAATCTTTTCGGGCGATCCGTATGTCAGCCGCCATCGCGATTTCGAGACCGCCACCCACCGTGTGCCCATTGAGTGCCGCAATCACCAGCTTTGGGGTATGCTCAAGACGATTTAAGGTTTCGTTTGCGTGTAGGCAGAAGCTGTACTTCCAATCAGGATCTGCTTCAGAGAGCATCCCAATATTTGCACCTGCGCAGAAGAACTTGCCGCCCGTTCCTGTGATGACGATCACCTCAACTTCCTTATCGAACCTTGCCTCGATGATGTGTTCATCCAGCTGTCGCATCATCTCGTGGGTGTAGGTGTTCGCGGGAGGATCGTCTAGGGTTAGGATTGCGACTTTGTCACGCACTTCATAGTGGACCAGCACCTGATCTGACATCGGCATCCTCTGAGTCTATGGCTATTTTCAAGCCGCTCGGTATACAAGCGGGTTGGCGCGAGTTACATGCTACGCGAAATTAGTGGTATGATCCATCTTATGCCTACCGTCAGGATCGTTCACCGTATTCCTTATGTGTTGCAAGAGACGGATAGACTAAGCACGATTGGTCATGCTTACTATGCGAAGAACACAACTTTCATTGATCAGGCAAGGTGAGTGTGCCGCAATTCGAGTGTGAGACGGGAGTAGGAAAATGAGTCGTCAGTTCATGGTTCTCATCGCCATCGTGGGTACACTTGGAGCTATAGCGGCTCCTGAAACCTCACAGGACGACAGTACTGTCTACCGGGTACCGGTAACCGGTGAAATCGAACTAGGTCTTGCCCCGTTCATTCAGAGGGCTGTCACAGAAGCAACTGAGACAGGTGCGGTGGCATTGATACTCGATATTGATACCCCGGGAGGCCGTGTTGACGCCGCGGAGATTATCTCTGACGCGCTGACGGACTCCGAGGTGCCAATCTACTCTCTCATCAATCGCCGGGCTTACTCAGCGGGTGCGTTGATCGCGCTTTCGACAACCCGCATCTATATGCGACCGGCATCTGTGATGGGGGCGGCGACCCCTGTTGATGGCACTGGGACAAAGGCACCAGAGAAGATTGTTTCTGCCATGCGAAGCCAGATGAGGGCACTAGCGGAAGCTAATGGACTCGAACCCGAGGTTGCTGCCGCGATGGTTGATGAGGACATCGAAATCGATGGTGTCGTGGAGAGTGGGAAGCTGCTTACCCTGACGACTGAAGAAGCCATTGAAATAGGCTACGCGGAAGCGATCGAAGATCTCGATGCGCTACTTGTCGAGCTTGGTCATGAAGGCGCGACAGTCGTGACTCCCGAATTGAATTGGGCAGAGCGCCTCGTGCGTTTCTTTTCTAGCTCAGTGGTGTCCCCATTTCTCCTATCGCTAGGGTTTCTCGGACTATTGGTTGAAATCAGAACACCTGCGTTCGGCCTGGCTGGGACGATGGGGCTTATTTCTCTGGGCCTCTTCTTCGGGTCGAATATGATTGTGGGTCTGGCCGGTCTAGAGGACGTGCTCATTGTTGGGGCAGGGCTAGCACTTCTAGGGATCGAAGCTTTCGTTGTTCCGGGCTTCGGGATCTTTGGGGTCGCCGGGATCTTGGCGATTCTCACCGGGCTGTACATGAGTCTGCTGGGTAATATTCCAACAACCCCGGATTTTACGCGAGCAGGCTGGGTTCTTATTTGGGCCATGCTACTGCTGATTGGTTCAGCTTGGGCACTGATACGTACCTTACCGCGTAGCTCCCGACTGACAGAGAGCGGAATATTTCTACTGGCGAAGACGGCGAGCGCGATCGGCTATGAATCGGCTGAGGTCAGGAGTGACCTGGTCGGAAAACACGGTACAGCGATCACGGACCTACGGCCGGCAGGAACTGCTCTCGTAGGAGATGAGCGCATCGATGTCGTCTCAGAATCAGAATGGATTAGCGCAGGGACACCAGTTAAAGTTCTGAGTGCAGAGGGTTATCGTCACATAGTAAGATCTATCTCAGAACAAGAGGCCGAAGAGGCCTGAGCGACATAAGTCAGCATATACATATTGGAGTATAGACATGGATCCAGCAGCCATTTTTCAAATAGCTTCGATTGTAGGGCTATTCATTCTCATCTCGATCATTATGTGGGCGGTCCCTGTTCGCCTGTGGATCGAGGCGAATACGGCAAGTGTCAGAGTTGGAATCGGTTCGCTGATTGGAATGAGACTGCGCAAGGTTTCTCCGCCCGCGATCGTTCGTCCACTGATCACCGCAACTAAGGCCGGATTAGACTTAGATATCAATGAACTTGAAGCGCATTACCTGGCAGGTGGTCGGGTTGACCGTGTCGTAGGTGCGCTTATCAGTGCGGATAAAGCGTCAATAGAGCTGAGCTTCAACCAAGGAGCAGCCATCGACTTAGCTGGTCGTGACGTTTTTGAAGCAGTTCAAGTCTCCGTCATCCCGAAGGTCATCAACACTCCGAAAGTAGCGGCGATGGCAAAAGACGGGATTCAACTTATAGCGATCGCCCGTGTCACGGTGCGTGCAAACATCGACCGCCTCGTCGGGGGTGCCGGTGAAGAGACGATTCTTGCCCGAGTGGGGGAGGGCATCGTATCCACGATTGGTTCAGCAGACACACACGCGGGTGTGCTCGAAAATCCGGACGCGATCTCGAAGATGGTTCTCGGGAAAGGACTTGATTCGGGTACGGCCTTTGAGATTCTGTCGATTGATATCGCGGATGTCGATGTGGGTAAGAACATCGGGGCAGAACTCCAGACAGATCAGGCAGAAGCTGATAAGCGAGTAGCACAGGCTCGTGCGGAAGAGCGACGTGCGATGGCCGTTGCTAAAGAGCAAGAGATGAAGGCCCTCGTAGTGGAAATGAAGTCGGAAGTAGTGAAGGCTGAGGCACAGGTGCCCCTCGCACTGGCCGACGCATTCCGAGAGGGCCATCTCGGTGTGATGGACTACATGCGTTACGGCAACATTGAGGCAGATACGGCGATGCGTACATCGATCGCGGGGCCTGATGACGACCAAACAACAGACACAGAGTAAGTACTCAGACTGATGGATATTGAACTTCTGGGATACCTCGCGGTCTTCCTGTGGTTTGTTTTTGGATCACTCTTCAATAGGAAGCAGAGGAACCAGGGTGCCCAGGAACCAGTGGAACTGGATTGGGATCAGGAAGAGCAAGAGGTCTGGAGTGAAGAGCCACTTGCACGTGACTCTGGAAGAGAACGGAAGGCCACTGAGATGTTGCCGGCTGACCTTTGGGCGGAGATCACTGGGCTACCGATGGAGAAGACTCCGGTTGAGGAGAAACCTCCGGTGGCTTCCCGTGAAACAACTTCAACTCCGTTGCCGCAGAGGGAGCCGGTTCGGACGAGTCGAAAGGGCCAGGCCGAACCATCAATCCACCCGATCCATAGCACACACCCAGAGTACGGAACTGATCCATCAGCGCGAACGCCAGCCATCCAACACGGTTTGGGCTCTTTAACAGATACGCTGGAACTCCGAGCCTCAGTCGCGAGGGATCAACTGGGCTTGGGAGACCGCGAAGCGCTAAGGAGGGCAGTGATCCTACACGAGGTGCTGGGACCTCCTCTTGCTTTACGCGAGCAGCAGCAAGCGGACACCATTACATCTCGCCTCTGGCCATCTTTCTGAGAACAGTTTGGAGTATACCGCGGTTGTAGTAGTACTCGACGTCGATGTCTGAATCTAGTCTGGCTTTCGCGCTAAAGTGAATTTTAGTGCCGTCATTATCGGTAGCTACTACCTCGACTGTATCGCCTGGCTCCAATCCATCGGCTACACCAGAAATATCAAAGGTTTCGTGTCCGGTAAGCCCGAGGATCTCAGCGGTGGTTCCCTCTTCAAATTCGAGGGGTAAGACCCCCATTCCAACGAGGTTACTCCTGTGAATTCTCTCATAGCTTTCTGCTATAACCGCATGGACACCCAGGAGGTCTGTGCCTTTCGCTGCCCAGTCACGTGAGCTTCCGGTTCCGTACTCCCTTCCTGCGAGTATCACTAATGGTATTCCGGCATCACGGTATCGCATTGCCGCTTCATAAATCGGCATGACCTCTTCGGTAGGGAAGTGGATTGTATGCCCACCTTCCTGGCCTTCTAGAAGAAGGTTCTTGATGCGCACGTTACCGAAGGTGCCACGCATCATGACCTCATGGTTTCCCCGACGTGAACCGAAGGTGTTGAAGTCTTTGACCTCAACATTGTTTCCCTGCAAGTACGATCCAGCTGGTTCTGATTTAGGGATCGCTCCTGCTGGGGAGATGTGGTCAGTAGTAACGGAGTGACCGAGCAGGGCGAGTACTCGGGCTCCCTGGATGTCATTACCAGGAGGGACTTCAAGTTCCATGTCATCAAAGAACGGAGGTCTGCAAATGTAGGTTGAAACTTCATCCCACTCGTAGAGGGCACCTTCTTCTGGAAGTGGAAGCGCCTGCCAGTTCTCATCTCCAGTTGTTACTGAAGAATAGCGTTTCGTAAACATCTCTGGTTTCAATGCATTGGCGACGGTATCTCGGACCTCTTCCTGTGAGGGCCATATATCAGAAAGGAAAACTGGACGCCCCTCTTGGTCGCGACCCAGGGGCTCATTGTACAGGTCGATATCAACCCTTCCTGCAAGAGCATAAGCAACCACGAGCACTGGTGATGCGAGATAGTTCGCACGGACAAGTGGGTGAATACGAGCTTCGAAATTGCGATTTCCAGATAGTACAGAAGCCACGACCAGTCCTTCTTGTTCTACAGCTTCTTGGATCTTTTCGGGGAGAGGGCCGCTGTTTCCAATACATGTCATGCAGCCGTATCCGACGACGTGGAAACGCAGTGCTTCCAGATAGGGTAGGAGCCCAGACTCGGTAAGGTAGTCAGTTACGACTCCACTGCCTGGAGCCATCGCGGTCTTAACCCAGGGCTTGATATTGAGTCCTCGCTCAACCGCTCTTTTGGCTAGTAACCCCGCCCCGACCATCACTGACGGATTCGAAGTATTTGTGCAGCTCGTTATAGAGGCGATGACCACTGTACCATCACCGATTTCATAATCACCCTCGTCGGTCTCGACTATAATGGCTCGACTTGGTACACCTATTTCCGCTACTGCAGTTGTTTGTTCCTGGCCACTGATCAGGCTATCACCTTCCCAATGTTCTGGTTCGCTTGCACCATCTGGGAGCGTGAATCCAGCCGGAACGAGCCCTGTCAAATCCTCCTTGAACTGAGCTCGCATGTCCTCCATCCTGATTCGATCCTGTGGCCGTCTTGGTCCCGCTAGGCTCGGCTCTACGGTAGAGAGATCGAGTGCAAGGTCAGATGTGTATGACGGGTCAGGGGTCTCATCAGTACGAAATAGACCGAGTTCTTTCGAAATCCGGTCAATACGCTGAACCATTTCCTCCGAGCGTCCTGTGCCGCGTAGATAGCTCAGTGTGGATTGGTCAACTGGAAAAAACCCAATGGTTGCACCGTATTCGGGTGACATGTTGGCCAAGGTAGCCTTGTCAGGAAGAGACAAGTTACTGAGTCCCGCACCGTAGTATTCCACAAAGCTGCCCACGACACCGTGTTCGCGAAGCATCTCAGTCACGCGCAGTACCAGGTCTGTTGCTGTCGCTCCCTCTGGAAGTGTTCCGATGAGCTTCACACCCACAACCTCGGGTAGCAGCATGTAATACGGTTGCCCGAGAACAACAGCTTCTGCTTCGATTCCCCCTACTCCCCAACCCACGACACCTAGGCCATTGATCATCGTTGTATGTGAGTCGGTGCCAACCACCGTATCAGGGTAGGCGAGCCAGGTGCCGTCGTGCTCTCGCCTGTGAACGACAGAAGCGAGGTACTCGAGATTGACCTGGTGAACGATTCCTGTACCAGGTGGTACGACAGAGAAGTTATTAAACGCTTCCGCTGCCCAGCGGAGGAGCGTGTATCGTTCCCGATTTCGCTCGAATTCCCGCTCGACGTTAAGCCGGAAAGCATCGGCGAAACCGAAGTGGTCTACCTGGACCGAGTGATCAATTACGAGATCGGCTGGAACAACCGGGTTGATTCGCTGAGGATCGCCACCCAACGCCTTGAGTCCGTCACGCATTGCGGCTAAGTCGACTACTGCGGGAACGCCGGTAAAGTCCTGTAGCACAACACGTGTCGGCATGAAGGGAACATCGGTCCCAGATTTTTCAGGACTCCACTTGCCCACGGCCAGTACATGCTCCTCTGAAACGTATCCGCCGCCGGCATGTCGCAAAGCATTCTCAAGCAGGATGCGTATTGAGAAAGGCAAGCGATCTAGAGAGCTAATGACCGCTTCTTCCTCAAGTTTCTCTATTCGATAGAAGGATGTAGGACCCTCAGGGAGGTCTGTGGTCGTAAGCGCCCCGAAGGGGTCAGGTCTCTTCTCCTGCACTGTGGCTCCCAGAGTAAGTTTTAGATTTTATATGCTTAATGATGACCGAAATGGCTCGCCGTGTCAGGGTCCAGATATTGGTGTGGGAAGACGCAGATTGCCGTTATAGAATCTACATGTTCTATCCCAGCAAATCTTCACTGACTTGCCGAAACGCAGATCGCCGACTTTATCCTTGATCTTTAGGTAGATAACGTTTTCGGACAACATTGTGTAAGGAAGGGAATCTGGAGAGAGATTCTCCGGATGTAGATAACCGCTTGCCCGGGAAGTGCATGATGGCAGATGAGGACCGATCTGGGGACTTAATGCATAGCGGTTTGCACGCCCTGGGATCAGCGAACATCAAACTACCAAAGGGTTTTAACCAAGATCCGATGAGGCGCAAGATGCGGATTGCTTCACAGAGATTTCTGGTTCTCGCAATAGTTGTGCTTACCGGATGCACCAGTGAATCGCAAAGCGGTATCGTTGCTCGAGTTGAAGACTGGACTTTGACCGAAACCCGACTAGCAGACCTTCTTGTTTTGGCCCAGCCATTTCCGCTTGATTCAACGGCAGTGGAAGATTTAGTGCGTCACTGGGTTGGGGCGGCTGCGATCGCTCAAGTTTCCAGTAAAGAGAATCTTTCTGATGGAGAGGAAGTAGTTCGTTTCTCGACTTGGCTAGAACGTGAAGAAGCCATCCTACAGCAGGAGCGAGAGGAGAGGCTTGGGGAAACCGTGGTGGTAGACTCCAGCATGGTCGAGCGCTTCTTCCGAGATGGTTCCTATCGTCTATTGGCTCACGTATTACGAATAGTGGGAGCGGAGACCACTCAAGAGGAGATGGCACTTCAGCGTCGCACCAGTCAGCGTATTCTGGATGAACTCATAGCAGGTGGTAGCTGGAGCGCTGCAGTGTCAGAAAGCGAGGATTCTGACACGAGGGAAGCCAGTGGGCTTCTTGGGCTCCTGGGCCGCGGCGAATTGCCTCCAGAACTAGATAGGGTTGCTTTCCAGCTTCAGCCCGGACAGGTATCCGGTGTAACCCGAACCAGTCGAGGATTTCATATCCTGCATCGCCCACGCTTGGAAGAGGTATTTGACCTGTATGCATTGCGCCTCAGAGACCGTTTTCTAGACGAAGCTGAAGAAAGGTCCGAGCAAGGACTGTTGGTGCAAAGAAATTGGCTTATATCCTCAGATGCGACTACGAGCCTCCGAGGAATTGCCGGTGATCCTTCAGCATGGCTTGAGACAGATCTGCTGCTTGGATCTTGGCAGGGTGGAACTCTTTCAGCGGCAATGGTGGCTAGGTATGTACTTGCTCTTCCTCCGACTGCTCGCAGGGAGATGGTCGCCGCACCTGATGCGTCCCTAGGAGCGTTTGTTCAGCAGCTAGCAGTTCGAGCGATACGACTAGGTGATGCCCAAGAGAGAGAGCTGGAACTTAGTGAAGAAATACTAACCCAGTTGGAAGAAAGTCATGGGGCAGATGTTCGCCAGTGGTATCAGGAGTTGGCCATTGATGATACGGCGCTGCCGGAGAGGCTGGACCTCGCTCAATATATGGAGGGTTTAGTATCGCGGCGCGGCGTAGCCGCTGACTTGAGGCCACTGTTTGAGGCGTGGTTACTAGAGCGAGTGGATTGGACCTTGTTCGAGTCCAACATCCCTGCGGTGCTACTCAGAACTCAAGATTTACTACAAGGTGTAGAACCATCGGGTTCTCAATGAAAACCGAATCAAGCTTGAGCGGTATGAGCTGGATCATTCAAAAGAGTCTGTCCGTCTTGGCGATCTTGACTATGGCTGCATGCACCGCATCTGATGCACCTGTTTCAGCGATCTTACCTGGGGAAGCCATACCTGGTTTATCAGATGCAAATAGAGGCCGCTTTCTGCTAGGTCGTGCCTTATTCGAACGTATTGCTACACAGGATGAAGGTCTGGGGCCTCTATACAACCAGGACCGCTGTAGTAGTTGCCATGATAGGCCGACTGTTGGTGGAGCGAGTTCGGCATCAGTGCGGGTCTTGAAAGCGACACGATTCACGGACGGTCGATGTGATCGCCTTGAGGCTTTGGGTGGTGACAATATTCAGCTTCGAGTGACTGAACTTTTTGCTGCCCATGGGTTCGGACCTGAAGTTATTCCACGGGAAGCCACAGACAGCGGTTACGTTACCGCCCCATCTCTTTTTGGCTTGGGTCTTATTGAGGCGATTCCAGATTCGGTTCTATTGTCTATCGCTGATCCAGAAGATCGGGATGGAGATGGTATTTCCGGCAGGTTGCCACGCATGGCTGATCAACGCTCAGCCAGGTTTGGTCGCAAGGGTGATGCCGCGAACATTGAAGACTTTGTTGAGAGTGCGCTCCGATTCGAGCTTGGTTTCACAACTCCTAGATATCCGGAAGAAGAGGCTAGGAATGGCGTTCCTATTCCAGAGGGTGCAGACCCGATGCCTGATCCAGAGATCGACGCAGAGACATTGGGACTACTAACCGACTATATCCGGTTCTTGGGAGCACCTGCTCCAGAGTCCTTGGCTCCTGGGCCGGCGGCCGACAGTGTATCCCAGGGTGCAGCACTGTTTGATCAGATCGGGTGCACTCAGTGCCACCGCCCTGAGCTCCCGACCGGGAATGCTGAAGAACCAGCACTCAGGGACCAGGTCGTTCGACTCTACTCTGATCTCTTGCTACATGACTTTGGTAATGGAGCAGGGGACCTTTGTGGTTTTGATGCTCTTCCAGGAGAGTTTCGTACCCCTCCCCTTTGGGGCCTCAGATATCGTCAACACTTTCTTCATGACGGAAGTGTGACGGATCTTGTTGAGGTTATTGATCGACATTCGGGTGAAGCGATACTAGCCCGGGTCCGGTTCCAGGAACTTCCTGCTCAAGCACAAATGATGGTGCTGCGTTTTCTCAGGTCGCTCTGAGGAGTTGGTGGCTTATGATTCAACTCACTGAGGTTAGGAAGTACTTCGGCGAAAAGAGAGCACTAGGACCTGTCTCATTCGAGATAGAGCCGGGTGGTGCAGTGGGCTTCTTGGGTCTGAACGGTGCGGGAAAAACTACACTGCTAAGGATACTTGCGACTGATCTGCACCCGTCTGCGGGTGAAGTTGAGATCGGAGGTGTTAGTGTTGCAGCAAATCCTCACGAAGTCCGAAAAAGGATAGGCTACCTGCCGGAAACTCCTCCTCTCTACAGAGATATGGCTGTCGGGGAGTACCTGAAGTTCGTCGGGCAGATCAAGGGACTTAGTCTGGATAGCGTGGACGAACGCATACGCGAAGTTGAGGAGTACACTCAATTGACGCCTGTGCATGACGAGTTCACACAGAACCTTTCCCATGGGTATCGACAGCGTGTTGGCATCGCGCAGGCGATCATACATAAGCCTGAGTTATTGATTCTTGATGAGCCGACCAAAGGTCTTGATCCGGTTCAAGTATTAGAGTTGCGCGGTCTCATAATGAGACTCAAGGAAGAGCATACGATCTTGGTATCCAGCCATGTGCTCACTGAAATAAGCCAGACGTGTGATCAGGTATTCGTATTGAATCAAGGGGAGCTTATCGCTTCGGGCTCTGAGGACGAGATCTCTGCTAACTTGACGGGCACCTATCGGATCATACTTGGTGCACGTGTGGCACCCGACACACGAGCTGAGGACCTAATCCAGTTCGTTCGAAAGCTGCCCGATATCACCAGCGTAGAAATGGTTCAACAGGATGGCCAATTGTTGACGCTCTCAGTGGAAAGTCCTAGCGATTGCCGAGGTAGCCTCAGCAGTAGTCTTGTAAAATCCGGGCATGACGTGGTTCGTCTAGAACTGGGGTCCAACGAGCTAGAGAACCTGTTTGTAGAGCTACTCGGACAAAAGGTCAGCTGAGATGAACGGTCTGCGTGTGATTTTCCAACGCGAAATCAATGCGTACCTCAGGTCCTCCGTGGGCTATGTCGTGGCGGCTACGGTACTCATGCTTAATGGCCTTTTGTTCTACACTCAAGCATTAGGTCCTGAGGCTGAAGCGCGAGTTTCAGGACAGGTACTCGCGATCTTTTTTTATACGGCTAGTGGTTTAACTGTAATTGCATCCTTGGTGCTCTCCGTCCGTCTCATCGCTGAAGAACGCCAGTTAGGTACTCAAGTTCTGCTTAATACCTCGCCTGTCAGAGATTGGGAGATTGTAGTCGGCAAGTTCTTGGCCGCACTTCTTTTCATCACGGGCATCACGCTCACTACGCTATACATGCCGCTGATGATCCTCGTAAATGGAAAGGTATCGATTACTCAAATCCTGGTGGGTTATAGCGGGCTCGTGTTACTCGGGGCAGCCGTTCTCGCGATCGGGGTATTTGCAACTTCGTTGACGAGAAGTCAGCTCGTCGCGACAGCGGTTGGGGCTGGAATCACTGCTGTGATGTTCTTGTTCTGGCCCCTTTCCACTGTTGTTGATCCACCAATGTCTCGGGTGCTATCTGCGCTTGCTCTTCACGGACGGCATTTTTCAGGTTTCCAGCAAGGTCTTCTTCACACGCGTGACGTCTTCTACTACCTCGCGGTCACTTATTTCTTCCTGTTGTTGGCAACGAAAGTTTTGGAGGCCAAACGATGGGAGTGACAACTCCGAGATTGACGTGGATTCTAGTCGCTGGGCTTTGTTCCGTCTTTCTGGGTGAGCGAGTTTTCCACGACCTGTTCTTGGTCCGAGTACCGTTGGTTGTTGTTGGTTTAGGGTTGGTACTCGGAACAGCGATATGGTGTATAAGAATATTGAGCCAGGTCGGTGAAGCCGAGAGAAATACTCAGCGCTTCCTTGCACTGCTGCATGTCCTTTGTGCGCTTTCGCTAGTAGGACTCTTGATTGGTACCGAGGACGCGGTGCGCTGGCTGAACTTAGACTTTGAAGATGGTAGGTCTGAGCTGCGGTTCCGAAGAGGACTGCTTTCTGTATCGTCGATTGTCTTGGCAGTTTCACTGTTGCCTCTGCTTGCTGCTCAGTGGGCTGTACGCTCAAGTGGTCGAACAGCAAACGAACTAGGTTTTGCTGGATCACTGAGGATTACTGAGACAGCTACCAGTGCTTTGAGTGTGGCATTTGCCGGCGCCATGTTAATGCTTTTGGGCTACGTCACTGGCGCGAGGGACCTGGTTCTAGACGCTAGCTATTTCAAGACCTCTACACCTGGAGCAGCTGTTGAGGAAATTGTAAAGAACATGGATGAACCACTCCAAGTCCTTTTGTTTTTTCCGATAGTTGATCCAGTTAAGGACGAGGTACTGAGCTACTTTCAGGCTCTTAGTAATGCCACGGATAATTTGGAGGTTGTCGAGGTCGATAGGCTCGCTCAGCCACAGGTGGCAGCGGAGTACAATGTTCAGACGGATGGTACCATCATCTTGATTCAAGGGGATCGGTTCGGAAGGCTTGGGCTTTCTTCTGAACTCGCTGTCGCGCGCAGCACACTGCGTGTTTTCGACAGTGAAACTCATACCGCACTTCTGCAGCTGACGCGTCCGAAGATGGCTGCTTACATGACCGCGGGGCATGGAGAATTAAACAATCCTGACATTGATAACGCGCTCGGGGGTGCTGTCGGTTCTGAGGTTCAGGATTCTCTTACTGCATTCCGAGATTTGCTGGGATTCCTGAATTATGAAGTGAGTGCGCTGACCTTGCAGCGTGGCTTAGGGAATCGTGTACCTGATGACGCGGCTATGGTGCTGGTGATCGGGCCTCAACGCCCATTCCTGGATGAGGAAGTTCTAGCAATTGCTGAATATCTCGAACGTGGAGGATCAGTTTTATTTGCTCTTGAGCCGAGCTCTGATTTCACCCTGACGGGACTGCGCGACCAACTAGGTGTTGAATATCAGTCAACCATGCTTGTGGATGACCAGAATCACCTGAGGCAGCGAGGCGGACTCTCGGATCGTCAACTCATTGTGACAGATCGTTTTTCCTCACATGCCGCCGTAACTACCGCAAGTCGTGCAGGAGCAGGAGCAGGTATACTCCTGATGGGCTCCGGACATCTCACTTCCATAGATGAAATCGAAGGGATCCGCAGAAGCTTCATCATCCATTCGTTGCCCTCCACTTTCGCTGATCTAAACGGCGATTTTCAATTTGATGAAACGACAGAGTCGAGGCGTAGCCACCAGCTTGCGGTC